>Ga0180438_10000451_pt1 | contig 80810 bp, 66 predicted proteins | sample SS_ome_12_FD_132455 | JGI IMG/M metagenome (GOLD analysis project Ga0180438, IMG submission 132455) | Hypersaline lake sediment archaeal communities from the Salton Sea, California, USA - SS_3_D_2 metaG | ecosystem: Environmental > Aquatic > Non-marine Saline and Alkaline > Hypersaline >...
ATGGCCATCGTGGCAATGCTGCCAACCTACAATGAGCGTGATAACATCCACGACTTGATCCAGCGAATCCTCGCCCTCCGCGATGATATCGAAGTCCTCGTGGTTGACGACAGCTCCCCGGACGGCACGGCGGGGATAGTCCTGGAGTCAGCGGGCGCGGACCCGCGTGTTCACCTCGTTGTCAGAAGCGGGCCTCGAGGACGCGGCTACGGAGGCGCGGAGGGCTTCCGTCGCGCGGTCGAAATGGGGTACGAGCTTATCATAGAAATGGACGCTGACTGGTCCCACGACCCCTGTTTCATTCCCGGCCTCATAGCGGCTTCTAGTGACTGTGACCTTGTCATTGGCTCGCGCTTCGTCCCGGGTGGGATGCAGGAGGGGAGGAGTTTCTCCCGAATTGCCATAAGCGCGCTGGCCAACTTCTATCTTCGGAACGTGCTTGGCCTGCGGGGCATTCGAGACTGCACTTCCGGCTTCCGATGTTTCAGAAGAGAACTCCTGGAAGCTATCGAGCCGGCAACACTTCGCTCGCGCGGGCCGTCAATCGTTGGCGAGGTCCTATTCCGTTGCAGAGGCGCGAGGATTAAGGAGGTCCCCATCACCTTCTACGATCGGAAGCATGGCCGCAGCAAGTTCAGTTTCCGCGCAATGGCTGGCAACTTGATCATGGCTCCGAAGCTCCGGCTCGTGTCGCTGTTCCGCCGCAGGCGCTATCTCCCGAGAGGGGAGGGCTGACGCGGACGGCTCCGGCCGCATCCCGTTTGCCCCGGCGCGCAATATCTTTTGACCCGCTCCCCGTGAGTGATTAGAATTGGGACTTCGAGTACGATTTGCCGTCAGCGGCCTAACCGTCGGGCGTTGAAAGCGGAGGAATGGATTGCTTGACAGGGCATTTGTGCGAGACAACCCGGACGTAGTGAAACGCGCGGTCCAGCTCAAGGGTGAAAAGGTGGACATCGACAACCTTCTCGCTCTTGATGTACAACATCGCCAGGTCACGACCGAAGTGCAGAGTCTTCGTGAGGAACGCAACGCCAAGTCCAAGCAGATCGGCGAACTCCGGAAGCAGAAACGTGACGCTTCGGAACTGATGGAGAGCGTGCGTCAGATCAACGACAAGACGAAAGGGCTCGAAGCGGAGCTGGAGATACTGGGGCGGCAGATCGAAGACCTGATGATGTGGGTACCCAACATTCCCTACGACGAGGTCCAACCCGGAGTGGGCGATGACCAGGCCGTGGAGGTGAGCCGCTGGGGAGAGAGGAAGCAGTTCCCGTTCGAGCCAAAGCCCCACTGGGATCTGGGCAAGTACCTGGGGATACTGGATTTCGAGACCGCGGCGAAGCTCGCGGGAAGTTTCTTCGCCCTCTTCATCGGACAGGGCGCTCTCCTTGAGCGCGCGCTGTTCAACTTCATGCTTGACCTACACACCAGAGAGCATGGATACAAAGAGGTCCTGCCACCCTTCCTTGTCAATCGAGACGTGCTGGCCGGGACCGGGCAGCTTCCCAAACTTGAAGACGACATGTACCACCTCCCTCGCGACGACTTCTTCCTAATTCCGACGGCTGAGGTGCCTGTCACAAATATCTATCGCGACCAAGTGCTCTCCGAGGACGACCTTCCCATTTATCTCACGGCGTACACGGCCTGTTTCCGCCGCGAAGCCGGGTCATATGGCAAGGACACCAGGGGCCTGCTGCGCGTACACCAATTCGACAAGGTCGAGATGGTGAAATTTGTCACCCCCGAGACCTCACGCAACGAACTCAAAACGCTCCTCGCCAATGCCGAGGAAGTCCTTCGGCTTCTCGGTCTCGAGTATCGGGTCGTGCGGCTGCCGGCCGGCGATCTGAGCTTCGCCGCCGCTTTGTGTTACGACATCGAGGTCTGGGCTCCGGGCGTGAAGAAGTATCTCGAAGTTTCCTCGTGCAGCACTTACACCGACTTCCAGGCTCGCCGCTGCAGCATCAGATACCGGACGAAGCAGGGGAAGATGAGCTACGTGCATACGCTGAACGGCTCCGGCGTTGCACTCCCGAGGCTTGTCGTGGCGATATTGGAGACTTACCAGAACGCTGACGGCACCGTGACCGTACCCAAAGTCCTCGTCCCGTACATGCACGGCAAGCAAAAGATCACTCCGGAGATCTGACCCATGCGCTGCCCCAGGTGCCGAGCGCCGATGTCTGAGCAGCGGGGCACTTACCACAAGAAGCGGAAATGGATCTGCAAACGTTGCGGAAGAACGCGCATGCAGAGCACCCGCACGTCCAGGAAGCGAAGTGAAGCCGTATCTTAGTGTGGCCGTGGTTTCGTTCTTGGTCGCGCTGTCCGGCGCGATGATGCCCGGCCCGATGATGCTTGTCACCATTACCGCATCCCGAAAGCACGGCCTCCGCGCAGGTCCGCTTATTACCACTGCTCACGCCGCTCTTGAGCTTGCCATGGTGTTGATGCTGTTCGCCGGAGCCAGGCAGCTTCTTACCCATGGAAGGTTCGTCGGAGGCTTGGGCATTGTAGGTGCCGCGGTGCTTACCTGGATGGGCATAGTCGCCATCCTCTATGCGCGCTCCGCCACCGTCAGCGGGGCTCTGGAACGTCCGTTGCCCAAGTTTATATCAAATCCCCTGATCGCTGGGATAGCTACAACTGCTGGGAATCCCCAATGGTGGATCTGGTGGCCTACTGTCGGTTTCTCCTATCTGGCCATGGCCAGCGAGTCCGGCGCTGCTGCGGTCGTCCCCTTCTATTTGGGGCACATTGCCGGGGACTATCTCGTCTACACCGGCATCTCGGCGGCGATCAGCGGAGGACGGAGATACATCAGGGACGTGCACTTCCGTTTCGTGATAGCTGGGTGCGGGGTGTTTCTCATCCTCATAGCGGGTGTGTTCGCGTGGATGGGGGTTCGCAGGCTCGTGTGAGGGGCACATGAACTGGAGTTGGGTTTTCTTCGGTGCGCTCGCCCTCGTCGTCACTGCTTACATCCTCTACGAAGGCTTCATACGACGCCTCCGCCGCGCTGGTTCCCCACAGGCCCTCGTGATCTCGGCCTATCGCAAGTCCTTCGAGAGAGCCGAGCGTCGCCGCAAAGCCAAGAGGAAGAGGCTGCTTCAACAGGCTGGCGTCCTGGAGAGAATCCTGGAGACGCAGCCCGGGGCGACGTCGGTCCGAGAAAGCCTGATCAAGCTCTACTTGGCGGAAGCGAGAGTGGAGCCGCTGAAGAGACATGCGTTGGTGCTGCTGCGCCGTCAGCCCAGGAACGGCCTCGCTCTGTCGACATCGATAGCGCTGGTGAGGGAAGATGATTTCTTCGATGATGCTCGCAAGGTCCTCAAAGATGCCATAGAGGAATCGCCGGATGACCTCGTTCTACTCCAGAACTACGTGAGTTTCCTTCTGGGAAGGCTGGGACACGAGTCGTCTGACCAGCGTGAGTCCACAAGTTCCGAAGCGGAATCTTTCATTGCCAGGCTGCTGCAGGCATCGCCCGAATCCGCGGCTGCTCTTTGGTCTCATGCCGTGCTGCTGCGTTACAGGGGACAACTGGAGCAGGCGGCCACCGAACTCTTGAAGATTCCGTCGCCGCAGCCGTCGTTTCTTCTCCAGCTCGGCGAGATATTCACCCAGCTTGAGAAGCCTGACGAGGCGGTGGAAGCCTATCGCCGCGCAGCCGAGAAAGAAACAGAAGCGCTAAATGGGGTGGGGGCTGTCGCGAACATCGCCTACTGCAAGCTGGGCCTCATCAACCTCCTGAAAGGCGACGAAGGCGCTGCTGCAGGATATCTGCGCGACGCAATACCCGCCGTCCCACGCGTCGTCTTCTGGAGGGATGGGCTGGATATGGAACTCGCTGAGGATCTTTTCCAGAGGGGTCTGGCCGTGGATGCGGTTAACGAGTACGTCAGTGTTGCTATTGCCTACAAGCCTGACGACCGGAGGGCGGTGGAACTGAAAGAAAAACTCTCAGCGACAGCGTGAGCATCACTTCGCCGGATTCGCCAATTCCCTTCCTAACACCTTCAAGTCGTTGTCGTCCAGCGCTCCCATGGCAAAGAACACTGCCCCTGCGGCGCCCATCTCTCTTGTTATTCGCACCTGTCTCTGGAGCTCGTCCGCGTCCAGGACCACGTTGTCCGTTCGCTTCCCGATCCCTTCCATGAGCTTGCCTTGCGAGATATCCAGCGCTCTATGCTCTGCGGCCCTGCGCAGGAATTCCGACGTGTTGCCCGTGTAATTCATTGTGATCGCGAAGTCCAGCCACCCCTCATTCAGCCACTTCACCCAGTCCTGCCCGCAAATGTCCGCTATTGAAGGATATTCCGGGAACACCGCCGCGGACAGCATCTTTCCACGGCCTCTCACTTTCTGGGATACCTCACGGACGAAGCTTGATATCGTTTCGACGCGTTTCTCCAGCCACCGTCTCCTTGCAGCCCCCGACCGCAGTATATCCTCTGGTCCGAATCCTGCCTCCGCCCTGAAATCCTCGCGGCACCTGCTGCACGAGCACGCCCTCAGCTCAGCATAGCGTATGAAGTCCAGATGAATTCCCGAGACGGGATATCCGCTGGCGATCTCCTCTATCACGGCCAGTTCGGCCGCGCGCGCCTCGGCGCTGGCGGGACACGCCATCCCTGTCGCCAGCTCCTTCTGGGTGAAGCTGAATCGCATCGACTCAAGGCTCGGGTTGTCCCGCAGAAGTTGGGATTTCCCCTCGAGAAAGGCGCACACCCACGCGTGAAGCTCAATTCCGGACGATTCCGCCTCCCGGCAAAGGCAGTCAAGCATGTCCCAGTCCGCCCCCCGCTCCAGCCTCTCCGAGCCGTAGTACGCCATGCTCTTGCCGTCAGTGAAGTGCGACTCCGATTTCACGCAGGGGATCAGAACGGAGAGCCCCGCGTCCCTCGCACGACACACGGTTTCGTGCACGTCACCGGGCGACCGAAACTCCAGGTATGGCTGGAGCCATGCCCCCAGCCTGAATTCGCCATCCACTGTATCGTACCTCCCCGGAATCTAGCCCTGATCCTTCAGCAGCTTCCGCCTGTATGCCTCGACTGACAGGTTGTCGATCGTATCAACTTCCTCGTCGGTGAAAAACTTGGGGTTGCCGGCCACCAGCGCCGCCATCTCGAGCTTTGCCGAATCCTCCAGCACTTCCATCTTGATGAATGCTTCTTTCAGATTGCTGCCGACAGTGATCGCTCCGTGATTTGTCATCATGATCGCGTTGCTCGTGAGGACCGCTTTCCCCACGGCTTCGGCAAGCTTGTCACCGGCGGGCACTATGTACGGAAGGGTCACGACCTTTCCTACGTAAGCCACAAAATCAGGAGTCATCGCCCTGACCTCTACCCCTCCCGTCACTAGCCCTGTCGCTATCGGCGGGTGGGCGTGGACTATGGCGTTGACGTCCTCCCGCTTGCGGTAGCACTCCAAGTGCAACGGCGTCTCGCTCGTCGGCCTATGGCGGCCTCCCTTGATTTCCCCGCTCTCTATCTCCACCTTCACGTAGTCATCACGCGCAAGCTCACCTAACGAGAACCCGCTCGGGGAGAGGTACGCGAAGCGTCCGTCACGGGCGCTTATGTTGCCCCCAGGCCCCACCACTAAGTGACACGCCATCATCTTCTTTCCGAATTCAACAAGTTCGCCAAGCACGTCCATTTGCCGTCCTCATAGCTTCTTTATCTGGTCGGTTGAGATGTCGAATCCCATTCTGTCGAGTGTTCTTCTGAAGTACTCTCTTGATTCACGCAGTTCCTTTCCGATCAGTTCGAGCGACGTTCCGCGCGGGTAAAGCATCTCGAAGGACAGGAAGGCTTTCCTCGGTGAGCCCTTGAGTATGCTTTTTATGACCCTATCCGCTCGAATTATTCCCTTGCGGTTGCGCTCCGCTGTGAAGGCCCAGTGCCGGCTGGCGGCCCTGTCGGTCTGCTGCACGTGCACAAGAATCATTTCACTGCCCGGGTACCGCTCTTCCAGCCACTTGTACGGATCCTTGTCGGCCTTCGTGTGGTCCGGATCAGTCTCCGGAACCGGCGCAGCATGTCCGCAGTCCAAGTGCAGCATCACTGGGATCGCGGAGCGTCGATTGATCGCCCGCAGCATCTTCTTGCTTTCCTCGATCGTGTACGGCTTCAAGTGCGGCGTGTACATCTGCTCCAGAAAGATCACCTCGACGCCCTTCGTCGCCGCATACTCCGCGAACAGCACCATGCGGTCAATCAGCCGCGTAACGGCGCGCTTTGGCCTCACCTGCAGGTCCTGCTGGGTTATGTAGTCGTAGTGCCCGGTTATGTACTTGGCGCCGAACACCTGCGCCATGTCGGCCAGTCCCTTACACCACCTCAGCCCTTCCTCCGCCACGTCGTCGAAGGGATGCGAAAGGAGGTTCCTCAAGTACGGCAGCCTTCCCGTTGCGATGGTGACTGCCTCCAGGCCGTTCTTCTCGATCACGCGCAGCGTCTCGCGAACGAACTCCGACTTGCGCTTCAGCACATTTGAGCAGAGAATGGGGTCCAAATGATCGGCGAAGTATTCGAAGTACGTGAAACCCGCCTCTACGAGCGGTTTCACCCACCTTGATGGTTCAGGGTTGTCTTGCACACTGAATCCGTTATTCCCCAGCAGCCAGAACTCGGTCATCTCATCTCCTGTCCACCTGTGACGTTGATCGCCTGCCCGGTCATGTATGAAGATCTATCGGAAGATAGGAAAACGACGAGGTTGGTGACGTCATCGTACCGGCACCCTCGTCCCAGCGGCACCTGCTCCTCGTAGTGTTTCCGCACTTGCTCCTTGCTCATTCCCAGCTTCTTCGCGTACTGATCGTAGAGGCTCTCCACCCAAAGCGGCGAATCCAACAAGTTGCCCGGGCATATCGCATTCACCCTCACGTTGAACTCAGCAAGCTCCAGAGCCAACGATTGCGTGAGTCCTATCCCGCCGAACTTCGAGGCCGCGTACGCCGAGTTCCTGTAGCTTCCCTTCTTGCCCGACTTGGAGTTTATCTGGACGATAACGCCGCTTCTCTGCTTCTTCATCACCGGCGCAACCGCCCGGGCGCACAGGAAGTAACCCGTCAAGTTGACGTCGATCACCCTCTTCCATCTCTCGACGTCAACCTCGTCGGCCGCACCGGCTTCGACGATCCCTGCGTTCGATACCAGTATGTCGATTGAGCCGAAGCGCTTGAGCGTTTCGTCTCGCGCCCGCTCCAGGGTCTTCAGATCCGTCACGTCCGCGAGTATCCCCAAGGAAGCTTGGCCTGTCTCGTCGGTGATCTCCCGTGCAGCTCGGCTTGCAGCCTCCTCGTTTATGTCCAGCAGCGCGGTCTTCGCTCCCTCCTTCGCCAGCGCCTTGGCGATCGCCTCACCGAGCCCTTGGCCCGCGCCTGTCACCATCCCCACCTTTCCTTCAAGCTCCATCTGTGTTCCTCCTTAGGGCGTCACCACTACCTTCACGCCCTTCTTCGCCTTCGCCACTTCCAGGGCCTCACCAATGTCGTCGAGCTTGAACTTGTGCGTGACGAACTTCCCCAGGTCCACTTTGCCCGACGCCGCCATCTCCAGGGCCTTAACGAATTGGCTCCTGTGCGACGCGAATGCCCCGAACACCGACACCTCCCCGTAGTGGATCTTGTTCGTGTCCAGCGTCACCTTCCCGCGGTCTTTCGGAAGCCCGGCGAAGAAACTCACGCGCCCCTTCTTCTTGACGATTTCCAGGGCTTGTGCCTGGACCGCCGGCACCCCGCACGCACAGATGACCACGTCTACGCCCTCTCTGCCCGTACGGTTCATGATCTCCTCTGTGGAACCTTCCGCCTCGAGCGGCTCGCCTGCTCCGAACTCTCTCACCACTTCGAGCCTGTCCGGCGCCGCATCGACCATGAACACCCTGGCCGCCCCGTCGGCCCTCGCCACTTCGGAATGCATCAGCCCGATGGGGCCGCACCCGAATATCGCCACCACGTCCCCTTCCTTGATGTTCAGGTACTCCTGTCCGTTGATGCAGCAGGACAGCGGCTCCACGAGCGCCACCTCTTCGGGCGAAAGCCCGTCCGGCGCCTCGATCACACTTCCCTGGTCCACGGCTTCTTTGGGGATCACCATGTACTCGGCGTATCCACCTGCGAAGTCGTACCCCAGCGCCCTGAAATCTCGGCACAGGTTGTGCAATCCTTGCTTGCAGTACTCACATTCGCCTTCGCCCACGCAGGTAACGGGTGTCACCCGCTGCCCCTCCCGGATGTCAACAACTCCTTTGCCCACTTGGTCGACGACTCCGCATATCTCATGACCGATTATTGCCGGCGGAACGACGTTCTTCTGCCCGTACGTGAATATCCTCAAGTCCGTCCCGCACAGTGCGCATGCTTCGACCTTCAGCCGCACCTCGCCCGGGCCTGCCTCCGGAGTGTCGACCTCCTTCACTTCCATTCTGCCGGGGCCGAGAAAAACCGCTGCCTTCATTGTTGCCTCCTGTCAGCCGAACATCAGCAAGCCCCGTCAGCCACGTCTATCCAGATTGGGCTCGATAAGGCCGTCCCCGTGTCCGTCTGCGTTAGGCGCGTAGTCACAATCGCCGCTTGTTGTTTTCGAACCGTCAGTCCATTCGAATTTGCGTGCTTTGTGGCTTGCGAGAAGCAAAGTGAGTGGCAGACTATCCCTTTATCCCGCCGGTCGCGATGCCTCTTATGAAGTATTTCTGTGCCACAAAGAAAATCACCAGTGCCGGCAACAACACAAGCAGCGATGCAGCCATCACCAGATGCCACGGCGTCTGAAACGCCTGCTGTCCCTGGAATGACGCCAGCCCCAGAGACAATGTCCATTTCGCCTGCGACTTCAAGTAGACCCAAGGGCCCATGAAATCGTTCCACGTTCCCATGAAGGTGAATATCGTCACCGTGGCCAAAGCCGGCTTCGTCAGCGGCAGCATTATCTTCCAGTATATCTGGAAGGTCGATGCCCCGTCTATCTTTGCCGCGTCCTCCAAATCGCGCGGGAGCGTCAGGAAGAACTGGCGGAACAGGAAAACATGGAACGGCACCCCAAAGAAGAACGGCACCACCAACGGCTTTATCGTATCCACCCACTGGAGATACTTGTACATCGCGAATCGCGGTATCATCGGCACGATGCCGGGCACCATCATCGTCGAGATCGCAACTATGAACAGCACGTTCCTCCCCGGGAAGCGCAGCCGCGCAAACCCGTACGCCGCCACAGACGATGCCAGCAGCGTTCCCACAATCGTCAGCCCTGTTATCAGAGAAGTGTTGAAAAGGTACCTCATGAACGGAATGACCGAGATCGCCTCCCCGTAATTCTCCCATTCCACCGGATTCGGGAAGCTGAGCGCCGACATGTCGAAGACTTGCGACTCCTGCTTGAGCGATGTGGCGAACATCCACGCAAGCGGCGCGAGGAATACCATGGCCACGACCGTGAGAATCACATAGGTTGCCAGCGTGTCGCCCATGCCTCGGGCTCTTCCCCTCCTACCGCTCATATTGCACCCATCTCTTGCTCAGCAAGAACTGCACCATGGTAGCTCCGAGTATTATGAAGAACAGTAGCCACGCCATCGCCGCACCGTATCCAAACTTCAGGTACTGGAAAGCCTGCTTGAAGAGATATAGCACGTAGAATAGCGTCGAGTCTTCAGGTCCGCCGTCAGTCATGATGAACACCTGCACGAATATCTGCATCGCGCCAATGAACCCCATCACCAGGTTGAAGAAAATGAGAGGGGAGAGCATGGGCAGCGAAACGTGCCTGAACTTTCCGAATTTCCCCGCTCCGTCTATCTCCGCCGCCTCGTAAAGGTCCCGCGGGATTCCCTGGAGCCCCGCCAGGAAGATTATCGTTGGGGCTCCCACCCCCCATAGGCTCATCACCACCAACGCCGGTTTCGACCACAGCGGGTCCGAGAGCCACCCGGGCGGCTCCGGCGCTCCCAGCCTCTGCAACGAGTCCAACACGAGCCTCACCGCTGCCGGCGTCGCGCGTGAATCCAACACCGAGGCGATCCCGTTAAGCACGGCCTCGTAGCAGCTGCCAATCAGTCGAAGCACCTCGTTTATCAGCCCCGAGTCCGCATTGAACAGAAGCTTCCACAGAATCGCAATCGCGACTCCCGAGGTCACCGCCGGGAGGTAAACGACGGTTCGGTATACGGATATCCCTGGGGTCTTTCTGTTGAGAAGAACTGCAAGGAAGAGAGCGAACGCCACTCCCAGAGGCACTGCAAAAGCGGCGTAGAAGAACGTGTTGAAGAGCGACTTCGCGATCAGCGGGTCCCGCGCCAGTTCCCTGTAATTCTCCACCCCGACTGACTTTGCCGGTCCTATAAGGTCCCAACTTGTGAAGCTAATCGCAATGGCGGCTATCAGCGGACCCAGCGAAAACACGACGAATCCGATCAGCCACGGCGAGATGAAGAGGTACCCCTCCAGTGCCTCTCGCTTTCCAAGCTTTTTCATGGTGCCTATTCCTGCTGCAGGATCTTATCGATCTCAGGTATGATCTTCGGTGCGAGTTCTCGGGGCTCAGCCGGGTTCTTCGGATCGGTGATCGGCCCGAGCGACCCGTTAGCGCCGGTTAGCCGCTGGCTTATCCTGTCCATGGCCTCCTGGAAGTAGGGCGTCTGCGGAAACGCCCTTGCATATTTGACCGTTTCGCTCACAACATCCTTGTGTTCGGGCAAGAAATCCCCGTGAAGGAACTCCTCCGATGTTGCCACAGGCTTAAAGGCCGCGTTCTCCACCATGATCAGGTTCATCATTCCCTCTTTGCCTGTCAGAAACTTGATGAACTCGAACGCCTCCCTAGGGTGCCGGGCCTGAGTTGATATCGCGTATGCGCTCGGCAGGGCTCGGCTTGCCCGCCCCGCTTTTCCCTTCGGAAGCAAAGCTATGTCCCATCCGAATTCGCACCTGTTCCTTAGCTCGGCTGAGTGCGGGTAGGCCGAGCGCATCATCGCCATCTCGCCCTGCCAGAACCGCGTTATGTCCCCAAGAAAGGAGCGCTCTATCGGATTCGGACATACGTGGTACTTCACTTGGAGGTCGGCGTAGAACTCGAGTGCTTCAATCGCTTCCGGGGAATCGAGGAGGCACTCCTTGGCATCCTCGGAGAAAACCCGCCCGCCGTTCTGCCATACCAGTTCCTCCCACGCCGGCGCCCCGCACCCGTACTGATCGATCTTCCCGTCCCCGTCGAAGTCCTTGGTCAGCTTCTTGGCTACTTGCAGGAACCTGTCCCAATCCCATGTCTCGTCTGGATAGGGAATCCCTTCTCCGTCGAATATCTCCTTGTTGTAAGTCAGGTAGAACGACGTGCCGTCCTTCGGGATTCCGTAGATCTTGTCTCCAATGCTGAAGATGTCGACGATGTTCTCGTAGTAGTCTCGTATGTGAAAGTCCGGATCCTGCTCTATCAGGTTGTTGAGTTCGATTATCGCGCCCTTGCTTACCCACAGCGCGAAATTCTGCGGGTACACGAAGATTATGTCTGGTGCCACGCCGCCCGCGATCCTCGTGAGGATGTTCTGCTCGTACATGGATGTGACGCGCTCGACGCGGAAGTCTATCTCCGGGTGTTTCTCGCGGAAGTCCTCGAATATGGACTCGTAGATCTTCATCAGTTGGGGAGGGCAGGGGGGATGCGCGTAAACGACGATCGGTCTGCTCGTGTCTGCGAGCCGTTCCGGCTGGGCGAGCAGGGCGACCGCGATTACAAGCACGACGGCGCCCGGGATCAAGAACGCGCTCCGGAACAGCCTGAGCATCAGCCGCCCGCCCTCTTCTTGCTCTCTGCCTCGGCCAGTAGAACCGCGCCGCGCGCGGCGGCCAGTTCGGGATCCGGCAGCAGTTCGACTTCGCCGAAAATGTCTTCTAGCCCTGCCTGCTCAAGGGCTTTCTTCATGAGTTCGGCCACCCCCGCCAGGCAGGCACCTTCTCCGCACAGCCTCACCACTCCCGGGGATCTCTCCGGCCAGCCGCTCTTGACCTCCTCCGCAAGACGACCCGCGACCTTTTCCAGGAGTTCGCCCAGGAACACCTGTGCCGCCGTCCTCATCACCTCGCTGCCCTGACCTTCCCCCTCGATCGACAGGACGTGCCTCAACTCCTCTGCAGGCACCGAGGTAAGCGCCGAAGCCTTCTCCAGCACGTCCCCAACCCCCAGCGCCAGCCCCCATCTCTTGCCCACTATGCCTGCGAAGGAGAGCCCCGTGCTGGTCCTATCTGTCCCCAGGTGCACCGTAACCCCCACGCTGCCCGCATCCGCGGGGGAATGTCGTGCAGCCGCTTCGGTCACAGGAACCATTACCATCTGGCGATCTTCAGATTCCAGCATCCGGCGAAGCAGCTCCTCGTGGAACTTCAGGAAGCCCGCTTCCTCGGGCGAAACGTCGGGCACTACTACAGCCACCACACGCGCTCTTGCGTCCGGCAGCCTTCTCAGTTCCTCCCTTAGCACCGCCATCGCCTCCTCCCGCTTTCCGTCAATCAGCCCCCGCTTCAACGGATGACGAAGTTCCCGCCCGAACACCCGTGCCAGCACGCGTGCTTCGTCCCCGTAAATCAACACCTTCCCACGATGTTCGATGTAATGCAGGCCCAGCTGCCTGAGTTCCTCCGCGCTTCCCTCGGCATCTATGTAACAGGACTCGCGGACCTCCTCAGCCAGTTCCTCTCCGCTTCTACAGGAAAGGATGACCTTATCTCCCTCCAGGTGAAGCCCCAACACTTCAGCGTTCAGCGCTTTGCTCGGCGGCGGCGCAGCCGCCTTTGGTTCGGGGGTAGGCGTTCCGGCTGCCAGCTGGTCCTTTACCGCTTCGAGCCGGTCGGCAAGTTTCTCGAGGTCTTGGATCTCCCGTCGCTCGGCCTCCAGCAGCTCGTCCTCGCTGCCTACCGGGCCTTCGCGGTTATCTTCGCTGACCTCCCAGGGCTTTCCCGGCCTCTCAGTTGAGGGTTTCCTCTTAGGTAGTGTGGTTCCGAACCCGTCTGCCACTTGATCACTCGCTTCTTAGAAGTTCTCTTAGTACCTCTTCGATTAGGTCTACCTCGCGGATCTGTGCGGCCACGCTCGCGAGCGCCGCACGCATCCCCGCGATATCCGCTTCCAGTTCCGACCTCCGCTGCTCAACCTCGCGCCGCTTTGCTTCGTGATGCCGGCTTGCGTTCTCGAGTTCAGTCCTGACGCTCACGAGCCGCTGCCGTTGCTGCACCAGACTCTCCAGAAGTGCGTCGGAACGTACCGGTGTTTGTTCTGAATCAGCCCTCTCCGGCGCCGGCTTCGATCGAGTCGGGAACTCAACCAGCTTTCCCTCTTCTCGGAACGTGCCAGCCTCTTCCGCCGCACTTCCGCCGATATCCCAGGGCCGTCGGCGTTTCCCGTCGCCCTTACCTTGTCGCCTAGGGGTTTCGAATCCGTCCATCGTATGTCCTGTGGTCAGTCGTACTTCGTTCTTTCCGTCAGCACTTCCCTCACCAGGCTGTCTATGTCTCTCGCTCCCCGTGAAGAGGGCGCATGCTGGAAAATCGGCAGCCCCAGGCTCGTCGCATCCGCTATTGTGGTGTTCTGCCGTACCACAGACCTCAGAAGGTACTCTGGGTAGTGCTCCTTCAAGGCTTCCTGCGAACGAAGGCAGATGTTCCGAGACGGGTTAAACAGATTCAGCACTATGAAAATGCCTTTCAGACGGAAATCGAAATCCTCTTCGATATCCACTAGAGTGTCGAACAGCAGCCGCAGCCCGTCGTACGAGAGGAAATCAGCCAACACCGGAACGACCAAGTCATCTGCCGCCAATATGGCGTTTAGATTCAGCAAGCCGATGTTGGGAGGGGAGTCCAGAATCACCAGATCATACATGTCCGACAGCGGCTCAAGCGCCCTCCGCAGCCGCCACTCACGTGCGTTTTGTGACATGAGTGAAAGCTCTATGGGTGATAGCCTGATGTTCGCCGGCAGCAGGTGCAGCGTCTTCATGCCGGTTTCCACTATCGCGTCCCGAACATCGTGCTTGTCTATCAGCACCTCATAGAGCGTGCGGTCAAAGTCTGCCCCGTTGAAACCAAGGCACCGAGTCAGGTGCCCCTGGGGATCGAGGTCGATCAGCAGCGTCTGGACGCCCAGTTCCGCCGCCCGGTAACCGTACGACGCGGAGATGCTGGACTTGCCCGTTCCCCCCTTGAAGTTCAGGAACAACTGCCGCCGGTGCGAAGGCACGATCGGCGACAGCTTCAACAGCTTTCTGTATTCCGACACCTCTTCGGGGAGGTAGTATCGGAAATCGGTCTCGGGGTCGCGCTTCGCTTTGGGAAGCTCGCCCTCGCGCTCGAGATCAAGCAGCCTTCTCTTCTCGATACCCAGAAGCTCGGCGAGTTGCGCAGGCGAGTAGCGGGGAGACCGCAATTACTTCTCTCCCATCATGGTAAGTCAATAAGCCGAGAACATTTAGAGGCATTCTATCACCGTTGCTGCTGAATTCAACCCCGCTTGTGTCGCTGCTATTCCCCGTCTGCGCGGTCATCAGTTGTCTTGGGCCCTCTTGACCTCCTCGATGCGTTTCTTCGCCCCCGCCACGGCTGCTTTTGCCGAAACCGCCGCTCCTTTACGCTTCAGCTTCAGGACGGCGTAACATTCCTCCAGTTCTGCCATGACTTTCTTGAGCTCGGCAATGCTGACCATCTCCGGTAGCGACCCGGTGATCATCCGCACCCGTTCTTCGGCTTCGTCCGACCTCTCCTCTATGGCTTGGTTTATCTCGGTGCTCAGTTTGAGGAGCTCGTCCTTGACGGACGACAGCATCTTCTCGTTGGCTTCTGGCTCGGATGCGTCCTTGCTTGCCCGAAGCTCCTCCTTCCGGATGAGCTCCGTCACATTCAGCAGCCTCTTCACATCTCCTGCCTGAAGCCCTCTCCTCGGCCTTCCCAACGCATCAAACGGTTCATCTCTCAGCTTATTGAACTCCTCGCGCCAGGAGTCGAGTTGATGTCGGACTCCAGAGAAGTATTCCATTTCCCTCTTGAGCTGCTCAGCTTCTCTCTTGAGGTCATTGCGATTCAAAGCTCCCGTCAGGCTCGCAATGGTCTCCACTTCGGCCAGCCATTCCGGAAGCTTACTCGCATTGTGCGCTCTGAAAAACACTTGCCGGAAATAGCGCACCTTTGCTGCGCCTTGGTTCAGCGTGTGCTCGACAAGTCCATCGATGTATGTCACGAGCAGCACTCTCTCTCGGAAAATCCCCCCTTCCACCCACGGATCATACTTCTTGTACTTCTCAAGAGACCGTTTGACCTTCCTTATTGTCCCCACCTCTTCTTTCATCAGCCCGTTGCTGAAGACTGAGTCTATCGTCAATCGCAAGGATTGAATTTCTGCCTTCTTGACCTCGAGCACTGCGGACCTCTTCTCGTAGTTCTTCACGAAGTCAATACGCTTGTCCAGATCCGCGAGGGCCACCTTTGCCAGCGAAACTTCGTTCCTCAACTTAGCCGCCTTCAGGACACCCAAGTACTCTCGCACCAGCGCTCTGTGGTCGCGCAGCAGGTCAATATCTTTGGTTCTCGAATAGGTCTCCCGTATCTGCATGATGGCCTGGACCATCATTGATGTCCGCTTGGCCAGTTCCCCTGTTATCCTCGAGTGTAGTTGGTGCATCAGCAGGATATTGGGGTGGGCCTGCTTGAACGACTCCTTTTCTCCGTGACGGAACACGACGAAGTGCTCTTCTAGTGCTCGCCGCATCGCGACGCACTTCTTCGCGTCCGTCGGTTGCAGCCCGTCCGCCAGCATGTCAGGGAGTCTATCTTCAAAGGCCCTCATGTCGCTGTACATGGCCCCCAGTGCTTCTTCGGCGCTCTCTATCTCTTCGTAGTCCGCGATTCTCGTTTCGAGGCTCTTTGTTACAGGACCGATCTCAGCGGCCTCGGCTTCGAGATCCAAGGCCAGCAACGTCGAATGCAATCTGGGCAGCTCCTGACGGTATTCGTACAGGATGGGCAACTCACTCTCGTGCGGATAAGCAGTGTATATCAGATCCAGTCTTTCTCGGGTGCTTCGCTTGACCTGCTCAATCTGCTCTTTGACGTAGCTAATGAGCGCCGCTATCGCGGCGTGCTGCTTTGTGTCCAAAGCGTCGCGGGCGATCGGTAATCGCGCTCTTAGGCTGTAGAGCTTATCGAGTATCTTGCTGGCCCTGCGCAAGTTCCTCGGCCGCGGGTCTCCCCCAAGAAGCGTTTCCACCTCTTGTCGGTGGGCAAGCAGCGTCAGACTGAATCTGTAATGGCTGGCGAGGTTTCCCAGCAGCAACTTCGCCTCTCCCGCGGCGCGATCTCCTCCAAAAGCGCGCAGGAGCTTGTAGTCCGCCAGCACCCGACTGTATAGGTCCTTTAGGTTCTCCGGGACCAGCTCGTCCCGGTACCTGGTCGCGACCCACGCCACGTCCTTGGCGGCTCCGGACAGGTGGATCCTCACCGCCTTCATGATCTCCACTTCCAGCGCAAGTGCCGCCACAGTGTGCTCCCGCATCAGGGGCTCGGTACCCTCTACGCCGTGGAAGGCGCGGATTGCCTCCTTAGCTTCGTCCAGGCGAGCGAATATCCTTCCCACAACCTTCACATCGCCGGGCCCCAAGCCATCAGAAATGGCGGCTCTGAAATCTTTCTCGTACTCCGGTATGATATCGATATACCGGTGGATGGTCTCTTCAGGCGTGAGCTGGGGATAGTGCCGGACGTACAAGAACGCTGCGACAGCAACAGCAATAATGACAGGCAGAACTACTGCCTTGGTCACCTTCCGCCTTACGGCCCTGTGACTCTCGAGCCGCTCTGCCAGTCGGGCCACCTCTTCGCCCTCCGCTGGTGTCTTCAGCAGCTATGAGCGTAGAACTTCCCTGTGCCTCTGCTGACTTCTCTTCGGGGCGGCCTGTGCCGCCCGTTTGATGGCCCCATTTGCCCAGGACTCAACAGCCGATGAGCCCCAACTTTCTTTCCGGTGGTTAATTTTACGGCTTCGCGGCGGTATTGCAACATCCATCCTTCCCACTATCCCTGTCCCACCCACACGGGGGAAGCCCATGCCATGTTCCCGTCGTCTTGCACGATCTTGGCATAGTAGTAAGAACTACCGTCGCTGCAGTCGCTCATGCAGAGAGTTACCGTTTCTTCGTCCGGCTCTTCTCGATGCAGTACCTCACCGTTCTTGACTATCTCCGCCCGCACGATCTTCGCGGTGCCTGTCGCCCGTAGAGAAATCCCTATCTCCCCTCGATTCTTCATCTCGGACCCCGTGCGCGTGTCGTTGATTTCGAAGTCCACGTATATTCTCGGCCCCGTGGTTGCGTAGCAGTTCCTGCTGCGGATAGCCTCCCAAATCGCCGGTCGCTCAAGCTGCGGCGCTCGCGCTGCCGTAAGTCCCGCCCCGTACGTGATGAAGTGCTCGTCTATGTCCGGTGTCACCGGCCCCCGCTTCTTGTACTCCGGATACGGCTGCCCGCCTCGGGTGATGTGGCAGTCGCTCGAACCCACAAACCCCAATCTGTGTCCTCTCGCAAGCGCTCCTCTCACCGTATCGCAGCGCAGGGCCTCATTAGGCTGTTCCTTTGCCAGGAACTGAAGCTCGTTATCCTGGAACTCCGAACTCCCCCAGATCGAGTATATCTCCACCACTCTCTCAAGCTCCGGATCGTGTGTGGAGAAGTCCATGAACCAGATCGGATGGTGGGGTATCACCATGGCAGGCCCGCCGCAGTTCTTCAGCGCTTTGTAGAGGTCCCGCAAGCTAAACCCTTCGCCATGTCCGAAGGACGGGATGCTGTTCTCCTCCGAAAGGAAGTACACATTGCGGTGGCCGTGCGCGTGGCTTGTCCACTCCCACGCGGGTATGGTGACGAATCTCCCCGGCGAATCGAACAGCGCAGACGCCCGCTTCGTTCTCTCCCAGTCCTCTCGCGCCGCCTCGTGATCGCATAGCGCTGCGAAATCGAGTCCGTACACGTCTCTTGCCATCTGGTACACTTCTTCCGGTGGACCTATGCCGTCCGAAATCTCCGTGTGAATGTGCAAGTCGCCCCAGAATATTCGATGCTTCGGCGGGCCCTCCGTTACGAATATCGGATTGCTCCTTCCCGCGATTCCCTCGGCCTCCCCGCTTATGTAGCACGCGCCGGGCTCAACGCATCGCAGCCCTCTGAGCCTTGTCTGGTTCCAGGAACGCTTCGAGAAATCAACCTCCGCCGGAAGACCTTCCACCTCGACATTCGAGGTCAGCCGCACCTTGGATCCGAATGGCTCAAGAACGGGATTGTCGAACTCGTCAAATACTCCGACCAGCAATGAGAACTCCTCGCCTCTTGCCAACGCGCTGGGGGCGAACAGCCGAAGCCTCGCAGGTTCACCTGGCAGGTACGCAACGGCAGCCCCGTTCCTGTCCCACAGGTGCATCGCCTTACCTTGGGGAAGAGCCCTCGCCACCCATAGCTTGTTCTGCTCAAATGCGTACTGCGCCCGCATGTTACTGAACACCAACTCCACCACGTTCCCTGGCTTCAGTTCCCCGTAGATCACCTCCACGAAGACCGCAACGAACATCCTCACTTGCCGGTCACCTTCTGTGGTTGAGTAGTACCAGTGTCCCTTTTCCATGATCACCGGTTGAAGCTTGACCGCGGCGCTTGTTCGGACATATACGTAGGCATCCGAGTCGGGTGATTCCACCTGAGGGTAGCTTCCAGCCCATGGAGGCCAGACGAATATCCCCCCGCCCTTAGGAATCCTCTCGCCCACCGTATAGGTGACTTTGAATGTGCGCTTCTCATTAACTCTGCAGACAACCGGCCAGATGCTGGCCGATCCCCTATCCTTTTCCACTACCGGCCTCCTTGGAAGCGCAATCCCTCGAGGCAGTTGTCACATCGCGGATTTCTCAATAACATTTGTTGTAGCTTGACTGGAGCAGAGGAGTGGAAGAGTTCTACTGCGAAGAGATTGAGGTGGAGTCCCAGGGAGTGCCCAAGCGCCCAACCTCCTTCACATGGCGTGGCAAGCTCCACCGGGTCGACCAGATCCTGCGCTCCTGGCAGGACTGGGGATTCGGCTCCACTGCACCCAAGACCAAGGATTTCCGGTTTCGCCGGCATAGGAACCGCTATCACGTTCGCACTACGTCCGGCGAGGTCTTCGAGATATACTTGGATCGAAGCCCTCCCAAGCCCGTGTGGATTCTCCTCAAAAAACTCCCCTTGCCGCGCTAGTCTGTTCTCTCTCCAGTCCATGCCGGTTCGGCTGCACTCCTCCTCAGACACGATTCTAGAAATCGCCGCCCCGTAGGTCAATCTGGAGCGGTCACCTCAAAGCCGCTACGCCCGGAAACCAAGCCGCTCTCTCCAGATTCAGCCCCGCAGGCCCAATCCCTTCGCGCTCACTCGATGAGTTGCTTCAGGTGCTTCTCGTAGACCGCTTCCCAGCAGTAGTTCGACAGGACCCGCTTGAATAGTTTCGCCGATCTATCTCCTTCGAGAAACTCCGAGATACGTTCTGCAATAGCCTTGGGCTCCTCATCTAGCTCGAACAGCAGCGCATCGTCCCCGACGACCTCCGGAAGCGGAGCAAAATTAGCGCAGGCGATCGGAAGCTTGAACGCTCCCGCTTCCAGCAGGGGCAGGCAAAAACCCTCGCGCACCGACGTGATCAGTAGCATGTCCGAGATCGCGTAGAGGTCTCTCAGGTCCTCGAACGTGACGGTTCCCGCAGGCAGGTACATATCCTTCACGTCGTGGAGAAAGATCACTCCCTCCTCCACGTCGAGCTTGCTGCGCAGCTCGTGCAGCTCCCTATAGTAGTCCACTGTTGCTGGGTTGTGCGGGTCAGGTGGGCCCGTGATCAGCAGTCGGCACTGCACCCCCATACTCGTTAGCTCCGATACTATCCTCACCCCCAGCTCGAAGTTCTTCCTTCTCACGATCCTCGATGGGAACATCAACGCCCTCGTGTCTCCCAGCAGCCCCAAGTCGTACGCCAAGCTCCAGATGTGATCCGAAATCCCCAGCAGAGCCTTCCCGTCCAATCCGTCCGGCACCACTCGCATCTTGTCTTCCGCGATACCGATAACCTTGCTCACACTGCGCCGGCGCTCCTCTGATATGGCAACGTACGTCGCCTGTTCGTTATGCTCAGAGAGCAGCCTCCACGGGTACGCGTTCGGCTTCGGCATGGTGTAGTGAGGTTCGGCAAGAGTTGCGTCGTGGCACCATATCACGAAACGCACCTGCCGCCCAAGTTCGTCTATCAGTTCGTGCAGCGCCGCAGTGAGCGCAAGGTCGAAATGCATCGTCATCACATTATGGATGATGCACACATCCTCCCCGGCGAGTTCCTGCTCCAGTCTGCCCTTGATCTCTTCCTTTCTCCTGCGGAAGCTGTCCGTCACTTCGCCCTTCGCCAGTTCCTCGCTCACCGTTGTCCCCGATGCGCTTGACTTACCCAATTCCTCCAGCTCCTGCACCTCCACACCCTCCGTGAATTGCTCCCCCCTTCCAACCAGCACCCTCACGTGGTGGCCGTTTCGTGCCATTACCCGGGCCTGTCCCTCCACCACAAACTCTACGCCGCCGATCACCGGGTGGCACGAATAGTGAACCAAGACCACGTTCCTCGATGTCATGCGTTGCGCTCCGCACTTGTATCCAACGTAATTATGTCAGCGTTCTTCGGCAGGTTTCTCCATACCTCCGCCAGCCGTTGGCGCGCAGGTCCGTCGAAGGCGATGTCCGGCGCACTTCTTCCCGTCTCCCTCATCCGCTCGACCAGGCACACGACGACCGGACTAATGGCAGCATGCGCCACTATCGCGACATCTCCCTCTGATTCGTCAACGCCCCTCTCTCGCCAGAACTCCTTCACTCGCGAGAACCCGCTCTCCATCGACTCGCCGGCAGGGGGGACACAGGATGTGGGATCGCGCTCGAACTTCGCGTACTCTTCCCCGTACATATTCCTCGCTTCCTCCACTAGCAGTCCCTCCCATATACCCTGGCCTATCTCGGCAAGGCGATGGTCGCGCTCCACCTCAAGCCCGTGTGGCTTGGCGATCTCCAGAGCCGTATTGTAAGAACGCGAAAGGTCGCTCGAGAAAACCCGCTTCAGGCGTTCGGTCTCCAGCCTTCGGGACAACTCCAGCGCCTGCCTCAACCCTTGCTCGTTAAGCGGTATGTCATATATCCCCTGGATGCGGTTCTCTGCATTCCAGTCCGTCTCACCGTGTCGAACCAGGAATATCCTCAACCGGGAGCCCCCGCTTTCTTCGGTATTTCTCGACGGTGATCATCGGAGGCCTGTTGATCAGTGCCCGCTCCTCTCCTTCGACGAAGTACTCGTTATCCTTCTGCCTGACCATTATGTAGTCCTCGCCCAGCTCCGTCTCCACGGACAGTAGACCATGCTCGGCCGCCTTCGATAGAAATGTGTGAAGAATCCCAAACGCCATCTTCCCCAAGTCTGCCAGACTCCTGTTGCGATGGATGCGGCTGTCCAGATCCACCTGGGCAAGCACGCCTAATCCGTATTTGGCGTAGATGTCCATCAGCAGGCCCGTCTCCACTCCGTAGCCGACCTGAAACGGAAGGCTCTCCAGCACCTCTCTTCTTCCTGCGTATTCGCCCGACAGAGGTTGCAGGAAGCAGGCCAGGTCCGGGTAAAATGCCGCCAGAAGTGGCCTTACCAGTATCTCCGTTACGCGGCCCCCGCCCGAAGTCCTCACACCTCCCTCCAGCCTCAGCGGACGCTGGTAGAATGCCTTGACGTACAGGAGCTCTTCTCTCAACAGCAGCGGCCCCAGCACCCCGTATACGAACTTCGGGTGAATGTCGCTTATGTCAGCATCTATCCAAACGATTATGTCTCCAGAAAGAAGATACAGGCTCTTCCACAGGTTCTCCCCCTTCCCAACGTAGGGCTTCAATTCCGGCAGGCATTCCTCCGCCAGGTACACGTCCACCCCGTACCTCGACGCGATCTCTCTCGTGCGGTCCGTGGACCCACTGTCGACGACCGCGACCTCGTCCAGCAGGGGATACCGCTTCTGCAGCTCCGCCTTCAGTATCACCAGTGTCTTGCCGATGGTCTTCTCTTCGTTCAGAGTGGGCAAGGCGAGACTTATCTTCAGCCCCTTCTTCTCCTTTATCTCCACCAGCCTCTTCTTGTCCGCGAAGGCCGAGTGGTGAAAGGTGTTCTTCTTGAGCCATTCAGAAGCGTTCAATTTGCCTGTCCTGTTGCAGATGCTGACCCACTTTGCCCCTTTCTCACGTCACGTCCCTTCGCCGAGGTCGCCAGAAGCAGTACCTTCTTCAGCCCCAGCGCGACGGGGGAAATGTCTACATACTCCCTTCCGTCGTTCAGGACCCCCCCCGTGCTTAACCCCACAGTCAGCGTCGGGATCCCCATCTCGGAAAGCGCCCTGCCGTCTCCGCCGTGGATGCCCAGCATAGCTTCCAGCCCCAGAATCCTATGCACGTCAATGGCCCTTCGCACCAGCCCGTGACTCTTGGGAAGCCCCCCCCGCCTGAAGCGCCCCGTCGGCTGCAGAGTTACGACCTGCTGCGTAGCCTCGGCCACCTTTGCCACCTTTGACTTCAACGTCCTGTCAAGTCTGTCAAGCGTGGCATCGTCGCTCGCCGTCACCTCACCCCGCAGCACCGCGTCTGCCTTCATGCTGCTGCGGGCCCCGCCGCTCATCTCGAAAATGCTGAGGCTCGTTTCTGCCCGCTTCGGACGTGAGATCGAGTAAAGTTCCAGCAGCACCTCCGACAGGCAGCCTATGGCCCGGGTCTCTGCCGATGCGTGCCACCTGTCGTCGCGCAGGGCCGTGCACCGGACCTCAAACCCCAGCTTCGCGTCCGACCTGTGCCCGATCCTGTTCAGCCCTAGGCCTTGCATGCATATGGCCAGTGCCGTTCTATCGCGATAACGCGCCCCTACCTCCAGAGCCCCCCGCGAGCGTCCTTCTCCCTCCTGCGCTACCGTGGCCGCCAGTATCACGTCCCGCTTAATAGCCATCTCTCCCTTCGCAAGTATCTCTGCCAGTGCTACCAGGCCCGCAACCCCCAGACCGTTTCTCGCCACACCTGCGCCGACCGCCATGTCCTCATCTATCGATACGAAAACGTTGTCTTCTGGTGCCAGATCCGTGTCGAGGTTGGCGCACATCAGCACGGCTCCCGAGTCGGGCTTCCCGGCACGGATTTCGGCGCACACGTTCCCTGCGCTGTCCATGCTTATTTCCTCTAGGCCGAATTCCTCCAGCCGCTGTTTGACGAATGTCGCGCGTTGAAGTTCCTGGAACGTAGGGGCGGGAATCTGATTGATCAGTATGAGGTCCGACAAAAGCGTCGGCGTGCAGTCCTCAATGGCCTCGACTTGAGATAGCAGCTTCGACAGCCTGGAGGACGCGCTCGATTTCGCCATTCGTATCCCTTTGGGAGCAACACTAACGAACCTGGTGGGGCAGGCCAGTGAAAAGCACGCTTTCCGCAAAACGCAAAAGGGCGAAATAGCTGCTCAAACGTGCAATCGGCGGCTTCTCTTGATCGCCCGGCCAAGAGCGTAGTATAGCAGAAGCGCACTCTCAGTCAACCCGACCCTGCCGCACTGCGACCGAGCGGACCCTCCCCGGGCCAGCCCTGATCCTCCTCCGGTGTCCAATTGATTTACGAGCCTCTTACCGTTACCATGGTGATCTTGTGGCTAACTCGGTAGGAGTTCTGTCTTGGGCAATATCGCGCTTTGGCTTGCGGCTCGTTTCGTGCCTGGACGAATGGGGATGCGGGAACTGCAGGTAGCTCAGGCAAGGCTCATGGCCGAGATGGCCTGCACGATTATCGACCTGGATCCAGAACGGGGGCGCGACCTGCTTAGGCAGGCTTTCTCCAATTACGGACGAGGTCTGGCCGAGGATCTGAAGCCGCGTTTTCACCCGGGGGCGACTCTCTCCGACCTCACCGCCGTATGGCGCGCCATGTGCAATCTTGCGGGGATCAGATTGTCTATATCACAGGAAGGCGACCGAGTGGTCTTTGAGCATCCATTCTGCCCCTTGTGGGAGGAGTTCCGCCGGCGCGGCCGATTCCATTGCCAGGAGACCTGTCTCCCCATGATCACCGCGCTCAGTCAGGCTATCGCTCCTAGCGTCGAGATTCAACTTGCCCGCGCTCCCGATTCCGCCGCGCCCTGCATCAAAGCCCTATCGCTGGAAGAGGAACGGGCATGACCCCCATAGCCAGTTTCCTTAACGCGAAGAAGTCGCTCATTGATTCCGTTCTCGCGAAGGACCTTCCGCCTGTCCAGCCCGGCGCCGAAACTGTACGCGAAGCCATGCGCTATGCCGTCTTCAGCGACGGAAAGAGACTTCGCCCCTCTCTCCTTCTCGCTATTGCCGAGCTTCTGGGACACGACGATTCTGATGTCCTGCCCGCCGCATCGGCGGTGGAGTTCATCCACACCTGCTCGCTGATCCTCGACGACCTTCCGTGTATGGACGATAGCGACACGCGTCGCGGGACGCCCTCCCTCCACGTGGCCTTCGACCAGGCAACCGCGATACTCGCCGCAGAGGGACTCCTGCTCCATGCCTTCACCCTCATAAGCGATAACGCGCGCAGGCAGGAGCTGGACGCCGAGGATGCGCTTTCTGCTGTCGACATTGCTGCTCGGGCTGCCGGCTATCCAGGGATGGTCGGCGGTCAGTACCTCGACCTCTTGAGCAAGGAGACCCCGCCCTCCAGAGAGCAGGTCGAATCGATTCATCTCATGAAGACGGCATCGTTGTTCACTGCTTCAGCCCGCCTTGCCTCCGTTCTATGTCGGGCCTCCTCCGAGGAAGGCGAATCCCTCGCACGGTACAGCAGTGGTCTCGGTCTGGCCTTCCAGATAACCGACGACTTGATCGACGCCACAGATGCCCCGCAGGGGAATGCGGAAGGAGAGCTCAACTACGCCCTGCTGTTCGGCGTCGATGCCGCCCGCTCCCGAGCCGAAAGACTTGTAGCTGAGGCACTTGACTCCTTGGCGCCTTTCGGGCAGCGCGCCTCTATGCTCGCCGACCTGGTTCGCTACGTTCTCGATAGGGGGAAGTAGGTGGAGCCTGAGGCCTCTCCTCCGCCAAGAGCCGAATCCCTCCGCCAGGTCATTCATCTCCTCATGCTTTCCTTCGCGTTGCTGCTGCGTGTATTAGAGTGGTGGCAGGCGGCGCTGCTCGCGCTCGCGGCCATTGTTCCTGCTGCCTTGCTGAACCCCTCAGTGCGCCGCGGCGACGAGCCGCGAGTCTCCGGGGTCATACTCTATCCTGCTTCGGTACTCCTGGTGATTCTTGTTTTTCATCGGCATCTTCATATCGCTGCCGCTGCTTGGGCAGTCCTTGCCGTGGGCGATGCTGCATCCAACGTCTTCGGGCGGCGGTTCGGAAAGACGAAGCTTCCGTGGAACGCCGACAAGAGCATAGCCGGGTCTGCGGCCATGCTCCTGTTCTCCGCCCCGGCGGCGCTATTCTTCCTCTGGTGGGTTGCCCAGTCCGATTACCAGATCGCTTACTACGTCACCCTGGCAGCAGCCGGGGCCTTAGCCGGGACTCTCTTCGAGAGTCTCCGACTTCCGCTTAACGACAATCCGGCCATAATACTCTCAAGCTCGCTGGCCATGTACATAGTCCACTTGGTCCTCACCTAAACAGATCCGGTGCAGCCATGTTGCTTCAGGTGCTCTTGGCACTTGCGGTGAACTTGTTCGTCGCAGGAGCCGCTCTGATTCTGCGCTTGGTCAGCCCATCAGGTGCCATCGGCGGGCTGGTGATAGGCTTCGTCATCTTTCTGGCAGCTGGACCTTCCGGATATGCTTTGCTTGTGACCTTCTTCGTAATCGCGTCCGCAGCGACTAGGTTCGGGTATCGTCATAAGAGCGAGCTGGGGGTCGCGCAGGAGTCCCAAGGCAGGCGGGGCGCTGTGCATGCCGCCGCCAACTGCCTCGTGCCCCTCGTGTGTGCGCTTGGATGGAAGTTCGCCCCCGCGTACGCCTGGAAGCTGGCCTTCGTCGGTGCCTTCGCCACCGCTCTCGCCGATACGGTCTCCTCCGAGTTGGGACAGGTCTTTGGGAAGACCCCTGTGCTCCCTACGTCGTTCAGGAGGGTACCCGTGGGAACCGAGGGCGCTGTCTCTGTCGAGGGAACGCTTCTTGGCCTCGCCGCCGCAGCTCTCCTAGCGCTTCTGGCCGTTGTCTGCACATTCCTCGGCGAGTACCTCGCTCTGGTTCCCGTTTCTCTCGCTGCCTTCATAGGCACAACGGCCGAAAGTTACCTGGCTCGCGTCGTCCGCACAAAGGGACTGGGAAACGAGCTTGCGAACCTGTTTAATACTAGCGTAGGCGCGCTAGCCGCCGCAGGGCTGGGAGTTCTCATTCTTGGAAGGTAGAGCCGCAAACCGAATCGCAGTCTACTGGGAGTTCAGCAGGCCGTTCACGCTCCTGCCCCCCGCTATCGGGATAGTGTCCGGAGCGCTCGTGGCTGTTGGTGCCGTCTCGCGATACAACGGCGAGACCGTATCTCAGTATGTCAGTGAGTTCCCCCCATTGCTCCTCGTTGCGTACGTGCTTCTCGGAAGCCTTGTCGCGGCAGTTCTCAACGCCACTTCCAACGCCCTCAACCAGATTTGCGACATCGAGAACGACATTGTGAACCAGCCCAACAGGCCGCTTCCTTCGAAAAGGCTTTCTGTGAGGAACGCGGCCGTTTTCTCAGCCGTACTCTTCGTCGTCGCCATCGTTCTCGCGTGGTTAGTTGCTCCCCGGGGCCATCACCACTTCTTCTGGATTGTGCTGGGCGGCGCAGTGGCGACAGCCATTTATTCCGCCCCGCCTGCCAGAACAAAGCGCCACGGCATTGCCGCCAACGTTACCATCTCGCTTCCCCGCGGATTGCTTCTTCGGCTTGCCGGCTGGGCCGTCGTTGCCCATGTCTGGTACGCCGAAGCTTGGTTCCTTGGCCTCATCTTCATGGTATTCACCATAGGCGCTGCCACGACGAAGGACTTCGGTGACATTGAGGGCGACCGAGCGGCGGGGTGCATGACGCTCCCCGTCAAATATGGTCCCGCAGAGGCTGCCCGCATCATAGGCCCGTTCCTCTCGCTGCCGTGGCTGCTCTGCATTCTCGGCACTTTCATCTCTCTTCCCTCAGGTGGGCGCCTGCTTTCCGCATCAAGGCCGGGACTTGTAGTTCTCGGCGCCATTCTCTTTGCGTACGGGTTCAGCGTTTCGAGAATCATCATGGCCGAGGCATCGGACCCCGACGCAGCCAAGAAGCGACGCTCCTGGAAGCACATGTACCTGCTGATGATGACAGCTCAGATTGGGTTGGCCTTGGTCTATCTCATCTGATTCGGAGGCGTGGATGCGCGTCCTTGTAACCGGCGCAACAGGATTTGTGGGGAAGAACCTTGTCCGGCATCTTCTGCGCCACGAATACGAAGTCGCAATTCTCGCTCGCCGTACCAGCAACCTCAGCGGCTTGCCCGTTGACGCCATAGATGTGCGCTGGGGGGACATAACAGACCCCGCCGCCGTCCGCAACGCTATGGACGGCACCGAGGCCGTCTTCCACATGGCCGCCCTCGTCAAAGAATGGGTTCCCAGGAATCAGCTTTTCTGGGAAGTCAATGTCGACGCACTTGAGACACTCCTTCGCGCCTCCATGGAGTTCTCTCTCGACCGCGTGGTCTACACGTCCTCCTTCATGGCCATCGGCCCCTCGGACGGGTTGGAAGAAGCAGACGAAACCACAACCCACTCCCCGAACCACTTCTGCACCCTCTACGAGCGGACGAAGTACGAAGCCGCAGTTGTTGCAGAACGTTTCGTGAAGATCGGGGCCCCGGTGGTGACTGTCTGCCCCGGGGTAATCTACGGCCCCGGCGACCTCACCGAGGGAAACATAATGGTGCGGCACTTAAGGGATTTTCTTACTGACCGCTTGCCCGGTATTCCCGGCGACGGCTCGCAGCGCTGGTGCTTCTCCTACGTCGACGACGTTGTCTCGGGACATCGCCTCGCAATGGAGAAGGGCAAAGTGGGAGAGAGGTACATTCTTGGCGGAGAGAACGCTGCGCTGAGGGACTTCTTCTCCATCGCAATGGAACTCACGGGCAAGGACAAGCCTCCGAGGCAAGTGCCTTTTCCTCTATTGGAAGCTGCCGCCGCTCTGGGACAGGTCAAGGCCGCCATAACCCGTAGGCCTCCCACGGTGGCTCTTGGCGCAGTCCGTGCGTACAAGCACAACTGGGCCTACTCTTCCAGGAAGTCCATTGCCGAACTCGGTTACACTGTGACTCCTCTGCGTGATGGTGTTACGAGGACCATCGATTGGCTGAAGAACGAACGCATGATATAGCAGAACCCCGCCTGCTGTGTGCTCATTCCTGTCGCGCTTGGCAGCCTTACGCGCTGGCGCTCTTCGCGGTCGTCGTCTCCTCCGCAGTCTCCCTTGCCGTTGCGCCCAAGGCCGCGCGCTGGGCACTTCCGCTTGTCAACGTCGCTCTCTTCTACCCTGCTTTTCTTGCCCTCGTAGTGACCGGTCAGCGGCGCCGCGCGTTAGCCGCAAGTTTCGCTTGGGCGGCTCTATCCAGCGTCGCCATCGTTTCGATCAGCTTCCTTCGCCCCGACAGCTTCGGCCCGGCGGTGCTGCGAGGAATAAGCTACAGGGACGAGATGTTCACATGGGTTACCACCGGTATAGGTGCCGAAAGCCGACCGTCTCAGTTTCTGCCTCAGCACGCCCTGCATCTTGCGGCCTTCACGGTTCTCTCGTTCGTGAGCGTCGGTTTCCTGGGCCTTGCGATGGGCGCCATACTGCTCAACTACATGAACTTCTACTACGGTGCATTGATCGCTAAGGCGCACAATCCCCTCGGCGCGGCATTGCTCGGATGGCCGATATGGGCTATGCTACGAGTAGCGGGGTATATCTTCCTGGGCGTGGCCCTCGCTGACCTGGGGTGCAGTGTAATCTGGCGCAGGAGAAAGCCCGATTGGGATCACGTGCTGAAATTCCTGCTGCCGGGGCTTGCCCTTGTGGTCGCTGATGTGGTCCTCAAGACTGTGCTTGCCGCTGCCTGGAGGATCCCGCTTGCCCACTTCTTCGGCGTGAGCTACTGAGGCCCAAAATGTCTTCAAGTCGACTTAGCAGAAGGGATTTCCTTAAGACCGCAGCCGTCGCGGGGGCAGGCCTTTGCGCAGGGTCCCTTGTCAGTTGCTCCCGCAGGCCCCCCGCAGCTGACATCGCCGAACGCGTCATTGTCATCGGCTTTGACGGCATGGAGCCGTCGTTCGTTCGGAAATGGATGGGGGAGGGGAAGCTCCCCAATATGGCGAAGCTCATTGCCGACGGCGGCTTTCACACGCTTGCGACTACCAACCCGCCCGAGTCTCCCGTGGCGTGGGCCTCCTTCGTCACCTCCTCCAACCCGGGAAAGCACGGCATATACGATTTCCTTCGCCGCGACCCGCAGACCTATCTCCCCGAGATTGCCGCCCCCGACCGGGTTCCTCCCAAGTTCCTTCTCGACCTGATACCGGTGAGACGCCCGAAATTGATCAGAACCCGCGGCGGCACATCCTTCTGGAAGGTAGCCGATGATCACAAGATCGAGTCCACCATCTTCCAGGTTCCAGCTTCCTTTCCTCCCGACGACCTCACCTACGGCAGGCAGCTCTCCGGATTGGGCATTCCCGACATCAGGGGAACCCAGGGAACCTTCTTCTACTTCGCCTCGGACCTCTCCGAGGCCGAAGCCGGCAATACCGAATTCGGCGGAAAGCTCGTTAGGCTTCGTATGAGGAACGGTGTGGCCGCATCGGAAATCGAGGGTCCGCGCGACCCGCTGGCGAAGAAGTTCCAGCGCATTTCGACTCCCGTCACCTTCAAGCTCAACGAGGCCGACCGCAGTGTTACGATTACGGTCTGCGGCAAGACACAGACCGTCAAGGAGCGCGAGTGGTCCGACTGGGTACGGGTCACCTTTTCCGTGACAAGTCTCGCTAAGGCCCATTCCATCGGCAAGTTCTACGTGCTTCAGACTTCCCCCGCTCTGCGCATCTATCTCAGCCCACTGAGCTTGGACCCCCGCTCTCCCATGGTGCCTATCTCTACCCCAAACGACTTCGCAGCCAGAATTGCCAAGAAAAACGGCCTCTACAAGACCCTCGGCTGGGCCGTCGACACCTGGGCGCTCACGGAGCAGCGCATCAACGAGGACGTTTTCCTGCAGGACCTCTATTCCACTCTCGAGGCCAGAGAGAAGAACGTACTCCACCTGCTCAAGACCTCCCCCGGCAACCTCTTCTGCGCGGTGTTCTCCGCAACGGACAGAATACAGCACACTTTCTGGCGGTTCCTGGACCCTGCGCATCCACGGTACGACGAGAAGCTCGCCAAGCAGTACGGAGGAGAGATCGAGAAGCTCTATCGCCGCTGCGACGAGGTCGTAGGCAAGATAATGGAGTTCGCCGACAGTAAGACCTCGGTGTTCGTGATATCAGACCACGGCTTCCACGCCTTCCGCAAAGGGTTCAACATCAATACTTGGCTCGTAGACAACGGGTTCATGGTGCGCGAGGGCGCAGTCCCGGGCGAGTTCTACAATTTGGACGACCTGTTCTCGGGAGGCGACTTCTTCCCCAATGTGGACTTCAGCAAAACGCGCGCCTACGCGCTTGGCTTGGGACAGGTCTATATCAATGTCAAGGGGAGGGAAAGCAAGGGCTGCGTCGCGCCCGGTGCGGATTACGATGAGACCGTCAACGCCATCGCCCAAGGGCTTCGCAAGGCCACAGATCCCGAGACGGGGGAACACCCCATCTTTGACGTGTATAACCGATCCCAGATCTATCACGGCCCCCGCTTCGAACAGGCCCCCGACATCCAGATTGGCTTCAACGATGGCTACCGCGTTTCCTGGCAGTCGACCCTGGGCGCTATCCCCAAGGAACTCATTTCCCCCAACACCAAGATCTGGAGCGGCGACCATTGCTCAATGGAGCACTCAATCAGCGGCGGCGTGCTGCTCACCAACCTCAAGATCACGAGTCCTACCCCCTCCATCATGGACATCGGTCCGACCGCCCTCAGCTTGCTCGGCGTTCCGCTGCCCGATGACATCGACGGAGTGCCTCTCGTCTGAAGACTGCCGTATTCTGAGAACCCCACACTACCCGCTATCCTTTGCTATCGACCCCAGAAAGGCCGTTCGCGGCCTCGCCAGCAGGATTGCACGAGAAAAGAAAATTGACACGGCGGGGTTCTTATGTATACATAGTAAAAGCAGGGGGCGGCGTCTTCTCAGCCCCGACACTGGTCAGCAATTGACAGGCGGTACAACTGAATCAACTGGAACTCGGGAAGGAGCTGACGATGGAGGGGGTTACCAGTACGAAGGCAGCGTTGATTCGGGGGCTCGTGCGCGGGATTGTTAGCGGCTTCCGAATGGTGCCTGAAGGCGCAGTCGTACGCTTGGTCCACAACGTGCTAGGCAAGACCTGTTCGGATGAGGCCGAACTCTGGCTCCGCCGATCTCTTACCATCGCCCGGAAGACCTTTCCCAGGCTCAATGAGACCTACCGCCGGAAGATCGTGGACAATTTCGTCTCCAACGCCATGGTTCTCGGGACCATGACGCGAGCCTCGGTCGAGCGCGAAGAGGGAGTCCACGTTCCCTTCTTCTTTGTCATCAGTCCCTCAATGGCCTGCAACCTTCGCTGCTACGGCTGCTACGCTGGCATGTACCACCAGAATCAAGGGTTGGATACCGCCACCTTCGACCGCATCCTCACCGAGGCAAAAGAGCTCGGGATACACTTCATCACCGTCTCCGGAGGCGAGCCCTACATACGCCCGGACCTTCTCGACCTGTTCGAGAAGCACGATGACATGTTCTTTCAGACTTACACCAACGGCACGCTGATCGACCCAGCGCGCCTAGCCAAGCTCGGAAACGTGTTCCCTGCCATAAGTGTGGAAGGATTCGAGAAGGAAACCGATGCCCGCCGCGGCAAAGGTACCTATGGGCGCATCATGGAGGTCATGGATGGCCTGCGGGAGGAAGGCTGCGCGTTTGGCTTCTCCTGCACCGCGACCAGCCAAAACGTAGACCTCGTTTCCAGCGATGAGTTCGTTGACTTCTACGAGCAGAAGGGGTGTCTTCTCGGCTGGTACTTCACGTACATTCCCATAGGCCGCAGGCCCGACGTTGGCTTGATGCCCACTCCCCAGCAGCGCCATCGTCTGCGCCGTCGTGTGCGCGAGATTCGGACCACCCACGATATCATCGTCGGGGATTTCTGGAACGACGGCATGCTGACAGGGGGGTGCATAGCAGGCGGCAGGTACTACTTCCACATAAACGCCAATGGTGACGTGGAACCTTGCGTCTTCGTACATTTCGCCGTCGACAACATCAGGAAGAAGAGCTTGAGGGAAGTTTTCTCATCAGATTTCTTCAGAATGATCCAGGCCAGGCAGCCCTATGACCGGAACCTCCTCAGGCCCTGCATGATAGTCGACTGCCCCCAGGTCCTTCGCGACGTGGTTGCCGGGGCGGGAGCGCACCCGACACATGACGGGGCCGAGACGATCATCACCGCTTTGAAGGGATTCCTTGACCGATACGCCCAGGAGTACGGCGAACTTGCCGACCAGGCCCTCGTGGAGGAATACCACCCCACGAGCGGGAAGGCACGTGATGCTTGGGAACAGGTCATGGAGGAACGCTCCGCCACGGTGGCTCACTAGGGAGAACCACAACGAGAGTTCTACTTGTCAATCCCGGCTTTCACGGGGGATATCATCACGCAGGCGTCAAGCTGCCCCCTTTGGGTCTTGCGTATATGGCCTCTGTGCTAAGAGAGCACGGCCATCAGGTCCGCATCGTCGACCTGAACGTCCGCCCCGGCGAACCCCTCAATTGCCCCGATTATGACCTCGTCGGCGTCACTTGTGACACTGCCAGGTTCTTCGAGGCGGCTGAGGTCTGCAAGGAGGCCAAGGCTGGGGGAGTGCCGGTCGTCGTCGGCGGCGCTCATGCTTCGTTCTGTGATACCGAATTCCTTGTCAACGGAATCGCCGACTTCGTGATCAGGAAGGAAGGCGAAGAGTCACTCCTCGATCTCGTCGAGAACCTTCACGCACCAGGGGATTACGCGCACGTTAAGGGACTTTCCTTCAAAGAGGATGGCCAAATCATCCGCAATCCCGACCGTCCTTTCGTCTTGGATCTCGACTCATTCCCTTATCCCGCCAGAGACCTGATTCCGCTGGACGAATACAAGATGACTCATGGCGGACGCCCCATGACCTCCATCGTTACCAGCCGTGGCTGTCCCTACGACTGCGAGTTCTGCTCCGCTTCCAGACTTGCCGGCTGTCGCTGGCGGTCCCGCGACCCCATCGCTGTCGTTGATGAGGTCCAGGAGGTCCGCGAGCGATACGGCTTCGGGTCCGTCGCATTCGTTGATGATAACTTCACTGCCAATCACCAACGCGTCATAGACATATGCCAGGAAATGCTTGCACGGAAAATCGACGTGACCAGCTGGCTCCAGGCGCGCACCGACAGCATTGTCAAACATCCCGAAATGGTCGAGGCCATGGCCGACTCCGGCGTGAGGACCGTCTTTCTGGGAATAGAAAGCGGAGATGATATCGTTCTCAAAGACTACGGCAAGCATGCCGATGTGGACACCGCAAGACAGGCGGTTCGTATATTGAAAAAGCACCGCATCCGTCCGTGGTGCAGCTTCATAATCGGTGGCCTTGATGAGACCAGGGACATGGTGCTGAAAACCATCGAGTTCGCCAAGAAGCTCCGGCCCGCCCTAGTGCAGTTCTCCATCCTTACTCCCTACCCGGGTTGCCGGCTTTACGAAAAGCTCAAAGATCTGGTGATCACACGTGACTGGGGGCTCTACGATGGTGCTCACAGCGTCATGCCCATAAAGCACATAGAACCCAAAGAGCTTGAGTCTCTTCTCTTCAGGGCCTACAGGAGCTTCTACCTCCAGCCTAGGCAGATAATGGCGATGCTCCAGGATCACCTCGAGGGTGGCTTCAGCATCAAGGGGATAATCCACGACATCAGGTGGATCTGCAACATCCGCTCCGCGATGGTGGCGGGCCGCTCTCGGTGACGGCCGCCCAGCCGTGCCCTCAATTGGCCAGCAGCTCCTTGAGCCTCAGAGCATTCTTGACGGCGAATCCCTCAACGTCGTTGTTGAAGTACATATACCCTGCCCGCCCTTCTCTCAGCCAGTCCTCAACCCTCTCGGCGTCCTTCCTGGTGTGGCGCTCGGAGTAACACCCCGCATACGCTCCCGAAGGTCCGTGCCGCCTGGCATATACGAATCCAAACCGCAGCGGCGCAGTCACCGGGCAGGTTTCCATGTCGCTTAAGCATAGCGATGCCCCATGCCCCTCCAAGATCTCAAACGTCCGGTCGCAAAGCCAGCTCGGATGTCTGAACTCAAAAACTGCCTCCAGCTCCGGCACCATATCCTGCGACGATAGGTAGTCCAGCGTGCGTGCGAGCCGGTCCAAATCGCATTTCAGCGTAGGGGGAAGCTGGAACAGGACTGGACCCAGCCGGTTTCTCAGCAGCCCCGCTCTGCTGAGGAAATTCGAGATAGTCTTCTCCGGTTCCTTCAGCCGCTTGATGTGTGTGATGAAACGGCTCGCCTTGAGCGCGAACCTGAACCCCTCCAGCGTCGCCTCCCGCCACTTCTGGAACGTCTCCTCTCGCGGCAGTTGGTAGAAAGTATTGTTAATTTCGACGGTGTTGAAGGAGCGCGCAAAATAGCCAAGCCAATCGGCCCTCTTCAGTTCAGCCGGGTAGAATACTCCTCTGCCCCAATGTGCGTAATGCCAGCCGCTCGTCCCGATTCTTGCCTCTGTCATCTGTCCCCTCGGCCTACTCGCTCGTCCGCAAAGCAGGACAAGTCTAAGGTTCCGTCGGAGTCCAGACTACAGCCCGAGTGAATATCTGTCAAAGTTGCCCTCCCGTTGAAGACGCCGGGGAGAATTGGTAAGATCAATCAACAGGAGGCCCGCCGAATGAAGTTCGCAGTCCTCAGCGATTTCCATGGAGCCACGGAGCTGCTGCCCTCGCTGAAGGAATTCCTTCCGCGAATGGCGGATGTCGCCTTCTTCTGTGGCGATGCTGTTAAGGGACATGCGCGCGGCGACGAGTGGCTTGCCTCCCACGCCGGTGGCCGCAACCCCAATCCCAAACTCCCCGAAATCCAAGCCGAGGCCTCGCAGGACATTTCCTACTACACGCTCTTCTACAGCACCATGTGCGAGTTGGGAATGCCCGTCTTCGCCATCCCCGGTAACATGGACGCCCCCGAAAGTCGCTTTGCACATTACGTGCTTCCGATGTGCGTCTCTTCTTCGAATCTCAACGTCGTGCACTTGTCGCATTGCCTCTTTCGCTCGTACCTCCTTGCAGGCGTCGGCGGGGAATTGGTGGAGTGTTCCCCCAACCGCGAACTCGTGCTCCAGTATTCCCGCAAAGAGGCCGAGCTTGCCACCGGGTTCCTTTCCGGGGCCTCGCTTAAGAAGATCCTACTGGTTCATTCGCCCCCCGAGTCTTCCCTCGGTCTGGACGAGGGAACCCAGAAAGGGTCGCCTATCGTGAACTCTCTCATCGAGCGCCTTCAGCCGCTCTTCGTTTTCTGCGGGCACGCGCACGGCGGTCGCGGAGAAGAGAGGATCGGATCCGCACTTGCAGTCAACCCGGGAGCGCTCAAGCGCGGCAGCATCGCTGTGGTTGATACAGACAACCAGAAGACGTCTTTTCACGAACTGGGGTGACCCTGTTCGGGAGGTACGCACATGGCGCGACGGATTCTCTCGCTAGTGATTCTGATGGCGCTTTCTCCTGCTGCCTTCGCTCTGGAGGAGCCGCCCGTGCCCCGAATCGATGGGGCGCGGATTATCATGGTCATCGCCAGCCGCCAATTCCGGGACGAGGAACTCCTTCAGCCGCGTGAGATCTTTCTCAAGCAGGGAGCGCAGGTAAAGGTCGCCTCGTCCAGCATGGCCGAGGCCCAGGGAATGTTGGGCGCGAAGTTCAAGCCCGAAATTCTGATAACCGACGTGAAGCCCGAGCAGTTCGACGCACTCATCTTCGTCGGTGGTGCCGGCGCTGCGGAATACTGGGATTCCCGCGTTGCGCACACTCTTGCGAAGAAGGCCTTCGAGCAGAAAAAAGTCGTGGCCGCCATATGTATAGCGCCCGTAACGCTCGCACGCGCTGGGCTGCTCAAGGGCCGCAAAGCCACCGTCTGGAAGTCCGAAGCCGCCAAACTCAAGGACGCTGGGGCAACCTACACCGGGAAACCCGTCCAGGCGGACGGTAGGATAGTAACCGCAGATGGTCCCAAATCGGCGAAGCCCTTTGCCGTTGCCGTGCTAATGGCTATTGCCAGAAACAAGAAGCTGGAGGGCAGCGACCTGAAACGTCAGCAAGATGAGCAGGAAAGGAGCAATTGATGCAGTATCGCAATTTCGGCACCACAGGCATCAAAGTCTCAGCGCTGGGGTTTGGCGCAATGCGACTGCCGACGAAAGAAGACGGCAAAGTCGACGTTGACAATGCGATCAAGGTCATTCACCGCGCATTCGAACTCGGCGTCAACTACATCGACACCGCGCACGGTTACCACCAGGGCGAGAGCGAAGTGGTTGTCGGCAAGGCGGTGAAGTCGTGGAAAGGCAGGATCCATGTCTCGACGAAAAACCCTTGCCGCGAGCCTTCGGCGGACGCGTGGAGGAAAGTTCTCGACATCTCGTACAAAAGGCTGGGATTGGAGCAGATCGATTTCCTTAACTTCCACGGCCTCCGATGGGAAGCCTTCACCAACATCATGAAGGTTCCCAACGGCCCGCTCGAAGCCGCCGTCAAGGCGCGCGAAGAGGGACTCTTCAAATACCTTTGCTTCTCCTGCCACGATAAGCCCGAGAACATGAAGAAGCTCATCGATACGGGGCTCTTCACTACGATGACTGTTCAGTACAACATTCTTGATCAGGCAAACACCGAGATGATCGCTTACGCCAAGGAGAAAGGCATGGGTGTAGTCATCATGGGCCCCGTAGGCGGGGGCCGTCTTGCTGCGCCGTCTGACAGAGTCAAGAACCTTGTCCCCAATGCCAGAAGCAACCCCGAAATCGCTTTCCGCTTTGTGCTCTCCAACCCCAATGTATCCACCGCGATCTCCGGGATGAACACCATAGCAATGGTCGAGGAGAACGCAGCCACCGCCTCTCGTGAGGAACCCCTTTCCCCCGACGAGAAGGAGCGCATAGCCGCCGCACTGAAGGAGGTCAAGAAGCTCACTGACCTTTACTGCACCGGATGCGGGTACTGTATGCCTTGCCCCAATGGGGTTAACATCCCTCGCAACTTCATGCTCATGAACAACTATCGCGTGTGGGGGCTCGAGAACTACGCCCGCGGCCAGTACCGCCGGCTCGGCGACAGTGAGAGGGAGAGCGGCATGGGCAAAAAGGCCTCTGAGTGTGTCGAATGCGGCGAGTGCGAACCCAAGTGCCCGCAGAACATCCCCATCATCAAGCAGCTAAAGGAAGTTGCCGCCGCGCTTGGCAAGAAGACATCAAAGAAATCCTAACGCCGGGGAGAGAGCCTCCATGAGCCACCTGACTGAATCTGTTCTGCTTGTGGGTGAAAAGCCTTCGCCCACCGAACTCTTCGCAGCCGCTGAACTTGCGAAACACTTACGATTCATAACTGGTGCACCTGTGCGCGTGGCCAAGTGGCAGGACGCGTCCCAGAAGACCGTCCGCGACAGAGCGGTCGCATTCCTTGGTACCTCCACCGCGCACCCCGCACTCCGCGCCTCTTCGCTTCCCTCGGACCTTCCCGACCAGGCATTCGCCCTCCGCACCATCCCCAAGCCCTGGGAAGGGGAGGGGAACGTTCTCGCGATCCTGGGTGGTGACCCGCGTGGGGCACTCTATGCCGTCCGTGACCTCCAGCATTACCACTGGATTGACGGCCCGACCGTCCCCGACCTCGACCTCGAAGAGCGCCCGGCAGCCGAGTACCGCCTCTTCCAGTCATGGGACTACTACATAGTAGACCCCTACGCATACATCGATCGACTGAGCGAGTGGAAGATCAACGGCCTGGGCATCTGTACCTGGCGGTACCTCTACGAGCGTCAGAACATCATTCCCTACGCCAAAGAGCGCGGCATCGACGTGACCATCACCGTCGGCATCTACAGCTGGCAGGAGACCGGCATCGCCGTTCACAACATGCGTTCCCTTCTGCCCGAGCCCGCTCCGCCTGAGATCACGCGTGCCGAAGGCGACTACGTTATCTGCCCCTCCCATGAACGCAACCAGAAATGGATGGACGACAGCGTTCTCGCCATGATAAACAAAATCGACGGCCTCTACGGCTTCTACTTCCAGACCGGCGTCTTCGACTACGCGGACTGCACCTGCGACAAGTGCCGATCAATGTCGCCGTCGGAGCTTTTCCGCATGCAGTCCGACCAGATCATCTCGCTACTCTCCCGCGAGCGTCCCGATATCCGCGTCACCTACGGCATAAACACCCGACAAATTGCTACAGACGAGTTCCTTCCGGTTCTCGCCGAGATTGACCGTCGCGCGCTGCCCCTTCTCGAAAACCGCTACCCCATTCCCAATTCCTCTGATATGGACCGTCTCGACATGGCCGTGCCCGGCCACTACGGTCTCCTCGGGAAGGTGTACGGGCAGGATTTCCTCGTGAAGGGATGGCGCGAGCACCGCCAACACATGATAGACGAGATGAACTCCTCCATCGCAGACGCCATCAGCCGCGGGGCTTGCGAAATCGACGCCCTTATCGAGACCAGGCAATACCACAATCGGCAGTTGTATCTCCCTGCCGTCTTCGCCGAGTCTGCATGGAGCGGCGGACGCTTGGCGGCCGACAAGCTCCAGAGAATCCGTGACATTACCGACCTCGACCAGCGAGTGTCTGACCCGCCGCAGGTCGCATTCCAGGAGGGCTCGCGCCATGTCATTATCAAGCGGCCCACGGGAACCGAGGTGGATGGCGGCTGGGACTGGGGAAGTCTCCGCGTCGGCGTTCGCATCATCGCCAACATCTGCGACATCCTTTCCGAAAAGGAAGAGGCAACCTACGCTTTCCATCTACCTGCCAATTTCCACAGCGGCCTCAAGGCTGCAAGCCTCACACTCACCGGCGCTAAGGACTACTTGCCTGAGATCACCGACGACTACATCCTTGAAGTGCTCGTCAACGGCAAGTCCCTGGGCAGATTAGTCTCGCCGTGGCAGAAGGGCGAGAGGGTCATAAACCGTGGGACAGGCGGCCACAACGACGCGACGAAGCCGCAGGCCTATCTCGGCATAACAGACTGGAAGCTCGACATTCCGACTGAGGACCTCGAGCAGGAAACCTGCGTCACCATCCGCTTCGTCGAGCCCGACGGCTTGGTGATGTACGAGAAGATGACGCTGGAGCTTGCCTACTGAATCTGCGGCGCGCTGCTTCAGACCTTCTCTTCGTGAGGGACACATAGGTTATGAAAAAGGTGCTGCTCATAGCAGCCTCCGCAGGCGCGGGACACATACGCGCGGCCGAGGCCATCAAGACTGCTTTGGAGTCTCTCGACCCCGGCGTTCAGTGTCCCAGCATCGACTGCCTTAGATATACCCCCCTGACCTTCAGGAAGCTGTACGCTGGCTCCTACATGTCCATGGCTAAGAGAGCCCCGTTTCTCTGGGGGCTTCTTTACACCAGGTTGGCACGACAGAGTCCCAACGGAAGTGCGGTCAAATTCCGCCGATTCGTCCAGAAGATGAACACCCGCGCCATGGTTCGCTACATTCGCGAAGAGGCCCCCGATCATATTGTCTGCACCCATTTTCTCCCCGCCGAAATCCTCTCCAAGTTCAAGGCGCAACACGCCTTTCGCGCCTCCCTTTCCACGGTTGTCACCGACTATGATATCCACAGCGTCTGGGTCCACGAGAATACTGACCGCTATTACGTGGCCAACGAAGAGGTGAAATGGATCCTTCGAGAAAAGGGGATTCCCCTCGAAAGGATCCTCATTACTGGCATACCGGTTCATCCTCTCTTCGCCGAAACGGTCGATGTCGGCAAAATCGCCGCGAGTCTGGACTTGGACCCGAAGGTGCTAACGGTGCTTGTGACCTCCGGCGGGTATGGCGTCGGGCCGATTGAGGACGGCATAAAGGCGATCATGAGTGCCGCGAAGCCGCTTCAGGTGCTCGTGGTCGCCGGCCGCAACAAGCGACTCGAACGACGGCTCGCCAAGCTCAGTCCCCCCGAACGCGTCAAGCTTCTTTCCTTCGGCTATGTGGACAACATGCACGAACTCATGGGCCTGGCCGATGTCGCCGTCACCAAAGCCGGTGGCCTCACCTCCGCCGAATGCCTTGCCAAAGGCCTGCCCATGCTTATAGTATCGGCTATCCCGGGCCAGGAGGAACGCAATAGCGACTTCCTCCTCGAAGCGGGCGCCGCTCTGCGTGTAAGGAATCCCGAAAGCCTCGCCTACAAGCTCCGCCTTCTTGCAGAGAACCGTGACCGCCTTGATGCCATGAAAGAGGCCACGCGTCGCGTCGGCTCTCCCAACAGTGCCCACCTCATAGCTCAGGATATTTTCTCTCGCCTCGCTCCGGCGACCGATTGACTTCGCGGGAATCTCGCTCTAGCATTTGGCCGGGAGGAGAATATGTGGAACATCCGTGTGGTCTTTCTGGCGCTCGTCGTTCTTGCATCACCCGCTCTCGCCAACGACTTCGACGACGCAAGAGACTGGATGGTCAAAACCCAGATAGTGGGCTCTGACCGACGAATCTCCGACCCCAAGACCATCCACGCGATGTCCAAGGTTCCGCGACACGAGTTTGTCCCTGAAAGGTACTTGAAGCAGGCATACGACGACTATCCCCTCCCGATCGGCTTCGGCCAGACAATCTCCCAGCCGTACATAGTCGCGCTCATGACCCAGCTCCTGGAACTCAAGGGGAAGGAAGAGGAACGAGTGCTCGAAGTTGGCACGGGCTCGGGATATCAGGCTGCGATCCTCGCCGAGATTACAAAGGATGTCTACACCGTCGAGATCATTCCCGAACTTCAGAAGCAAGCGGCTGATCGGCTCAAGCGCCTTGGCTACGAGAAGATAATCGCCGCCCATCGCGACGGCTACTACGGCTGGGAGGAGCACGCCCCCTACGACGCCATAATCGTCACCGCCGCCGCCGACCATGTCCCACCGCCTCTCTTACGACAGCTGAAGGACGGCGGTCGCTTGATTATCCCTGTCGGCCCGCAGGGAGCGGTCCAGACGCTCTGGCTCATAAGAAAGCAAGGCGACCGGCTCAAGTGGATCAACCAAGGCGCTGTTCGGTTTGTTCCGCTCGTCCGTAAGTCAGAGTGACCCACGCTATCGCGGCAGCTATATAGGCGACCGCGCCTACTCCGAGGACCCATCCGTATCCCGCTTCCAACGACACCATCACCGCACCGACCGACCCGACCACCGAGGCGGCGCCGTTTGCGGCCCATGCCCACGCAATCGACTCCGGCCGTCGCTTTCCGAGCAACTTCAATCCTGCGGGGAAGGGCATTCCCATCAGCACTCCCATCGGTGCTATCATTGCGAGTGCAAGGCCGAGCCTCCCGCCAAAGCTCAAGCCCAACCCCCACGCCGCGCCCCGCCCTCCCAGCAACCCTACCGCCGCTGCGAGAAACGCAACTCCGCAGATCGATGCTCTGCAATGCCGTTCACTTAATCTTTCGGACAGCAGGCTCCCAAACCCCGACGCCCCCAGCAGCGCTGCCAGGACCACGGCAAACGCGTATGTGGGCTGATCCAGCAGGAGGACTAGCCGGTGCATCAGCGATATCTCCACGAATATGAACCCAATCCCCAGAGCGCCGAAGTAAGTTAGGAACCCGGCGCCTCCACGCCGCCGGTCCCCGACCGCTGGAACCAGTAGCAGCACCGCTGCACCCACCAACGCCGCGCCCATTGAGATCAGCAGAAACACGTATCCGCTTCCTCCAAACGGCAGCCACTCCTTTCCGAGCCCCCGCAGAAGCTCCGGGAATTGCCTCCACTTGAAGAAATGAAAGAAGAACGGCTTATCGTCCGTCACGGCGCGTACATCGTGGTCGTACGTCTTGAGGAAGTCGCTCCGACCCCCGCTCAAGATCTCCCTTGCGGCCAGATAGTACGACGGCTCGTCGAATTCCGCATAGATGTTGACCTCGTCCTCAGTGATCCGAGGATGCCACACGAGGTCAAACTTCATCTTCGAGCAGAACTCCTTGACTGCCGCCACCTCCCTCTCGGTGAACGGCTCCCGCTTTGCCACGATGGTCATCGTTACCCATGAGCGCAGCGCGACGATATGCTCCGCTGGATCTTCCGCGCCCGTCCGTCTGAGGGCCTCGGCCGCTGTGTCCAGCGCCCTGATCGATTCACTCGGGGGCACCTGCAGCCACCTGGTGATGGATAACACACCGTTTGGCCGTAGCCTCTGCAACGCCGATTCAACTCCCTCAACCGTCAATCGGTAGTCCTGCGTCAGGCTGAACGCCCCTCGCTTCACAACCCCCATGTCTTCCGACAGAGGAACTGCAACCACGTCGAACTTCTCATCCACACTCTCAAGCCACGACCTCAAGCCCGCTGCAAGCCATTCGACCTCATCTGACGCTACGGCTGTTTCATTCAGCGTGCTCGCGCTTCTCACTCCGGGCTCATCCTCAATCGCGAGGATGCGACGCAAACGTTCGGATGCAGCCGTCGCCGTTGCGACCTCCAGCCCGCCTCGCGGACGGAGTATCAACACCGACTCCGGCTTTGCCAGAACATATGCGACTGCCCCGGTCATGTATCTGCCGAAGGTCAAATCATTTCCAATCACCGCCCCTGTCATGTTGCTGCCGTCAACCATGACCCCGAGCTGCCTCGGCATCTCTCCCTCATAGGCGTAACTTAGCCCCGGGGCCGAACGGATTCCGTCGCTCCTGACTATCTCGACCCTCGCCGTCGCGGTTTCGCGACGCTCTATCACTTCCGCCCCCGGGTACTCCAGCGCCGACCGAAGTGACTTGTACGGCGAGCTTCTGACCTCCAGCCAGCCGGGCACTCGGGACGACAGCGTAAGGAGAACGATCGCCCCGGCAAGAGCCAAGTAGGACCTAGGTCTCCTGAGCAGCCCGAACGTACCCAGCAGCCCCATTCCCGCTGCGGCGAAAACCAGTCCCTCGGCAGAAACCCGTCCCGCGAGCAGCGGCATCGCCAGCGCTCCCACGCCCGACCCCACCATGCTCGCGCAGTAGATTTTCCCAGGGCGCTGTGGCATCTCTCTGAACGCCACTGCCAGCACCATGCCGGCGAAAAAGAATGGCGACGCAAGCGCAAGGTACCGGGCTAGAAAATACGCGACCTGTCGCTTTTCCAGCACCAGCGCGTAAGAGTCGAACGGGATGTAATTAACCCCGATGTAGCTTCCCAACGTGCAAACCGAAAAGCCCAGCGCCAGCTTTCCCAGCCACCGCGTGGTCGGTCTTCTGCCCCACGACTCCATCCTCGCGGCGACCGTTCCGCTGGCGCCGTACCCAAGAAGGGCCAGGCTCACCACCAAGAATGCGTAGTGATACCATTCGGCGATTGAGAAAATCCGCGTCAGCGCGAGCTGGTAGAGAAGCGACGCGGCCGAGACGAGAAAGATGCCCGAAAGGACCCCGAACATTCGCCATCACTCCCGCCGGGGCGAGCATTTTGGTGTATTCGTCTACTTCGATCCCGCAACTGCCGCTTCGGAGATAAGCACCGTCGGCATTATAGCCCCTGGTTCCTCGCGGTAGTCGGATGAGATCGCGTCTATTCTTGTGAGCAGCTCGATCGCCCCGCCGCCAACCATCGTGTTCTTGACGGGAAACGCAAACTCCCCGTTCTTTATCCAGAATCCCCAATCGACGGTCGCCGATATCTCGCCCGTCCGGAGATCGGGAGCGAACTCGCCGTGCTCTACGTAGAGGCCTTCCTTGACCCCCGAGACGATCTCTTTCGCGGCGCTGATGCCAAGGCTGGGGATTACATTGGTCGGCGATACCCCGCCGCTCCTATCTCCGTGCCCTGTGTTTTCTTCCTTCGCCTTGAGGGAAGTATAAAGGCTGTGCAGATATCCGACGAGAACCCCATCTCTGACGATATCAACCCGCTTTCGCACCGACCCCTCTGCGTCAACCGCTCCCGACGACATCCCGCCGGGAATCAGCCCGTCATCGACCAGCGTCACCTGCTTCGACCCGATCCTTTTCCCTCTCTTCCCCGCGAGAAACGAACGCTGCTTCTGAACGTCCTCGCTGTTGGCGCATGCGGCAATTGAAGTGAAGAGGGTTTCCGACGCCAGCGGCCCCAAGATCACCGGATACCGACCCGTGCCAACATTCGCGGCCCCAAGTTGCCTGATGGTCTTCCGCGCCGCCTCAGCACCCACTCCCTCGGATTTGAAGTCCGCGAGCCGCCTTGCACAGTCAAACTCGTACGCCGACGCGACCTCGTCGTCCTTCCGCACCATGCTCATCAGGTACAGGCTTAACCAGGTGCCTGACAGGTCCTCCCTCACCCCCAACGAGTTTACCAGCGCCGCGCTCCGCACGCTGAGCCCTGCATCTCCCTCCACTACCTGGATTCTGTCGTCGACGTTGCGTGCCGAGTCGATTTCATCCGCCATCATCTCGACCAGCTTCGCCGCACTCATCCCCGCAAGCTTCTCGTCGAACAGCCCGGCCACCTTGCTATGGTCTCCGGGGGAGGGGAGGGTGACGAAATCAGGGTCTCTCTCTGCCATTTTGGCCATCCGGACTGCGCTCTCCGCGGCCTTCCTCACTTCTTCCTTCTCGAGATTCGGACTCGATGCCGACCCTATTCCCCCACCGACAAAGCATCTGACCGATACGTAATCCCTGTGGTGTTCCCTTAGCGCCTTTATGCCGTTCTTCTCCACGGGCGCGCTGATCGTCCGGCTGCTGCTCGCCAGAGCATCCGCGAACTCCGCCCCGCACTTGGCCGCGGCCTCGCAAGCGAGCGCCGCCATCTGCTCCAGGACTTTCGTCGAATGACTCTCGCTCATTCCTGCCCTCCCACCACGAGCTCCTTCACCCTGATGTACGGGCCGCCCCCTTGCACTGGCGCTCCCTGTCCCTGCTTCCCGCACGTGCCTGGCATGTCCGTTTCAAACTCCCTAGTCACCGCATCTATGTCTTCCAGCGCTTGGAGTGTCATACCCGAGACCGACACTTCCCTTATGGGATCCGCCAGCTTGCCGTCCTTTATCAGTTGTCCCCTGTGTGCGCGGCACGTAAACTGCCCCCGCTCCGTCATCACGTATCCCCACTCACCTTCATCAAGCAGAATGCCCTCGCCCATCTCGCCCACGACCTCGTCAAGGCTTCTCTCTCCTGGCTCGATGAAGGTGTTGCTCATTCGCACTATCGGCATCGAGTGCGCATCCTGTGCCCGACCGCTGCCCGTCGGCTTCGCACCGAACCTCGCCGCCGTCTCCAGAGAGTGCAAGTACCCCTTCAGCGTGCCGTTCTCCACTAGCACGCGCTTGCCCCCCCGCACGCCTTCCGAGTCGTACGCGTACGATCCGTTCAAGCCTCTGACGGTAGAGTCATCGACTATCGTCACTAGGTCCGATGCGACGGCCTTGCCCAATCTGCCGGCGATAATCGACGCCCCGCTGAACACCAGGTCCGCCTCGATGTTGTGCCCAACCGCCTCGTGAACGAACAGCCCCGTGATCGACGGGTGAAAGATTACCGGGAACCGCCCTGATGGGGCCCTCCTTGCCGAAAGCAGCGACACCGCTGACCGCGCCGCCTCCCCTCCTACATCGGCTGGCTCTGTCTCCTCGATCATCTCGTAGCCTGCCGTCCCGCCCACGTGCTTGTGGCCCCTTTGGCGCACGCCTCGTTCCGCCGCCGTCACCGTAGTACCCACCATGACCCTTATCTGCTCGTCATCCACCATCGTACCGATGGTGTTGCATACCATCTCCCGGAAGTACGAGTCCGCATACGTAACAAGCACGTTTGCCAGCTTCCCATCACCCGCCGCTTCTGCCTCCTTATGAAACAGCAACAGCCTCCTAACCTTCTTCTCCATGGGCACTTCACGGGGATGTCGTCTCACCGTCGCCTTCACGACGTCGGATCTGGGCTCCACAAGTTCGACGACCCCGGGCTCCGCTACCTTCCCCTCCGCCGCCTTCGCCATGCCAACGGCACTGTCCAGACAGTCCTCCAATTCACGATTGCTCAGCCTGTTTGTCGACGCAAACCCCCACGCGCCTTCGACGAGGACCCGCACCCCGACGGCCTTCTGGATGGATTGCGAGAGCTTCTCCGTTCTCCCATCCTGCAACCGTATGCCTGTGCTGTCATTCTCCACGTATCGTGCGTCTGCAAACGCGACCCCGTTCGCCTTCGCCCTTTCGATTATCCTATGGAGCATGTCCCTCACAGGGCACTCCTCTATCGCTCGCGTTGACCTCACACCCACTTCAACCGGTTTGACAGGAATCCCCTGCCAATATATCATCTACGTGTACCGGAGAGGTGCCCGAGAGGCTTAAGGGGCACGCTTGGAAAGCGTGTGTACGGTGACACGTACCGCGGGTTCGAATCCCGCCCTCTCCGCTGATTGTTTTTTGCATGACACAAGCTCTCGAATCTCAGCGGCTTACATCGATTCTACCATTTTTGACCCCGCTGTTGCCCTCAAAATGCCCTCAAGGCCGGCGTTTTTGCACCTGTTTGGCTCTTTGGATGGGCGAGTGAAAGGCCATAGAAGGCCGATTCGGTTCGAGAGCCGGCAAGCTTCCGTGTTGGTTAGAGGCCTGGCCTCTCCGCCGCTTGGCCAGAAAAGAGAGTTCTCCTAGCGACCTCAGGCGAAGCAACAAGTAGACGGGCGGCGGAGTTGCTTTTTCAAAGAGGTGTAGAGTCGGGCGACCTCTGGCGCAGCCTTTTCCAACTTCCCGACAATCCATGTTTTCGGAAATGCGACAGGCGCAAGTGAAGAAGGTGTCCTCTTCATCAACGACCGGCACGGGTGCAGCGCAACTTCTGGCCCAGCTACAAGGATGAACGGTGGCGGGAAACCTTTGGGGAAGTAACTCGTTAAAGGCTTCTGGACCTGCAGGTCAGTTGTCGCCTTGAACCGGATTCGGAAGAGTCGAGCGTATCTGGCATCTTGATCCAGGAGATCCTCTTGCTGTCCTCGCTCGTCGACCTGCCCGGCGGCAAACGGTACACTCCCTGGCTGACACGAAGCGAGCCAGGCCCTTATCCGAATAAGCACATGAACCAGAATCGGCTTAGCTGGACGCGACGCAGGACGCCCAGGGGCTTGCCGGGCACGATTGGTCAATTTTCCTGACTAGGTGCACGCTGTTCTTCGGTTATTGGAGATGGATTCTCGCGTTGATACCGCCGCCGCGGCAGAGGAATGTCCTCTTGCCGGAAACGCTTGAGGGCGTTTTCCAAGACTTCGCATTTGAGCCCCCACGCGTCAGTGGGACTATTGGTCCACGCGGCGACCCAGAGAGTCAAGTTCTCCTCGCCGAGTTCCATGGTCCACACGGCGGGTTCGCTGGTGCCGTCCCAATGCTCACTGTGCTTGACGACGTCGACCAAGATAGCTCGCGCCTTGTCTACATCAGCCGAGTAGTCGAGGTGCACAGGGACCTTTGTCCAGATTTTCTCGTCACGGATTGAGTAGTTGACAATCTCCTTGTTGGCCATGACCTCGTTTGGGATCATCACTCGACGATTGTCCCATGTCTTGAACACCGTATACATAAGGCCGATCTCTTCGACTACCCCGTACTCGGTGCCGATCATGATCGTATCGCCGATTCGGACCGGCTGCGAGAAACAGATCATGATGCCGGCGACGGCATTCGCGAGCGTGCTGCGCGCGGCCAGGCCAACAACGATTCCGACCACTCCGGCGGACGCCAGGAAGGTGGTGCCCAGCCGCCGGAATGCGGGAAACTGCATCAGTATTATCAAGCCTCCTGCAAATGCCACGAGGGGGACGGCGATGCGCTGAATCATTAAGAAGGGAGTAATGACCCGCCGTCTCCTCTCTTCCCGTGTCACTTGGCGCAGGGCTCGTCTTTGTTGACGCCACACCAGGTATCCGATCAAAGCACTAGCTGCAATGGTGCCGAACAGCATAGCGAAGGCAGTGGGTAACGCGTCGGTCCATGTGTGCGCTTTCGAACCGTTCTGGGAAGTGTTTCCGGTGACCTCGGGCGATACCGGGGCCGGGCGGTTGGCGGAATCCTGACCGACCGCCTGGCTCTGCACCAGCGCAGCCAAACACACAATAGCGGCTGCCGTCAGAGCAATCACGCGGGGTGCGCTGGTTCCTCTGCTTGGCTCCTCAAGAAGGTGGTCTTGTTGTCGACGCATCCGAGGTCGCTTCTTTCTCTCGCGCGCGGACAACCGGTGCGTGCTCATTCCGCCGAGTCGTCTGGAATCAGACCCTTGGAAACCAGGAACTCCCGCGCTACCTCAGCAGCCTTGCGGCCCTCTTCATCCACTTGGTAGTTGAGTTGTTGCATAACGTCATCCGTCAGTTTGCCCGCGAGGGAGTTGAGAATCTGTTCAAGCTCCGGGAATAGCTCCAAGGTTTCCGCTCGTACGAGCGGCGCAGCGTAGTAGGGCGGGAAAAAGCCCTTGTCGTCTTCCAGGACGTAAAGGTCGTACGCTGGAATTCGCCCGTCGGTCGCGAAGCCATCAATGACATCGACGGCCTCATCCGCCACAGCGCGGTACATCAATCCGGGGTCCATCTGACGTGGTTCCGAAGCAAATTGGAAGTCATATACGTCCTTCAGCCCAAGGTATCCATCGGGACGGGTCAAGAACTCCGCGTCGAATCCTGCGCGGAGTCTTTCAGGCCGATCTTGCTCTTCTGCACGTCTGACGAGATCGGCGAGGCCGGAGATCGATTCTACGTCCAGCTTCTTGGCGTGATCTTTGCGCATCGTCAATGTGTATGTGTTGTTGAACCCAAAGGGCTGCAGCCAGACCAGGTCGAACTGTTCCCTGAAATCTTTCTGTACCACGTCGTAGGCTTCCTCCGGGTCCGCGATGACCTCGCGTTTGAGGATATTCACCAAGCCCGTCCCCGTGTACTCCGCATAGAGGTCCAAGTCCCCCGCCTTGAGTGCGTTAAAGCAGATCATCGTGCCTCCGAGGTTCAACCTGCGCTCGACTTCGATGTCGGAATTGGACTCGATCAGGGCGGCCATTATCTCGCCGATGATCTCCTGTTCCGTGAACTGCTTTCCCCCAATCACAACGGTCTGCTCTCCGGGTGCCCGGAGGGCGCGGCTTGCAACCAGGACAACCCCCGCACCTATCACAACGAGAACTGCAAAGAACAGTCGAAGCTTGAAAGACATTCTGCTTCTCCTTACGGGCTAGACGCGCCGTTCTTCTGCAGGCCGCGCGGGGTGAGCCAGTTTTCGGCCCGCTCCAACAGCCAGTCGAAGAGCAGCGCCAGAAGTGCTGCCGGCACGGTGCCGGCAAGGAGATAATCCATCTGAATGCTTCGAAGGCCCTTGATGATCAAGTCCCCGAGTCCGCCGGCGCCGATCAGCCCGCAAAGCGTAGCGATTCCTATTGTCCAAACCGTTGAGATCCGCACCCCTGCCATTATCACAGGCAATGAAAGGGGCAGTTCAACCGAGAAAAGAATCTGGTGAGGCTTCATGCCCATGCCCGTGGCCACCTCGATTACTGCCGGATCCACCTGTCGGATACTGGTGTACGTGTTACGAAGTATTGGCAGAAGCGCATAGAGCACCAACGCGACGAGGGCTGGAACGGTCCCTATTGTCGGAAGGGCGATCAAAGCAAAAATCAGGACGATAAACGCAAGCAGGGCGAGGCTAGGCACGGTTTGCACGACAGATGCTGCGCCCATAACACCTTGGCCCAGCTTGGGCCACCGGGTCCGGGTAAGGTAGATGCCCAATGGCAGAGCTATGATCGTCGCCAAGATCATCGCAATGAACGTCAAATAGACGTGTTCGTAGGTGCGGCGCAGGATCTCGGGACCCAGCTTGTGAAGCAGCGAAATGATCAGGTTCATGCGCTCTCTCCGATGCTGCCTATAAGCTGAGCCACCGATTCCAGCAGGCGATCTCTGGAGAGGTATCCGATCAACTGCTTCCCCTCAAGCACGGCGAGCGTCTGCTTTCCGCTTTTCTTGAACGTATCCAGAGCTTCGACAAGAGTGCTGTTCGCTCGCAGAGCATGCTTAGGAGCGGTGGACGGCCACTGATCGGCAGGCTGTCCCCATTCTTCCATGATGGACTTCACGGTGCGCGTTAGTAGTGAGAGCTGAAAACGATGCTGTCCCAGGAAATGGTCGACAAACTCGTTCGCAGGCCTTTCGACAATGTCGCGCGGGGCACCTAACTGCTGCAACTCGCCTTCATGCAGTAACGCTATTCGATCCCCCATCTTGACTGCCTCGAACACATCGTGGGTTACAAATATGACCGTTTTCTGGATTTCCGATTGCAGGTCGATAAACTCGTTCTGGAGTTGCTCGCGAGTGATGGGGTCGAGAGCGCCGAACGGCTCATCCATCAATACGACCGGAGGATCGGCGGCCAAGGCGCGCGCAACGCCCACCCGTTGGCGCTGCCCGCCGCTGAGTTCGGAAGGGTATCGGTCTCGGAATTCCTCGGGTGGCAGCCCCACTTTTGTGAGTAGCTCTCCAACCCATTCATGTAGTTCGGGCCTGGGCCATCTGAGTAAGTTAGGCACTACCGACACGTTCTCCGCAACCGTCATGTGAGGGAAGAGCCCGATGTGCTGGATGGCGTAGCCGATCTTGCGCCGCAGTCGAATCGGGTCCTGCTCCATGACGTCGACGTCATCTAAGAGAACCGAGCCAGATGTGGGATCAATAAGCCGGTTTACCATCTTCATGGTCGTCGTCTTTCCACTGCCGCTGGTTCCCAGCAAGACAAGAGTCTCGCCATCCTGCACTTCCAGCGAGAGATTTCTGACAGCTTCCACGCCGCCGGGGTATGTCTTGGATACTCTATCGAAGGCTATCAATGCGGCTCCTGAATCCTACTTCTCGATCTCGAATATGCCGACGAGCCCGTGCGCGCACCCCTGTCCGTGCTGGAGATTGGTTACGAGATGTCGCAATGCATAGCCAAGTTGGGGCTCAATGATGTTCTCTCGCGGCAAGCCGATGCCAAGCCACCCGACCCCGTCAACAACGCGCCTCATCCGTTCCATCATGTTGCGGAGCGGTCCAGGATAGGACGCGGGAATGGCCGGGACATCCGGCATGAATCGTCCTTCCGCTTCATCATATTCCTGGAGAAGCGCGTGGACGTACTTGACCAACCTGTTCCAGCACATTTGGAGATGCTCGAAGTAAGTGTTGAGAAAACCGAAACCTTCCTTCGGCGCGTAATCGATCAGCAGTGAACTCAGCGGGGTGCGCATGTTGGCCTCATGGAGTGAATTCACTGCTTGGCGGATCGACTGCGCATAGGGATTGTAGTCCGCAGTGTCCATGTGTCGTCCTGTGAATATCGAGCGGTCGAAAAAAGCGAGCGGCTTGATGTTCACCCCGGCTCTGCTGCTGGCCTTGTCGACGATGCCCTCTGCCTCTTGTCTACTGATCAGCCGAAGGTAGAGGTGTTGCAGCTCATCCCTTCGTGCTTCCCGCTCCTCTTGTTCATATATGTACGACACTACGTAATCCATGTTCCGGTTCTTCGCGAGATCGTTGGTCCAAAGAGTCTGCCATTCGTACGAATAGCGACCGAGCCAGTCCAGGACCAGAAGGCAATAGCCCTCAGTCCGTTTCGCAACGTCAGAGAGCAACCTTACGAGAGTCCTATCGTGATTGTGGTGGGAGCACGTGCCGAAGGAAGAGAAATAGAGATCGAAGGGCTTTTCGTCCGCCAGCGGCAGGCCCTTTGTAAAATCGGCTTGCTCGAAGGTGATCTTTGGGTTTTCGCCGTATATTTCTCGCGCCTGCCGGAGCAGGTCCTCGTTGAGGTCAACGCCCTTGTAGGCCCCGAGCTTATCGGGTGAAAGCAGATCAACTTCGTTTTCTTCCAGGTCGGGGTCGCGCTCGCGAATCCCGGCGAGTAGTTCGAACCCATCCGCACTTCCACAGCCGAGGTCGAGTATCCTCAGTCTTCGCATGGAAGATGAGCAGCGCTCGAGCAGCCGCTGCACATGCGGCCGCAAAAACTGGCGAGTGATCTCGTCTTCCCAGTATCGGCGCACGTTGTCGTACTTCCCAACCAGCCCCGATTTCTTCGCGTACAGCCCGCTCTTGACCGCCTCGGTGTAAGCAGGCATCTGTTCGTTTCTCTGGTCTTCTGTCATATTGCCCCTCACGAATGGCCGTCGACAAAGGTCCGGGGCAGCACCCCGGAGATATTTGAGACGATGTCCTTGCGCACGTCGCGTGGCAGGGGATGTCGGGGAAGCTCCATAATTTCGTGGTAGCGCTTATGTGCCGCCAGAAGCGCTCCTCCCTCCTCGTCTTCGAGTGGGTAGCGAAGATAAACTGGCTCACGCGTCGGCAATGGCAGGTGGTAGACGTAAGTCTTGTGATCTGACCCCATGACCTCGCGCACCACCCGCAGCACCGCCTTACGCCGGTCCAACGATACAGTCGCGCTTCGCAAGGCCCATTTGACGATGCCGATGTGTGCATCATCCATTATGGCCTGTTCCGGGCAGAACGTGTTTGTCCGCTCCAGGAGCCCGAATGCGTAGTGAACGTACTGCGCTCCGCTCCACGGCACACTGGTCAGAGTGAGAAGTTTCTCGGCAGTCGCCTGGATTCCCGGTACGTCAACGTCTCCCACACCAGCCGTCGAATAACAAGGCAGCCCGTAGAATCGAGCCATTTGCGCGCAGTCTATGTTGTAGTGATTGAACTCCGGAGCGCCGTACATGTCGTTCAAGTTGTCCAGTCGCGTTCTCACCGGGACGCTGCCATACATCACGGGTGCGCCCGGGGCGACGAGTTGGTTAAGTGTTATGCCTGCAAGAAGCTCGGCGTTTATTTGCGCCACCATTCCGAACTCATCGAACGGTGCTGTCGCTCCACCCATCGGCGAACTTGATATAACCACTGGGATTCTACGTTTAGATATCTCGATGAGCTTTGCCGCAGTGTCTCCCACAACCTGGAGAGGGCTCTTGATAACGCAGGTGATGAATGACAACAGGGGATTCTCTTGGAATGCCTCGTGCCCACCCGCAATAATCTCACCAATTTGGATCACATTATCCAGTGCCGCCAGGCTGGTGAGTCCTGCCTGCAAATGCTTAGTGGTGTTGTCAAGGCTTGCGAGGAATTTATTCACATCCTTGTTCGCGGCAGTGACTTCCTTGTCCCGGATATTCACACATCGGATAAAGAAGTCCAGGTGCTCCAGGTTCTCGCACAGGTGCGCCGCCTTTCGGAGGCGCTGGATGGAGCCATCTCGCCGCGTGAATCTCGGCACCGCGCCTTCGAAGTCCACGTCAAGCCAGATGTTTGTCTCGGCCCCGCTGCCGAACCGAACCCGGGGCTCGTGCGCGTCGAGAATCAGCTTGTTCTCAGGATTACGCGCACCTAGCACGATCTTGGAGGGGGCGGTGTGTAAAGCTTGGTCGATTGTCTTGCCTTGCAGCCTGATCCTGGCGCAAGCGTCAGCGGCCTCGACATCGGCACCGGCTCGGCGAAAAACATCCGTGGCCTTCTTGCTGTAGCACAGCAATCCAGGGTCCTGTAACAGGTCGCGGGAGAGGCCGTCGACGAGGCGTATCTGTTCTTCTGTTAGGCGGCAGTGAGGTTTTACCAACACACCTTCACGCTGTTTCTCTATCACACATCACTCCCTTACCCAGTGGCCTCCACTTGGAGCCGGGGAAAAATCCTTGCACGAGATTCTTCGAATTTCTGCTTGAATAGGTATGCCGTAGTTCTTCTCCGAGTACTCAGCGCTTGTCTCCGCAGACCTGATTAGAGGGCGGAAGTCGGTCGAGCCCTCTTCCCGGAGAGCACGAGTGAGCGTCTGTGACGAGACCAGGTCCACTGCGAAGGGATTTCGCCCCACAAGGAAGCCCAGATCGCTTGTGACAATCGGTTCTTGCCTAGTGTTCACACAGTCACACAGTCGCGTGATGCTGTACATATGGAGGACGTGCACGGTTCTCTGCCACCTGCCGTGCATGAGCCCCATGGTGTAATCCACGATGCGAGAGCTAAAGGTTCCTTTTCCACGTTGCCAGTCGCGTACGTCTTTCTCTTCAATCCGTACCGCCTGGTTGATGCACACCGCTTGACATTCACCGCACCCGATGCAGAGGTTGGGATCGACTTCGGGCGCAGAGTGGGCTTCCGAGAGCGTCAGAGCGTTCTCCGGACAATGCTCAATGCACTGCCCGCAACCCGTGCACAGATCGGGATCGAAGAACGGTAGAAGCGACATGTGCATTCTCAGCTTCCCTTTGAGCGACGAACAGCCCATAGCAAGGCTCTTCACGCATCCGGCAAGCCCCGCCAGGCCGTGAAGGGTGAGATGAGCGTGATTGAAGACGAAGTCGGCTGCCGCGAATCCCCCAGACATATAGAAATCCCTGTATTGATTAATGCCCGAGACTTCGTGGCGCACTTCCTCTTCTGCGAACTCGAACTGTCCGGGCAATTGAGTGGAAGGTCGATCCAGGACCACAAAGGGGGCCCCTGCAGGGCCGTCCGCAGACCATCCATGCCGCCGTGCGAGCTCCATGTAGCTCGATACATCACTGCTGGGATTCTCCTTGTGCCCGCGAGGGCCGGTGTAAGCGACAGTCGTATCTCCGCAGACAACAGCAGATGTACCCATCTCCCTCAGGAAAAGGGCACTCGCTTTTGTGTATTCTGGCCTCATCCTGGTAATGCAATTGGGTTCGCCGATGTGAACTTTCAACAATCCTCTCTTGCCCGCAGGATGGACACCCAGCATCGAGAACGCTTCCAGCATGGCCTGGTGCACTGCCCAGAGGAGTTTCGGGCTTGGATTCCGCAGGTCCGCACAGCTCGTGTCGATATGGACCACGAGCCAACTCGCCCCGTCCCAGGTGCTTTGCAGAGACAGAGGCGACAGCTCCGGCTTCTCTCCGGATAGCTTCGTGTGATTCATCCGGACCACGCCGGCTACTCCGATTCTTTCTGTTCTTCCTTCTTGTCCGGGATAGTCACTTGAGCGTTGCACGCCGGGCAGGGACCGCTCTTACCGGCCAAATCGTCCGGAGCCTTCAGGGCTGTTCCACAGTGCGGACACTTGAACGCAATTGTCATTTCTCAACTCCTTATTTGCCTGATGTGATGAACGTGTGGAGAATGCACTGGCTTATTGGCAACCCACCCAGAAGGAGAGATAGCCCACGCTCGGTGTGGGGGCGCGCGAAGTCAGGATTCCCCGGGCTATGGAGCGACCCTTCTGACATAGTCCGGGCGGCCGGAGCGTCACCGGCCCCGCCCTCAACGCCGCAGATCTGTTCAGACGCGGACCGGTTCGTACTGGCAGCTACGTCAGCTCCTGCAGGTGAGGTGCCAAGGTCCGTCCGTGTTCCTCGCTGCTCTGATCTCTCTCGATCCAAGCCTTACCTCCTTACCGTTATTTCCCGTCCCTCGCGGTCATGTGGCTGTCCTAATCTCCGGAAACCGTTCGAGAATCTCTCTTCGCGTCTCAGGAGAGATCTTGCTGTCAGTTCGCTTCCATTGCACTTCACGAACGAACTGCTTCGCCCTGGCAAGTGCGCTGGAGGGATGCTTCATGGCTTCGCGTTTGTCCCTGTTCGCGAGCCGGGGAACGAAGAACTCGTCGCGCATGTGGCGAACCGTGTGTTCCTCCGCAAGGAAGTCTTTGCCGGGCCCCTTCACAACCATCAGATCGAGCGCAAGCTTGTCACCGTCTAACTCAATGCCCCGCAGCACTCGCTGGCACATTCCGAGAATTTCGTTATCGGTAACGAGCTTCTCGTAGGAGACTGTGAGGTCTGCCTCCATGAGTCCTGCCGCGTCGTGCATGTAGTTTGCTCCGGACATCGCGACCAAGAGGTTCGACATGGCGCTTTCGTACGCGGCTTGTATGTCTACGTACTTCGCATCCGAGGTTCCCGCGGTCGAATATAAAGGAATCTCGAAGTGTTGAGCCAGTTGCGCGACCGCAGCGTTAATCATTGCCCGCTCGATGGGTCCACCAAGATGGTTCATGGTCCGGAGGTCCGGTATCGATCCCACGCTGCCGCAGATGCCAGGGGCGCCCTTTCTGACACACTGCACCAATGCGACGCCGCCGAGGGTCTCGGCGATGTGTGTCAACACATTTCCTGCAAGGGTTATCGGTGACGTGGTTCCGCATATCGGCTCTGTCGGCACCACCACGGGAAGCCCCTTCTCCGCCAGGTAGCAGGTTATCTCACCGTAGTCCTTGTCAATCTTGAACGGGCTAATGATCAGCGTGATGAAGGACACGAACGGCTTCTCTCGCAGCGCAGTCTCTCCCCCCGCAATCATCTCGGCAAGTTGAACCGCCTTCCGACAGCCGTTCAATGAGTACACCCCACCCATGACGTGTTTCGTCGTATTGTCCAGGGAGTGGAAAAATCGGTTCACATCGATGTCGTCCTTCGCGTCAATCTCGTTGGGAAAGACATTGATAGTGAACACGTGGATGTTCTCGAGCACGTCAACCATACGGGCGTTGAGAATGACGTCTTCGACGGTTGAGGGCCTTCGTTCCCCCGTGTCAGGGTCGAGTACATATATTGCCGTTCCGCCGGTTCCGTAGTGAACCCGGTTTCTTTCCAGCACGGCGTCACACCCGCCATCGCGAGAGTAAAGGGTTATAACGGAAGGGTTGGATGCAATGGCGTCCTCGACGAGGGCACGCGGCAAGCGTACCACGTTCCTTTCCTCGTCAGTCTCAGCGCCGGCAGCCCTAAAAGCTTCGAAGGCTGTCGACGAGAAGACCTGAAAGCCGGATTGCTCGAGCAGCTGGAATGCCGCCTCAGCGATCTCTTTGACGTCGCTGTCGGTCAACGGCTTGTAGAGCGATGCTGGAAGGCCAGGGCGTTCGTGTCTGGGCTTGCTCGCTTGTCTTTCCGAGACTTCGTTCATAAGCGTCGCTCCGCAATGAGTGCGTCTATCGAACCTCGCCTGTAGAGTTCCTCGACTTCGTCAGCCGGACACCTGCGCTCCCGCAGTCGCTTCTCCAAGGGAGCGAGATATGTCTCCTCCCCCAGGCCGCGTCGGCGAAGACCGAGTCGGGCGAGCTTGAGCATGCGGCTCGCCAGAGGTGCAAGGTCAGCCGAGCCCTTCTCCCGCGTCAATCCGGCTCGACATGCCAGCTCCCTGGACGCCCTCAGTTCTTGCCAGTCAAACCGTTCAACCGCTTCCTGGGCCTCCGGCAAAGCCTCCACAAGGCCAAGAGTGAGTGCAGCGACACACATCAAGTCCTGCGGTGGCTGTTGGTCGTTGCACCTGTTCTCGACGGTGTAGTACCTAGAGATCCGAGCGTTGTACCAGTAGCAGGAGTTATGCAGGTCGATGTCGTCCTCGCATGGAAAGATGCCTACTTCCCGTCCCTCCGCATCCCGTCCAACGGCGTGGTCGCTGCGGTGGTACTGTTCGAATGTGTCGTACTTGGTGAGGACCACGGGACAACCGCCACGCTCCACGTATATTGGGCGAAGCGAAGCAATTTCATTCACATAGTCCGTCAGATCACGGAATGGTCTGGGCGGGACCCCCACGCGATTCCCGTCAGGCATCCACCAGTCCCAGAGCTTCTCCGCCACACATTTGTAGACCTTGTCGACTCGTCCCAACCAGACGTTGGAGTGTGCCGTAAGTGCGATCTGCGCTCCGGCGAATCCGTTAAGTACATTCACCGCTGGGATCGCCTCGTCCGGCGTAACGCTCAGGTGGACATGGGTTGCGCTGTTGACTGTGAAAAGGTGGACATCGTCGCCGTATTCCTTCGGGATATACCTGTTGGAACTCGAGGCATTTTCCCATACGGACGCGCGCGTCGTTCTAAGCGCAAGCCGTCTGCTGGGAGGCGTGAACGGTTGAATTCCGTAGCCAAGGAAGTACATGCTATTCTGTAGCGCAAAGGCTCGAAGTCCTTCTGTCAGTGAGCGAATGGCGCTATGTAGTTCAAAGAGGCTTGACACGTGGGAAAGCGAGAATTCGGACTTGCAGAATCCCGTCTCGCATGAGGCCACAGTGTCGTTTCTCTCGCCTGGCGTTGTCGCCCCTGAGACTTGGCCTGTCAATGCATCGGTCACGGGCTCCCATCCGCGGCTCTGCAGGTATCGCCACAGATCGCATACCACGTTCTGCCCGACCGCCGTGCCCCCCAGATTCACCATGGGGAACTTGAGTTCGGCTCCGATACGACGGCCCCCGGACCTATTTGCGGCAGCCGCCGCCTCGAAACCTGTGGCGAAATGCTCGTATATTGGACTTGTCGTCTTCAACATCTCTTCGTCGGCCCTTCGGAAGTGTTTTCTGGGCCGGACTCTTTTCCTTCGCTTTCTATCATCAGGTGCTCCCTCCCCATGATTTGGCCTACCCCCCAGACTACGTGCTTGTAGGTCGTCAGTTCTTTCAGTCCCATGGGCCCCCTTGCGTGCAGCCTGTCGGTAGATATCCCGATTTCCGCCCCCATGCCCAGTGCTTGTCCATCACAGAACATCGTAGACGCATTGACGAGGACGACCGAGGAGTCTACCTCCCGTACGAACCTGTGGGCGGCGGAGTAGTCCTCAGTGACTATTGCGTCTGTGTGGCCGCTGCCATAGGTTGCGATGTGGTCAATCGCTTCGCCTGTCCCGCGGACCACCTTGATCGAGTAGATGGTGTCGAGGTACTCTGTCGACCAGTCTTCATCAGTCGCCGGCAGTGCCTGCGGTGCCGCTTTGCGGACTGCCGGGCATCCACGGACCTCTACCCCACGCCTTTCGAGGGCGTCGACGAGCGACTTGACCCACCACTCCATGGATTCGTCGACGAGAACGGTCTCGGCGGCGTTGCACACGCCCGGCATCAGCAGCTTCGAGTCGAGGATGATGCGGAGCGCCTTCTTGGTGTCGGCGAGGGTTCCCACATAGACGTGGCAGATGCCCTCGAAATGTTTGATGACAGGGATCTTGGATTGTTCAGCGACTGCCTTGATGAGGCCCTTGCCACCGCGCGGTATGACCAGGTCGATGTGGTCGTCGAGCCTCAGCATCTCACCGAGCTCCTCGTGGCTCGATGTTACAACCTGGATGGCGTCGAGCGGGAGGCCGGCAGCCTGGAGTGCATCGCTCCAGAGCTCTCCAAGAACCCTGTTGCACCGCGACGCTTCCGATCCACCGCGAAGGATCACGGTATTTCCGGACTTGACGGCCAACGCCCCTCCGTTCACGGTGACATGCGGCCTTGCCTCGTAGATCATGAGGATCAGACCGAGCGGGACGCGCATGCGCCCGGCCATCAGGCCGTTAGGGCGCTTTTGCATGTGCGTTATCTCTCCCACAGGATCAGGGAGTCCTGCCATCAGCTTCAGCGCCTCGATACGACTCATGATTTTTTCATGACCGAACGACAGCCGCTTCAACAGCTTGCCGTCAATACCCCGAGACTTCGCCGTCTTCACGTCTTCCCTGTTTGCGGCAAGGACATCAGCGTGGTGTTCCTTGAGCAAGCCCGCCATACGGAGGAGCAAAGCATTCTTCGTGGCGGTGTCTGCTTTCGCCGTTTCCCTGGCCGCTGCGCGGCCACGCGCCGCTATGTCGGTGACTCTCTGCACCATCACTGCTCACGAAATCGAGTTGCCAGTCTTCCCGAGCCGGGATCTCTCTAATCAAGATCTTGTCTATCTTGTCCGTTTTGCCGCGACACTGCCCGGGACACGCCGTCGAGGCCCTATCGGGTTCTGGCCAAACGTGCCAGCTTGTCCTTCGAAGCGCGAGCCCATGTGCCGTCAGGTTGGAGTTCGATGACCTTCCTGTAATGGGCGACGGCCTGGTCCGTCTTCCCGAGGGCCTCGTTGCACTCCGCAATCTGGTACGTAACGGGCACGACGAGAGGGCTTTCGGGGTGCTCGGCCACATAGGCCTGGTACTGTTCGATGGCCTTCGCGTATTCTTGTCGTTCGTGTGAAGACCGGGCCTCGCTGTACCCTTCGATATACACTTCCCTTTGCGCGCAACCGACCGTTAGAGCAAGTGCCGAAAAGCACGTTGCCCACAGCAGCCTTGACTGCTGCATCCTCGTGCCTCCTTTCTCAAAATGGTTTCCCCGTCCAATCCTTACCTGCGCTCACGCATCTAGTGTCGTTCTATGCTTCCGCCGTTCCGGTTCGCGCTGGATTGCTGCTCATTTGGAGGGGGCACTCTCTTTCTGAGCCGCCAGCGCGGAACTCGCCCTGCTGACCGCCTCCCTGACTTTCGACAGTGCCTGCGAACGCGCGCCTGCAAAGAAAACCTCACACCGGCTCAAGACATCACGTTCCTTCTCTTGCAGCTTTCCCGTCACCATGATCACCGGCATCCTCGGAGCCACCTCACGCAGGTTAAGAACGAACTCGATCCTTCCCGTCCCCGGCAAGCTTTCGTCTAGGATGACGATGTCGTATCGTTGCCTGCGGGCTTGCCCCAAAGCATTGCCGCCGTCCGAGATCGTCTGGACATCGCATCCGCACTCCATCAGGTTTTTCGCAAACAACACCTTCCAGTCATCATCCCCTGCGGCAACAAGCCCTAATAGCTTTTGCATGGCGATCTCTACCTCGATCAAACCTGTTCTGTTGGCGGTACTCGCAACGCTAGCTGATCAAGCGCAATCAGTGTGCCGAACCGGGGAAGCAAACCGATCTCGCCTGATTGTGGGTTGGCGGAGGGGTCGGGAGGGGGGTTGCCTACGGAAAGCCCAACGGTACGCAAGTGCCGTCTCCGATGAGCAATGTATAGAACGTTTACAGTACTGTGTAGGTATTACACGAGACTTGGCGCGTGGAACTGCAGGAAAGTCGTTCAACGGAAGGGGCGCTTTCCTGCGACGGCTGCCAGCGCCGTGAGGTCAGAACTGGACACCCCATTGTGAGAGCTTGTTGTACAGCGTCCTCCGGCTGATACCGAGGAGTTCCGCTGCCCGTGTCTTATTGTTGGCGCACGCTTCGAGAACCCTCAGGACGTACCTCTTCTCTGCATCCGCGAGCGGAGTACCGACTGGTATGAACACGCCTCCCTGCACTCCCGCCGGTCCGCCCGGGAAGACGCGGCCACGCGCCGGCACGGATGGAACGAGCATATGCGAATCGTCCAGTACGGCTCGCTCAGACTGGCCGCGACCTTGCACCTGGTCGGCGGTGGGGGTGGAGACGCGAGGAGGGAGATGCTCTGCCTCTATCTGGCCGCTTTGGGCCGTCACCGCAGCCTGCGCGATGACGTTCTTCAATTCCCTGACGTTTCCCGGCCAGGGATAGGAGCGGAGGGCGTGCAAGGCATTCCGGGATATGCCTTTGACGTCAATGTCGAAGCCTTTCGTCACATTGCCCAGGAAATAGTGGCAGAGAAGCCTGATGTCACTCTTCCGCGAACGGAGCGGGGGAAGCGAAATCCTCAGGACCTCCAGCCGGTGAAGGAGGTCTTCACGAAAGAGCCCCACGTGAACTGCGTGGCGTGGATCCACGTTTGAGGCGGCCAACACTCGGGCGTCGGACGTTGTGTCCCTCTTTCCGCCGACGCGTCTGAACCTGCCTCTCTCCAGCACGCGGAGCAGCGCAACTTGGACTCTCTCATCCATCGTTGTGATCTCGTCGAGAAACAGAGTACCCCCCTGCGCCTCCTGAAACCGTCCTATCTTCGTTTGAAGCGCGCCCGTGAATGCGCCCTTCACATGGCCAAATAGCTCGCTCGCAATAAGTTCAGCGGGCAGAGCGCCCATGTTCGCTACAACGAAAGGCCCCTCCTTGCGGTGACTCCTCTGGTGGATCTCCCGCGCCACGAGGTCTTTTCCCGTTCCCGTTTCTCCCACGATGAGAACGGGCATGTCAACCCGTGCGGCCTTGCGAATGGATGCATACACCTTTCTCATCCGTGCGCTTGCACCAACGATACTACCGAATGCATTCTGGTTTGGACTTGGACTCACGGGAATCGTTTCCGTAAAGACATGCCGATGCGGATCCGCGTTGACAGCCACCATAACGCATCGTCCGTGGGCACGCAAGGTTCGTGATTCCGCCGTACGGAGATGGTAACCCTTCGAGAGTTCTCCGAAAGCGCTCTCTTCTAGAGTCCAGCGCTTGCCTGCAAGGTTGACCAAGCTCACCTGACAATTCGGCTGAGCGCGGACCCGTGGGTCACAAGCTTGGTTGAGGCCTTCGGCCGCGACACCACGCCGCCATCCGAAACTGCGTGACTTCTTATGCAGCTTGCTGACGTAGCCTTTCCTGCCAGGCGGGCGAATCCTCTTTCTCATTTTGCTCAAAGCAGGTGGTTTCCGTCAGCGGCCTGAGCGTCACGCCTGCTCCTTTCCGGACGTCATGTCGCCGCCTAGCGTGCCCACGAGCTCGAGCGAAGTGATAAGGGTGGGGGTAGCGAGGGACAAACTGATCTCCCTCCCTTCGTTGTTCACGGCAACCCGTCCCGTTGCCCTCAAAATGCATCACGAGATGGTATAAAATCGTGGAGGTATAGCACATCAATGAGACGACGGAACTCCTTTTCATCTTTGGAGTTAAGTCGTAACAACAGATGCCGACAGACCTTACGGAAATAGGCCCACTCGAATCCCGCCCTCTCCGCCACATTATCATCAGACGTGGCTCAGGCGGCCCCGAACCTCTTCCTCAGCACCTTTACAAGCTCGGCCCTCTCGCTTCCTTTCTCCTGAACAATCTTCTTGAGGCCGCGCCACGCGTCAGGGCAGTGTTTGTACTCCACCCCAACCTGCTCATGGAGAAACGCGTCCACCTCTCTCTTGTTCTCTTTCGTGACGCTGACGCCGCTCTCTTCAAACAATTCCCTCAAGTGCCGGAGATAGCATGACATTCGCCTCTCCTTCTTTGCAGACCGTCGAGAAGGCCTCGGTGATGCTACCGGCTCACGCATCACCCATTCACCCGGACTTGGCTTTCGCTCGCCGGAGCAGCTCCTTTGCCTTTTTCACCATGCCCTGGGTTATGATCTCCACGCCCCTTTCCCCGATCTCTCGCGTCGCCGTTTCCCTAGGGTCCCCCCCGCCGACGCCTGTCAGGCGCTCCTCTTCTCTGCCCAGATATACCGTCATATCCACGCATTCGGGTCTCAGCGCCATCAAATACGCGGTCTCCCACTTCGCCGCGTGGTCGCCTCCTGCCTCGGTTCTTCTCTTTGACGGAGGAACGTAATGCACCTCCGTTCCCGCGAAGGCCTTCGAATCTGAATACGTCCTATTGAAGCTGCGCACCGGCTCCTGCGCCAGCCGCGAGAGCGGATAGTGGCCTGCGACCAGACATATCGCGCGGAATCGCAACGAGCGCATCTGCTTCAGCACGTGCAGCAGCAGTGCCTGATACAGCCGGCATTGATCCTCGGGGGCTCCCAGCGCGTCCGGGCGGAAATCGGTCTTCCGTAACCCCATCTTCTTCTTGATCATCCCATCGTCGTCGTGGTTCGTCTCCATCAGACCCCACCCTCTGGGCTCCCCGTACCATAGCGGCGGGAAGGCGAATCCGCCGCTCTTCTCCGCAGCGATCTCACACAGCTTCTCCGCCTTCAGCGCATCGTTGCCCACGGCCAGGTGCTCCCCGTGCCACTCTAGTCCACCCAAAGGGATGAAGGCCGCCGCAAAACGTTTTCTCCTTCTCACTATCTCGTGCGGCAGCATCTCGTCATATCGGACCTTCTCCAAAATCACGCCTCCTACTTCACGACCACCAACCTTACACCGTTTGGCGGCAAATTGAACTTCACCTTGACCTTTCCGTCAATCACCGCCTCGCGCCGTATTGCATACTCGGGGGCGGCCTGCTTATGGAGCCAGTCTATCTGCTCGAAGCTCGGTGCCGCAGGCTCGCCGATCTCCGCCCACGCAGCTCGCGCGTTGCCCACCCGCTCATCCATCCATTGCTCCTCTACCACGACCTCGTTGGCGTCCGACAGTATCTCCAGCTCCATCGTCTCCGCCTCCGACGCTGCCGCGTCCGGGTAGGACGGATTGAACGCAAGCACCGAGACCGAACCGTCCGGTCCCTTCGTTGCCAGCAGCTTCTCGTCCCTCGCGATAATATCCTCTCCCATTCTTGCCAGCATCGCGAATGCGTTGAAGGTCGGCTTCGCTATCGCGTGGTAGCCGAGGAGCCCAAATCCGCCATGAAAGAGCTTCTTCGGCGGGCTCTGCTCTTCGAAAATGTCTGAGAAAGTCCAGTACGACATCGAATCCAGCTCGGTCGCAGCTCGCGAGATAACGGTGCACGCGAACGCCGCATTGAAAGCCGTGTCGTGTACAGGATCAAGCGGGCTCGGCGTGGAATTCCACTCCGTGTAGTGCAGCTCCAGTCCCGCGTCGCGACACAGCTTCCCATCCTGGGTCATCCCGTCAACTATCTGCTGTGCCGGCCTTACCCTCCACCTATGCTTGCCGTCTGGGTCGAAATCCCCTTTGCAGCAGTACGCGTGTGTCGAAGCGAAGTCCAGCGGCAGCTTCTCTTTGCGGCAGAAGTCTATGAACTCCTCCACCCACTGCCGTCCCGCCGTCGCCGGCCCGCCTACGGCGAACTCCTCATCCACTTCCTTTATCGCCAACGCTGCTTTGCGGTAAAGCTCGAAGTATTACTCCTTCGTTCCCGCCCAGAAGTTCGCGAGATTCGGCTCGTTCCACACCTCGAAGTACCAGTTCCGCACTTCCTCCGCCCCGTACCTTTCCCTGCAGTGGCTGGCGATTTGGCGCGCCAAGTCCGCCCATGCACCATAGTCCTTCGGGGGAGAGATGTTTCCCTTCCACCAGAACACCGTCTCCTCGCCGCGCGCCAGCAGCTTCGGCATGAAGCCCAGCTCGACGAATGGCCTTATTCCCATCTCGAGCAGTGCGTCGTAGGCCGCGTCGAACTGCAGGAAGTTGTAGCCCGGCTCTCCCTTTTCCCCCTCATAGTAGATCGCCACGTCGTCGTGCAGGATTCCGTGGAACCTCACGTATTCGCACCCTATCACTTCCTTGACGATCCGAAGATGGTCCAGGTAGTCCTGTCTCAGTGCCAGGTAACCGTGGCCTGACCCCACCACAATCCGCCACGAGTCCGACCATTCACCAATGCTTTCCTTGGGGTCTATCTTCACCGCCGTCCTCCTCCTGCCTCTTCTCACGAATACCTTTCAATCACACTCCCGGATAGTCCTCAAACTTCTCAGTGCTCGCCCCCAGATCATTCAGGAACTTCATGAAAGCCCCATACAGCCTCCTCGCAACCTGTCGGTGCTTCCTGACTACGTTCTTACGCTGTCCTGGGTCCGCCTTGATGTCGTAAAGCTCCACAAACTTCGTCCTCACCCCCAGGATCAGGCTCCACTTGCCGGAAGTAGTCGTAACCGGCGTGTTCAAGTGCCCCTTTGCATCCTTGAACCCTCCCGCCGTGAACGCGTAGCGTCTCCCAGCAATCGCCTTGCCTCTTAGCGCCGGGGTGAAAGACGCGCCGTGCATCTCCTTCGGCCTTCGTACGCCGCAAAGGTCCAGAATCGTCGGCATCAGATCCGGAGGCTGCACTACCGTATTCACGCGTCTTCCCTTGTTCTGCCCGGGCATTCGAATCATCAGCGGAATGTGCGCGACTTCCTCATAGAGCGCCCACGGCTCTCCCCCTATAGTGTGCTTGCCGATCCGTCCGTGCTCTCCGTGGTAGAATCCGTGGTCGGTCGTGAAGAAGACCGCCGTCGTATCCGTCAGTCCCAGGTCGTCCAGCTTTCGCAGCACCGTTCCTATCCATTTATCGACAAGAGTGATCTCTCCGCAGTACGTCGCATGAGAGTACGCAAGCTCGCCCTTCGTAAGGTAGTCTGTGAAGTCGTAGTTCGGGTGATATACCTTCTGCCCTCTGTAGTTCTTCGGGGCGTACATATCGGTGAAGTACTCCGGCGGGTCCCATGGCTCGTGCGGATCGAACGCATCAATCCACAGGAAGAACTTCTTCGCCTCGTGGTTCTGCTCCAGCCACCGGCATGCCTTCGTCATAGTCTGAGCCACAAACCGGTCGCTCTCTCCACTCCAGTAATGCGTATTGAGTCGGTGCTGGTGCGTGAGGGCTCCGTCTGCTCTCATCTTCTTTCGGTTGCATTCGAACTTCACCTTCAGGTTCGCTCCCGTGACCAACCGATCCCCCTCCTGCCCTCGTGTCCACTCCCATCCCTTGAACCCCCGGTCATACTGAAAGCCGCTGTTCATCATGTGCGGCGTGTCCACGATGAGCTGCGTCACGTAGCCTGCATTGCTCAAACACCCAGCCAGCGTCGTCTCATCCTCAGGAAGTGGAGCCCATCCTCGAAAGGGGAAACCGTACTTCCCTGTGAAGCAATCGTATCGATTCGGAATCGTCGGGAACGACGCCGTGTAGGCTCTGTCAAATACGATTGACTCCTTCGCCAATGCGTCAAGCACCGGAGTCTTGATCCACTTGTTTCCGTAGCAACCCATGTGGTCGCGTCTGAATGTGTCCGAGACTATCACCACTACGTTCATCGACTACTCCTCAAGCGTCTGCTGATCCCGGGCGCAATCAATCTGACGCCTCAGCCGCCAGCTCCAGCACGTTGTTGCGCTCGGTGATCTCGTAGATCTCGTCGTCCGGGTCGATCGTCACGACAAGCGGCCCTCCCCGCAGCTCCTCCTTCACCAGGAACGAGACCAGCTTCGTTTGCGGGTCCAGAGTGAGAGGACTGTCCAGATAGGATATCACCGCCTCGCCGACCTTCTGCCTCTCGTCTTCTTCCACAACCGAAAGCTCAACCCGTATGTTGCTCGCCGATTTGCTGCCTATGTTGTGCACCCTGGCCGCCACCTCCTGGTCGCTCAACCAGAAGACGTCTTCATCAGATATGCCAAGGTCTGGCGAATACTTGGCTTGGACCACAGGTGCTTTCGTCTGCCTCACCTCGACGACCTGCAATTGACGCGACGGGAGATTGAACCGCACCGAGTCCCCTCGGTGCTCCAACACGAACTCCTTCGTCGTTCCTGCCTCGTCAATCTCCCAGTTCTCGTCTGTGTCCGGCCCCACTTTCAGTTCATACTTCCCGCCGACTTGCAGCCTCCAAGGCCTTATTCCCACCTCTCTGTCCTCGGGGAGGAAGCTGTAGATCCAAAGCTTGAGGTCCTTCTCGCTCTGCGCGCGCACCAGCGCGGCGAAATTCTTGGTAGTGTCTTCGTATGTGACGGCATGAAACGGAAGGCCGTGATGAAGCGATTCTAGATTTCCTCCTGTATAGGCGAGCAGCAGCTCGTGACTCCCGGGTACCACCATCCTGTCCGTCAGCGCGACCTCCGTTGTGACGAATGGCCAGCGGGTCCGCAGTTCCCGCCCTGCCTTCTCCATGCCATCGGCCATCTCGGTCACGTCCCCCTCGAGCAGGAACTTCGCGTACCCGCCCAGCTTTGCCTTTAGATACTCGTCGTACTTCTCCGTCCCAGTCATCAGCTTGACGTTCAGAACGGAACGCAACTGGAAGCGGGCGCCCGTATTCACGAACCTCGGATGGACCGTCTGCTCGAACCACGGATACGTTCCTTCCGGAAGGGGATCCTGCCTCCCTGGGCCGTAGTGCCGCGCTATCTCCACCAACGCCGCCATCGGCTCCAGGTACTTCTCATCCCTGGTTCTCAGGAACCAGGCCGTGAACAGGTCATATAGGTAGTTCTGGTAGGCAGGCCACGAGAATGAGTCGGACGGCAACCCCTGCGGACCTTCGTGGCTCCCGTCGTACCAGTTCTCCTTGCCCGGGCCGCCAAGCTCCCCCGTCTCGAACGCCACCGCGGCAGGGAATATCCCCCTCGGCTTCCCCTTGTCCGTGCTTTGCGAAACCACGTACCACGAATCCAACCACTCTGTCATGAAGTTCACTGCCTCGGCATGCTCGCTGTACCAGCAAAGCGCTGCCGCTCCGAACCCGGGCCTGAAGCACAGTGGCGCGTCTATCTTCACCCACTCTTCCTCGCCGAGTCTCGTCGCGTTCAGGTAAGCCGACTTGAAATGCCTGTGACCCTTTTCGTTTATCCCCGTCGCGAAATCGCGCAGGAATTTCGTGGTCCTCATCACGCGTTCGACATAGCGCGGATTGCCGTAATCGATTGCCACCATCATCGGCTGGCTGTAAGCTACCAACTCTGACGCAGGCTTTACCCATGTGAACACCGTGGCAAACCCCTGGTCCCCGTTTACCTCGTCGCTGTTCCACACTCCGTCAACGAGCCTTCGCGTTCCCTCCATCAGTTTGTCGTTCGCGCCATCTGAAATCAGCCCGACGAACGCCCAAAGCGGCACAAGTTCCACGTCGTCCCCCCAACCTCCGCCTACCTCCCCGTTCTCCAATTGCCGGTTGTCGATCCACCACTCCGATAGGTCGATCATTCTCGCGTACTGCTCCCGCATGTATATCGCCCATGCCGGTGCACCCTCCGTTCCGTCCCTGTATTCAGGTATGTCCCACCCCTTGTAGACGCGCGGCTCCGATATCTGTCCCTCCGGCCACCTCCATTCGTCGTCGAGGTAGAGCCTCACCCACTTGTTGTCCGGGAAGTCCTTCTCCATTTCCCTGAACATCTCCTGCCCGCGCTCGTACCACCACGCCCACCTCAACGGGTCCATGACACAGGTGAGTCGGGCAAGATAAAGCTTCGCCTTCCAGTACAACGGCCGTGACGGGTCATCCAGCTGAATCAGCAGCGCCTCCGCTCTCCCCATCTGCTGTCTCACGCCAAGACCGGTGTATGCGTAGCCATAGCCGTAGAATGCCTTCACAGACTCTGACAGCAACCTGGCATCCCAAAGCAGATCTTCAGCAGCCATTCCCTCCGGATCGTCAGCCACGCGAGCCTCCAGGATCCCAATGGCCTCGGGCAGAAGCTCCCGCTCTTCCTCCACTTCAGGTCTTCCCGCAAGCCACAGCAGCGCAGCGGCCTTCAGCACGGGCCACCTCTCCCCGTCTATTGACCGCGCCAGTTTCAGCGCCTTCGCGTACTCCCCACCATTGAATCTCCCAACGAAGCCGCGTGCCTCCTGTGGCGTGTCCATGCGTGTCAGCACCAGCATCCCCTCTGAAAGCTGCAGTGGCAAATAGACGTGACTGCGAACAACCAGCCCCTGAATCGCGACCTCAGTGAACGCCATCCGCGCGACCTTCTCTACAAGCTTCCCCGCGCTGCCGGTAGGTTTTTCCACGTACTCCGCTTGGGCATTCTTGTCGCCCGTGACCGCAACCGTCAATTTCCCGCTGCTGACTTCGACCGTCGAGCGTACAAGCCGGTGAGCACCGCGGTCGGTGTCCATGTTCATCCGCCACAGTGTCCGCGAGTCGAAATCCTCCTTGAGGGGCCGGCCGTTAGCCAGGACGCTTATGTGTGTCAAAGGTGTTGTCAGATCTCCCACCCAGATCGCTACGTCGTAAGTCCCGTTCGCAATATCGACGGAGAATTGCAGGGATTCCGGGTCGTTGACGCAATCCACCGTCATGTCATCTACGCCGAGAACATAGTCAACCGCCGGTGTCTTCTTACCCCAGAGCTCGAAAACATGTTCCGTGGAGTCCTTCGCGCCCGCTGGCTCTTTGTCCCACCCGTACCCTCTCTCAGCCGAGTAGGTCGTATCCGGCGTTAATCTCAGGAACCCTTCCTTGAGCGGCGAGTCGGCCGTTCCCATATCGAACTTCATCGAAAAGGAACCCTCGGCAGCAGTCGCCGACACCGTGGTTAGCATGACTGCCGAAATACAGATCATCCCGAGCAACAGACGAAAGACTTGCCTCAATTGTCCGCCTCCTCAATCCGCAAATTCGCCGATCTTCGCAATACTATCACCCGTGGCTTCCTTCGTCAAACTCCCGGCACCTTGCCGGCTGCGCCCATCTCAAATGCCTTCCTCTTTAATACCTCGTACACCCTCCGACCTTTGGCGAACAGCTCCAGCACCTCGCCTCTCTGCTCGTCATTCAGGAACACGGCATGCTTCTCTATTCGATCAACGGTCGAATCAATAATGGCGATCATTCTGTCCGCCGACTCGGGTGATGCAAAGGGCTTGTCCTCGACGTCCACGTAGACCGCGCTCGTGTGCGCCACGTCCGCTTGTCCCCACCACGTAGTCTGGTCACTCGGGCTGCACCGTGCCGCAAGCCATCCCGAACGAGGCACCTTCACCGTCTCCTCCAGGCTGAGTTCTTTCTTTCGCCCAGACGTCCGTGCGATCACCTCGCCGTTGTACACGACCTCAAGATTCTTCAAAGGCCTGGCGGCCTTGGCCGTCGCTCGAATCTTAAGTTCGCCCCCACCATCCGCACGCAGTTGCACCGTCTCGCCCGGCTCCTTTCCCTCCACTTCAAAGAAGATGATCGCGCCCGAACTCACGAAAGTCTTCCCGCCGACCAGCGACTTGAGCCACCCTTCGTAGCTCAGCTTCTTTCCCACGTGCACATAGACCCGCGCGAATCCGAACACGTTGGCCGGGTAATCGCTCCCTATCTCCAGCGGGAGCCGGAAGCCGCAGTTCAGCAGGTCGTACCACCTTTCGGGGCCGTGCGCGTCAACCAGATCGATCTTCCCCGTAGCTGCCAGCACCGGGGCTTCGCCCCCGATGTCGTGAGCCGGGCTCGCATACCCACCTTGATTGTGCACCTCATCGCAAGCCTGCGAATTCGACGGGTACTCTACCTCTTCCGGTCCCCCCATCCAGCCTGTGCTCACCGGCTGCACGAGTTCCTTGACATTCCAGAACACCATGTGCCCGTAGAATTCCTCATTCCTGTATTCCTCCCCCACGACCGTCAGCCAGTCCTTTCCCGAGTACTCCTCAACCACCCCCGGCGGATAGAGGTTCGGCCTTACCGCCACCAGATCGGCGTCGCCCTGCCAGTGATGCTTCAGCGGCAGCACGTGGGCGACGTCTATGTCCTCCGCCCGCCGCATCATGTCCATCTCGTCCCAATCAGCGTTCACTCGCCAGTTCCAAGTCACGTACTGCAGGTGAGAGTCGCCCGAATACCAACCCATCTCCTTCGAGTTCGCCCACCTCTTCAGACCGATTCTGCACGCCTTCCGTCCTCTCGCCGGCACTTCGACCTTCCGGCTCGCAGCGACGTACTCGATCCCCTTCTGGACTGTTACCTCTGCCGGTCCCGACGGCACGATCAGATCGAAGCCTCCGTCGGCATAGAAGAAATCGAAAGCCTGGTCGTGGTGGGTCGGCCTTTCTTCGCGTGACTGCGGGAAGTAGTACCGCCCGTTCGAGCCTTTCACCGAGACCCTCGCCGCGGTCGCCTTCTTCGTTCCGGCATCGCTCAAACTGCACTTCAGCCGCCCCCAGTCCAGCACATCGACCTCGAAGGGGAACTCGCCCAGCTTGTGGAAATCCCTCAGCACCAATCGCAGCTCCAGTTTTCCGGCTTTGTGCCCCTTGACCCTCAGTAGAAACCTCTTCTCCTCACCCAATTCTACGTCCACTCGTCTTGCCCAAGAGTAGAGCCACCATTCAGCCTCTATCGAAACCCCGATCTTTCGCTCCTTGCCGCTCAGATTCCGTAGTTCCACAAGCACGAAATCGTCCACCCCCGACGTGATCTCCTTCGGCCCAGTGACATGAAGGAGCCTTACCCCGTCCCTCAGCAAGTTGCAGGAGACGGTGATCACCTCCTCCTGGACGACCTTCCAGGCCTCGCGTGCGTGCTCCAGCGCTGACTCAAGCTGCTCCTCCAGGCGCTGGCGGGCCTCATCCCCCAGGCCTTTCGTCGACAGCCGCGCGAGCGTAGGCCACGCTATTCGATGCACCTTCATAATCGCCTCGTTCAGCACGTCCGAATGGACGTGCATCGAGACTTCGTCGAATACTCTCATGTACTCCTGCAAACGAGACTTCACTTCGTCCAAGGTTACCTCCTTCCAGCGGAGCCAGGGCGGCACTCGTCTCCGCTCGTCCCGCTGTGTCTCTCAATGAGAAAGAGGCCCGAGATTCCGTCGGGCCTCTTCAATCCGGTTGCGCTTGCTTCATCCGCGTCACGGCGATCCCAACTTGGCCCCTATCTCATCCAGGACCTGCTGCTCAATCATGCCTGTGGAAGACGCCTTGACCCAGGAATGCGTGGCGTGGGTGTATACCTCTATTCGCGTTGTCTCCACCCGCACCTTCGTTTCGCCTGTCTCCGTTCTGTCGACGTTGACCGAGAGGAGATACCCCAGACGCGTCCACCCCGTGTCGTCGTACATGACGTTGTCTGCTTTGACAATCCGTTCGATTTTGTTGCGGGGGGCCGCGACCGTCACCCACTTCGTCAGGATCACTCCGGCTTCCGCATCCGCGGACTTCACTCCCGCGTTGCTCTCCTCCAACGTCGCGACGATGGCCGCCCACACTCGATCATACGGTGCGCTGAATGCAGCACTTCTTCCTGCTTCTGCCTCCGTCGGTTTCTTGGCCTTCGGGGGCGGGGCGCTCGGGAGTGTGTCTCGCGGCGCGCGCTCCTCTGGCTCCAGCCCTGCGGCCGCCTCAGCAACTTCCTTAGGACGGATGTTTGCCTCTATCGAATCAAGGATCTGTCTTTCCACGATTCCCTTGGACACCCCGCGCCGCCACGTAGAAGTCATGTAGTCAAGCACTTCGATGCGTCCTGTATTTACCCTCACCTGCGTCCCGGTTTCGCCCTGCGGCCCTACCGTGACCTCCACGGCATAGCCTATACGAGTCCGCCCGCTGTCGTCGTACACAACGTTCTCCACCTCAACAACCCGGTCGATCTCATCCCGCGAGGCAGCGAAGTTCGCCACCTTCGTGACGATCAGCCCATTTGCCCTGTCGGCAGACTTGATCGGCAACTTTCTTTCCTCCAGCGCAGCAAGTGCCGCGTCCAACAGTTCGCCCACGGTGCCCTCCATCTCAGCCGAGATCCCGATTGGCGGCCGGACCGCTTCCTTCTTGACGGACCGTTGTCTTGACATGGGCCGCCTGGGCGGAAGCACAGCCGGGGCCTCTGCACGTTCCGCCTCTACCACTGGCGTGCCCTCTTCCTCTGCCGAAACCCGCGCACTCTTCGCCTGGTCTTCTATCAGCTTCAGAAAATGTGGCTCCAGAACTCCCTTCGAGCGCCCCAGCTTCCACAGTCCGGCTGCGTAGTCGTACACCTCGATGTGCGGCGTCGCTCTCACCTCTGTGCCCCTCTCTCCCACCGGCCGCGCCTGGATAGTGAACGCATACCCCATCCGCGGCATGGCTCCCATCGTGCTGAAGAGCACGTCCGAGACCTCAGCCGTCTCCTCTATCGCTTCCTGGGAGGCAACGAACCTGACGAAGCCGGTCCTGATCAGCCCCTCTTCCTTCTCCGCCGACCTCACTCTCAGCCCCTCGTCTTCCAGCGTTGATATGATCGCCGCCCACACTTGGTCGAAAGGCTCCTCGAATTGCGCAGTGTCCTGTATAGCCGCCTCAGGTGTCTTCGTAGCCGTCGCGCAGCCCACAAGCAGAACCCCCGCCACCGCCACCCCCAGAAAGAATCCCCTCACATCGGACCTCCTTTGGAAGCTCAGAACTCCACCTTCAGGACCATCTCTTCCTGTTCCTGCGCCACCTTTATCGCTACCACGTGCTCGGCCTCGTCATATGCATAGCCATCGTCCGCGCTATCCAGATCCTCCTTTGCCTCCAGCGGCTTATCTCCCACTGTCACACTCTTCGGCTCTCCCACCCGTCTTATCACTACGTAGTGGGTAATCCCCGGCATCATTCGAAGGTCCATCTCCAGCCTGCCGTCTTTGAAGACCGGATCCTCCACGTACGCCACCGAACTGACGGAAACCCACCTCTCCCCGTCCTCACTCCAGACTACACGCAGCTTGCTTGACGGGTCTTCTCCCAGCACCTTGTAGACGCCCGCCACTATCTGGTCGCCGCTCAGACACCAGTGGTATGCATCCGTCCCCTTCACAGCACTGTAAGCGTCCGGAAACATCCCCGGATGCCCGCAGTCGGGAATGTAATCTGCAAATCTGTATCCTTCTCTCGACAGCGGTCTCTGCTGAGCTACGGCAGAGTCCACGATGCCCTTCGCCACCTTGCGCCAATCCAGCGAATCGTCGTACTCCGCCAAGTCCATCAGTGCATCTGCGAACCGCAGCCCGTTCCACTGGACTATCTTGCCGAACCACCCTCCCTTGTACCAGCTTCCGCCGAACACCGGTATCGACCCATATCTCATAACGGGCCGTTCCGGCGGGTTCCACAGATACACAAACGGCATCCCCCGGTACGCCCACTTCACCGCATCTTCCAGGAACCTCTCTTCTCTTGTTACCTCGTACGCGTACAGGTAGCACGGTATCACGTTCGCGGATGCAAGTATGTCCGGCACGTGAAGCTGCAACTCCCATGTTTGCGCGCCTTCGGGCCTCGTTTGACTGTCGAGATACTCCAATCCCTTGAGCCCCGCCTCAATTGCCCTTTCATCGCCCGTTTGCGCCGCGTAGCGCCAGATGTTTCGCAGCTTCGGGGCCGTGTATCCCGAAGCGCTGTCCCCAGGCTTCCCCAGAAGCGCGTGCCTTTCCTCTTGCGGAATGTACGGGTACGAGCCGTCAGCCCTTTGCTCCCTAAGCAAGTCCTCGACCGACTGGCTCTTGCCCCGCATAAGCTCCCTCACCGGACCGTAGTAATAGGGCATCACTCCGCCCAGGTTCTGCTTGCCACCTCGCTTCTCCACCACGTAGTCGAACAGTTCCTTCACATCCTCTCCCGCCTTCCCCTCAGCTCCCTTCTCCAGCTCCCAGAAAAGGTGCATCACTCGCTGGGGGAGATATGCAGGCCCTCTCGCATCGGGCAGGAATCTGTGCCATTGCACCAGCTCTCTCTCGAAGGTCACATGAGCGTACTCGTGCATGACAGCCCTGATGGCCTCCTCGTAATCGTAGGCCAGCTCAGGCGTCGCCGGCAGCCCCCCAATCTCCTCCAGGTAGGTTGCCAGCACGGCGTCGAAATCTTTCCCCTCTCGCGCAAACATCTTCATCCGTACCCACAACTCATCTTTCCGCGTGAGAGGGTAGGGCTCTCTTGCCACGGTCGAGTTCTCGTCCACCCAAGTGGGCTGCGATGGCACGAAGATCGACATTAGATGGTCGCTCTCTCCGTCGACGAAGTTCGGCGATGCGAACATCGCGTTCGGCAAGTAGTTCTTTCCGTCCCACTTCTGCAGCGGGTCCCACATCATGCCCACCGCAACGCCGTCCTTAATCACCGCCATCAGCGGCATCGTTATCATGTAGGGGTTCGGCACCAGCCGCTCATTGAATGGATACCTGACGAAATCCATCCCCGACGACCTTTCACCTTCCAGCAGGTACTCGAGCCCAGGGAAGAACCCCAGCTCCCTCTCCTCTCCCAGCACCAGCAACTCCAAGGGCCGGAACGCCAGCACTTCTCCGTCGCCGTCGCACCGCAGTCGGGCACCCAGCTCAATCGTGTTCTTATCCGCATCCGCGGTGAATGTGTGGACCGCGTCCCAGTTCCTCCCGTCCGAATCCTTCCACTCGCTCCAGAATTCCACCTCTCCCCAGGATTCCGAGCCGTAGGCATCGGCCCCTTCCAGATCCGTCGTGAATTCGTGCGTCTCCACTTCGCCCCTGTCGTTTCGAATCACCAGTTCCCCTAGCGACTTCCATGCAGCCACCGCTTTCCACTCGCCCTCCCTGCGGACCATCAGGAACCCCGGCCCGTAACCGTACTCCGACGGAGGCAGGTACACTGCGATCTTGCCGCTTCCGGCAAACGCCATACCCGACTGCGTTACTCTCGCCTTGGCTCCCCAGTCCAGCACACTGTCCAGGTATTCCAGCGTCATCTCCCCCGTCACCACACACTTGGCCTCTCGCGAATCGCGGATCTCCTTGCCTTCCTGTAGCTCAGCGTGCGCTGAAAGCTCCCTCCCTTCCTTCTCCAACGTAACGCTCCATATCACCTCTCGCCGCTCTCCCGCTTCGAGCCTTTCGAGTTGCCGCTCCGCGGCAGCCACCTTCATTCCCTCGCTCGGCAGCAGCCTGGCATACAGCCGCTTGCTGGCCGATCCTCCCGAGTTCCGTATCCACATCCGCGCCAGCGCTTCCTCGCCCTTCACCGCAACTACCGGGTCTACGGCCAACTTCTCTATCCACACGTCCGCTGGACCGAGCGGCCCTTCTTCCGGCCCTGCGTCGACGTATTCCACTCGTATCTCCTCACCCTTGTTCATCGTTCCCAGCTCCAGCGCCAGTCGACTTATCTTCCCCCGGTATCCTGGCAGCCCCCTCAAGTCCAGCACGTACGCGTGAGCCCTGTCATCTCCCACAAGTTCAAGCCATGCCGCCCTCTCCACATCGAATCCTTCCTCCTCAGACCTGAATAGCACCTGCGCCAACTCGCCTCCTTTCGCGGCCAGCTTGAACGCAACTCTCGCTATCTCCGACGCATCCTTGTCGAGGGGAGGGGAGATCAACCTTGGCGAGGGCCCGCCTGCTACCGCAACCAGGCCTCCATCCTCTATCCAGCTCTCGGCCACGCCGGCATCCGGCAGCCACGGATTCGCGCCTTCCGCGCGTTCGATAACCTGGAATCTGACTACCCCAAGCGTGCTTGACCTGAAAGGCGATCTTATCCTCAGCCTTCTCACAACTAGTCCGTGTTCCCACTCCGGAACCGCACACGTTGTGTGCTCGCCCAGCGTACGTGGGGCAGACAGTAGACACACCTGCCGCGCGCCGAATTGAATCTCCCCGTCTTCGCCTTCCACGCCCCAGTAGATACTTGCCGTGCGGCCTCCCGAGTTCCTCAACGTTGCCCGGAAGTACTGCCTGGAATTTGCCTCCAGCTCGATCTCCGGGCTCTCAATCCAGCTTCGTTCGCCCTTCGTGGTCATCCACAATGCTCCGTCCCTCACTTCCACATCCACTTCGACCTCTTCAGATCCCTTCCATCCCAGCGTGTCGCCGGCCTCCCCGAAATCCCACGAGTACACCACCTTATCCTTTACAGCCTCCGCGCACGCGACGCTCGCGAACACAAGACATACCGCCACCACTGCGGCGAGAAATTGGGTGAACCGCATAGACGCACTCCTCAACTCTGTCGCGCCGGAAGAGCTTCCCCACGAGCCCAGATGTTATCATCCCTGCGACGGTTTCTCAATCTCCCCCTTGCAGGGGAGGGGACATGACGCCCCAAGGCGAGCCCTGTCGTTGCCCAAGGATGCTCTGAGGGAGCTATGCACCAACCTACCCGAGGCGCTTGTAGCTCAACATCTCCCCGTTGCCGACCGGGATCAGAACCGTGTCCAGCCCCTCGTGCTTCTCCGTCATCTCGATGTAGTCACGAAGCGAGCTGGCGAGATTCACCACGTTGTCGGCGACGATCACCCCGCCCGGCCGCACTTTTTCCCACACCGCGTTGAAGTAATCGATGTATTCGCCCTTCGTCGCATCCAGGAAAACGTAGTCCAGCGGCCCTTCGATGCCGGGAATGACCTCGAGCGCCTTTCCTGCCCTTATGTCTATCAGTTCCGAAACACCCGCCCGCGCGAAGTTCTCCCTGGCCATCTCCATTCTTTCGGGATCTCCCTCGATGCTCGTCACCCGCCCGCTCGTCTCCCTCGCCGCCAGCGCCAGGTAAATGGTCGAATACCCGTTCGACATTCCCACTTCGAGAATGTTCTTCGCCCTCATCGACTTCGCCAGGATCATCAGGAACATTCCCGCGTCCGGGGGCACGTTCCACATGTTCGGGTGGCTCTTTTTGTACTCCTCCAGCTCTCGCAGGACCGCAGTAGCCTTCTTGTCCATCTCTGTCTCCTTCTGCAATGGTGCGCAGCCTCCATCTTAGCCCCGCTCATCCTTCCGCTCAACCTCCTACTTGACGTCATCGCCGTCGGCCCTTAGCATTGCCGCCAATATACGCTCACGGGCCTCGCCCCGCTCCTCGAATTGCGGAAGGAAACAAATGACCGACGACCAACCCTCCTACCGCGCCCTCTGGTGGCTCCACCCGGCCTACCTCGAGGGAGCCCCAGGCCCCTGGATCCCTCCGTCTCGATTCACCGACGACCCTATCCCCACCTGGAAGCTCGCCGTCGACTGGATGGCCGACAACGGCATCAACATGGTCATCGCCGACATACCGCCCTTCTGGAAAGACCGCACCTACATGGGTTGGGGATACCACTACTGCATCGACTTCGACAAGTTCCCCGAGGCCCGCGTGTTCAGCACCCGCTTCACCCGCAAGAACCGCGCGATCCTCGACGAGATATTCAACTACGCCGCCGACAAGGGCGTCCAGCCCTTCACCCATCACTACAACTTCTGCGCCCCCGTCAACTTCGTTCGCGCCCACCCGGAGCTCCACGCCAAGCTCGACCGACACGAGGACGGCAGGAACAACATCCAGGACCGCCTCGGGTTCATAAACGGCAACGTCTGCTGGAGCGAACCCGTTTACCAGGAATTCATGATCGAATGCTGGAAGGAGTACTTCCGCAGGCTCCCCGCCGCCGCTGGGATCATGGTCACTCCCGGTGAATGCCACCACTGCTCCTGCGACCAGTGCTCGGGACTCGGCTCCGGAGCCGAACGCGACCCCACCGCCGAAACCATCACCTCTTTCATCGACGCATTCACCGCCACCCTGGGCAGCGTCGGCAAATTCCCCATCGTCCGCGCCTGGAGCACCGGCCACGGGCCCGAATGGCAGCAGAAGCTCCCCAAGGGCGTCCCCTACGTCTTCAAGTATTCGGTCGCCGACTGCGTCGACGCCGGACCCGACCCCATAGTCTCCGAATGGATCGACTCCGGTCACGAGGTTTGGATCTCAAAAGAAATCTCCGGCGGCGCTAACGGCGGCCCCACCGTCTGGACCAGCCCCCGCTATTTCCACGACGTCCACCGGAACTGCCGCGCCCTCGGCGTTCCAGGCGTCATCGGCTGGGACATCTCCATCTGGGGATGCATCTCCAATAAGTACCCCATCCAGTGGGCCAACATCGAGGCCTTCACCCGCTACGCCTCCGACACCGGCGAGTATGACCGCGCCCCATGGGTCGAGAAGTTCACCGAGCGCTTCGGCCCTCTCGGCGAGAAGTTCCTCGACGCCCTTGAGTTCCTCGGCAAGGTCGTTCTCGGCATCGACAAGGTGCTGTTCCGGCCCGGCGAAGGATACATGTGGATGTTCGGCTATCACTTCGCCGAAGAGCAGGGCTGGCCCGGCACGCTCGGCCAATCCGGCCCCGCCGGCACCGAACCCCCCGAATGGGCCCGCGGCAACATGTCCACGCTCGCCGAGATGGTCGAATATCTTCACGACAATCCCTGGGATGACGAAGTGGTCCAGAAGGTCTCAGCGGGCAGGAAAGACCCCTTTGAGTTTCTCGGTGAGCTTCACGACGCCGCCGACGAAGCCCGCCGCATTCTCGAAGAGATCGCCGACTCCGTCCCCGACGAACACCGGATGGACTTCAAAATCCTCCGCGCCTCCACACAGCTTGTTGCCGGAATCGTCGGCCAGTGCTTCATCATCTTCAAAGCTCGCCTGTACTACGCTGGCGCCACCGGCGTCTCCCCCCACAGCATCCGCAGGCAGCTTGCCCGCAGGTGCATCGACAACATGGAGCAGGCCATCAAAGTAGTGGAAATGCAGCTCGAAGCAATCTTCGACTATCCGCCCGACATTCTCGACTTCGACCGCCACCTCGGAAGCGAAAAGCCCTGGGAGCGCGGCCTCCCCAACCGCATCCGCCACCTCCAATCCCAACTCCAAGATATCCGCACCGCCCTCACCCCCCTTCTTACTTGACTTTCGTGCCCGGCAGCACTACTAATTGGCGCTTGACCAATATGCGGAACTGCAGGAGCATGATAATGCGCGATAACCTTCCTGGCTTTGACGACCTGCCCGTCATTAGTATCGATGACGCCGTGGAAATCCTGATGCGCAGGGAGCCGATTTGTGGGAAGAAGATCACCGACCTCGGGGAAATCATACGCGCCTTTGAGCAAAAGCTCATCAAGCTTGGGCGGTCTCGGTTGGACCACGAAATAGCCCTTCACGGGTGTCTCATTGAGATCTGCAGCATCGCTCGACTCAGTGTGCAGGTCAAGCTGGTCGTCGGGCCAACGGTTAAGGATTTCCAGCAATCACCCCGCAAAGCGCGACGCAAAGCCTGCAGATTCCATGGCCAAGTTGATTTCTCGAAAGCAACCCTTTCACAGCAACTCGTGGCGATATTTGCGCAGTTCGATCTCGACGCCAACTTCGCCGATCTTACCCTGAAGGAAGGGCTGGGGCCCGGTTTGAAGGAAGCGGCTCACTTCGCCCGGGGAGTTTTCTGCAGGG
>Ga0180438_10000452_pt1 | contig 80655 bp, 81 predicted proteins | sample SS_ome_12_FD_132455 | JGI IMG/M metagenome (GOLD analysis project Ga0180438, IMG submission 132455) | Hypersaline lake sediment archaeal communities from the Salton Sea, California, USA - SS_3_D_2 metaG | ecosystem: Environmental > Aquatic > Non-marine Saline and Alkaline > Hypersaline >...
CAATTACGACCCGGATGAGTGGGCGAGGCTGTTTAAGTATGCCGGCGCGGATTTTGCGGGTCCCGGCGCCGAGCACCATGACGGGTTTGCGCTGTGGGACACCGACTTCGATGAGTGGAACTCCATGGACATGGGTCCGGGTATCGACATAGTGGGTACTCTGATTGAGGCGTGCAGAAAGCAGGGCCTTAAAACATGTGTGGCCATCCACAACTGGCGCACGTACATAACATATGATACGGGCAGACGGCTCTGTCCTCCGGGCGTGGATGTCAATAATGAGAAGTACACAGGCCTGTACGGTCCGATTCATGAACCGACCCATCAAAGGCCGATAGACAATGAATATCCCGGAGCTGACTGGCCCTATTCCCACTGGGAAGAACGGCTGAACAAATGGAAGGAACTCGTTGATAAATACCAGTTCGATCTGGCGTGGTGGGAGCATATGGATTCCGGCAATCCGCCGGATACATTGAAACGTGAGATGCTGGCGTACTACTTCAATGCGGCCAAAAGGTGGGGCAAGGACGTCGTCGTAACCTCCAAGAAGTTATGGGCAAACAGGCGGCAGGATTTGCCTCCTCAAATATCGCCTTTGAATCTTGAAATCGGGTTTCTGCCCAATCCACGGCCGCAAAAATGGCAAACCGATATACCGCTGGGAAGGAGCTGGGCATACACACCGCGTGTCGGCTGCAAGGATATGGACAGGTTGACAGACATCATTGTCACCAACGTCAGCAAGAACGCTCTCACTTTTTTCAGTGTCGCACCTAAAGCCGATGGTTCACTTCCTGAAGAGCAGGTCGAAGGATTAACAAAGCTTGGTGACTGGATGGCCATTAACAAGGAAGCTCTTTACGCAACCGTGCCTGCGCCATTTGACAGGAGCGGAACGGTTCGAAGTGAATACGGCTCCATCCGGTTCACCCGGAAGAAAGAATATCTCTACGCCATTGACCTTGAAAAACCGGAGGTGCCCTATGTCATTCCGAACGTAATCCCCCTGGAAGGGTCCGAGATCAAAATGCTCGGCAGTGACAAGAGTCTTAAATGGCACATCGAAGAGAGTGAAGACGACTATGACGATGAGTATGGCGAGAATCTTGTGATCGAGGAATTACCGGAGCCGCTGCCGTGTGATTACGCCTGGAGCTTTAAGATACAGGTTCTGGATAAAAGCTGGTGACATTGAATTCGGCCCGCTTTGCTATCAATGATGTTCACAACCTCGTATCCATGTTCTGTTTTGACACCAGATGTGACGGCGGTAAACTTGGTTAAATGAATGAAGCTTAACGGAGCTCAAAACTTCAGCTCCGTTTTGCTTCACTCAGAATAGAAATAATTTCACATACGCGTGTTTTCGACAAAGGGTTGGATTGTATGTATTAGAAATCCAGTAAAGGAAAAATATTTTGGAAGAGACAGAATTGAAACAAAAATGTCTGGGTTTGATGGAGAACGCTGAAGTTGTGTATCTGAGCACGATTGACGAAAACGGATTTCCGCAGATACGGGCGATGGGAAACTTCAGAAACAAGAACATATTTCCTGATTTGGCGCCTATTTTCGAAGGACATAATGAAGATTTGTTGATTTATTTGGGGACTGATCCATCATCGGCAAAGGTCAAGCATATCAGGGCCAACCCAAAGGGAGCGGTTTACTACCGCAGTGTGAGTGAATCGTTCGGGCTGATGGCGGCAGGGTTTATGGAAATTGTTAACGATGAACGTCTAAAAAGGAAAATGTGGCAGGAGCGTTGGGAGAAATATTATCCGGACAGGCAGTATACGCTACTGAGGCTGGTGCCTGATTTTGCCAGGGGCTGGTACAAGAAAGGAACGTTCGAGTTCCGTCTAAAATAAAGAATCCGACGGGGAGGAAAGATGCGCCTGTTTTATATTTATGATTCGAGAAGGTTATAAATTGAACATTGCGTAAAAAAATTTTCCGGTTTAAATTTCCGGTTTCTTTGTTTATCATTGTTCACCTACGGATATTAATAATGTTGTTTTTGTTTGGAGATAGCAATGGTATTTGAAATTCTATCACAGGCAGCCGGTGAGGAGAATTCGGTTGCGAGCGTTTTCAGCTACGAACTTGTGCCGGGCAATCCCATCTGGCGGTTCGGGCTGGTTCTTGTAGTCGTTATTATAGCGATGGCAGTCGGACGAATTATTCAATTTTCGATTAAGCGTATGGCGAGTAAATTAGAGAGCAGAAAGGGGACGCATCCGTTGAGTCTGATTCTGAATGCCGTTGCGAATCCGGTGTATGTGGCTATCTTCGCGGCGGGTATTTTTTTCTGCAAGCTGCCGCTGTACTTTCATGATGAGGACGGTATCCGGCTGAGTATTTCTGACGGCTGGACGACGGTTGCGCGAATTGTCGGTGCCATTGCCATTGCTTACGGACTTTATCGACTTGTTGATGTTTTAGAATATTATTTGAACCGACTGGTGGGCAAGACGCAGACGCAGCTTGATGATATGCTGGTGCCGATTGTGCGGAAGGCTCTTCGGATTACGATTATCATTATCGCCGCGCTGCTGATTGCCGAGAATGTGATGGGGGCGGACAAAATCAAGACACTGCTGTTCAGTGCGGGGGTGGGGGGTATCGCGATTGCCCTGGCTGCTAAGGACACGATATCGAATTTCTTCGGTTCGATAACGATTTTTGCCGACAGGCCGTTTCAGATGAATGAGCTGGTTAAGGTCGGTGACTTTCTGGGTGTGATTGAGGAGGTCGGCTTCAGGAGTACCCGGATTCGGACGCTTAACGGGCATCTTGTCACCATTCCGAACAGTGAAATCGCGAATACACAGATAGAAAATCTTGGCAAGCGGCCGTTTATACGCCGTATCTCGAATATTACCATTACCTACGGCTCAGGTCATACCAAGGCAAAGAAAGCGGTGGACATCATTAAAGAGATACTGGCTGATGTTCCGGAGGTGAACCAGGATTCTGACCATCCGCCGCGGGTGTATTTTAATGATTTTAATGACTGGTCACTGAATATTTATATGAGCTACTGGGTCAAGCCGCCGGAATACTGGCTTTTCTTTGAGGTGAATGAACGTGTCAATCTGGAGATGATGAAACGCTTCGAGCAAGCGGGGATTGAATTTGCCTTTCCGACACAGACTCTTCATCTGAAAAAAGAATAGTGTTAACTACGTTGCAGAAACGAAAAAATGGTCTGAATGTCGATTACCGTCTTCGTCTCGGGAGTATCACAAATAAGCTGCCCAGACCTAACAGTGCGATGGTTACCGGTTCAGGTATCTGACTTTTAATGCCCACTACCATATCGTTGTAGTCACCGTCATAAACGCATGTTGAAATCCTTAGGTCCTCGAACGCGATGACACTATGAGGATCGCCGGGAATAAGACCTGTGATGTTCTTTGTATCGAAAAATAAAAAGTGAGTGATATTATAATCCGCGGCGGTGTTGAGAGAAGAATCGGAGTAAAAAAAACCGCCCGAACTTCTTTCACTGCTGTCGAGATAGAAACCGAATCTTGCTCCTATTTCAGCTTTATTCATCGGATCGATCCAGGCCTTGTGTTCATCAGTATCGAAGATAACATCTGTGGTCTGACCCTCTTGGGCCGGGCCGTCGAAGACCTCCAGCCGGCATTCCGGCCGGTCAATATCGAAGATACCAAACTTGTTGGTGGCCCGGAAGCCCGCATTTTCCAGGATGATATTCATTTCTATCAACATCCAGGAGTGCTCGAGAGACATATAAATCCGGCCGGTGTCTGTAATATCATCAAGAGCCGGATTCTGCAGGATGTCACCGAGGGTGGGAACAGCCCAAGCGCAAGGGGCGGTTGTCAGGATGAGCAGAACCAGAAGCAGGGGAGTTACTATAATTGCTTCTCTTGGGCGGGCGGGTTTGAAACGTGATCTTTTATCACTATCCTCCGCTTTTTTATGCATTTTAAACCTCACTGAACTATATTTTCATTTACTGTCAGGTCTGAAAAATGCATCAAAAGATGATTATTTAAACCCCAACTTTACCTATATTAACATTTTTAATAAACGATGTCAATATGGCGGGAGTGTTCTTTTTTGATTTATGCTCCGAAATAGCAGGAGGATTTGAAAGCAATGTTTTTATCGGAGGTTGTTTTGAAAATAATTACTGCTCACTTGTTGGAAAAGTGTGAAAGAACCGATGGAGGACTTGACGAAAGATGATAAATGGCGTATTTTTTATTGTGTTTTTCGCGGATGTGGCGGAACTGGCAGACGCGCAGGCTTCAGGTGCCTGTGAGCTTCGGCTCGTGGAGGTTCGACTCCTCTCATCCGCATTCAATTAAAGGAGAATAATTTATCTATTAAATTATATGTTAGTGGAGAAACATATGCTTTTCTTTCGCTGTTTAACGGAATTTACCTTCGGAGGTCGATAATACCTATATGTTTGAATTTGCACAAAGTTTTGAACAGGCGGCGATGCATTTTAGCCCTATGGTTCTGGTTGTGCCGGGTTTACTACTCATAATTTCCGGCTTGTTTCTCTGGCTTGGAGGGCTTGGTTTGAGCAGACTTTTTATAGCAACTCTTGGAGCTGTAGCCGGCTTTGTGATCGGCTTATTTATAGTCGGTAGAAATTTCATAACAGCTCTGGTTCTTGCCGCTGTGGGCGCGGGTCTTGCGTTGGTTTTGAAACGAATTTTTATCACGCTCTTGCTGGGTGTTGCGGCTGCGATGGTTTTGTTCTTTGTTTTAAGTTCTGACTATTTTGATATATCCGGCTACAGTCATCCGTTGACGATGTCTTCCTCCGGAGAGAAAGAAAGTGTTGTTCGGAGTTTGGGGGCTCTGACTGATTTTTCATCAGCATTTACGTCCTCTATGAAGGCGGCGAGTTTGAGGATGCCGATTTACTACTGGGCATTTATCGCCGGCGGGTTTGTGCTGGGTCTGGTAATTTGTTTGTTGCTCTGGAGGATTGGTTCGGCCCTGTGCTGTTCGGTTATGGGCACATTATGTATCTTTGCGGGTATGGTTCTGCTGCTTATTTTTAAAGGGTCCTATCCGATAAAGGCGATTGGTTCCAGGCCGATGTTTTATGCGATGATGTTTGGAGGAATGGTAACTTTCGGGACAATAGAACAGGTATTATTGTATAAAAAGGGGAAAAGTTCGAAAAAAGAGATAGAAACAGAGAAAAAAGGAAAAAAAGGAAAAGAAGCAGAACAACCTAAAAGATTTGAAAACTGGCGGACATCATAAATTATCTAAGTTTCAGATATTGCCTAAGTTGCATAAATTTTGTATAATGGTTTAAAAGGAGCAGAATATAATGTCTATTTTCCCACTCTTAGCCCAGGCAACAGAGGCTGCAGAAACGACGCCACTGAGCACCGCGTCGTCTCTTGTACCGGTCGATTTGATTTGGGAGTACATTACCAATATTAATTTGCTCGAGGCTTTGACCTTTATCTCCTTCGGGATTGTGTGTTTATTTTACGGCTGGCGAGTATTCAAGGTGCTTGTGTGCATTTGCTTCGGTCTGATTGGGATTTTCGTGGGTATCAAGATTAATGAGCTTTTTGTCGGGGGAAACGGGATATATGTAGGTCTTATTTTCATGATTCTTTTTGCATTGTGTTCCGTGCCGTTTGTGCGCTGGGGTGTAAGTCTGCTGGGAGCGGTGGCAGGTTCGATGATTACGGGGGGGTTATGGTTTGCGCTGTCTCTGCCGGAGAACTATTTATGGGCCGGTGCGCTTATCGGATTAATAGCCGGTGGGATGATTTCATTTATCATTTTCAAAGCGGCTGTGATGCTTTTTACATCTTTGGGAGGCAGCAGTCTAATGGTGGTGGGGATACTGGCGGTGCTGTATCAGCATATGGGGACGGCGGAGGATGTTCGAGCGTATGTGTTTGATTATAACTGGTTTGTGCCGGTGTTAATTGTTGTTCCGATGGCCCTGGGGATGGTAGTACAATGGCAGCTCATTAAGAAGACGAAAGAGTGGGACATTTAAGTTATCTTCTTTACGCTGTAATCGTATAATAACAATCGAAACGTTCCTCATTTCTCTTTGTTCATATATAGGTTTTGTTCTGGTTTATATCATTGGATTGAAATTAGCCTTGTTGAGCGGAGGGATTATAATTTGTTGTTGACTATTGGTTTTTATCAGGTTAAACAGGGATGAATATTTGATGTAGAAATAGTGAAGAATTTTTTTGGGAGGTTGTTGTGGAACAGTCAGGAGCGCGAATACGAGTCGAAGAAAGTACCGATTTTACTTATGTGAAGCTGAATGATGAGGAATACCTGAAGGACTGGCAAATCAAAGAGCTTCAGGAGGAGATTCTGCCGGTCATCGAAGAGGTGAAGGACAGACGGGTCGTTATTGATTTTGAGAATGTAAGGCTTATGTCCTCAGCCTTCCTTGGATTGTTGATACGGGTGTTGAAACGCACCAATGAGCAAAACGGTCAGCTTGAACTGGTTAATATCAAACCTGAGATAAGCAAGGTTTTTAAGATAACCGGTCTTAACAGGGTCTTTGATATCGGTGAAACAAAATTTTCGGATTAACAATAATTTTAACTTGACAGGAACACCAACAGGAATTAATCTGCATACTATTATTAATAAATTTTGGAGAGAGACTTATGTGTGATACATGCGGATGTTCGCCCTGCAAAACCTGCGGTCAGCCGATTGAGGATGGTGTCTGCAGCGGTTGCGGTGAGCCGGCGGGTGAATGCACCTGTGAAGAGCAGGATTAGACATTGCTTTAAGACAACTTGTTGCTGAATACGGAGAAAAAAGAGGGGCGGGGGAATTCTTATTTTAAATTTATGCTCAAATACAAAATGTAGAATATCGAGTATTTATGATAGAATAAGTTGATTAATTTTCATCCATAAATGAAAGGGTAAAGCGATGGCGGAGAAGATGGCGGTTCATTGTGTTGAGATAGATGATAAGGCCGGCAGCCTGCAGGGGCTTTTGGAGAAAATTGCTTCAGCCGGTGTTGATTTACACTGCTTTATGGCGTTTTCAACGGGCGGCGGCCATGGACATGTTTGTCTTGGTGCGAAAGACCCGGCGGCGCTTGCTTCTTGTCTGGCCCAGGAGGGCATAGCGGCGACGGAAATGGCCGGGTTTGTTATCGACGGTGACGACAAAGTCGGGGCAGCCGCGAACGCTCTGAAGGGACTGGCGGATGCCGGCATCAGCGGCGTGGCAGGGGCAGCAGTGGCCTGTGATTCCAAGTATCGTATGGGGATTGTGGTTAATGCCTCGGACGGAGATTCGGCGGCTGAAGTTCTGTAAGTCTTGGTGGCCCGAAGAAAATCATTCTGCGCAGCAGGGCTTTTGCGCTTTATTTTGTCGCCGGTTCACTTATCATCAGAGGGGGCTGGCCGGTGGCTTCGACGACAGAGCGCCAAAGTGCGCCGTCGGGATCGATGCAGTTTTTCTTCGAAACAGCCAGTTGGGTGGGGATATGGACGAAATGGTTATTAAAGAGGGCAACCAGCATCGCTGTTTTTCCGGCCATCGCGGCGTGTACGGCATTGGTGCCGAGCTGGGCGCAGTAGATTGAATCATTCGGGTTAGCGGGTGCCGAGCGGATAATGTAACCCGGGTCGATATATTTGAGATTGATTTCAATATCTTTTTGCTGGAAATATTGAGAGATTTTTTGTTTCAAAAAGGCACCGATGTCACTAAGTTTTGGATTTCCGGATTCATCGGCTGCGTTTGTTTCTTCCATGAGGCGCTGGCCTGCACCTTCAGCGGCGAGAATGACCGCATGGTTTCTGACGTCGATACGTTTGTGAAGATAATAGAGCAATCCGTTCGGGCCGTCGAGTTCGAAGGGCACTTCAGGAACGAGCACTACATTGGCGTCGTTGGCGGCCAGGGCGGTGTGTGCGGCGATAAAGCCGGATTGTCTGCCCATAACCTTTACGAGGCCGATACCGTGGGGGGCGTCGTGTGCTTCGGTGTGGGCGGCTTCTACGGCCTGAACGGCTACGGAGACAGCGGTTTCAAATCCGAAGGAACGCTGAACAAAACTGATATCGTTATCTATGGTTTTGGGCACACCGACCACCGCGATGTTAAGATTACGTTTTTTTATTTCGGCGGCGATGTTTATCGCACCTTTTTGTGTGCCGTCTCCGCCGATGGTGAAGAGAATATCGATGTTGTTTTTTGCGAGGGCATCGACAATGTCACTTGTTCGGTTTCCATAACCGCGTGATGAGCCGAGTATGGTTCCGCCTTTCTGGTGGATGTCTTCGACGATGTCCGGGTCGAGGGGCATAAAGGGATAACTGAATTCGTTAAGAAAGCCTCTATAGCCGAACTTGATGCCGGAGACGTTTTTTACGCCATATCGGTACCACAGACACATAACAATAGCGCGGATAACATCATTTAGGCCGGGGCAAAGACCGCCGCAGGTTACAATAGCGGCGTGGGTTGTATCCGGTTCGAAGAAGATTTTTTGTCTCGGACCCGCTAGTTCAAGAAGTTGATTTTCATGGTGCCTGACGGGCGTATCCGGCTGGGTGAGGGTGTTATAGATTGTCCGTTCATCATCGCTTACGTAATTTGATACGAAATCACCTAATTTTTTCGAGTGCGAGATGGGGGAGTCTAACGCCGGTGTTCCGAGTGTTTGTATTGTGAAATCTGGATTTTCCATTTTAAGCTTCCTTTCTGTGTAGTTTATCGGTCAATTTCGGCGGTATGTTATTATTATTATTGTATTTGCCGGTTACAAGTTAAATTTTTTTAGGGCGGCTTTTCGCTGTGTTAGCCGGTGAGGGTGTGGATGAGGATTGTGTTTGTGGTTCCGGCGGCGCCGAGCTGTTCACCGGCAACGATGATGATTTTTTCTGACGGATTGGCCCATTTTCTATCAAGGATGATGTTCTGCGCGATTTGGGTGAATTCTTCGATACTTGCGGGAGTCGGTTTGCATCTCGGTATGACACCGTAGTCAAGGCACATATGATAACAGGCCCTTTGGTTTGAGCTGAAAACAAGGATTGGCACGTCGATACGGTTTTTACTGAGCAGCCTTGCAGTAGACCCTGTTTCAGACCAGGCGACAACCAGCTTAATATCGGTATCTTCGATAATTTGTGCGACACTTCGCGCCATGGCAGCGGTCTGGATGAGTTCGTCACGGGCCGTTGTTTTCGGTCGTTTGATTTTGGAATTGTCGAGATAGTGTTCGGTCACAGCGGCGATGCGCTGGATAGTTTTTGCGGCCTCGAGGGGATATCTGCCGACAGCGGTTTCACCGGAGAGCATAACGGCGTCGGTGAAATCCATGATGGCGTTGGCAACGTCTGAAACCTCGGCACGAGTGGGGTTGGGTTTTTCCATCATGGTTTGGAGCATCTGGGTAGCAACAATGACAGGTTTTCCGAAGAGGCGGCAGAGATTCGTAATTCGTTTTTGAATTATCGGAACCTCGGCGAGTTCCATTTCGACCCCGAGGTCGCCTCGGGCAACCAGAACAGCGTCGCTTTCTTTTATAATGTCTTCCAATTGTTCGAGCGCCTGCGGCTTTTCGATTTTCGCGATGACTTTAATGTCGGACTTTTCCTGGATGAGATGATTTTTTAATGTTTTGATGTTTTCAGCGGAACGTACGAAACTGAGGGCTAGAAAATCGAGATTGTTTTTGATGGCCCAATCCACGCATTGCCAGTCGTATTCCGTAATGGATGGCGTGGATACCTCAGAATCCGGCAGGTTGATGCCTTTGCGACTGTAGAGGGGGCCGCCGATGATAACCTTGCAGGTGATTTTGTTTGACAGTTTATCGGTGACTACCAGTTCGATTTGGCCGTCGTCGAGGAAGATACGATCCCCGACATTCACATCATCTGCGAATTGTTCATAGTTTGTACTGAAATGATTTTCGGTTCCTATTTGGATACCCGGTTCGATGTTGACCTCTTCATCCGGTTCGAGCATGCGTCCTTCGTTTTCGATTTGTCCAACTCTGATTTTCGGTCCGCACAGGTCGCCGATAACGGCTGTTGTGTGATGGTGTTGTGAGCGCGCTTCGAGGAAAGAGGACAGGTATTTCTGATGGTCATCGGATTTGCCGTGAGAGAAATTGAGCCTGAACAGGTCAACGCCATTGTCGATCATTGCTTTTATTGTCTCGTGCCTGCCGCAGGCCGGTCCAAGTGTCGCAATTATTTTTGTTTTAATCATTGTATCGAATGTCAGACCCTGGGTTCGTCTCCCAGAAAATATGTTTTTTGCAGTCCGCCGGTCAGCGGCATTGCATATTCGATGAATGCATCGGTGACGCCGTTTCCGTCCTTGTTGATGAATTCCTTTGGCATTTCCTTGCTGTCTTCTGCGACGTTTCGAAGTTCGGTACAGAACAGTTCGGAATCATAATTTTCACCGTTTCCGGTTCTTTTGATTGCAACGGAACCGCTTTGTTCCGAGAGCGAATACTTAACGGCCTGTCTTCCGCAGCGGCGTGCTTCGTCGACATCAATTTGCGACTGACAGCCGACAAAACTTCTCTGAAGGTATCCGAACGTATCGGCACGTACACGTTTGATTTTAAGGGCTGATTTTATCTGAGCAGCCAAGTAATCCGCCAGTGCGCCTGTGCCGGAGAGCTGGATGTTGCCGTGGTCATCAACTTCACTTGTTTTTGTAATCTTTTTGGTCCAGGCTTCGCCATCTTCATCGGTCATTCCCTCACTAACGGCGATGACACATCGACCATGCTTTTTATAAACACCCTCAACATCGGAAACAAATTTTTCCATTGAGTTGCCTTTTTCCGGAAAATAAATCAGGTGCGGTCCGTCGTCTTCTCTTTGTTTTCCCAGGGCGGTAGCGGCAGCCAAAAAGCCTGCGTGCCGTCCCATGATGACATCGATTTTGACACCGGGCAGAGCGCGGTTATCGAGGTCATCGCCCATCACGGCTGAAGCGACGAATTTGGCGGCAGAGCCGTAACCCGGACAGTGGTCTGTTACGAGAAGGTCGTTGTCGATGGTTTTGGGTATATGAAAGGCACGCATATCATAACCGGCTTCAGCGGCCATAACATTGACAATGTGAGCGGTATTCGCGGAGTCGTTGCCGCCTATGTAGAAGAAATATCTTATGTTTCGTTTTTTGAAGACATCGAAAATTCTCGCGCAATATTCCTTATCCGGCTTGTCTCTGCTCGAGCCCAGGGCCGCGGAGGGGCATGCGGCCATGCCTTCCAGAACAGAGATTGACAGGTTCTTTAAATCGACGAAGTCTTCCTTGACGATACCCTCGACGGCATGCATTGCTCCGTAGAGGTCCCCGATGATGGGATTTTTGCATACTTCCTCAATAACGCCGGCGAGCGAGGCGTTGATGACGGCGGTAGGGCCGCCGGATTGTCCTACAACTGCGTTTGCTTTTGGTGCTTCAGGCATTTTTGTTCTGTCTCCATGAAATATTGAAAAAAGGATTTTTACTACAAGGGGGGTAATTATACATAATAACGGGCTGTACACAAGAAGAAATTGTGTCGTGTAAATTCCATGTTAACTTCAGTGGTTGAGCGGGAATTTGAACTGTAAGCCTGAGATTGATGCCGATGGTGAATTTTCCATTTGGTATCTTAAGGAGTCTGTTGTATAAAGATAAGAAAATCGATATTCAGCCAGTCGATGGCGAGAGTGTAAATGAAAACCGGTGAAAAAACACATCTTAAGTTTCGCAAGCTTGCAGAGCTTTTTAAAGGAAAGTCCAAGCTTTTAATCGTGCTACAGGACAATCCGGATCCGGATGCCTTTGGGGCGGCGGCAGGGCTGCGCAAGATTGCGAATGTTGTCAGCGATGTTAAATGTACTTTTGTATACGGCGGAGTTATCGGCCGGGGTGAAAACCGGGCGCTGGTTCGTTATTTGAGTCTGGCATTTCGTAAGGCAGAAAATGTTGATTTTGATAAATTTGATTTGTTTGCCATGGTCGATGCCCAGCCTGGAGCCGGAAACAACTGTCTGCCGGATTCGATTGTTCCTACTATTGTGATTGACCATCACCCGATAAGAAAGAAAACTCGGACGGCCGCTTTTACGGATATTCGGAGGAATTATGGTTCGACCTCGACTATTTTATGCGAGTATCTTGCTGAATCGAAAATTGAGCCTGACGTCCCGCTTGCAACAGCGCTGCTTTACGGTATTCGCTCGGATACTCAGGATTTAGGACGGGAGGCGATACAAGCCGACATTGACGCTATCGAGATGCTGTATCCGCTCGCGAACAAGCGGATGCTGAGCCAGATACAACGCGGCAGTGAACCGAGGGAGTATTTTAAAATACTCGGTGAGGGACTCTTGAATTCCCGCGTGTATGGTAACTCGATTGTGACAGCGCTGGGTGAAATGGATAATCCTGATATGATCGGGGAGATTGCGGACTTGCTGCTTCGTGAGGAGAATACGAAATGGACGATGTGCAACGGTTTATTTAATAACAAACTGCTGGTTTCCGTACGCACCGAGTCCGACACATTAAGCGCGGAAGCGGTTATGAAAAAAATCGTGTCACGCAGGGGGACCGGCGGCGGACACTTTACATACGCGGGAGGTCAGATACGATTGAGAAAAAACACGAAGAAAGAGAAGGCCGAGCTTGAAGCGCTGGTGCGAGACAGATTTTTAAAGGCAACGGGTAACGATAACAAAAAGTCAGTAAAACTGATCTGAAAGAGTACGGTTCGGCAACAATACGGGAATAAGTATGGAAAACGGATATTTTTTAGGATTGACGGGATTTACAAATTCGGATGTTTTTACCTTTGTCATATTGCCGTGTTTAATCTTTGCAGCCCGTGTTTGTGATGTCAGCCTCGGAACCATACGTATTATTCTGATGTCACGAGGAGCCAAGATACTTGCGCCGATACTCGGTTTTTTCGAGGTCATGATATGGCTGATTGCCATTGGGAAAGTGATGCAGAATATGGACAACTGGCTTTGCTATATCGCTTACGGGGGCGGATTTGCAGCGGGCAATTATGTCGGCATCTGTATCGAAGAAAAGCTGGCGGTGGGTTTATTTATTATTCGGGTTATCACGTCATCGGACGCATCGGCGTTAATACAGGCTTTACAGCAGGAAGGATACGGCGTTACGAGTCAGGTTGCGGACGGCCTTTCGGGCAGGGTCAATGTGCTGTATTCGGTGATACAGCGCAGCGAGATTCAAAAGGTAATTTCAATGGTAAAAAAGTTTAATCATAAGGCGTTTTACTCGATTGAGGACGTAAGGGCGGTCAGTGAGGGAATATTTCCTTACCGAAAAACGCTGGTACGGCGCGGCCTGGAATATTTGCCGAGGATTAGACGAAAGGGGAAATAAACCATGTTAAATGATATTCACAAAAAGGGGTATATAAAGGTAGCTAAATTATTTTCAATGGGAAAAAAAGAAACAGGTCTACCGCCGGGCACTGTAGTTTATACAGGTGAGAAGAAAGTTGAAGCGATCCGCATCAGTTATATGGATTATGATGAAAAGACGTTTGAGGAAAAGCAAGTCAATACTATTGAAGAGTGTTTTCCGCTTAAAGAAACTAGTACAGTAAGCTGGATCAATGTGGATGGTCTTCATGAGATTGAAGTAATAAAGAAACTGGGTGAACACTTTAATATTCATCCATTGACTCAAGAAGATGTTGTTCATGTAGGTCAGCGTCCCAAATACGAGGAGTTTGAGAACAGTCTATTTATTGTTTTTCAAATGCTTAGTTTTGACGAGGAAAGCCAGCGTATTGCCAGTGAGCAGGTCAGTTTGATATTGGGTCAGAATTATGTTCTATCATTACAGGAGCGGCCGGGTGATTGTTTCGAGGTGATACGTGACAGAATTCGAGAGTCAAAGGGAAGAATTCGTAAGATGGGAGCTGACTATCTGGCGTATATTCTTATTGATGCTGTCGTAGACAACTATTTTTTGGTACTTGAGAAAATGAGTGAAAAGATAGAGCTACTCCAGGAGGGGACGCTGGCGAGTCCGGATGCGGAGAAGCTTCAACAAATTCATTTCCTGCGAAGAGAATTAATACATTTAAGAAAGTCCGTCTGGCCGATGCGCGAGCTGGTCAACGGCATGGAGCGAAGCGAGTCTTCGCTTATTGCAGCATCGACTGGTATTTATCTTCGTGATGTTTATGATCATACCATCCAGATCATCGAAACGGTTGAAACATTTCGGGACATGGTTTCCTCGATGCTTGATATTTATTTATCCAGTGTAAGCAATCGGATGAATGAGGTGATGAAGGTGCTGACGATTATCGCGACGATATTTATACCGTTAACCTTTATCGCCGGGCTTTACGGAATGAATTTTCAGAATATGCCGGAGCTTGAATGGAAATACGGATATGGTCTGGCGCTGCTGGTGATGCTTATCGTAGCTGTGGTCATGTTATTGTATTTTAAGCGGAAGCGTTGGTTGTAGACCAATCGTTAATCTGAATATCAGGAGTATATTATGAGCGGGTTTGTGTTTATCATTGTTTTGGTTGTGTCGTTTATTATCGTTCGCATCGGTGCGGTTGCGTTTCAGTTGACGGGATTGAACTGGGAACTCGCGAAGTTTCAGGCGTTGTCGTGTTTTACAGGAACGGGTTTTACTACGCGGGAATCCGAGCTTATTGTGGGGCACAGGCAGCGGAGAAAGATAGCCTCAGTATTGATGGTACTGGGTAACGCGGGGCTGGTGATTTTGATAGCGACATTCGCCAATTCTTTAAATCCCCTTATTATGGATACTATCGATGAACCGTTATTACCCTTAACGATACCTGCTGCATTGGTACCAGTTGTTAATCTTATGATTATCGCGCTCGCCGTGTTGATTATTTATAAGGTTTTTACCAATCAAAAGGTCTCTGATAAGTTGACGAATTTTCTGCGGAAAAAGATTATTAAGCGGGACGTTTTTCGACGCACCAGTTTTGATGAGCTTTTAATCGCGACGGGGGGATATGGTGTTTCCAAGGTCGATGTTCCCACGGGCAGTTTTTTTGTGGGCAAAAGTTTAATCCAGGCCGCGCTTCGCAGCAAGTATGATATTACGTTATTAGCTATTACCCGAAAGGGTGTTTCAATTCCAAATCCTCCGGCGAGTGAGAAGATTCAGGTCGGTGACGAGCTGGTATGTTTCGGAAAGCTTGAAAATATACGAAAGACGTTTTCCGCTCAGAAATAAAGTTTGGATTTTTGCTTACGTAATTTTAACGTCACAGGCGGGGGAAAGAAAATAAAGGTAAGAAGCGGCGATTTTTTTGTTCAAGATTTTTTGCGCTGCTTTTGCATATAGTATTAATTGGGGACTGTAGGCTTTTACCCTCTCTTCAATTTGGTCGGCATCGATTTTGTCCGTTTTAAAGTCGACGATGATAAGGCCGTCGGGAGTTTCGAAAAACATATCGACGATGCCCTGGATAATGACCGGTTCGTCGATATTACTCGCCGTATCAGGAAGTTCGGATGCCGGTAAGCCCAGGGTAAAGGGCCATTCGCGGTAAAGGTTTTGTTTGTGTTTCAGGGCGCGTTGACCGAGGTCGGATTCGAAGAAGGATAGAATTGAAGCGGTGTCTATTTTTTCAGCAACGGACGCCGTTATAGCCCTTTCTGAGACAAGGATTTTAATGGTTTGTTCGATAGTTTTTTTATCCGGCATTCGGGAAAGGTCAAGATTGGCAAGGACAAGATGAGCGGCGGTTCCGATGAGGCCGGCATCTTCAGGCGTTGCTTCGATAACGGCTTTAGGCTGTTTTGAAAGCGTTTGCGAATAGTCTTGTAAAGAGAACTCGTCTTGAGCATGTGTAAGAGCAGTGACGGAGTGTTTGGCATGAATCAACGGGGCGTCAGCGAACTGATATCGCCATGTTAAGGCATCTTTTATCTTGTTAAATAATTCGGATGATTGGGCTGAAGTGTTTGGCTTTGTGATGGTTGTTCTTCGTTTTGCGATACGCAATTTTTGTACGGTCTCGGACAGCTTGTTAAGCTGATTTTGGTCGTACATTCGAACTGTAAAAAGATGGTCATCGCGTGTTTTTTCAGCGAAGGGGGTGTCAAGACATTTGTGTAGCGCGGCGCGATTCGACAGGCCGTATAGTATCCATTCCAAGGCGGAACGGCAGGACTTGAGCTTCCATGGCGCAATTGCTTCATCACCGAAGCACCAGCCTTCGGTCAGTATATGACGACATTGTTTTTGTTTTATCGCGCCGGCCAAAACCAGTCGCTGCATGGGGCGGGTTGCGGCGACATAGAGGATGCGCATTTCTTCGGCGAGCTGCTGGGCGGCTTTTTCTTCCGCAATGACCTGATGAGCAAGAGATGCGATTTTCGAGTTTGTCTGCCGGTCGATAACCTGCAGGCCGAGTGAGTAGGTAGGGCTGGTGAGGCAATCGGCGTTTTTGTCCTTTATATTAAAGAGAGTGTTCAGTTCGGCAAGAAAGACGACGGGGAATTCGAGGCCTTTGCTTTTATGAATGCTCATGATGCGGACAGCGTTTTCCGCGGCGGATTCAGGTTTTGCGGGTGCCCACTCTCGGCCGGCTTCATCAAGCTTTTCCAGAAAGTCGACGAAACGGTTCAGCGCAGCCACACTGGTATTGCCGGCAAAGCCCTCGAATTGAATTGCGCGGTCGTGAAGCTTGAGCAAATTAGCCTTTCTTAATTGGCCGTTGGGCAGGGCGGTGATGAAGGCCAGGTAGTTCGTTTGTCGATAAATGTGCCAGATAAGATCGGCGAGGGAACCTCTTCGGGCGGCACATCGCCAGGATTCGATTTGGGCAAAGGCGGATTTGACTTTGTCTTTTAGCTGGGCGTCCGGTCCCGTGTTTGTGTAACCGATAAGGCTGTCATAGAAAGTTATGTTGTTCTCTCCATTGTTTTCTTTTGGGTGCAGTCTTGTGTATGCTAATTCGGCGTCGGTGAAGTTAAAGAACGGGCTACGCAGCACGGCTGCCAGTTCGATGTCGCGCTGCGGGTTGTCGATGACTTTGAGCAGGCTGAGCAGGTCGGCTATTTCGGTGGCCTGGAAGTAGCCGGCGCCGAATTCGCTGGTGACGGGGATGCCGGAAAGCTGGAGTATTTGTGTGTAGTCATCAACGCGGGATGACGGGGAGCGCATAAGAATGACGATGTCACGGTATTGGACATCACGAAGCGTATCGAGGTGACTATCATAAATTTGGAATTCAGCCTTGCCGGTATCGTTGCCGACCATTTGTTTTATCCGCCGTGCGATAAGGGCGGCCTGCTGCTGACGGGAGCTTATGCGAGCTGTTGCTTCAGCATCTTCCGCAGTGTCGTCATTTGTTTGTGAGTTTTTATCTTCCTTATCAAGGATGTGAAGTTCGACGAGGGGTTCGGACTGGGTCGATTTTTCATCGCAGGGTCGAAGCCGGGCTGTGTCATCGTATTCCAGTTGAGCGAGCGGGGCGGTCATAATGCGGGAAAAGAGCAGATTGACGAAGTCAAGGATGGGTTTTTCGGAGCGGAAGTTCAGGTTCAGGTCGATTCGATAGCCGCCGGTTGTATCTTTGATATCAGTAGATGCTTGTTTGATGTTTTCGAGAAAGATGCCGGGCTCAGCGCCGCGGAAGGCATAGATGCTCTGTTTGATGTCACCGACGACGAAGATGTTGTCTTTGGAATGAAGGGTGTCGAGAATATGTTTCTGGACGGGATTGATATCCTGGTATTCGTCAACGAAGATGTAGGTGTATTTATCGCGGAGCAGCTGGGCTGTTTCGGAAGGAGCGCCAGTATCATCGGTCAACAATTTCAGGGCGTAGTGTTCGAGGTCGGAGAAATCGAGGGCGTTCATATTTTTTTTTGCCTGCGTGTAGAGCCGGTCGAATTTCTTAACCAATTCAAGCAGTACTTTGGTCTGAAGCGAGACGGAGCTGCTGATTTGTTTAAGGTACTCCGGATTGAGGACGGCCAGCTCAATCAATCCCGCAAAGCTGTCAACCGCTTCTTTTGCCGTGTCGTGGACGAGGCCGGCGATATCTTTGTCAATGTTTTTGGGTGTTGAAACGCGCGGCTTTTTGAAATTTATTATTTCTTGAGAGCAGTTGTCCCATTGACCGCGGCTGAGCAGGTCGAGACACTTCTGTATTGGCGGGAGGAGTTTATCATTATAAAGATTCAGCCAGTCACTTGACGGATTTTGGGTCTTGACTATTTTTGCCGCATGCCGAAGCTGGGACAGGATGTTGTTTATTTTTTCCGCGATGATTCGCTTTTGCTGTTCGGCGAGGTTTGTTTTGAAAGGGTCCTTGCTTTCCAATAGGTCGGATGCTTTCCGGAACCACTCGTCACGACTGACGATATTTTCGAGGAAGTCGTGTATGTGGGTGATATGAGCGGCGAAGCCTTCCGTGGTGCGGAGGTCGCGGCGATAGAGAAGCTCTACGAGGACGTCGGCTATATTCTGCTGTGACCATGCCCAGTCGATGGTCTGCTCGAGGATTTCGGCTTTCAAAAGGTGCTGCTCGTCTTCGTCGATGACGCGGAAGGTCGGGTCAAGGGAGAGTTTGAAGAAGAATTCAGTGATGAGTCTTTTGCAGAAAGAATGGATGGTGCTGATGTCGGCGGCGTTGAGCATCAGGAGCTGTCGTCGAAGGTGTGTGTCCTTACCAGCGGTGTAGGCATCGCGGAGCTGCCGGGCGATTCGCTGCCGCATCTGTTCAGCGGCGGCATCGGTGAAGGTCAGGATGAGCATGTTCCGAATGTCGGTTTTTTCGCTGACGAGATCAGCGCAGCGGCCGGACAGGACGGCCGTCTTGCCGGTGCCGGCGGAGGCGGTGACGAACAAATCAGCGCCGCGATTCTTAATCGCATTAGCCTGCTGCGTTGTCCATACGAATTTTGTAGAATTATTTTTCATATTTCATTTCTGTGAATTTATTTTTAGTAACGGATTCGAGGTAGTTGTAGTCGTTGATCTGCCAGTCAAAGCGGCACAGAGGTTTATAAGGGCAGAAGTTATTGCATGCGACGTCGGTGCCGAGGCGGTAAGGGTGAACGTCGATGTTGCCGCTGAGCATTTCATTTGCAAGAGAAGTTATCTTTTCTTTCGTGAATTTCAAGACTTTCTCGAAATCTTCAGGTTTTAGAACTCCGCTTGAGTTGTAGTAGCCGTACTGGGCGTCATTTTTTGTCACGCCGAAGTTATAGAATTTGCTCCATTTTGTAACATTAGAGTCTAGTTGTTCGGTGAATTGGCCGTTAAAAATGCCTTTGGCCTTGTAGTCGAATTCGGGGGCGTGGGATTCAAGCTTGTCTAAAGAGAGTTGTTCGGCGCCGGTTTCGACAGGGAGATAGAAAGCGCCAGCGACGTTTTCGATATTCAGTTTGCCGCTGTCGGAGTTTTTCACGGCGAGCATATAAATTGGAAGCTGCATGTCGAGGCCGTGATAGAAATATGACCAGTTAAACGTACGGCCGGTACGTTTGTAATCGAAAATGAGGGCGGTCTTTTGGCCGTTGATATCCGCGATGTCGAGGCGGTCGATTTTGCCGCGGACCAAAAGCGTTTTTGCTTTTGAAAGCGATATTTGGTAGGGGCTTAGGAAATCCATCGTATCTTTTAATGTTCCGAAGCCGACTTCGGAGAGAACCGGCTCGAAAGAGCCTGCCTTTATCATCGCGGCCATCTGGGGGACGAACTGACGGAGATTATCGCAGGCGGAATGGATGATGTAGGCGTTGTGCGGGCTGTGGCTTTGGAATTTCGAGAGGAAACTGTGGGATTCTATGATTTGCTCGATTGATTGATTGAGAATGTTGATGAGTTCAGCTTTGTTCAGTTTTTGGATGGATTTGTTGTTTTTGTTCAGATGTTTTATGAGGGCATCAAGGACACGGTGGTAGAAGTCGCCGAGATCGAGCGGTTCAATTTTAAATTGTTTTCTTTCCTTTAGACCGAGCATGTATTTTGCGAAGAACTGGTAGGGACAGGCGGCGAAGGAGGAAAGGCGCGTGGCAGAGGATTTTATTTTCTGTCCGAAGAACCGCTCGGTGATTTCCGGTAAATTAGAGGTTTGATTGTCATAACGAATCGCAGAATGGGCTTTGGCGGCAAGGTCATTGAGTTGGTCGTCTTTTAAGCAGAGGTCAAGAAGTGTTTGCATTGCTTTTTTAGGGTGCTTTGAATCTTTACCGAGGCAGGAGCATAGCATCTCGGCCAGTTCAATTTCGCAGCAGATTTTTTCAGGAGTGGTTTTAGCTTCGATTATGGATTCTTCGGTCAAATTTTCAAAGAGGGATTCGAGCTGGTCGATGAACTGCGAACGGACAATAGCGGAACCCTTGTTATCAACCAGCGGATAAGTGACATAGAGATACTCAGAGGGGCGAGTAAAGGCGATGTAGGCGAGATATTGTCGTTCCGCCAGGGCCCGAGTAGTATCAGCGGCGAGGGTTAAATCAGCATTCTGGGCGGTTATCCTGTTGCTGTCCGAGAGGATGCCTTTGGTGCTCAGGGGGACGGGAAACCGGGTTTGTGTGGAGCCGAGCAGGAAGACGGCCTTGAGGTCGGGGTGACGGCTGCGTTCGATGGTGCCGACGAGGACTTCATCGAGCTTCGGGGGGATGAAAGCGAGTGTCATCTGGGCGAAAGCGGATTTGAGGATGGTAATAAAATCCTGTACAGGCAGGGGATTGTCACCGAAGACCTCGGTGAGTTCATCGAAAAGGTCAATGGTGTTTTCGTAGAACTGGCGATGCTCATCGGCTGCGGCAGGATCAGCATTAGCGGCCCAGTCAGATAGTGTGTTTCGGATATTCAATATATCAAGAAAGTCATTGATAATCTTAACGAACCCGGCTGCGGTTATTTTCGGATTTTTTGCGGGTTCAAGCTGGTTCTTCAATTCAAGAAGAGGTGCGATGATTGTTTTTCGAGTTTTGTTGACTTGCTCTTCGTTGAATTCGCTGTCGTTCGGGCCGGCGAAGTCCCAGTCGGCGTCGGACAACCAGTCGGAGGACGAGCAGCCGAGGGCGATGCAGTAGTTTTCAAGGGCGTCGACAGCAGCCGGGTCTTCGGGAACAAGGTCATTTTTGAAATAAGTGAATATATCCCTGTGCTGGAAATTGTTTAAAAGCACATCCAGGGCGGAGCAGATGAGCGTGCTTAAGGAATGCTGACTGAGAAACAGGCGCCTGTCGAGAAAGAAGGGGATGTGATAGTCTTCGAAACAGGCCTTGATATAGTGCTGGTACTGTTCGATATTCGAGGCGATAACAGCGATGTCACGGTAGCGCAGGTTTTTGCTGCGGACAAGGTCGGCAATTTCCCGTGCGGCGAAGGCGGCCTCTGCCCGGGCGGTGGGTGCAGCGATAATTCGGATGTTGTCTGATGAGGAGGATTGTTTTGTTTTTTCTGTGAAGATAGCTGCTTCGAGGTGGGCAAGGTCCGGGCTTGATTCGAAGCGATATAGTTTTTCAAGTTTGAGGGCTTCTTTCAGAAGCAGTTTGTTATTTTTTATCAGTTCGAGCAGTTGGGCAAATGTTTGTTCGGTGGGGTAGAAGCGGTTTTCGATTTTGGGTTCCGGTTTTTTCAAATCGAGCGTTTCGTGGTCAAGGCAGAGAGCTATTTTAGCATCTGTGGCTCGCTTGAGCAGTTCTGTGAGCATGGCAAGCTGGCCAGTGGTGAAAGAGGCGAAGCCGTCTATCCAGATTTTGGCACCTTTGCAGAATGAGGCATCTGCAACGGCCTGTCGTGCACGGCGAAGCTGGACGTCGGGATCGATGAAAGAATCCTCGACACATTCGATGTATTGTTTCAGGACGGCCGCAATGTCGGCGAATTTCATCGCGGTGATGTTGTCACCTTCTTTTTGTTTTAACTGCTGAACAAGATTTTCAATGTCTTCGGGTGCTTTGTCGTACTGGAGAAATTCAGCGATGGTGTCGGCCATTTGCCGTGCGGTACCGGGTGAGTTTGCGGAGGGGCCGAGAACTTTCAGAGTGTCGGCCTGTTCTTTTAGAATTCGCTGCGTGACCATTTGTCGTCCGATGCGGGAGAGCTGCGGCCTGGCGGTTCGTTTGCCGAAGAGCATAAACTGCAATCTGGAAAATGACAATACATGCAGGCGGCCGGGCAGAAATGAGCCGGATTGCAGCGGGTCACCGCCGTAACCGGGTATGCGGGCATCGGAGAGGATAGCGCGTTCGGCCTGATAGGTGGCCTGTTCGGGAACGAGCAATAGAAGAGGGTGGGAATTTTTTTCGTCGAGGAGGGAATCCTTGATTTCTTTGATGCAGAGGGTGGTTTTACCCGTTCCACTTGTTCCGAGAATAAATCGGACGGCCATAAAAACCTCAAAAAAAGCAATTGAATAAGCTGTTTTTTAGCACAAATGCGGAAGTTTTTCAAATCTTTGGTTCTTTTAGGGGTGATTTTTGACGATAAAGTTTTCAGGTTTTTGAAAAAAGGAGAAAAAATGGCAATTAACCGCAACCTGTTCATAGTCGGCACTCTGGTGTTAATATTCGGGTCGGTGGTCTGGCTGTCCACCGGAAGTGAGGGGGCGGAAAAGCGATATGAAATCCAGCCATATGTCGGTGTGCCGGAATATCGGACGGACGCCGCGAGGGCGATTGATGCCTATGAGCGGCTGATGGACCGATATATGAATATGACCGAGCGGGAGCTTAGTTATGTGGGCTCAACTCTGACGCAGGTATCGCGGCAGCTTGGAGCGCTCGACGCAAAGGTTAACCGGCTGCATGCGAGGCTGGGGCGAATAGAAAAAAAGCTCGGCATCACTACTGAGCAGGTGCGGGATCAAAGTAAGCGGACAGGTCAGAGGAGAAGGACTAATAGAGGGGAGAGCCGGCAAACGCCGGATGGAGATTAGTCTTCGAACACTTTTTCTTGTCGCAGCTTTTTGATGGCGCCTCGCCGTTTCTTTTCGGCGAGGCGTTTCTCTTTGGCATAGCGGGGGACGGTCGTTTTCTTTCGCGGCTTTCGTTTTTTCAGGGCATCGGTGAGCAATTCAATCATGCGGTCACGGGCGGCGGTGCGGTTGGCCTTCTGGGTGCGGTGCTTCTGGGAGGAGACTTTCAATAGGCCGTCTTTGGTAGTGCGGGTTTTGAGCTTGGAGAGGATTCGTTTTTTCTGGGAAGTGCTTAAGTTTTCGCAAGATGTGACGTTGAAGACGGCGGTGACCTTGGTGTTGAGCTTGTTGACGTTCTGGCCGCCGGGGCCGGTGCTTCGGGCGAAGGTGTAGGTGATTTCATCTTCGCTGATTGATGTGTTGGGGGCAATTTTAATCATCGGGCGAAGTCTTGATTTTTTTTAACAGTTCTTTTCTGGCTTTGACGCGGAGCTGGGCGTTTTTGTATCGTCTTTTTTCTTCGCTTGTTTTGGGGATGAGGGCACCGGCGGCGGCAGGCCTTTTGTTTTTGTCGAGGGCAACGAAAGTCAAATGGGCGCTGGTGGCGTGGGCGGTTTTGCCGGTGAAGGGGTCTTCCTTGTCGACGCGGACGCCGACTTCCATGGAGGCACGGCCGACGTAGTTGACGCAGGCCTTGAGGACGACGTGGTCGCCGATGTTGATGGGCTCCTTGAAGATAAGCGAGTCGATGCCGGCGGTGACGGCCTCTTTGCCGCAGTGCTTCTGGGCGGCCATGGCGGCGACGATGTCTATCCAGCCGATGACGGCGCCACCGAAGGCGGTGCCGTACTGGTTGGCGTGGTCGGGCATTATGATGTAGCGGGACTGGACGATGCTGTCGGAGGGGCTTTTAGGGGCTTGTTTTTTTGTGTGTTTTTCGGCCACTTTTCTATCCTCAATCTTAACGGTTTAAAATGTTCGAATGATTGTAAGGTTTTTAAGAATAGATGTAAAATAGAAACTTTTATGACCTGCCCGAGTTGTTTGTGTTGGTTGTCATGGTTTAGGATAGTCTACTTAACGAAACGACTTATTTTGAATCGTTATTACGATTACGACTTTTATCTAATGCATCGAACAATTTGATTATAAGTTTTGCATCCTCTTTAAGACGTTTTCCGTGAGATATTGCCTGTTCGAAATTATATTGGGATTTCTCAACTTCGCCCATCCTCTTATATACTTGCCCAAGCTCCGCATAGCTAAACATCAGAGAACGGTCTGGAGAAATGATAAAATATGGATTTTCAACCTCTGTAGAACTACGTTCTTCTTTTAATCTTTTCAAGGTGCTGATATAATTCTCTAATGCCCAAACAGCCACTTCGTTTGGTTCATTGAGGCATGCCTGTCTTGCAGCTTCTCCCATTTTGACAATTTCTTTTTCTTGGAGCATAAACATTGTTGTTGCCATTGTATGTCCAGTATAAGCCATAGTAAGAATACAACCAATAACAAAACCTATGACGAGACATATGCTAATAAGTGCAATCTTTTTCCACATTATAATCCTTTCTTTAAAAAAGTCTTACTCTGTCGCTTCATTCTCTCAATCGCCTGTCACGAATCAGTTGTTTGGTTTTTTGATCATCAGAAAAATCAAACATTATTTCTTGGCAGTAATTACACCTGCCAGACAACAAAAATGTTTCTTTATTAACATCTTTCTGTTCTTTCCGATGTCCATAACTAACTCTATCACAATTTGGACAAATCAGACCCAGCTTCTTATTGGTTAATCTACAACTTATGTACATTAATACTAACCAGACAACAATCCATAATATAGCCAATGGAAGGTATAGAAGTCGATAGTCACCTTTTATTATGTCCTCTGTGATATGAACGATAAAATAAGTAACACCACCACAAAAAAGAAACCAGAAGATAATAAAGAATTCACTCAATCCTTTGCTCCACTTGACATGTTTTTTGAGCTTATCTCTCGTCATAATTTTATCTCCTTTCTCCTCACCATTCTACCATTTCCTCATCTAATATCAACACACAACCAACACCAAGCCTACACCAAGTAAGAATAAAGCACAGATGAGTTTGATGCTCACAGTCCGCTGGGGAGTAAATATAGGCACCAAATTCCTGCTTGACAATTTTTAGTAATTTATATATAAGTTTACAGACTAAGCAGTTATGAGGAATTAATGCGGGCGTAACTCAGTGGTAGAGTGCTAGCTTCCCAAGCTGGACGTCGTGGGTTCGAATCCCATCGCCCGCTGTGGAGTGCTGAGAGGGGGGGATTCGAAGCCTAAAAAGGTGTGGAAAAAGGATTTTTCCGCGTTGTTGGGGTGACACGAAATCATCGCTTAGATAAGAGATGATTGAGGCCAGAGGGGCGACGCCCCATGGAAATTTGCGGGGAGCAAATTTGGGTTCCAGGCCGCAGGCCGGATTCCCATCGCCCGCTTTTTGTTTTTTCTTGGAATTCGGAGGGGTGTCTAAAGGTTCGATGAGGTTATTGAAAGGCAGTTGAGGATTACCACCAGGGGGTTCGGTGCATTATTTTAAATTTCAATCCCAGGGCTTTCGCCAAGTTTTCCGCCGCATTTAAGGTCAATGATTTTCTGCCCTTGATGAAAAGGCGCAGCTTGGCGGGGTTCACACCTGATTTGGTGCTGAGTTGGCCGCAGCTCAGGGCTGAGTTGTCTATCGCCCTGCGAAGTTGATATTCTATTCCATTTCGTCCCATATCGGTCTATATTAAATATCGTCAAGCGGCGGGAGAAGATAAGGATTTTTTCAAAATTTTTCACCTTGAAATCGGTTTACAGTCCCATATTATTGCGAAAATACAATCTTGGAAAGTGAGGTAAGAAGATTTTCTTAATATTTATGATTTGATATTTTTTATTGTTTTGGTCCCTGATTAAGAAATTCAGAAATACTGTACAAATTCAAAATGATGGAGGCAAGGGGGAAAAGTAAAGATTCGTTGCAAAGGGGGCGGTTTTGGTTTATTATTTTGCTCTGTATGAAGGTTGGTTTTTGAAAATTCAGGAGTGCATAATATGAAAAGAGCAGCGAATTTATGGATTTTCGCGGTTTTGATTTGTCTTGTGTTGAGTTTATTCGGGTGTAAGGAGGAACCGGCGGCTAATGAGCAGGCCGAGCAGGAGCCGATACAGCAGGCGTCGGCTGAGGATGCCAAGGCGCTCGGCGATATCAAGATAGGGGTGTCGATGTACACATTAGGGGCGCCGTATTTTGTGGCGCAGTACGAGACGCTTAAATCAGAGGCGGAAAGACTGGGGCTCGACTTTGCGGGTACAAACGCGCGGGATGATATGAATATACAACTCAACCAGGTGGAGGATTTGCTGGCGCAGGGCATCGATTTGTTGATATTCAATCCGAAGGACCCGCAGGGCTCGATACCGGCGACGAGGATGGCGACCGAGGCCGGGGTGCCGGTTATTGTTATCGACAGCTCGATAGATCCGTCGGCGGACTTTGTGACGACGGTGCAGTCGAACAACCGCGAGAACGGGATTCTTATCGGTGAGTGGCTGGTCAAACAGATGGACGGCGAGCCGATTAAGATGGCACTGATAAGCGGCGTGCCGGGCAATCCGGTCGGATTCACCCGACGTAACGGGGTATTTACCGGCATCATCGAGGGTCTGCTGCGGACGAAGAATAAAACGGACTGGCAAATCGTGACGCAGGGCTGGGGCGAGTGGTATCAGGAGGGCGGCCTGCAGGCGATGGAGGATATTATCGTTGCGCATCCGGAGATTAACGTGATGCTGGCGGAGAATGACAGCATGGCACTCGGGGCGATAGAGGCCATCAAGGAGGCCGACAGGGAGGATGATATACTGGTATTGGCGTGCGCGGACGGACAGAAGGAAGCGCTGGCGCTGATTAAGGAAGGCAAGTACGGGGCGACGGGGATGAACAATCCGGTGCTGATTGCCAGGACGGCGATTGATATCGGCTTGCGATATATGAAGGGTGAGCGGGGCTTTCCGCAGAAGTCCTATACGCCGGCGGTGTGCATCACGAAGGAGAATGTGGACGAATATTACGATCCGGAAGCGATATTTTAGACAGGCAATATTTTATGAGGTGACATGAACGCGGCGGAGACTTTTAGTGTTGAGATGAAGGGTATTACCAAGTCGTTTGGCGGCGTTCATGCGTTGAAAGATGTCGATTTCAGGGTCAGGGCCGGCCAGGTTCACGCGCTGGTGGGGGAGAACGGGGCGGGCAAATCGACGCTGATGAAAATCCTGTCGGGAGCGTATTACAAGGACGCCGGAAAAATAAAAATTGACGGTGAGGTTGTCAACATACCCAATCCGCATGCTGGGAGAAAGCTGGGGATTGCGATTATTTACCAGGAGTTTGCGCTGGCACCGGATTTGACGGCAGCGGAGAATATTTACCTCGACCATTTGAGTGACAAGGGAGGATTTATCAACTTCAGGCAGCTTTACCGAAATGCGGGCGAGCTAATCGGCAGCCTCGGTTTTACGATTAATCCGCGGAGCAAAGTGGAGGACCTGAGTGTCGCGTATCAGCAGGTTGTGGAAATTACAAAGGCATTGTCGGAGGAGGCGAAGATATTGATACTCGATGAGCCGACGGCGGTGCTGGCACCGAGGGAAGTGGAGCGGCTGTTTTCGGTGCTGCGGAAACTCAAGCAGCAGGGTGTCAGTATTATTTACATTTCGCACCGTTTGGATGAGGTCTTTCAGATTGCGGATAGAATTACGGTTCTAAGGGATGGAGTTGTTACGGGCTCAGCGCCGCGCGGAGATGTAACGATGGATGATGTCATCGGGATGATGATAGGCCGTACACTGACGACGATGTTTCCAAGGCGCGAGTGTGAAATCGGCGAAGAGATTTTCAGGATTGAGGGACTTCGAAGGGGCCGGGAGGTTCGGGATGTCAGTTTCGGCGTGCGGGCCGGCGAGGTGGTCGGCATCGCCGGGCTGGTCGGCAGCGGAAGGACAGAGACGGTGCGGGCGATTTTCGCAGCGGACAAAAAAGATGCCGGCAGGATTTTGTTGAAAGGAAAGCCGCTGAAAATAAACTCACCGCGCGACGCGGTTCGCTCGGGCATCGGGCTTGTTCCGGAGGACCGCAAGGGACAGGGGACGATTTTGTCGATGACGATACGCGAGAATGTCACGATGCCGCGGCTGTGGAAGATTATGGGTAAAATCGGCATTATCCGGGCAGGCAGAGAGAAAGCAATTACCGACGGTTTGATACGAAAGCTGGCGATAAAGACGCGGGGGACGGAGTCGGAGGTCGCAGATTTGAGCGGCGGCAACCAGCAGAAGGTGGTGCTGGCGAAGTGGTTCGGAACCGACTGCGAGGTGATTATTCTCGATGAGCCGACTCGGGGTGTTGATGTCGGGGCGAAGGTAGAAATATACAATTTGATTAACGAACTGGCGGCGAGAGGACTGGGCGTCATCGTTATCAGCTCGGAGATGATTGAGGTCATCGGAATATGCGACCGGGTGATTGTGATGCGGGAAGGGAAGGTCGAGGCGGTGCTTGAAAAGGATGAGCTTACGGAAGAAAATATTATGCGGCCGGCAATCGGCCAGAATTAAGGATTAAACGGGACAATCGGACATGACGGATTTAGTCGAGAAAAACAAAGGCACAGCGCTGATGGTGAAAGCATTCAATTTTGTGCTTCGGTATAATACGATTTTTATATTTGTGATACTGCTTGGAGTGTCCGCGTCAATTTCGGATGCTTTTTTTACGGGCCGCAACATATTCAATCTTCTCAGGCAGGTCTCGCCCATCGGGATTATCAGCCTGGGGATGCTGCTTGTGATTTTGACGGCGGGGATTGACCTTTCAGTCGGCTCGATGATGGCGCTGGCGAGTGTTCTTGTCGCTCATTTTCTGCTGACCAGGTCGCTGGCTTTGTCGGTTTTGCTGACGATTGTCGTTTGTGTTTTATTGGGCAGCGTGTCCGGATTTTTTGTCGCGAACCGGCGGATGGCGCCGTTCGTGGTAACGCTGGCGATGATGACGATAGCGAAGGGCCTGGCCTATTATGTCTCGAACGGGCGTCCCATTCCGCTGAAAGAGTCGGGACAGGCATTGAAGAGTTTTGGCAGTGGTGTTTTTTTGTACATCCCTCAGCCGGTTTTTTTGATGTTTGGGGTTTTTGTAATTATTCTGCTTATACTTCGGTGTACGGTTTTCGGGAGGATGGTTGTCGCTATCGGAAGCAATGAGACCGCGGTAAGGCTTTCGGGTGTTCGGGCGGGAATTTACAAGTTTCTGGTCTACGGGATATCCGGCTGCATGGCGGCTCTGGCAGGTATTATCAGCACATCGCGTACGGGTGTAGGTTCTCCGATTGTCGGGCAGGGGTATGAGCTTGACGCGATAGCCGCGGTAGTGATAGGCGGGGCGAGTCTGAGCGGGGGACGAGGGACGGCATTGAATACTCTTCTTGGTGTCTTTATTCTCGGTATGATTGGGAACATCATGAATTTAAAAAATGTGCCGCCCTATCCGCAGTGGATTATAAAGGGTCTGATTATTATCTTTGCTGTCCTTCTGCAGGGGATACAACGGCGGACGGAACGTTAGCCGGGCTTAATTCTGGTTGGATGTCTGAACGGCCTTGCCGGCGAGCTCGAGATTAGAGCTTTTTATCATTGCCTTGAAGATATCGAAGACTGTGATGAGGCCCTCGACCTGATTGTCATTATTGATGACAGGCAGGCTTCTTATGTTGTGATTGCACATCTGTATCAGGATTTCGGTCAGCGGAGTCTCAGGCTTTATGGTGTGAATGGCACGCGTCATAATCCATTTGCTTCGAATCTGAAGGCTCGCGTCATCGAGCGGCCGCCGCCATTTGGAGAAGGTCGATTTCAAATACGGGCTGATGGCGTCTCGAACGTCGGACATTGAGACGATGCCTTCGAGGACGCGGTCTTTACCAACCAGGATATAGGTTATGTCATGTTGCTGCATTTTGGACTGAATCTGCTGGACGCTTTCGTCGGGCTCGGCCCAAAGTATGTCAGTCTGCATAATATCCTTGGCGGTCAGATTGGTCGAGGGCATTGATTTGCTGATATCGATTAACGCCTCCGGGGGGATATCGTTTTCCTTGTCCGCGGTGTTGACCATTTCTTTGATGGCCTTCGAGACCTCGCCTTCGACGGGCGGTTCGGGCTGCTCTTCTGTGTCTTGCGGTTCCTGGTTACCATCTTCTGTTTCGTCTTTCGGCTGCTCATCCGGTTCCGGTTGCTGTTCCGGTTGCTGCTGTTCGCTTTCAGCAGGCTGAGTGATAAGTTCCATGGAAGCGGTGTTTTCGAGGAAACTGTTTGTAAAGATTACGAAGCATTTGAATTCGGGCCAGTCCTTAATAATCAGGTGGTATGTAATCAGCAGGAATTGCTGGTCTTTCTTCTTGTTAAGGCTTTTAGCGATGTTTTTAGTGATGACGGTGTCGGTCCGGGTGAGCCCGCCGTGGTTGTCGAGTTCCTCGTTGAAGATATTGTCCCAGGAGGCGATGAGCAGGTTTGCGGCCTCGGCGACGGCGTCGTAGATTTCGTCTGCTTCCTTGGATGTGCCGTTGTTGGTTTTTTCGCGTATCTGCTCTTCGGACAATTGCATTACTATCCCTGCCAGGGCGAAGAGGGTTTCAGTATCAAAAATGATATAAAAATCACCATCCAGCTCACCTTCGGATTTGAAGGAGTGAACGGCAAGTAGTTTTTTGAACTGGTCTTTAAGTTGCTTGAGGTTCTTTGTGGCTGTTTCGTGGCGTTTATAGAGGATATCGATGTTGAACAGCCCGGATAAATTCGTGCAGTAGGCATCGAACGCTTTATCGGACAATGTGACTAAAGGCAAATGCGCTTCTGTTTCGGCTTTTTTGGCCATATTTCGACCCTGTTTAGCTTATCTGTTTTTTTATTTATAGGGCATAACGTTACCCTGATTTTATTGTCGGTAAAATTTATGAGGACTTTAACATGGAAATGGTCTGTTGATGCTTTTTATGCATGTTTTTTATGAATACAATGAGGCTGCGATTGAGATGGTCAAAGGGCAGGTTAAAAGTAACACATGTGAAATGTAAAAACAGAAAAAAGAACATCTTGGCTACCAGATCCTATCATATCAAAAGCAGTTAAGCTAACTCATTCGCATAACCAACGTTATTCTATATTGTCCTTATTGCTTTTCACACTTTCCCTACCTGCGTCTGGTCTAATTCGTATAATACCTATCAATAATCAGTTTTGCTACATCCTCACGTTTCCACCGATCCTGTAACCAATGCCGTCTTACCTGTAAAGTCCATCGCTTTTTAATCTTTTACTAATCGTTGATGATTATTTCGAAACACAATCTGCGGGGATATACCACAACAAACTGCTTTCATAAAGCTGAATCACCCAGGTCATCAATTCAATCCATTCTTATAGAGTCGAAATGAATTAAATTCATATTTTAGTTGCATAACACACTAAAAAATGCAATAAAGTAAGGCCACATATCCGTCAATAGCTATCAGGAACAATATAAACAAGTTAAAAGGAGCATATTATGCTAAAAAGGATTCTTCTCATTATTACATTAGTGACTTTTCTGATGCCTTTGAATGGTGCGGCATCTCAAACGATAGCCGCTGAGAACATAACTATCCCGATGGACCCGAGCGAAAGAGAAATCCTGCTGGTGCTGGCGGATATGTACGAGGACCAAAGAAGAGGAATGATGAATGTTCCGCCGGAAGACGGCAAAGTTCTCAGACTGCTCACAGAATCCATCGATGCCAAACGTGTTGTTGAAATCGGCACGTCCAACGGTTATTCCGGCCTCTGGTTCTGCCTGGGGCTGAAAAAAACCGGCGGAGTACTTATCACTCATGAAATTAATGAAAGACGCGCAAATCTGGCACACGAGAATTTCAAACGTGCAGGGGTCGACGATATCGTCTCACTTATTATGGGAGATGCTCACGAAACGGTCACCCGGATAGAAGAACCCATCGATCTCCTTTTCCTCGATGCTGATAAATCAGGATACATCGATTATCTTACTAAACTCCTGCCGCTGGTGCGTCACGGAGGTTTGATTATAGCCCACAACACAACAAATGCTCGCGGCTCCATGCAGGATTACATTAATGCCGTAACCAACGATCCCGGTCTCGATACAATCTTCATAAATCAGGCACGGCAGGGCATGGGAATAACACTAAAAAAACGCCCAGTCAGAATGTATGGTGTACAGGAACACCCCAATCCGGTTATAGAGGAGCCAAATGAAGAAGTTAAGCAATTCCGAGAACCCGACATTCATTACGTACCGACACCCCAGGATGTAGTAGACCAAATGCTGCATTTAGCAAGAGTTTCGGAGGATGATTTGCTTTATGACCTTGGCTGCGGGGACGGTCGTATTGTAGTGACCGCTGCAAAAAAATACGGCTGCAAGGCTGTCGGTTACGATATTGACCCCCAACGCGTCAAAGAGTCAAGGGAGAACGTCAAAAGAAACAATGTCGAAGACCTCGTGACAATAGTCCACGATGATATTTTTACTCTCGACCTTAGCGATGCAGATGTAGTCACGCTGTATCTGCTGCCCAGCCTGAATGACGAACTCCTGCCGCAGTTGGAGAAGCTCAAACCAGGTTCCAGGATTGTTTCACACGATTTCGATATAACCGGAGTAACACCCGAGCTGGTCGCCGCACTCACTTCAGAAGAAGATGGTGATGAGCATTTAATATACCTGTGGGCAACGCCGCTGAACATTGAATAGGAGATTCATACGAAGCAGGTAATGACTACAGCACCAAAAAAAGAACTGTCTCTGTTCGACTCTACCTGCATTATCGTTGGGATTATCATCGGAGCCGGCATCTACGAAAACGCTCCCGCCATCGCCGCTTGTATGGGGACATCGCTGCGAACGCTGGGCATCTGGCTGGCTGGCGGGCTGTTCGCCCTGACCGGGGCATTATGTTATGCGGAACTGGCGACGGCCTATCCGCGTGAGGGTGGTGACTATGTTTACCTGAGCCGTGCCTATGGACGCTGGGCGGGATATCTGTTCGGTTTCTCACAGATTATTATCATCAGGCCCGGAGACATCGCACTGATGGGGTTTATCTTTGCACGATACGCAAATACACTTTACCCCTTCCCGCATGCAACCGTTGTCTATGCTGTTGCAGTAGTCATTGTACTGACCCTCATAAATATTCTTGGTGTCAAGCAAGGCAAATGGACGCAAAATATCCTGACCGTCATCAAGGCCGCAGGTTTACTTGCCATTATCATCGCGGCTCTGTTTGCGGACGCACCACGAGCCACAATCGAACCGGGGGAAACGAGTCTGCCCGGTCTTCAGCTTGCCCTTATCCTCGTCATGTTCACTTACGGCGGCTGGAATGAGATGGCTTACGTGGCCGCAGAAGTCAAACATCAAAAACGCAACATCGTCCGCGCCTTATTAACAGGCACGTTAGCAGTAACTGTACTTTACCTTCTGATTAACAGTGCCTTTATTTACACGCTCGGCTTCGAACAAATGGCCTCTTCGAGCGCCGTCGCTACCGACAGCGTCGCAGCTGTTTTTCCCAACACCGCCGGAAAGCTTGTCGGAATCCTCATCTGCATCTCCACTCTGGGTGCGGCAAACGGCCTTATCTTTACCGGTTCCCGCATCTCTTATGCGATGGGCTCCGAACACACCCTTTTCAAACCTCTCGGCAAGTGGAGCTCCAAACTCGAGACTCCCGCCCGGGCGCTTATATTCCAGGGATTCCTGGCGCTGGCTATCGTACTGGCAGCGCGTTCTTTCATTGACACCATCATCTATACCGCCCCTGTCTTCTGGCTGTTTTTGACGGCCTCATCGATTTCTATATTTGTCCTGAGGCGAAGGGACAAGGACATATTGCGGCCTTATAAAGTCACCGGATATCCCTTTACCATCATCATCTTCTGTGCCAGTTCCATTTTCATGGTCTATAACTGTATATCCTATGCCTATACCAACAAGCCACGAGCGCTAGCGATTGCCTTGGTCGCTCTGACAACCGGTGTTGTCCTGTATCTGCTGACAAACCTGTCACGCAGAAAATCCTAAGCCATCGCCGGCAATATAAACTCAGGTCCTTGCAGAAATCATAATTACCCACCGTTGAAGTCCGGATAAAAATTGCTAAAAGGAGATGGATATTCTCAATATTTGTGGTATTTTTTCTTGTCTGCCCGACGGGTGTCTACAGACACATTGCTTATGAGCATACCTGGTGCCTGTAGGCACGTTATTTTTGTTCCTTAAGGGACCGCTGCCAGAGTTCGGCCATAACGGAGGCGGTGATGATGCAGACGAAGACGAAGATGGCGGCGGGAATAGCGGCCTTTTCGGTTATTTCGAGGGATTTATGGCTGAGGTTCAGTGCGAGGACGGTGCCGAGGCCGGCGTTCTGCATACCTATTTCGATTGAGAGCGTTTGTCTTCGACTGGTTTCCATTTTGAATAGACTTGCGACACCGTATCCTGCGGTCATTCCGTAGATGTTGAGAACGACGTCCGCGATAAGGATGGGCAAGGTAATCATCAACAGGTAGTCTCTGTTCAGGGCGATGACGAGTGAGCAGATGAAGATGATGAATGTAACGGAGATGGCGGGAAATATTGCCAAAATTTTCTGTATTTTTTCCCTGAGCAGGTGCCTTACGGCAAAGCCGAGTAGCAGCGGAATGATAACCGTCTGGATTATCGTAAGGAATAATTCCCGGAAGCTGACGTCAAGCCGGGCACCGACCAGCAGCAGTGTCAGTGCCGGTGTTAAGAGCGGGCATAATAACGTTGAGACTGTGGTCAGTGAAATGGAGTAGGCGGTGTCGGCTTTGGCAATGTAGCTCATCACATTGCTGGCCATAGCACCGGGTGCCGAGCCGGTGAGTACCAGACCAAGCGCGATTTCATCGGGCAGTGAGAAGGTTTTTGCTAAAACAAAGGCTCCTAACGGCATAATGGTGAACTGGGCGCAGCAGCCGATGAGGACGATGACGGGTTTTTGGATAATTCGTTTGAAGTCTTCTATTTGCAGGACAGCTCCGATGCCAAACATCGTCAGTGCGAAGAACCAGTTCATGCCGGATTTCAAAAAAGTGAACGGGGCGGGTACAAAATAAGCGAAAACACCAAACAGGATGACCCATACGGCGAAGTATTTTGTATAGAACGATAATATTCTATTCAGCATAAATCATCCCAATCTCTTTTTTTTGTGAAGTCATTCTGAAGGTGCTTAGCCGTAGATTTTTCCGTCCTCGTCAACGAAGATGGTGCCTTTGGCCTGTTTGATGATTCGGGCGGCCTTGGGGACGTCTTCAAGTCTGGGGACTTTGAATAGGATGCCACAATTGAGGCAGTTGATTCTTCTGTCGGCGGCTTCAGGTTCGAGAAGCCAGCAGTTTCCGCAAGCGGGACATTGAGCGATAATCTGCATACCAGTTCGCTTCCTTAACGGCACCTTAAAAGCAATACCTTTTATATCGAAGGTTCGGTTAGAAAAAAATTATAGGCCATGCTAAAAATTTTTCCATCTAAAATAATCTATTGTCCCATAAGATGCGTATGATAATCATAGAAACGGTATTTAAAAAATAAATATGTTGTTATAGGACTTAACGGTTTTCAATAAGTTGATTTGAGATTTGGGTTTTGATAGAATGTTGAAAGTGGGGGTTACCAATGACAAAGGCTGTAATCAGTAGAGTTATTCGATCCGTTCCTCTTGAGGGCAGCTACCTGTTTTCTTCCATCAGGTGGCTCAAGAGAGAACCATTACAGCCGTATAGCGATGAGCCGACGGCTAAGCACCCCGTCTACGAGAGGGTTCCTGTTTTGTATTCCAGTCAGCCTTCACTTTCCACGGAACGTATGGAGGATGATCCTTTTGGCTGTCATGTTGATTATTTTGCTTAAGCTGCTGTTAAAATGGTCTCACCACAATTGTTTTTTGAATTCCTCTTTTATATCAGAAATGGCGATTGTATCGTTTCAATCTTATTATTTGATTTTTTTGGAGGAAGGGGTCTATGAAAACGGCGAGTTGTGTGTAAATGAGGGGAGCCACTTACACAGGAACTCGCCGTGTTTCGGAACTCCTTTATGTGCCGCAAGGCACCAGGCGGCGGTATTGACCCTCCATGGTCACGCCTGTTTAAACTTTTAATGTAAGCTAAATCCCAAACGTAATAATATTTTCGGCTGCTTGCCTTATATTTTCCGGAGTATCGAGCTGTCCGGTCTCAATGAGTTTTTTGGCTTTTTCCACAGCCAAGGAGTCGTTTTCCGGGCTTAGCGCCTGATTTATTAAATAAGCGTAATCGATATGCAGGGAGGCATCCTGCTGCTTGTGCTGCTCGGTTTTCGAAAGGTTGGACATTCTGGGTGTGCCCTTTTCAAGAATATCCTGAATCTGATTGTGATCAATTTTTCCTATCATAGCGTTTTACCGTTTTCAGACTATAATCTATTCTTCTTTTCGAGGTATTTTTAGAAATCTTTAACTTTTTTACACTTTTTTCATATAAATTTTGTGGTGAACAATAATTTAATACAAGCTGGAATATTTCATTTCATTATTGTTCAGGGTTTGTGCAACTTCATAAGCGACGAATTTCTGGAATTTTATCGGACTGACGGTCATCAGCTCTTTATGTAGCGGAGCCAAATCAGAACGACTGTTTAGATTAAAGTATCGCTCGATGCGATATTCTGTTTTATTGTCTGATGTATCCCAGATGTCTTCTACCGCCCACACCAACTGTCCATCTTTGACATTAATCATTTTCAACCGTAATCCCATGGTCATGTGAGGATAGGGGTGGTATTCGGTTATGGTACCGAAGAGTATTGCATCGCACTTTAACGATTTTCGTATTTTCGCAAGCTTTTGGTAATTGTATGAGGTTATATCATCGATTTGCATACGTTCCCATTCAATGTCGTCTTTGTTCATGATTGAGATGCTGAAGAGCTGTTTTTTCTGCAACGCCTGATAAATCGTTTCGGTCATAGTGGATGAGATTGTGGGATTAGTTGAGTTATTGGTCAGTTCGACAAGAACTACTTTGCCGATATCATCCAGATCCGCCTTCTCATTGAAATAATAAAAACTTGTCATCGGTTCCTGCTGCGTGTAAATCACACAGCCGGAGACGGTCAGGAGGGATAAAAGAATCATTAGCGCTGTTTTTTTATTCATATTTTTTCCTGTGATTAAATGCAGTTATGTTTGCGGTTCATTCGGGTCGGATTCAACCTGGCTTGCAAGGGTTGTATCCTCGATATCACCTCCGAGTGTTTTCAGAATTTTCAGCAGCGCCTCAAGCTGTGCCTTGTCGGCGTTACGTATTTCTTCCCTGAAACCAAGCACGTCCATCTTCCAGTTGTTCAATTCTATTCTCATATCTATCAGCATGTCATTGGCTTCTTTAAGTTCCTTTTCAGCCTGAGCGAGTTTTATAGTCTCCGCTTTCAGCTTGGTGTTGAACTCGGCGTTTTGCTCTTTTAGGCGATTATTTTCATCACGAAGCTTAGCCGCGACCTCAACGAGTTTTGAATATTTTTCAGAGATTTCCAGGGCGGACTCCACCGGTGTTGTTTCTTCTTTGTTCAATTCTCCGAATCGTTTCAAGGCGGAACTATCCTGTTCTGAGGAGATGGAGGGCGGCATCACAGCACTCTGTGATTGTGGTGTTTCATGCACCGTGATACAGCCGGTTAGTGATACTATTAGCAGCACAAGAATTGCCGCGAATTGAATACCTGGAAATCTAAACATTTTCGTTTCTCCAATTTAAAGTTCAGTTTTCACTTTCAGCTTTCTAAGAGGGCTGATTCATGTATATACATTTTATTGGAATTTTTTTACCGCATGAGCATGTGACTTCGATAAGTGCACATTCGTTATTTGTATCAACAATTTTGGCTTGGGCCGGCGTTGGTACTGAAGGGTTAGGAGCCTGAGTCGCCGGTTTTGTTACCGGTTCCGCTGTTTTTATCCGATAAGCCCCGTTCAGTTGAACCTTATCGCCTTTTATTATATGTCCCGTTGTTTTCTGCATTTTAATCAACACCTTCCAGTTGCTTAATCATCAATTTTTTTTTAAGCACAATAGTCGATACCGCTTTCCTTGTGTTTATTGGTATTTTGATTTTCGTCGGCTTTATCATCCATATCCCGCTGTATTGGTTCCTCATCCGTTGTCGGTTCATGTTTTTTTTCGTGCCGTTCCTGTTGTCTTTTGCGATTTCTTTGCTCTCGGCGCTTGACGGGAGCCATCCCCGTAATATTACCGAGTGCATCTACCGGTTTAACCAGGTTAAAATCACTATCAGGCATTTTTCCACTCCTTCAATTTTATAGACAGATTAAATATTGCATTTGCATGGAGTTGGCTGACGCGTGATTCAGTTATTTCCAGCACTTCGGCCACCTGTTTCATTGTCAGTGACTTCTGATAATAAAGTACAATGATCTGACGCTGCTTTTTGGGAAGCATCCGGATGGCCTCGGTTAATTTATCCACAAGTTCCGAGAATTCCAGTTGTTCGTCCGGCGTTTCGGTTTTAGAGGAAGTTAATAAATCCCTGAGTGAAGATTCCTGTGAACGGTTGTTGTCAATGGACAGGAACCGCTTGGCCCGGGCAAGCTCGAATGTTTTGTGCAGCTCTTTTATGGAAATTCCCAGTTTCTCAGCAAGTTCAGGATCTGTGGGCGGAGAGCCGGTCTGCTCGATAATTTTCCTTGTAACCCTGGCGGCTTTGTTGATTTGTTTATTCTGATTTGTTGGTAAAAGCGAGAAGCTTCTCAGTTCATCAAGTATTGACCCCTTAATTCGAATGTATGCATATGTTTTAAACTCAGCATTATGTGAAGGGTCATAATCTCTGGCAGCTTTTACAAGTCCAATAGTTCCGGCGGAAACAAGGTCTTCGAAGGATAACGGCGGTTTGAGGTAAGAAACCACCCGCTGAGCAATTTTGGAAACCATCGGTATAAGCTGTGAGATTTGCTGGTTGTCAATGAGTGGTTTTTTCTGGTCGTTATACGCACGCAGTGCCATCGTTTTCAGATGCTGTCGGTTTTGTTTAGCAGCTTGTTTTTGTATAGTGTTTTCCATAGACGTTGAACTTATATCTTGTCTTTTTCTACTTCTTCTTCTTTACTGGTGATCATGGCGTTGATTAAGATGGCGTTTATAATTTTAGCTCCGATTTGACCGGCGACGTAGGCACAAAGTGCCCCAATCAGCGCCTTTTTACAGCAGGTGAAGGGTGATAAACCATACCACCAGCACACAATGCTTAACGCAAAGAATGTTAGTACCGATAAGCTTATTGCTGTTGAGCGGGTGTTGAGCAGCATAGTCAGACTCCGTATCGATATACTCTTTCGCTTTTCATTGTTTGTTTTGGTTTAAGCATTTTGCTCCTGTAAAATAAGCGATTCGTCCTGCTGAAAATTAATTATCTGTATGGGTTCTATGTCTACACCCAATATTATTTCATCGTAAGCAATAACGGGCAGCGTAGGAACGGTTCTCGCGAGCATTGAAGCCAGAGGTGCTCTAAGTTTCGAATCGCACAGCAGGACAACGGTGTCTTTACCATTATCCATGGCCTGCTTCCACGCATTAGCGATTTTTTGACTGATATTCATTGCCAGTTCGGTTGATATTGCGAGAGTCAGCATATCTGCTTCCTGCTGCAGCGCTGAGCACATCTGATTCTCCAGTGATGGGTCTATTGTAATTGCTGATATTCTGCCTTTTTCATCCTTATAAAGTTCTGTAATCGTCCGGCTAAGCCTTTTTCGAACAAGCTCTGTGAGAGCGGTGGTGTTTTTGGTTTTAGACGCGTATTCCCCGAGCGATTCAAGGATGGCGGTGAGCTCTTTAATAGGGACGCCGTCAGACAAAAGGTTTTTCAGGACCCGCTGAATGAGTCCGACCGGCGCGGTTTCCCCCACCACTTCACCGACTAAAGAGGGCTGAATGTTTCGAAGTCTGTCGAGCAGAGCCTGAACATCTTCCCGGGTCAGTAATTCATCGGCGTGTTTTTTTAGCGTTTCTGATAAGTGAGTAATAAAAACAGACTCCGGATCAATGACCGTATATCCATTGAGTTCTGCCTTTTCTTTTTGACCTGTTTGAACCCAAAGCGCGGGCAACCCATACACCGGTTCCGTTGTTTTTATGCCTTCAACTTTGTTCTGTACGGTTCCCGGGTCCATGGCCAGAAACATCTCCGGTTCAATCTTTCCGGTTGCGACGATATGGTCAAAAATCCTGATTTCGTATTGAGTTGGCTTGAGATTAATATTATCCCTTAAGCGTACCAGAGGTAAAATAATGCCAAGTTCCTGTGCAAATTTTCTTCGCAAAGCCCCGATGCGTTCAAAGATGGTGCTTTGCTTTCTTGGATCAACCATGTTGATTAATCGCCCGCCGACATAAACTGAAACTTTATCAACGTCAAGAAGCTCCTCGACGGATTGTTTATCTTTTTTTGTGTCTTTTTCAGCTTTTTTTTCTTTCGTTTTCTGTTTTTTCTGGGCTGCCGGCATAGTTCTTGAGATGATTGCGGTTCCTATGGCCAGTGCAAAAAACGGGATTTTCGGCAGACCCGGGACAAGCCCCATCGCGGCGATAATACAAGCGGCGGTGAGCAACGGCTGTTTACTTTTGAAGAATTGTCTGCCGAAATCCTGACCGACGCTGTGCTGAGAAGAGATTTTTGTCACGAGGAATCCGGAGCTTACGGAGATAATCACTGAGGGCACCTGCGTAACCAGACCATCACCGATGGATAGAATGGAATAGGTCCGCATCGCTTCCGTAACGGACATACCGTTGGCATAGCCTATGGCGATACCGCCGACGATATTTACAGCGGTTATCAGCAGACCCGCTTTGGCATCGCCTCGAATGAATTTGCTGGCACCGTCCATGGCTCCGTAGAATTCACTTTCCTTTACGATTTTTGCCCTTCTTTCGTTTGCCTGTTGTTCCGTGATGACGCCGGCGTTGAGGTCAGCATCAATGGCCATTTGCTTACCCGGCATGGCATCGAGGGTGAAACGGGCGGTGACTTCACTGATTCGTTCGGCACCTTTTGTGATGACGATAAATTGGATGACTACTAAAATAAGAAAGATGACGAGACCCACGGCGAAGCTGCCGCCCGCGACAAAATCGCCGAAGGTCTGGATGATCTGGCCTGCAAAGCCATTGAGCAAGATGAGTCTCGTCGATGCAACGTTAAGAGATAAGCGAAAGAGAGTTACGAAAAGGAGTAGTGAAGGAAATGTTGATAATTCCAGAGCCTCCTTGGAGGAGAGGGTAATAATAAGAACGCTGATGGACAGAGAAATACTGCAGGCCAGGAGGGTGTCAAGCATGAGTGTCGGCAGGGGAATGATGAGGGTCGCCAAAACAATAACCAGTCCGACGGCAAGAATAATATTGCTGCGGGATGCATCACCTGCATTCAGCATTCTGCCGTCCAGAGGAGCGACGCTTGGGGAGTTTCCGCCGGTGTTTTTTTGTGTTCCTTTTGATTTATTGTTTTGAGTTTCTGCCATTATTAACTTTGTGTTTTGAGTTTTTTATTCTTCCTTTTTCTTCGGATTTTCTTTTTGTGGTTCGTTTTGCTGCTGTTCGTTTGAGTCATTCAGTCCGATGACCTGTTTTATTTTTACGGCGAAACGGTCCTGAACAACCACCACCTCTCCCGTGGCGAATTTTGTGTCTCTGAGGTATATATCTACCGGTGATCCGATATTTTTATCCAGCTCGAGGACGGAACCGGGGCCCAGTTGGAGCAGGCGTCGGACAGGAATTTCCTTTTGTCCCAGGGCAACGATCACAGGTACCTGCATACCAAGCAGGATATTAATATTTCCACCACCCGCCGCATTTCCATTTTCGGCTGCTTCCGGGAATTCAACCGATTGCGCCTGTGTTTTTGAGTCTGCTTTTTCTTCACTGGTATTCTTTTCTGCAGTTTCTGTTTGTGCCATGGACTGTTTCCTTATTTTATAGCGTTAGTTAATGGGTTCTATTTTATCCAAGAGTACATCTGTTATAACGACAGCGAAGTTACCGTTTGCTTGTGCGGGGCTGCAATGAAAACGCCCCTCGCCATCGACACGCAGCAAGGCCGGCTCATCCACTTTTGTATCAAGCAGAAGAATATCCGAAGTATTCAGGTTCATTACATCTTCGAAGGTAAGCCGGGCCGCTCCAAGCTGTGCACAGACAGAGACGGGCAGGTTCTGAAGGTGGTCGAGTATGGCTTGGGACACCTGTTCTTCAGAGAAGGCGGTTTTTGTATCAGATGGCCTTCCTGCTACCGGATTCAATAGTCCGCTGGGAATGATTAAAAAAGCTTCTGTCTTCTTTTTTGCTTCGACCTGCTCGATAGTAAAGTCGATTTTAAAAACTTTCTCTATGCTTTCTAACGCTATGGGCAGTTGTTGATGAACTACCTTTTCGTCAGTCTGAAGTTCATTGTCTGAGTAAGCTTGAGAAAGCGCTTCGATAATAATAGAAGCAATGTCGAGGAGAAACGATTCTTCGAGTTCCGAGAGGTCTCTGTCGGTGTTTTCATCGGCTTCGGCATCCTGGAGTAGCAGGTTTATCCAGCAGATAGCGGTGGGCATCGGCATGCCGAGAACGGAAGAGAATTTGTCCGGTTCGGTTCCAAACGCCAGATAATAACATTTTTGTTCGCTTGATTGAATCGCGGCAAGAAAATCATCGGCATAACACTGAGAGGTCGAGTTTATCGTAATATTAAAATCAAAGTGACATGAGGACTTAAATTTTTGGGCTATTAACTCTGACGCATGATCCAGAAACGTATTTATTTTTTCAAGTTCATGGGTGCTGAAACAATGGGGTTCTTTCCAGCTTAGCTCGGTATATTCAGGCTGAGGTTCCTCGGTGTCTGATTGAGAACCGACAGCAGCAAGCAATTGCTGTATTTTTTCTCTGGTCAGATTGGTCTCCGCTATGTTTGTCATTGGATAGAGAATTCCTTAAAAAGTATCGAAGTTATTTGGGGTTTTGCATTCGGAAACAACTTTTCATTAAGCAGGTCCTTGATTTGTGATTGTATGCGCTTGAGGTTTTTTTCTCCTCGGACATCTTCAATGCTTAAACTCGAAAGATATACGGTTAGATAGTTGACCAGTAGCGGTTTTTTTTCATCTAAAAACGCAGTGCCTTTTACCTGGTCCAAGGTTGAATTGATTTCTATGATCAATGACATTCTCACATATCGATTAACGCCGGGTTCGTTTAGATTGGCAACGATGGGATCGAGATTTGGATAGTACCAGGATTTGGAGTCCGCCTCAGTGCTTTCGGTGATAAGCTTATCGATTTCGTTCTGTTGCTTTTGCTCAGCGGGTACAGCTTCCCCCTCTGCAGGTTGAGATTCGGCTCTTCGTCCTGCAACTAAGCGACCTACGCCGAGTCCGGCCCCGGCACTTATGATTGCAACGGCGGCGACTATCATCCAGAAGACGAGACCGGATTTTGATAAAGGTTTTTTCTGTTTATCCTGCGGCTTATCCTGTGGCTTATCCTGTGGCTTATCCTGCGGCTCATCCTGCGGTTGTTCCTGATTTTCTGTTGTTTCTGGCTCAGCCATATATACCTCGTTTAATCTTTGTCTTTATATTTTTAACCGGTTTGCAAGCATCCTTTTTGTCGGTATTGTTTTATTTTTCCACGTAAGGTCCTGTCGCTGATGCCAAGCACCTCGGCTGCTTTTCTTTGGTTACCCTGGGTTTTTCGTAGTGTGTCCAGTATTGCCTGTCGTTCAATGGCTTCAAGTGAAACTCCGCCCAGGTCAATACTTGACTCATTGGTCTGGTTTGGATTACTTAATGCCGTACTACTGATGAGGGTTCGCCGCTCCTGCGGCAGCGGCTGCAGTTCGTCAAACAACCATGAGACATCGGCAAGTGATAACGTTTCACCATCACCCAGTATCAGAGATGTGAGAACCACATTTCTTAGTTGTCGGATATTTCCCGGCCACTGACACTTTGAGAGGATATCCAGCATATTTGTATCAAGTTTTGTGATTCGTCGGTTTGCCTGTTTAGCATACAGGTTAACGAAATGCCACACCAGTTCGGACAAATCCTCCAATCGTTCACGAAGCGGAGCAAGTATCAATCGTGCACTGCTGAGTCGATAGTAAAGGTCTAATCGGAACTTTCCTTTTTGGACTTCTTCAAGTAGATTTTTGTTGGTGGTGCTGATGATTCTTACATTTACTGTGATGTTTTCATTTCCTCCAACCCGCTCGAAATCCTGTTGTTCGATGATACGAAGTAGTTTGGATTGAAATCGTAACGGGGTTTCGCTAATTTCATCCAATAGCAAAGTGCCTCCATCGGCCATTTCGAAGCGTCCTTTTCGCATTGTGTAGGCCCCTGTGAAAGCACCTTTCTCGTGGCCGAAGATTTCACTTTCAAGCAGCGAATCGCTGAGTGCGGCACAATTTACTTTGATATATGGACCTTCCGCTCTTTTACTGTGTTGGTGGATAAGATAAGAAATTAATTCCTTACCCGTGCCGCTTTCACCGCTGATGAGAACGGAAACAGAAGTAGGAGCGATTTTTTTTGCCAGTTCAATGGTTTGGCTGAATTTCGGACTTTTTCCAACAATCGCCAGGGGATTGGTCCCGTTATGATCAATGGAAGCTATCATTGAGACTCGATGATTAGGTACGAAGGTGTCGAGTGTTTTTTCAATCTTTGCTTTATTGAGCGGCTTTAGAATGAAATCTGAACATCCTGCGTGTATAGCCTTTACAGCGGTTTCAACAGTTTCATGATGTTTATCAGGATTTGATAGTTCGGCACTGGAGAACATAACAATAGGTAGTTCCGGTATGGCCGCCCTTATTTTTCGGAGTAATTCGAAGCTGATTTGTGAATCATAAGAATGATTTTTGTTGTGGTTAACATTGTCGCTTAGAAATACGAGTTCATGGTTATTCTTTTCAAAAAGATGTAAGGCGGTTTTTTTATCACCTGCCAGATTGGCATGGATTCCTTTTTGAGCGGACAATTCGAGTATCAAACGAGCGGACTCGGTGTCTGAGTCAATCACCAGAACATTAGCTGCTCTGCATTGTTTATTGTATTCCTTTAGATTGATTTTTCCGTTTTTTGCCACGCCTCGAGCACTCCTTTTTACGGGTTTATATCACTGATAATTTTTTCAGGCTGATCTTTTTGAATCCAGTCAATTATTTCTATCTGACATTTGGCAGGTTCTGTCCAGCAGGAATCAGGAAACTCATTAACTAATTGAGTGTATAGCTTTTTGGCCTCGTCAGGTTTTGTTTTTTGTAAGCAGTTTCCCGTCTGAAAGAGTATCCATGCTTTTCTTTGGGCGGATATGGAACTTACCGTCGTGGTTCTGCTCAATGCTTCTGTGTAGAAAACAGCTGCTTTTTCAAGATGATTGCTCAAGAACAGCAGTTCCGCCAGTTCGAAGGGATTATCAACCTCTTCGGGGTGTTGAACAAGCCGGTCAAGGGCCTGAAGTATGTCTTCAGATATGGGTATATAGGATAATTCCTTCTCCGTTATCGATGCATTCGATTCTTCAGGCTTTTCTAAATTTTCTTCTGTTTCTGTGTTTGCTGTGTGTTCTCTACTCTCCGGCGGCTGCTCGGCTGTCGTTGTCTGTGGTTCAGAATGCTCTGATTTAACTTGTATAAGCCGGACTTGCTCTATTAAATTTTCAAGTTCTGTTTTAACTTTCGAATTATCGTCATTGCTGAGGATGCTGATATTTGCCTGCATGAGCTCTTTTGTGGGTTCAGGTGATGGTGGTTCAAAGATAAACGTGGAATCCGGTATCACGTTTGGGTTCATACTGGCCGTGAAATCCAGTGGAAAAACATGCTGAACCGTTGCTTTAACAGGTGTAATATCGGTTATTTCCATCTTGGTTTGGGGCTTATTGGGCTCGTTTTTGTTCTCGGAAAGGACAGACATAAAGATATCAAGCGGATCCAAATGTTCGTCTTCAGTGGCAGCAAAGACTTCGCTGGATAATACAAAACTAAAAGATAGTAAATAACAATATAGCAAACCCATCAGACGCTTTAAATCATTTGTAGATTTCATTTTCGTATTCATTTGAGTGTTCATTGTATTTTTTACTTTAAGACTTTTGCTTACTGGAGTTCTTTTTTTGCTTGGGGGACCAGAGAATAAGCTTCTGATGTTTTATCCCGGGCTGGCATATCATCAAGTTGTTGATTTAATAAAAACATAGCTGCCTTGTTATAATCTTTTTGGTGTCGATACGCGGTTGCAAGCAGATTATGGGCCTTGCTTTCTAATAGTTTTGACGGCTCATGTTCCAGGAGCTGCTTACAGAACGATATGGTTTCAGAATATTTATCAAGCGTTAAGCATGTCTGAGCGAGCAAATACAAGGTCTGGTGAGCCAACGGGCCGGGTTTAGCATAGGCCAGTGTATCGAGTAGGTTATCATAGGCCTGTTCATTTTTACCCTGTTCTTTGTAGCAATGTGACAGCTCTAACGATAATTTGGTTTTTAGGTCAGGATTTACAATATATTTTGCTCTGTCACCGAGCATGGCTTCGGCTTTTTCAGCGAGCCCCATAGAGCGCAAAATGCCTGATTTAAGCAGTATAATCCGGACGTAATCTTTTTGCGTAACCTGCCAGGTTTTAATACTGTCGATAATGCTGAGTGCGCCAAGAAAATCCTGCTGTTGTTTTTTGGCTTCGATGAGAGCTGTAACGGTTTCGCCGTATTCATTTTTTGAAAGTTGTTTTCCAAGAGCTCCCTGGAAAGCCACATAGGCCGATTTTGGGTCCCCCAATGCCATATGTGATTTTCCCAGAAGGTAACAGGCAAAATGATAGTTTCTGTTCTCCTGGTGATCGATTTTCGTGATGTAGAGGTCAAGCCATTTGATGACCTTTGAATAATCCTTAATTTGATAGAAGCATCTTGCGGCTCCGAAAGCAGCTCGGTTTTTAAAATCTGAGACTGAGCTGGAATGATATACTTTTTTATATAACCCTGCAGCTTCGCCATAAAGGTTGTCTTTCATGGTGGCCTCAGCCAGACTCAAGTAAGCCTCGATATAAATCTCGCTTTTTTCGTATTGTTCAATAAGCTGGGTCAGGTCCTTACGGGCCCCCGTGTAGTCCTGGATGTTTGATTTTAGAATACTTGAGTTTAGTAAGGCAAAAGGCGCCAGCGAAGAATCGGCGAATCGATTTGCCACCAGTTTGTATTCAGAGATCGCTTTAGGTATATTTTGTCGCTGTGCCTGAAGCAGTCCGATTGCGAGATGTGCATTAGGTAGTCGCGAATCATCATAAAAGGTATTTATATACCCTTGCCAAAGGGATAGGGCCTGGTCACTGATCAGGTTTATGTGTTCTTGTAAAGAGGGATATTGAGCGGGATTCATCACAACTATTTTCAACTTTTCCTGACGGTCTGATATATATCCAACCAAACCGACACTGCCCGCAGCCATCTTGACCAGTTGTCTTGTTGAAACCGCCGGAGTGTAAAGTGTAACGGGCCTGCTGCTCCAGACGGGTTTCTCCTGCTGGGATGGCTTTTGTTTCTCAATCTCCCAGATGATATCCAAATCAGCGTTCGACGCAAATCTGGAAAGCAGCTCTTCAATTGATGCTCCATTACAAGCAATAGACCATTGTGCGGCAATTATGGAATCGGATAAGGAGTTTTCGTGAGTTGATGGTGTTTTATTTTCATCCTGGATTTTCTGAATTTGAGGTGTTAGAGAGGCATTAACCAGATGGTCCCGACCGTATTGTAAGACCCTGCGTAATTCATGTTCGTTTAAATGAAGGAACGGCGGCTCTATTGTTGCCTGGATCCACAAATCATCCGGAATGTTTTTATCAGTATCTGAGAGAGCTAGAACTTTTTTGGAGATTGATTCAGCAGCAATATAATAAGCATTTCGCTCCAGTGACTGGGCCCACTCCTTGTTGAAATCAGCCGCTTTCACAAGGCATAGGGTCTGATAAGCGTGGGAGGCAGCGTTTAAATATTGTTTTTGATGAAGTTGGATCAGACTGCTATGGTAACAGCCCGCCAGGCGGATGACCGGTGATTCACTTAGAATGACCTGACTGTATAGGCGGTTGGCTTCGTCAATCTTTTCCAGTTTTTCAAGGCAAAGGGCCCGCATGAACTGAAAATAATCTTTCAATCCCTGATTCATTTTGGTTGATGGAAGTTGTTGGCGAAGTTGGGAAAATACAGAATATGCTTTTTGATAGTCATTTTGTTCGTATAGAAGATGTGACGTACGTAGAGAAAGGGACTGGTCTTGCGGAAGGGTATATTCGGGTATTTCAATTTTTTCTTTTTGTGTTTGTTTGGGTAATTCAGCTAATTCTGATTCAACAGGCAGGCTAGCGAGATTATGTTGTGAAATGATCGTTGATTGAGCAGGAGGGGCATTTGAAATCTGGTATGTAATCCAGGCGTACTTGCCGAATCCGTAAAACAGAATGATTGATATGGTAACAATACCTGCGATAAGGACTTTTTGAATCATTAACAGGCGTTTGTCCATTGTATCTTCATCGTGTCTCTTCCCTTTTTTCGTGTCTTTATAAAGCTTTTTATAAAAATCTTCATTTCCAACAAAAATATCGCGTTCAGAAATGTCGTTTTCTGGATTGAGTTCGTTTTTTACTCTTGGTTTGTGCTCTGATTGTCCAAAAGCAAAAATATCGCTGTTGAAGGAAGCAGAGGAGTCGTGATTCTTTTTATTTTTTTTCATAACCGAGATTAAAGACGTTACGAAGAGTCTTTTTTAAAATTCATTATTTACCCAAACATTTTCTGTAGAGTCACCAACCACTATGATAATTACGCAAGAATTGTGCCAAAATAGGGGAGGGCGGTATCTTGAAGTGATTTATGTTGTTAATGGCCTAAAAAGCACGTTTTATTTCTTGGAAGGGATTCTGGAAGCATTTGAGGTGTCAGGATTCTAAACAATACGATAGATTTTCTGACACTAAAAGCTTATCAATATCTCAGATTTTAGATTATAGTTTATATTTCTGTAAGTGCATGTTTAGAATGGAGTTAGGAGAGAATGGAATGTTTCTTTCAGAGGGTTGTTTTTAATGGACTGAAACATGCTCATTGTTGATAGAAGCGTTTTTTGAATTCCAATCATCGTTTGGGGAATTCGGCGTTTTTTTGATGTCATATTGCTTGACTTTGGCATAGAGGGTTGCCCGGGTAATTCCCAATAAAGCAGCCGCACGTGTTTTTTGCCATCCGGTTTCCTGTAGCGCTCTTGAAATCAGCTCTCTTTCCGCTTTTTCAAGTGAAAAATCTTTTATGCAATTTGTTTTAATTGTCGGGGTCGTTTTATTTAGCTCGTATGAATCGAAGCGAATGCTGCTGAGACCGATTTTATCAACGGTTTCCAGTAAGATCGCCCGGTCGATAGTGTTTTTTAGTTCTCGAACGTTGCCGGGCCAGTAATGTTTATCAAGCGCATCTAAAGCCAAATTGGTGATAGACTTGATTTCTGTTTCCTTTTCGGGACACATTGTAGAATTTATCAGGAAGTATTTGGCTAAAATGGTAATATCGGATTTTCGCATCGGGTCTCTCAGGGGTGAAATCCCGATGGGACATATATTCAAACGATAGAAAAGGTCTCGTCTAAAACGATTCGCTTTTGTCTCATCATAGAGATTTCTGTTACTGGAGGCGACGATCGTAGCCTTGCATGTAATCTCTTTCGTCCCTCCTACCCGTCTGAATCTTTTTTCCTGCAAAACTCTGAGCAATTTTGCCTGTAAGTCAATGGGCATTTCCGATATTTCATCTAAAAGAATTGTGCCTTTGCCGGCAAGCTCGAGTAGACCAATTTTTTCCCGGTCCGCACCGGTAAATGATCCTTTCTCGTGTCCAAAGAGTTCGCTTTCAAGCAGGTTCGCGGTCAGAGCGGCGCAATTGACCGCAACAAAATTTTCGTTGGGATGCTTTATTCTATGAATCGCCCTGGCTGCCAGTTCTTTCCCTGTTCCTGTTTCTCCCACAATCAGTATGGGGCTGCAGGTGCTGTAAGCCAGAAGTGATATCATATTCAAATTTTCATGGATGGCCTCACTTCTTCCGACAATGCCTACTTTTGCGGCTTTTTCGTTAATGAAAAATTGCTTTGTTTTCTCATCCTGCCTGAGAGAATGGATTCGATTGATGATATCTTCAAATCGTTTGAAGTCTGTTTTGCCATGCAGGCAATCGAATGCGCCCATTTTTTTAAAATGAGATAGTGTTGCGGTATCACGTTCCGCACAAATAACGACCACTGGAATATTTTCTGGATTATTATCGGTCATCTTGAAGAATGTTTCCACGATGCGGTTGTCAGAAAGATAATCGAGGAGTATCAGATTGGGACGGATTGTTTCAATAATGTCTTTTGCCTCGGGAAGAGTGTCAGCCATATACACGTCCTGACACACCTGCCGGGCTAATTTTTCTGTTTGGGAATCTTTACTTATCGTTACAATCTTGTCTAATACCATCTGTGTACCAAGTAACGCAGTTCCTGTGATTTGTTCTACACCTACTAAGATTATGTGGATGAGGAATAGGTCGACAGAAAACCGGAAACAACTTTAATTTTTATTGGACGGACCAATAATAACAAACAACATCAGACTAAACAAATATCGTGACATTGTTATCGGACATTATTTTTTGAAAATGATTTCTAAGTTAACCGGAACGTGGGTTAAATTTATAGGACCTAAATTTGGGATTTTTTTATATTTGCAGATGGCGGTAATACAAAAAGTAAAGCCGGAAAAAATTTCTGTTTTTAGGAATAAGTTTCGGAAACTTTGTCCGCTTAGAATATCAGTAACACATAGAATCCATAACATCGAAGATTTAAAAGTTCTGTAAGTTATTGTACCGCAATATCTTATAAAATCTATTTCCATGGCACTCCTTTAGTTGGCACGATAATTGCGACCTAACAACACAACGGTGCTAATGTTTTTTGAAATGTTTAAAAGGTGATTTGTTATGAGTTCTATTTCAAATATTCCAACAGCCAGCGATATCCAAATGGATTATATGAAGCTCTTGATCACTCAGCTTCAAAATCAGAATCCGTTGGAACCGATGGATAACGACGAGATGGCTTCACAGTTGGCCATGTTTTCTCAATTGCAGCAGTTAGAGAATATGAGCCAGTCTTTTTCAGATGCTCTTGTTACAGCCAATCGAACGTACGCGAACTCGCTGTTAAACAAAACAGTCACTTTTTATGTGAATGATGAGCAGACCGGAGAGATGATACAAAAAGTTGGAAAGGTAGAATCGGTTTTTAATGACCCTGAAACCAACGAATGCCTTTTAGGAGTAGTCGTTAGTGAAGGCGACGGCAGTACGGATTATACCCTTAGTTTAGATTCCGTTGTGTTGGTTGAAGAGTAAAAATATATCTTTTTAGCGAAAGAGATTAAGGAGCATAACAATGAGTAAAGCGTTATCTTCAGGTGTGACAGGGCTTCAGGCCCATCAAAAAATGCTGGACATTTCAGGTAACAACCTGGCGAATGTCAGCACCACCGCTTTTAAAGCGAGTCGAATAACTTTTGCCGAACTATTAAGTGAAACCATCAAAAAAGCATCACAGCCTACAACAACAATCGGTGGTACTAATCCGCAACAAATGGGCAGCGGAGTAGGTATTGCGGGAATTATGCCGAATATGAATCAGGGCAACATTGTCAATACCGGCAATCCGCTGGACCTGGCTGTCGAAGGAGAAGGTTACTTTGTTGTAGGTGACGGCGAACAGAATCTCTATACTCGTGCAGGGGCCTTTGCTGTGGATGCGGATTCGATTTTAGTCGATCCGACGACTGGTTATCGTGTTCAGCGAATAGGAACTGTCGGGGAGTCAGATGGTTTCCAGGTTTCCGGCGAACAGGATATTCATGTTCCTTATGATGCGTCAATGCCGGCGAGTGCTACAACGGAAATAGTGGTATCCGGTAATTTGAGTGCCGATGCGACTCTGGCGACAATCCAAACCCAGATATTAACTTCCGATACGGCGTATACTTACAATAGCGGTTCCTCGGCCGAGTTGACGACAGAAATTGACCAGCTCGATCAATATACGGGCACGTTGACATCGGGGACCATCAGTTTCAGCGGTTATCACAGTGATGGAACCTCTTATAGCGGCGCTGCTTATGATTTAAGTATAGATGGTACCACCACCCTGGGGGATTTGATTGACCACTTGAATAATAATGTATTAAGCGGTGCAACCGCTTCGTTAGTGAATGGACAAATCCGGATTACTGATGATACGTCCGGCTACAGCAGAACGGATATAACGATTTCATATGCCGGTGATGGAACTCTGGATACCCCCTCGTACTTTGAAGTTTCAACGTTAGGGGGCGAAGAAGTCAAGCCGGTGAATATTACAATTTACGACTCTCAGGGCGGTAAACACGTGTTAGCTGCGGCTTTTGTTCGAACCGATACAGCAAACAGTTGGGATATGGTGCTTACTTCAATAACCGGAGATATTAATGACATCACAATGGACAACAGGAGAATCGAAGATATCACATTTGATGCAGGGCAGGGAAGTTATAACGGATTAGGAGGTTCGGATACGGCTGAATTTGTAATAACGTTTGACCATGATCCTACCTCACCGCAGACTGTTTCGGTCGATTTGGGTACGGTTGGAAGACTGGACGGACTCACCCAGTTTGCCGGAAACTCGACAGCAGTTGCAAGGGACCAGGACGGTTATGCGGCTGGGAGGTTGTCAACGGTTTCCGTGAATAATGAAGGTATTCTGATTGGCACTTTTTCAAATGGTATCAAGAAAGACATTGCCACCATCCAGATTGCCTTGTTCCAGAACCCGGCGGCACTTGAAAGCAAGGGGGGTGGTTATTTCTTAAGTTCTGCAAACTCAGGTGAACCTATGGCCACTCAGGGAATGACGGGCGGTGCAGGAAGTATTCTTGGTGGTGCGTTGGAAAAATCAAACGCCGACGTTGCCACCGAGTTTGTAAATATGATTCAAGCCCAGAATGGTTTTCAGGCTAATGCCAGGACGATACGGGTTGCTAATGAAGTTCTCAGAGAACTTACGAATTTAATCAGGTAATAACGAAGGAGCTCACATTTGATCTCAGGAGTTGCCATAACTGATACATTGATTTCGTTGGTCATGACATTGACTCCTATCGAGCGGCTGGAAGCCGCTCGTCGTTTAGACGATAGCATGCCGGTCAGCACGGAAAAGTTATTTATATACCTCGGGCTCATTTCGGTGGTGATACTGGTTGTTATGCTTTCTGTGATAAATCTGGAACGGCGTCACAGGGAACGAAAAAAAGGGTTAAATGAATTTAAAGAACATGCTGAAAGAAGGGGCCTAAGCGAACAGGAACAAAAGATACTTTTACAAATAGCAAAAATTGCCGGCTTAAAAAGAAGTGCATCTATTTTCACCATGAGCAGTGCGTTTGATCGAGGTGCCGGAGCGATTATTGAGAAGAGTTTTTCAAGCCATAGCGCCGAGTATGGCTATAGATTAAGGTCTGAAATAGCTTTTATGCGTCAGAAATTAGGTTTTCAAAACCAGCAGTTTGACGGTAAGGGCTGGATGAAAGAGCCTGAAAAGATAAGCACCCGCCGTATTCCTGTCGGCAAAACATTGTACCTTTCCAAAGAAGGAAACGGAGCGGAGCATCAGGTAGAAGGGGTTATTATTAAAAGTGATGACGTAAATATTACCGTCCAGTTTGATTCAGACGTAGATTTTAAATCGGGTGATATGCTGTGTGTTCATTATTATTTTGGTGTATCCGCGTGGGAGTTTGACTCTTCCGTAATAATTTGCGAGGGACAGACGCTTATTTTACATCATGCTGAAAGTGTGCGTTTTATCAATCGCAGGCGTTTCCTCAGAGTGCCAATAGAAAAACCAGCTTTCATCGCGCATTATCCGTTTGATAAGGTGTTTACCTATAAAACAGAAATTGATGCTGATGATAAGGATTCACATACCCAAAGGCGTATATCTGATAAGGTTTGGGGAATACCAGAATTTATTCCGGCGATGATTACCGAAATAGCGGGTCCCGGTTTGCGTATAAAGACACCGTTGGAACTTATGGTGAAAGAAACGGTGTTGGTTATATTTAAGTTAAATGAAGTCAGAGAACAGGACCCTCAGTCGGAAAACAGCCAAATCCATACCGTACGGATTGTTGAATCAATCGGAAGGGTCAAGCATGTTGTTAGCAGTGATGATGCAATGTATGTAGCGGTTGAGTTGTTTGGTCTTGATGATTCAGAGCTTAATGAGCTTATCCGTGCAACGAATAATGCCTCATTAAATTCCAAGGCAAAAAACGGCAATGAGGATTCTGTTGCTGCTCAAGCAAAACCGCAGCAGCCCGCATTCGTTTCTAAAGGAGAATTTGATGTCTAATTCCTCCATTGAAACCAGTTCCAGCATTTCTTCGTTAATCGAAGAATTTAACATTATCACGCATAATCTGGCTAATATAAGTACGTCAGGATATAAACGTCGGTGTACCGCTTTTTCAAAAGCTCTGAAGGCTGCCCAGGCAGGTTCTAACCCGCAGGAAACAATCACTATCGATACCGTTTTTGATTTTTCGCAAGGCAATTTAATTCGAACAGATAGAAAACTCGATTTTGCATTGTCCGGTAAAGGCTTCTTTGTGATCGAAACTCCCCAGGGCCCGCTTTATACTCGGGACGGAGCATTTATGGTCAATAATAACGGGCAGGTTGTTGATACATTAGGTCGTCTTGTTGCGGGTTCCGCCGGTCCGATTTCAATACCCTCGGATATTGACCTTTCGACGTTATTTGTTGCTAATGATGGAACCATTAGCGCCGGAGATATATCGATAGGTAAATTTAAAATTGTTGATTTTGGCGAAGATACGGACAAGCTGGATTCTGTCGGAGAGGGCTGTTTTGCAATGACCAATCAAAATATTACGCCTACTGAAGCACAGAAGTTTTCCGTTAAACAGGGATACCAGGAATCTTCAAATGTAACCATGATAGAGGAACTTGTAAATATGATTATGGTTTCCCGATTATATGAAGCGAATATAAAGGCCATGTCGGCAAAAAGCGAGGCCACTTCAAGCTTAATGAGTGTAGCAGGGGCTTAGAGTAACTCATAGTGAATCATTAATATAATAAGGAGTGTTATTATGTTAAGAGCGTTTTCAACATCAGCAACGGGGATGACAGCTCAGCAGATGAATATTGATATTATCGCCAACAACCTTGCCAATATCAATACGACAGGTTTTAAACGCAGTCAGATAGATTTTAAAGACTTGATTTATGTTAAGCAGCAGGAATTCGGAACTGAAATTTATTCGGGGACAAATTCACCCGGAGGTATTGAGACCGGCAGCGGAGTGCGTCCGGCTGCGACGATCAAGGTCTTCAGTGCAGGTGAGATGCAGAATACCGCTCGAGACCTTGATGTAGCCATCAGAGGTGATGGTTTTTTTCAGGTTACCATGCCGGACGGCAGTTTACGTTACACACGCGATGGTTCATTTCAAATCAATGGACTTGGGCAATTGGTTACCTCAACGGGATATCTGCTTGAGCCGTCAATTTCAGTACCCATCGACTCAACGGGTATCGAGATTGGAGTAGACGGCAGCGTCAACGTCAGGGATACATCAGGAACCATGTCCGTTGTAGGTACTATTCAACTGGTTCGTTTTGCCAATCCCGCCGGATTGTCAAGCGAGGGAGATAATTTGTATTCAGAAACCATGGCCAGCGGAACACCAACGACGGGCACCGCAGGACAGAACGGATTTGGAACGCTTCAGTCCGGTTTTTTGGAAAAGTCAAACGTTCAAATGGTTACGGAGCTGGTCAATCTGATTACCGCACAGAGGGCGTATGAGATTAATTCCCGTGCTATCAAAGCAGGGGATGATATGCTAAGAACCGCGAATAACTTAGTGACATAATCGAAAGGAGTGTTCTAATCATGAAAAGAAATATGGCGGATATCATGCAAGCTCTGAGATTGTCATTGATGATGATTGCTATCGTCTTTGAACTTGTTTTATTGATGCCGTCTGATGCTTGTTCGGAGCAGTCAAATCCGGATGTTGTACTGAAAATATATCTGCCCAGAGAGGTTTCGATAAAAGATAATAATATTCATCTTTCGGATATCGCAATTTTAAAGGGAGATGAGAATGTAATCCGCCGGCTCGGCAGAACGGCACTGGGAAAATTTTCCGTACCGGGACAGCAAATTGTAATTGATAAGGCAACCGTTCTAAGCCGCTTGGCAAGCTGTGGTTATTCAACCTCTGCCGTTTTAATTACCGGTTCACCCCAAGTAAGCGTAACAAGACAACACAATATTATAAAATCGAAAGAGTTTGTTGAATCTGCACGGACTTTTTTAGAGCAACATCCACCTGATAATTCTATTAGTCAAATAAAGCCGATTGGCGCACCAGTAGATTTAATTTTAAGCGCCGGGCAGACAAACATTCAGCTTTTGCCCCGTCGTATAGAGAATTCAAACCGGGCGCATGCCACCATTCGGGTCGGTGTTTTCGCATCAGGGAAGGAAATTGCATCACGTGATATCACGTTTCGTTTAAAATTTGATGCCCGTAAAATTGTAGCGTCTGTTGATATTCCGGCAGGAGCTGTCATTACTTCGGATAATATCAGAATAGAAAAAGGCGTATCAGATTATCCGGAGCCGGCCAACTGGAAACCGCCATACGGGCTCGTAACAAAAAGATCAATTTCAGCCAATTCTGTTGTGGATAATACGAGTCTTGGGTTGTCTAAAGACACTGTGTTAGTTGAGCGGAACCAAATGATCACGATACGCATTCACAGAGGCGGATTATACATAACGGCTCTTGGTACGGCCCTGCAAAAGGGGCACTTAGGAGAGTGTATAAAGGTCAGAAACATTGATTCCAAACGAATAATAATAGCGAAGGTCTGTGAAGACGGTACTGTAGAACCTGTTTTTTAAGGAAGGAAAAGAGATGAGCGGAAAGTATTTTATGACAGGGATTTGTGTTATTGCTTTGTTCTTCGTAACTGCAGCGGATGCGGATTCCATCTGGGCGAAGAGAAATATGAATATGGGTGATTTATACGCCGATGATGTAGCCCGCGATATCGGTGATGTGCTGACTATTTTGATTCAGGAAACAAGCAAGATAGACAACAAAGCCAAGCGTGACCTTAAGAAAGAGACCGACCGCGGTATAACATTCAACGGAGAGCTCGGAAACTTTGCCGATCTGGGCGAGTTTGGCATGACCGCCAGTGCGGATAATGAGCTGAAGGGAAAGGCGGATTATAAGGATGAGCGCAGCTTTAAAGACTCAATTACAGTAGTCGTGATGGATGTAATGCCCAATGGTAATCTGGTCGTTATGGGCAACCGTGATCGAGATATAGCCGGTGACATACAAACCATCGAGGTAAGCGGCATCGTCAGGCCGAGTGATATTGGTTTTGGAAACACGGTGCTTAGTGATCGGGTGGGTAATTTCCGTATCGTAACTAAACACAGCGGTATAGAAGCTCCCTTCAACAGACCCGGCTGGCTTGGAAGGATATTGGATGTTATTTGGCCGTTTTGATTAAAAGTTTAGTTTTGCGAGGATTTTCATGAAGCGTTATATGATAGTTATATATGTTATTCTACTTGGTACTGCTTCGATAGGCCAGTGTGAGCGAATTAAGGATATTGTTGATATTCAGGGTATCCGGAGCAACCCCCTTCGCGGCATCGGGCTTGTCGTCGGGCTGGACGGCACCGGTGACAGTACGCTTCCTTCCCAACAGGTTCTCACCAGTATATTGCGGGATGTCGGCATTGTGGTCTCTCCCTCTCAGTTGTCCGGCAACAACATTGCTATTGTGATGGTGACGGCACAACTGGGTCCGTTTGACCGTCAGGGGTCTCGAATTGATGTTGATGTTTCTTCCATCAGTGACGCGAAAAGCCTTCAGGGTGGTATGCTGCTGCCGACACCGTTGCGCGGACTGGATGAACAGGTTTATGCGGTTGCGCAGGGCAGCATTTCAATCGGAGGATGGACTATTTCGGGTGACAATGCCTCGATTTCCAAAAACCATCAGACCGTAGGCCGTATACCCAATGGAGCAATTGTTGAAAAAGCGGAGATAGCAACTTTTACAAAAATTGTCGGCAGCCATCGATATATCACGCTCAATCTACGGAACAGTGATTTCTCAACGGCACAGCGAATCAGTGAGGCTATAAATATGATTGTCGGCCAGGCCGCTCAGGTGCTTGATGCCGGGAGCATTCAGGTCCGGATACCTGATGAGATTGAAGGAAACCGAATAGCGGCTTTTATTGATGATATAACCAAGCTGGATGTCAAGGTTGATATGCCCGCAGTTGTAGTGGTGAATGAAAAAACAGGAACCATTGTTGTCGGGGAAAATGTAGGTATATCAACGGTGGCGATTTCCCAGGGCAGCCTTGTCGTTCAAGTCAAGGAATCAGCGTTTGTTTCCCAACCTCAGGCTCCGTTCTCCGATTCGGGAACTACGGCGGTTGTTCCTGATACCATGATAGGTGTTGAAGAGCCTCCGGGTTATTTGATTCCCGTTCAAAGGTCGGTAACCGTATCAGAATTAGCCAACAGTTTAAATGCCATCGGCGCCACGCCTCGGGATATTATTGCTATATTCAATGCTTTGAAACAGGCGGGAGCCCTGCAGGCTAAATTGGAAATCATGTAAAAAACTTTCATGGAGAAGTGTTATGGACGGCAGCCATTTAATATTGACACAACCTGTTACACCACCGAATCCTTTACAAACCCTTGAGAATGTCACTCAGGCAGGCGATGAAAGGAAAAAACAGATCGCTAAGGATTTCGAATCCATTTTATTGAATAAGTTGATGAATGAGATGAAAAGCACCATAGGGGACTGGGGTTTTGAGAAAGATGGGACATCGGACCAGATTCACAATATCTTTTGGACGTATCTGGGACAGGAATTGGCTGATAACGGCGGAATAGGACTCTGGAAAGATATTTATAAATCATTAGCTGAGATGACAGAGAAAAATCAAACCCACGAAGCGAACAATAAAATTGAACATTTGGAAAATAATGTATGAAATCATCTACGTTAGAATTACAAAAGTGGACTGAACGTTCAAAGTTTCAGCAACATATAATTTCGGTCAAGATTTCTGAGATGATACGTTGTCTTGAAAAAGACATACACGATATAGAGCTCATTCTCAAATATTTGGATGAAATCAGAGCACTTGTATTAAAACGCGATGATAAAGCCTTGAAAACGTTATTAGAGAGAGCCCAGGTGCAGGCCGAGGAATATAAACAACAGGAAGCCAAAAGAAATCTTCTCCAGCGTGAGTTGGCCGACATTTTAACGTGTGACGCCGGGCAGGTAACGCTTTCGAAGCTTGAATACATCCTGCCCTATGAATTGAAATCAAAGATTCAGGAAAAAAGGATCAAACTCACATCGCTGATGAACAAGTTGAAAAGGGAACACTTAAGTACCGTTTTGCTGTTGGCCGAATGTGCCCGATTCAATCGTATGGTTTTAAAAGGTATTTTCAGATTTGGTGAAACGGACATGTTGACCTACAGTTCCAATGGAACCGCCCGGCAGCAGTCTGATAAAAGTTTTATGAGCTTCAAGTTATAAATGTTGAGTGAATATATTACTTTGTTTTTATTGGATGTGATAAATGGATAGTTTTTCAATATGCTTAAGCGGGCTTGAAGTTTCTAAACATGCACTCGATATCATAGGTAATAATGTTGCCAATGCGGCAACACCCGGTTACCATCGTCAGCGCGCGGACTTAAGCCCCCATATCCTCACATACATGAACGGTTCAATTCAGGGGGGAGGAGTTGATTTTGATGGGTTGAGCCGTCACATTGATATTTTTCTGGAGATGGAAATTCTTCGTCAACAGTCAGTTTTAGGAGAAGTCTCAACAGAGCTTTCGACCTTAAAAACGATTGAAACCACTTTTGGCGAATTGTATGGCAGTAGCGGTTTAAATGCCATCATGGATGGATTTTTTAATTCTCTGAGAGAATTGAGTGCTCATCCCGGCGAAGGAATTTATCAAAATCAGGTTATCGCAAACGCAGAGTCGATGGCTTCTCAGTTCAGGATTCTGGGGGGCACGCTGACCGATTTACAAACCAAAGTTTATTTTCAGGCCGAAAGCACGATTGATGAAATTAACATACTATTTGAGCAAATCGCTAAACTCAACGGAGAGATACAGAACATTGAGCTTGGTGGAGGACAGGCTCCGAATTTACGTGATCAGCGGGACCAGCTTATTTATGAACTGTCCAATCTTATCAACATTAGTACTAACGAAGTCGATAACGGCGTAGTCAATATTCTTGCAGCAAGTATACCGGTTGTAACCGGAACAGAGCATATCGATCTGGAAGTTTCGCTAACGTCTGACAACGCTTTGGGTGTATCCATTGCGGGTGCTTCCAATTTCAGTACGAGTATAGAGGGAGGTAAACTTGGAGCTCTATTTTCACTTCATAATGAAACTGTTGAGCAAATAAGTGATGATTTGGATTCCCTGGCTCTTGAAATTATTCAGCAGATGAATCAGATACACGTACAGGGTGTCGGATCTTATGGTTCCTTTGAGGAACTGACCGGCTGGACGATGCCCGATGAAGATTTAGCCGACTTTGATCCGCCGATTTCCGACGGGTCCTTTTATATTCGAGTCATCGATACGAGTACAGGCCAGATAACGCGTAATGAAATAAATGTTGATGTTTCCGCCGACAGCTTAAGTACAATAGCTGCTGCTATTTCAGCCGTTAATGGTTTAAATGCTTCGGCTTCTTCCTCGCAGATACGTATTCTGGCGGACGCCGATTACGAATTTGATTTTATACCGGCCCTGCTTCCTTCACCGACGAACAGCAATCTGACCGCCGGATCGCCGCCTGAAGTCACTGTATCCGGGATTTATGATGGTGCTTCGAATCAGACGTATACGTTTACTGTCTCCGGGACGGGATCGGTAGGCAATGGAACGCTGTTGATTGAGGCCAGAGACGGTGCAGGTGAGCTTGTTGCGACATTGAATGTTGGGGCAGGGTATGCCGCCGGCGATAAGCTCAGTGTTGAGAACGGGATTGAAATAGCGTTGACCACGGGTGACTTAAATGACGGTGATACATTTGAAATAGATGCTTTTGAAAGCACGGATACATCGGGTTTTTTGGCGGCTGTGGGTCTTAATACGTTCTTTTCAGGAAGTAATGCTTCCAACATGATGGTCTGCGAAACGATTAGTAATGCACCCGAGAGAACCGCTACTTCGCTTGGTCCCGACATGACGGATAATACGAACGTGACGCGAATGATTGATTTGCAGGAGACTTCAATGAGCGGTCTCAATTCGCTAACGTTCAACGATTTTTATCTCAAGATGGTAACAGATCTCGGTCAGGAAATAACATTAGCACAAATGCGTGAAGACCACAGCCAGACGCTGATGCTTAATCTTATGAATCAGAGAGAACAGATTAGCGGGGTGGATATTAATGATGAGGCGGCACGGATGATGATTTTTGAACAGATGTTTCAAGCCATGTCCAAATATTTGGATGTGGTTCAGACATCCCTTTTCACTCTTATGGACGTCATTTAGGGGAAAACGATGAGCGGCTTTATAAGTAGTATTTATAATAACGCGAGTTATTTCTTATTTGAGCATTCACAGGAAATGAGTCGTTTACAGGAGCAGGCGTCTACGGGCGCTCGAATCAACAGGCCTTCCGACAGTCCTGCTGAAGCATACAGTATTTTAACCTTGAAAACAGATAAGAGGTCCTTGCAGAATTATATTGATTTGCTCAATGATACGCAAAGCACACTCACGGCCACTACTGCAGCCATGGACGATATGAAGGATACAATGGCAAGGGTTATGGAGTTAATCAGCAGCATTACCGCAACCAGCGCCGACAGCAATATTCTCCTTGAAGGGGTGGATAGCGCCCTCGAGGAGCTGGTCATGTGGGCAAACAGCGAGCATCTGGGACAATATCTTTTCAGCGGCGGAAGTTCAGCCACGCAACCCTATGCCGTTGAACGAAACGAGGAAGGAAAAATCATTTCCGCGACTTACCAGGGCAGTGACTATGATAAAAGAGTAGAAATAGCCCCGGGGGTATGGACAACAACGTTTTATGCCGGAGAAGATGTGTTTCGGGTCGATGACCGTAGCGCACCTGTTTTTCCGGGAACGACGGGTGCTTGTGCTGGGACCGGAACCTCAAGTGTTACGGGAGATGTTTTTTTAACGGTGACGGGTACCGCGGGGAATTATGACCTTTCTATCGACGGCGGCCTGACGACCGTAAATACGGATGGAACGGATACTAACCTGGCGGTTACGGATTCAAGGACCGGCCAGGTTCTTTACGTTGATACGACGGCGATAACCTCGACAGGGCAGGACTGGATCCGGGTGCCGGGGACATATGATATGATTGATACGCTCATTACGATCAGAAATCAAATAGAAAGCGGTGCAGATATTGAAGAAATACGCTCCAATTCCATGCAGTCATTAGAGGAAGTTTATGAACATATTGTTAAAAAAGGTGTGACAATAGGTTCAAAAATCGGAATGGTTGAGGAATTAAAGAATAACTTAAGTGATGTAAAGTTAAATATTGAGGAAAATGTGACACAACTCGAGCAGGCTGATATTGCTCAGGTTGCGATTGATATTTCACGACGTGAAGCGCTTTATGAAATGTCTTTGTCTATAACAGCGAAACTTCTTTCTTTGTCTTTATTGGATTTTATCAGATAGTTTTTTCATCTGAGTTATTTCGAACGTGTTTGATATTTATACATCTGTTTTGAAAAAATCTTGAAAAATAAAGTGAAATAGAAGCCTTCATTTACGGCACAAGATTTGCTCATATAAGATTAAAACATTAAAAGGTGTTTTTAACAGAATGAAGATGACCCAAAGAGATGTATAAGTGGTCGATATGTTAATGGAGATACGTTGGATAGATGAATATACAAGAAAACATAATAGAACAAAACCAGACCAGGCGAAGGTATGAATTTCTTCAGGGAATGGGAGACTACTATGTTCAGCTTGATGATTGTGCACGGGCCCGCCAGTGTTATGAAAAAGCAGCCGTCCTGGAACCGGATGAATCCGCTCCTTATGTGGGACTGGGTATCATTGCCTTGAAAAAGGAACTATTGGATGACGCTCGGAATGCTTTTAGAGTGGCTTGTCGGCTTGATAGTAACTCTGCCAGAGCTTATTGTGGACTGGCTGTTGCTGCTCAGCAAAATAACGATTATGAAGAGGCGTTTGAAATGTATTTGAAATGTCTCGAGCTCGACACGGATAACCTGACCGCCTTGCTGGGTTTATTTCAAACTTCCTGCCGAATGGGTACGTTCTCGAAAGTGATATATTTTTTACGGGTTTATTTGGATATGCACCCTGATGATACATCGGTTATGTTCTCACTTGCGTCGTTGTATATTAAAGAGGCACAATTTGAAGAGGCGAAAGACATTCTATTGAAGCTTATTGAGATACAGCCTGAAAACAAGGACGCCGTTAACCTTTTAGAAGAGATTGAACATAATTTAGCCCGGCTGCATAAACAGAAAATTTCTACCTAATGATGAAAAGCACGAACAATGAAAATCTGAAGCTTATCGATAAACTTCATGACGTGTTACAAAGACAAATCAGGATGGCTCGCAAGGGCGATCTTGGCGAGGTTGAAAAATTGACTCCGGAGGCGGAACGAATCCTTAAGAAGATTTCACGCCTTTCAAATTCGCAATTAATAAAGCAGTCGGATACATGGAAAAATGTGGAACAAACATATAAGAAATTAAGCCTGACCCTGTCCTCTCAAAAACAGTCGATTCAGCAGCAGATCCAGCAGATCAGAGAAGGTCGAAAAACACTCAAGGCTTATAAAAACAAAACGTTAATGTAAGTATAGACATCCCAATCACAAACGATTCAGAGAAATTTTTTTGCTATAGAGTCCTATAATACTACAAAAATCGAATGGATGCCTAAAAGACAACCGTAAATATATATCATTAGTGCGATTGATTGACTTTATATTCATTGTGACTATCGGTTTTTGTCGATTAGCATAAAACGTATAAACCGTAGAAGCGGAATAGAAAGTCGATGATGATTATTAGGAGCAGACAATGGGCCAGTTAAGACTGCCGGGTCTGGCAACGGGCATAGATACCGGAACCCTTGTTCAGCAGCTGATGATGATAGAAAGCCAGCGGCTGAATTCATATCAAAATGAAAAGAAGATATACGAGCAGGAAACATCTTTAATTAACGATTTGCGCACTCAGGTAACCCAGTTGAACACAGCGGTCAGTGTGCTGTCGGATGCTGATAACCTGAATGCCTTTAAGACAACTACAAGCGACGATGATATATTAACGATACAAGCTTCATCAGACGCCAGCCCCGGCTCTCATTCCATTGAAATTGATCAATTAGCCACCTCAGAAACCTGGATTCAGGAAACGTCTACGTTCGATTATACGACAGACTATGTAGGCGGAGGTGATTTTATCTATACCTATAATCACCAGCAAAGAGTCATAACCGCTATTGCCGACGAAACGACCCTGGAGGATTTCGTGAACCTGATTAATAATGATGAGAACAATCCGGGTGTGACGGCCGGTCTGTTATATCAAGGCGGAAAGTACCATTTGATGTTGACAGGCCAGGAAACCGGTGAAGATTATCAAATTTCAGTTGACTCCAGTTCCACCGAAGTATGGGCCAGCTCCACCGAAGGCGGCTCTTTTACAAAGGACGGAACGAACGCCTCAAGCAGTGCGAAGATTATTAACCTGGATGAATTTACTGAAAATGCCGGCTTGCAGGGGGATGAATATATAACCATAAGCGGCAAAAACCATTTCGGAACAGTAATCCCGGATTCCCAGCTTGCTATCACTCAATATACGACGATAGAGCATCTTGTAGATTCGATCAATGAGCATTTTGACGGGGTTGCAACCGCGAGATATGAAAATGGTGAAATATACCTGACTGACCACATTAGCGGTACCAGCAGCCTTGAAATCAGCTTAAGCTATAACGCCGGAAGCGGCGATACCGACTTAACATTGCCTGCCATGGCTGTCTCGACCGAAGGCGGAAGTACTTCTGAAAGCCTGGCATCCGTGACTTCATCTTCGTTTATCGAAACACAGGACGCCCAAAGCTCCAAGATTAAAGTCGATGGCTACCCCTCCAGTACCACCGCTGAAATTCAAACATTGACGCTTGATTCAGTCGCAGCCAGCGGTCATTTTCACCTGACTTACATGGGTGAAACCACCGGCGAGATTGCCTGGAATGCCTCAACCAACGATATTCAGGCAGCTCTTGAAGCCTTATCGACAGTATCTGCAGGAGAGATTACGGTCGGCGGCACAGGTTTGGATCAAGCCGGAGATACAACTTTCACGTTTCTTTCCTCCTTAGGGGATGCCGAAGCGCTTTCAATTGATGCAACCGCTTTGACCGGTCCGACAAGTCTTTCATTAGAAGAAACGACAAAGGGAAGTGACGGTTGGATTAGTAGAAACAGCAACCGAATCACTGATGCGTTGTTGGGTGTGACTCTCAACCTGCACGATACGACCACCACTGCGGTTGAAATAACGGTTACCCGGGATGACCAGTCCGTCAGCAAAAAAATCAATGCCATGGTAAATGCCTATAATAATTTGACCACATCGCTGAGAGAGATGACGATGTACGATAATGAAGAGGAACAGATGGGACCTTTGTATCAATACCAGTCCATTTCATTGATGAAAAGCCAAATACGCACACCCTTTATCGGGCTGGCATCGGGCTTTGATTCCGTGTTGGATAGTTTTGTTCAGGCCGGCGACATCGGCTTAAGCGTTAATCATCTTGGGGAAATGGAAATTGATGAAAGCGAACTTAACGAAGCTCTGGATGAGGACTTCATGGGAGTAGTCAATTTACTCGGGGCGGCTGCTATGGGTAAAAGTGACAGCGACACCATCAAATATTATGCATCCAGCAAACAATATACCTCTGCAGGTACATATGATGTGGAGGTTACAATTTCAGGCGGCTTGGTAACCAGTGCAAAAATCAAGCTGAGCACAGAGTCCGAATGGCGGGATATCTCACCGGATGACGGCGGGGGTGTGCTCAGGGGAGATTCCACGTTTGATGACAATGGTGAGCCGATGTACCCTGAGAACAGCCTTGTACTAACCGTTGACACCTCTGTCGGCGATGGTACGTATACGGCGAATGTAAATGTCAAACAGGGGATTGTCGGTGAACTTGAAGATATTCTTGGAGGAATCCTTGAAGCAGACGGCCAGATTGATATCAGCGTTGATAATGCCCAAAGCAGAATTGAGGAACTGGAAACAAAGATTGAAAATGAGGAAGACCGCCTTGAGCGATATGAGGACAGACTTGTGGCACGATTTGCCCGTTTGGAAAGGCAATTAACCCAACTGCAGCGGCAGATGAATGCGGTGAATATGCTTACCCAGGCGGTATTCGGGTCTTTATGAGCCTATCTGGATATTCGAGTTGCATGAGCCGGCATCTGTTCAGGTTTTAAAATCTCACATTCAAATCGTTCCATCAACTCGAATGCTTTCCTAAGATTCAGACTGTGCTTGCCGAACAGCATTGCTCCGTCAATGCATTCTCCGATGAGTTCACAGCTATGATGTTCCTTTAGGTTCGGTGAGTAAATGATGATATAATCATACTTTATCTTAAGATGGGTAATAATCTGATTGATTTTGGTACAGTCGAGAGTTGTTACGTTATGGCTATTTTCGGTAAGCCAGCAGGATGGATAAATCCAGAGATTTCGGACACAGGTGGGGATACCGGTTATCGTGTGGCCGGAAGATATGTGTTCATCCAGAATGTGCGTATGCAGCTCAAAGACTCGAGCGACGGAGTCCCGTTGGTAATCCAGGTCAATCAGCAGGCACCTGTGGTCTTTTTTGGCCAGTTGAATCGCAACATTTATTGGAATAGTTACGGGAACTGTTTTTGTGCCTTCAGCCCCCATTAAGAGGGTTCGTGTATTGCTCCTGCAACGTGATATGATCAGCTCAGAAACTTCTTCGTAACGTTCTTTAATCGCCTGGACGTTCCATAAATGACTGTTATAATCGTGCGAACATTTTTGTTCATCAGCCCATTGCAGTTCTTCTGTGATATGAACATTCCCTGGTATACGTCGGCACAGTTTATATCTTTCGCTTTGATTAGGTCCATTTTTGTTTCCATCTGTTTTTAATTTATCGATGTTTAGCATAGCTGGTCTTTCTTGGACGGAATTTTTAATTTTTTCAGCCTCTTTTACTTCACAGCAATTCACCTTAATTCTTTGTTTTTTGTGTTCTTGACTTTGTGCTTTTTTGTCTGCTTTTTCAGAATATTTATGAACAAGAAGCTTATAAGCGAGAGCGGTTACAAAAGCCGGAAACTGGATTGTGATTACTGTCCCGAGTGTCAAATGCAGGTATGTGTTTCTGGATACAGTTGAAATTGTGGTTTCAAAGACTCCGATAATTAACCCCCCGGCGAAACACAATATAATAAAAATAAATTCAATCATTCCATCGTAAAGCACATAGTCTGAAGCTTTTTGCAAGCGCTCAAATGAGTTCTCCTCATCTTGTATTATGTTCCGAAGCTCCTTAGCTTGTTGCTGGTCGATTAATCCAATCCGTAATTCTTCTTCGATATGACAATATTTGAACCGCACAGTATCACAAACAAACGATTTTGCAATCTGTCTGACTTTCTTAACAGCGGTGAAAAGAGCTATAAATGCTGTACCGGCTGATAGAGGTAAAGCCAATATCATGAAGGCCGTGTTCTTCACTGATGCAACTTTATAAAAGAAGCTGACAATAATTCCCGTATCGCCTTGAGTTAGAATCAATCTACAGCATATGACTAATATGAAGCTTCGAAGTACGGTGATAGCCTTAATCAGATGCTCAAAGCCCGATATCTCTGAGACTGTTTTGGCTGATACACTTATAATCACCGAAGCTGCGGTCAATGATAAACTAAGTATGATCAGCACATCAACAAATTCGGTCGGTAAAGGTAACAACAGCCCGGCCAGTACAGCAGCTCCCATTGCGAGGCAGACAAAAGAAGGCCGCTTTGCCTGTTTCTCTTGTTCGGCAGTTTCATTTGCATCACTGTGAAAATCACAAATAAAAGCCATTTAAAATCCCGTAAAAAATATTAAGTCTTTTTACGCATTCGATAGATTAATGCAAGAATTTCCGCCACGGCCATATACAGATGCTCGGGTATTGATTCACCGGGTTTGACGGTTGAATAAATGGTTCTTGTCAATTCGGGCCTTCGAATAATAGGCACCCCGTAAGCCCGGGCAACCTCTCTGATGCGTTCAGCCATCATATCAGCTCCTTTAGCAACGACGACAGGAGAATCCATTATCTTGGCCTCATATCGAATAGCGACTGCGTAATGCGTTGGGTTTACCAGGACTACCGTTGCTTTAGGAACCTCCTGCTTGAGGCGCTGAATGCTCATTTGCATTTGTATTCTTCGCATTCGCGACTTTATGTGCGGTGAGCCTTCTGTTTCCTTAAGCTCTTCTTTCACCTCCTGTTTGGTCATCTTCAGATCCTGGATGTATTTCCATTTCTGGTATAGAACATCAGTGACGGCAATGACTAAAAGGGCAGCCCCGATGCGGAGCATCAACCCTAACGCGACCTTTCCGATAACAATTATGATTTGCCACGACCATGCCCATCGAAGGGTTGCTAATGTTTTTAACCGGCTTTTCAGGTACAAAAAGATGATCAAACTGATGACAAGTAGCTTAAAAACTGACAAACATAAACGTACAAACGACCGCATCGTCACCAGTTGTTTGCATCCGTTAACCGGATTAATGACGTCCCATTTTGCTTTGAGGTTTTCAGACGAAAAACTAAGGCCGCTGACGAGCACATTTGCCATAACGGCTCCGAACGAAAGGGCGGCAAACACGGGGCAAACAAAAAGCAACATACTTTCGAGTTTAATATTTAAAAAACGCACCAGCGCCTTAGCATCTCCAAAGGCAGCTGTTTGACAAGACATCGCTTCTTTAATATGTGTAGTCATCCAATTCATCAGGGTGGGAGCCATCATAAAAATGCAAGCCACAAGCATCAAAAGTGTAACTACACCGCCAAGTTCATCGCTGTGAGGAAGCTTGCCTTTTTCACGTGCGCGCCTGAGCTTACGCTGGGTTGGTTGTTCTGTTTTTTCTGCTGTTGGTTTTTCTTCGGGCATAAGAAGTTATTTTTCAGTTAAGGTTACGGTTGTATAAGGTTTTACAAGGGCAGTAATTTACCCATCCAGTCGGCGAATTCCCCAACGAACGTATTCAGAAAAGGCAGAAAGATAACGGCCATCAGTAAACCTAGTCCAACTCGAACGGGAAGACTGATGAACAAAATATTCATTTCCGGGATAACTCGGGCAAGCACCGCCAATATGATCGTAAGCAGAATAAATGCTGCAAGAATCGGGGCTCCGAGTCGCAAGCCTGCTATGAACATCGTTGAGCCGGCCTCTATAATTCCTCCCGTTAAAACAGATATCGTAGGAATGCTTCCAACGGGGAACGTTTCATAGCTCCTGTGAATAACAAGTAAAAATAACTGATGCCCCTTGGAAGCAATAAACAGTACGATAAAGAGAATCTCCCACAGGCTCGATAAAGGCCTCGATTCCTCGCCCGTCAAGGGATTCATTGCCTGAATCATCCCGATTCCCATTTGTCGTTCTATAATAGCTCCGCTTAATTTTACTGCAGAGAAAACGATTGCGATCGCAAGGCCGAGAGCAAGACCGTACGTTGCTTCATTAAATATCAGCAGCATTGCTTCAAGCTCGGAAATATTGCCTGCATCGAGTTCAAAGGGATTGATAAAACTGAAGAAGAGCGAGAGAAGAAAAACTGTTGCCGCCTTTATGCGTACAGGTATGGTTTTCCACCCGAAAATAGGAAGAATTAATAAAAAAGCCGAGACTCGTGTTAAAACGAGTCCGAATGCGAGTAATTTTTCAATCATCAGCTCCATTAGCTAATGCCCTGTATTCTGAATGTAGCCGAATACCTCAGTCGTAAACTTTATCATTACACTGAGCATCCAGTTGCCGAATACCAACAGCACGAATCCCATCGCTAAAAGCTTTGGGATAATAGTCAAGGTCATGTCGCGAATGGATGTTACTGCCTGAAGCAGCGTCATGACAATTCCAACCATCATGCAGATAACCAAAACCGGTGCTACTAACAGCAGTGCCGTTTCCAGTGTATGCCGGCCAAGATAAAGAAAAAAGGTGCTGTCCATATCAGTATCCCTCAATAGACGTTATGTAAAACCAAGGCTGAGACCGCGGGCTAACAAGGTCCAGCCGTCAACCAAAATAAAAAGGATAAGTTTGAATGGCAAAGAAATCATCACCGGCGGAAGCAGCATCATTCCCGCACTCAGCAGAATACTTGCTGTTGCCACATCAATCAGCAGAAACGGAATAAACAGAAGACAGCCGATTTCAAATGCAATCTTAAATTCACTGATGATAAACGCCGGAATCACTACGTGCAAACCAATGTCCATAGGGCTTTTGGGTGTTTCCATTTTCGACATTCGTACAAAAAGGGCCAGTTCGTCTTCATTGCATTGGCGAAGCATAAATTCCTTCATACAATCCAACGTTACTGAACCCGCCTGAGAAAAGTCGATTTTATCTTCCAGATAGGGTTGCATGGCTTTCGTATTGATTTCAGAAAAAGTCGGTGCCATGGTGTAAAGCGTCAGAAACAGGGCCAACCCCATAATTGCAATGGTGGGAGGTATGGTTTGAGTGGTTAACGCACGTCGAACAAACGCCAGTACAATTACAATACGGGTAAAGGAAGTCATCATTACCATAAGACTTGGTAAGATGGCAAGGCCGGCGAATATAATAACAAGCTTTACGGGGGTCGACCATTCCTGTCCTTCCGAACCATCTTTCGTAGCTTTATCCACGATGGTGATTAGATCGGTGACGCTGGGTACCATGCCCTGTGACGGTTCTTTTTGCTGATCATTATTTACGATGGATTCAAGAGCTGCCGAAGGTTCGGATTCCTGACCCGATGCGAAATTAAACAGGATAAACGTTATAAGCATCGAAATATATATAATTTTTCGACTATGATTCATTTGTTTCTGTCTGGCTGTCATCAACAAAACCTGTTAAGTCACTAAATGTTTCCGTGACGTCGGCAATGAAATTAATGTTTTCGTTAGTACTGCCGACGAGTATTTCTCTACGTCCGATTTTTAGAAGATGTAACGCTTTCCGCTGGCCTAAGTAAAGCGTTTCAACAATCTGGACTTTTTTACCGCTGAGACGAGGGATTTTGCCCCCGAGACGTTTCGAAAAATAAATGGCTACAATGCCTACTCCAACGACAAGAAGCACGGAGAAAATAAATTTGTAAACAAGTTCCTTGTCACTGAATCCACTAGTTTTTTTAAAGGTGAAATTGGGGTCCGCAGCAGACATAGCAGTGGTCTTCGATTGATGTTCACTTTCTTTATAGTTTTTTTGGGCTGAACAGGGTGCTGCAAGGCTGCACACAACTACAGCTATCATTAGAACAAGCATCTTTTTATTTGTATTAACAACCACCTGTAAAGACATCGTTTCTTTATGACCCTTTTTATTCTTTGCCGAAAGGCCCGAAATCAGTGTGTAGTGTGCAAATACTGTGCCCAGATGCGTAATTTACCCGTTTTATGGCCTGAGAGGTTGATTTTTAGTGTTGGATAGACGTATGAAAAGATATATGTAGAAAAACTTTACAAATAATCGCTTGCTTTATACAAATATCTGAAAAATTATATTCAACTGCTAAAAAAGAGAACTTGAAAGCTGGTCTTGGTTTGTTCTGATGATGGTGATGAAAATCTGTGAGTCATCAGAGAAAGGACTATCACCTTGTACCCATTCGCCGCCGCTGCCTGCGCCCCATGAGTAAATATTCTCACCAAAATCCGCACCAAGTCGACTGCGGAGGAAGTCAGATACTGATTTTGCGCGTTTGGCTGAAAGGACCCATCTTCCCTTTTCGGTTTTTTCATCATGTGCCAGGCCTAAAACATAAAGATTAATGAATTTAAGGTCCGAGTTCTGTTCGAGGTCCGAACAGAAGTTGATGAGATACCGTCTGGCTTTATCATCGAGTTCCGCGGTACCGCGAGCAAATCGAACATCAGGAATTGTCACACTGCTGCGTTGACCGGTTAACTGAGATGGCATGGTCTGCATGGATTCACGGAGTTTGTTGAGAATACGGCGCATTTTTTCGGTGCGCGCGCTTACAGTTCTACCTTTGTAGTCTTCATCCGGCTCACTTAGTTCATATTTAATCTTATATTCACCCAGATCCATGACCACGTTTCTTCCGGGCAGGATACCCAGACCAAAATTTTGTATCGCCCCGACAAAGGAGGCTTTTCCCTTTTTGAAAAGTCCCTGATCGGTAGTCACCGCCAGTGTCTGAAGCAGAACGAAAAACGTCAACAGCAGCGTCACCATATCAGAAAAGGTAACGATGTATCCGGGAACCTTGGGACCGTTTTCCTCTTTACCTTTTTTTTTCGCGCTCAATTATAGATGCTCCATTCCAGTAGAACGATTTCAAGAATACGGCTGTTGTTCGTTGATGCCATTTGGTTTTTCATGCTTTCACGTTGTGTCTTGTTAATGGTACTTACGGCTGACATATTAAACCGGTCTTTATCCAAACCATGCCTGCTGACGAGATAGTTCAAAATAGTGTACGCTCTTGATAGGCTGAATTCCAGGTTGTGCTCATCATTGACTAAATCAGTTTCTGCAAGAACAACCCGGACGGGATTTTCCCGAAGAAATGCCGCCATCGTAGAAAGAATTTCGCGTCCCCTTGCGGAAACGGCGTTTCCGCTTGCCCAGAATACGTCACGGGACGGTACGACGAAGACTTTATAATTATAATAATCCAGCGGCTGCGTCTGACGCAGACCTCCTTCTTCCTTTTTTTCATCTGTGGGTTTCTCGCTGCCCTGGGAAGGTTCACTCTCAACCCGGATGAAATTTACATTCGAAACAGCTTCCATTGACGACTTGGTTCGCAGACCAACAGAAGGAAGGTAGGTTGAATAGATAACTTTTAAGTTTGAGAACGTTCTCTCTTCAAACGTCGAAAAACTCAGCAGCAGTACGAAAAAGGTCAACAGCAACGTCATACAATCGCTGAATGTGACCATCCATTCCGGAGCGCCGGGAGCCTCATCCGATTCTTTTTGCCCCTTCTTTTTTTTCATTATACGTTCGCCTTCACTTCTTCCCGCTTGTTGTGTGAAACAAAGGAGTGCATTTTTTCTCGAACGGATGTCGGATTATCGCCGGCCGCAATCGAGCAGAGTCCTTCTACAATCATTTCCATGGCGGTGACCTCGGCCTTTGAGTAAATTCCGAGTTTCCCCGCCAGCGGGAGAAAGACAAGGTTTGCGGCGAAAGCGCCGTAGAATGTTGTGAGCAGTGCGGTGGCCATACCGATACCAATCTGGTCGGGAGAGGAAAGGTTTCGTAACATCTGCACCAGACCGATCAGGGTGCCAATCATTCCGAACGCGGGAGCGGCGGCACCCATAAATTCCAGAATCTTTTTACCTGTGCCATGTCGGTTTTGAAGATTCTCAATTTCCAAATCGAGAATATCACGAATGGCGTCTTCTTCCTGTCCATCCACCAGCATTTGCATGCCCTTGATAAAGAAAGGATTTTCAATTTTTCCTATCTCTTGTTCGAGGGCCAGCGCACCATCCCGACGATTAATCGCTGCAAAGTCCACCATTTTTTGTGTCAGCTCCGCTGGGGTCGGTATCTTTGCGACAATGGTCTTTTTGATAATCGAAAAGATACCCAGGAACTGAGGCAGTGAAAAATGTATCAATGTTGCACAGATCATTCCTCCTATCGTGATACCCAGTGATGGAATGTTGACAAACATTTTCCACCCGCCGCCGGAAACGATAGCGAGTATGATGACTGCGAAACCGAGAACGATACCAATAATTGTTGCAATGTCCATTTTATTGTGTTTCCACTATTTTTTTCAATTTTTGACACAAAAGCGCCGCTAATTTCGGTTCAGCGGTTGACAATTCCGCTAAAAGATTCGCTTTGGTTCTGTCTTCCATATAGTGCAGAATTTTTACTACATCCTCCAGACCCGACTGGCCGTTTGCGGTTTGCATCTTGCTCATATTAATAAGAATGCCGCTGGCACTCTCCGGGGCCATCCGGTTGTATGTACTCGCAATGGCTCGGAGATTTGCACTTTCTGCACTTGCAATCTCAACCAGGCTTTTTTGAAGTTTCTCTTGTTCGCTTTTAATGTTTGCTACGATGACGGAAAGCTCGGTGCGCAGTTTTTTTAGTTTTTCGACGTCCTTTCGGAGGGTTGCTTCAGCAATTTTTATCCTTTCTTCCTGCACTTCAATCGCTTTTATTTTGTCCTTGTACTCCTGTATTTTGGTTCGAACTTCATAGATAAGATTCTCGAGTTGTTTCTCTGTCAGCCCTCTGGAAATATCTTCCGGTGTACCGTCTTTGGCAATGCTCGATAGCGATTTCAGTCCGGGTGATTGAGGAGTGCTTGTATCGGTGGCGGTTGTTGTATCCGGCGGTGCTTGTTTTGTGGGTGTTAAAAACCACGTCACCGCAAACGTTATTGAAAAACTAAGCATCCCGGCAGCCGCTACTATAATAATTTTTTTAAGTTTCATATCTTCTCCTTCCATAAAAACATTTATTAAACCTGATGATGTTCGTTGCCGGCCCTGCTCCGAACAAAACGAATTGTCGAACGCTCATCAAGTTCCTTTTGTTCTAATTTTTCCGCTTTTTTAAAGAACTTCTTTTTGGCTTCTTCTCGCAGTTTCTCAAGTCCTTCCTTGAAACGCTTGATTTTTAGAACTTCTTTAATTATCTCTTTTTGCTTGGATTCCAATTGCTTTATCTTTTTTTCGAGTACCTTGATGCGTTCATTATTGGTTTTGGAGCATTTTAAGAACAGTTCCTGCTGCTTTATTCTTTGGTTATGTTCCCTGGAGCTGATTTTCGCTATTAAATTGTCGAGTATCTTCTTTTGAAAGAGCAGTTCACTGCGCGTCGAGGCAAGCTTTTCTGTCAGCTCAAGCAGTTCAGCCCGCTTGCTCTGTTCTTCTTTCTTCTTTATGTCGAGCACTCGCTGCAGTCGCCATTCAAACTTTCTCATTTACACTTTACCGTTTCTTTTTCAATTATTCGGATTTAAAAGATTATCCCATGTTTGGGTGATTTCTTTTAGCCGCCGAACGGTTTCTGTGAATTCCGTGCGACTTCGAACAGGCTGTATTAGAAAGTTATTTATTTGATCGATGAGTGCCACAGCTCCATCGATTCGTTTATTACTGCCGGGTGAAAAAGCCCCGATGTTAATCAAATCTTCCGCATCGATATAGGTTGCATAGATTTCCTTGAGTTTCTGAGCTGCCCGTTTATGTTCCTCATCGGTAACAGCCGACATTAATCGGCTGATGCTGCTCAAAATGTCAACAGCCGGGTAATGAGAGCGTTCGGCTAATTTACGTGAAAGGACAACATGGCCGTCCAAAAGACTGCGGGCACTGTCGGCTACCGGGTCACTTAAATCATCGTTTTCGACGAGGACGGTCAGAATGCCTGTTATACTGCCACTTTCAATACACCCGAGACGCTCGATGAGTCTCGGCATCAGAGAAAACACACTCGGGCAATACCCTTTGGTTGCCGGTGGTTCACCTGCGGCCAGGCCGATCTCTCGCTGGGCTTGTGCAAACCGTGTCAGAGAATCCATCATAAAAAGTACATCGCTTCCTATGTCTCTGAAGTACTCTGCTATAGTAACGGCCACAAAAGCCGCTTTGACACGCTGTATCGGCGGTGAATCCGAAGCTGCCACAACCACTACACTTCGTTTTAATCCCTCATGTCCCAATTGTTCTTCGAGAAATTCACGAACCTCGCGGCCGCGCTCACCGATCAAGGCAACGATATTAACATCCGCTTCACTCGAGTTGGCGATATCACCTAAAAGCACACTTTTGCCGACGCCACTGCCTGAAAAGATGCCGATACGCTGCCCCTTGCCGCATGTCAAAATACCGTCTATCGAGCGAATCCCTAAGGGCAACGGCTCTGTTATCTTCTCACGGCTCAGGGGAGGAGGGCTTTTTGCATCAAGCGCCTTTCGTTCAGACCCTTGTAGCGGCCCCAGGCCGTCAATCGGCTCGCCCAGGCCGTTAATAACGCGACCTAAGACATTTTCGCTGATGGTAATATAGCGAGGTGTTGTGCGAGCTGTCACGGTATCTCCGGGTGATATGCCTTCGATGTGCTCGAGAGGAAGTAAAATGAGGTGATTTCTTTCAAATCCCACGACCTCGGCCAGCACCCTTCGGCCGTCTTTGAGTTGGATACCGCACAACTCTCCCAGTCCCACCATCGGCCCCGTTGACTGGACGGTAAGTCCTGAAACTCGAACCACATGACCGCGGCAATTCATTAGATTCACTTGCCGAAGCGCGTTATGAAATGTATCAAAATCAATCAGGTTTTTTTGGGCGTTATTCGTTTTCATCTATTTATTCCGCATTCGTTAATGCTTTGGATATATTCTCTAAATGTTCCTCAATAATCGATTCAAGGACGCCTTTTGGGGTTTCTACTAAACACTCGGCCTTGCCCACGTTCGGGTCCGGCACCAATTTTAAATCTGTCAAACCATCTGATTTATTCTCCGCTTCGGATATTTGACATTGTGCAAAATCTTCGGGATTCAAGTGCACTACGATATCCTTATGTGTTGGAACATTATTGAGTGCCTCTTGAATAATTGACTCAATCTTATAATCACTGTCCTTGACTTGCTGCATCAAAACTTTTCTGGCAATTTCAACGGCGAGCTTTGCGATCTGCTGTTTGTGTTCTTTGATGATATTTTGCTGAGCATGCTTCAGCTCCCGAGCTGCTGTATGCAGTGCCTCAAAAACGGAATCCAGATTTTGCTTTTGTGTGCTTCCTTCAGAAGCTCCGGTGTTCGAAGCCCCTGAAGGCTTTGGTTTGCTCGCAGCTCTGTCGACAGCCTCCGGTGTCTGCTCCATCTGATTTGCATCGGATGCGAGTGTTAGCGATTCAATGGGTCTTTCAAGCTCGATAGTAACCATCGCTTATAGCTTACTCCCGTTTCACAAACCTGAGTTTATCTTGTTCGTTGGCTTCACGAAGAGGATTCACGATATTTTCCCTTGCCTCAAGCACCTCCTTGGGCAACGGTTCCTGCATCAGGGAGGTTTCTTCATCGAGTGAAGCCGCTACGCGCTCGGAGATGTTTGATTTTATTTTTTGCATTATTTCTTCTTCTGCACCGAATAGGGCGACTGCCAGAATTTTTGTTTCGATGGAGCGTAAGGCTTCCTGCAGCGACCGATCGGCAATCGATGGAATGTCTTCCCAGGTGACCATTAAGTTTCTGATTTTTTTACACGTCTCTTCGTCTTTTTTTTGAATATCTTCTATCAGCTTGTCACGAAGCTCCTTCTCCAGGCCGTTCAATACAATGGCAAGCTTTCGAAGAGAGTCTTCCCACTTACCTGGTTTTTCAACAACAACCTCATTCCCAAAGTTTTTCAGTCGTGAACTGACCATCGTGGCTATTTTTTCTATCACGCCGCGTCCCGGTGCCTCTCGACTTGTCATTCTGCATACAACCTGGCCCCTTATGTCATCATTTAATAACAAAAGAACCTCTTGGCTTTTCTTGGGAGGTAGCTCCGAGAGGACGGTCGCTATCGTTTGAGGGTGTTCATTCTCTAAAGCAATAAGTAGTTCTTCAGCCGTGGCCAAGCGAATCTCTGTAAATACGTCCTTTTTTTCCGTTACTTTTTTTATTTGGTTTTGAATCTGTTTGGCTTTTTCTTCGCCGACGGTACTCACCAGCATACTATTTATAAATCCCTTCACACCAAATCCTGTCATAACCGTGCTGTCTTCATTTCCTTGAAGATGTTTAAAAAATTCCCGAGCGACTTTGGTCTGCACTTTTGCGTTCATCTCGCCCGACGCCTCTAACTCTGCAAGCTCCAGTGCAATCGCTTCAACCTTGTCGCTCGGCAGGTCCTTGATGAGTTCCTTCGCGGTCTTAGGGTCAAGACTCATCAGCAGGGTTGCGGCTTTGCGAGTTCCCGACAAATTCATAGAGTTACTCCTCCTGTTGTGCCAACCAGTTCATAAATAAACTTTTCACTTGTTCCGGATTGTTTTGTACTGCGTGAGCTATCTGTTTTCGAAGCATCAGGGATTCATTACCTGCCCCGGAAGGTAATAAGCCGGCTGTTTCCTGACCTTGTGAGAGTTGATTCTGAGCTATTTCGGTGCTCGATTTTTTATTTGCACCGCCAAATATCTTAAACACTAAAAGCGCGCATATGGCCATAATACCCAGCGAGGCCTGTTTGACGATTGCTAAATACTGACTGATACTCGAAACCTTCTCAACTTTCATCGGGGCTTCAGGACGGTAAAACTCGGCCTCAACAACGCTTAAAGAATCTGCTTCCGTCAGTCCCAGAGCATTCCGAATCAGGTTCTCTACCTCGGTCAGCTCCATAATGTTTACGGTTTGTGTCTCAGTGGTTTCTGCATCTTCTTCTGTGGCCGTGGTTTCTTCGCGGGTTAAATCCACGACGGCTGCAACTCTCAGAGATGTTATTTCACCAGGCAGGTCGGTTGTGCGTTCAATGGTTTTACCTATAACATACTCCGTTAGAATCGTTTGGTCTGACTTGCTGCCTGCGGTAGCGGCCGGTTCACCTTCGGGGGAAGGGGATGTCGGTTCCGTTTCTTTGAGTGTCTTTATCTCCTCTTTTTTGGGTACCTTCCCTTGAGAATCGTAAGTTTCTTTTACAGTGTCGCTGCTTTTCATGTCAAGAATCGCACTGACTTTGACCGAAGCCCGACCGGGTCCCAATACCTTGCTGAGCATCTCTTCGACTTTATTTGAAAGATTGTTTTCAACGCGTTCTCTGTAATCTTGTACGGAATCCGCACCGCTGGTAACAATGTTTTGGTCCGAAGTGCTTGATAATAAATGTCCGTTACTATCCACGACGGTCACCTTGTCTGGCTTAAGTCGTTCAACGCTTCCCGCTACGAGGTGAGTAATCGCGGCGATATTTGTAGGACTCAATTTGTATCCAGGCTTTAATTGAAGAACGACTGAGGCGCTGGGGGTATCTTCTTCGGATTGAAATAAAGACTGCTGGGTTTTCACAATATGCACACGAGCACCCAAAACGCCATCTATCATTTGAATACTCCGACCAAGCTCGTCTTGAAGCGCTCGCTGTAGATTGACGTTTTGTACAAAGGGGCTCACTCCAATTTTTTCGTTGTCAAAAAGCTTATATCCAAGATGCTCTCCGGTAGGGAGTCCTTCTTTGGCCATGTCCAGCCGAAGTTGATAGACCTGGTCTTCGGGGACATAGATGGTTGTCCCGCCGTCCTGTAATTCATACTGAACACCTTGACTGCTGATTTTTTCCGCTATTTTGGAAGCTTCTTCGCGTGATAAGTTGTGATATAAAAGCCGCATTTCAGGTTGCCGGGCCCAATGAAATAACAGGCCGCCGACCAAGCCGAAGGTCAAAAACACCGAAAGTAAAAGAGCACGGTGAACCAGACTGATTTTCTGCCAAATCAGTGCTAATTTTTGAAAAACACTCATATCTTTCCTTTATTGTTTTATTGAACAATAAGTGATGTCTGAGCTTTTATATCTGCATATTCATTGTCTGCTTGTACGCATCGATGAGTTTATTGCGAACTCCCACCAACAGTTTAAAACTCATATCAGCTTTGGAGACCGCCGATACGACCGACATCAAATCTTCATTTTTACCTGTCAGCAAATCCTTGACTGAAGTATCCGCCATATGTTGAAATTCCTGCGCATCCGAAATATATTTTTTGAATGTCTGTAGGGTATTGTCGGATTGTTTTGTTTTACCTGCTTGATTGATTTTTGCGGCACCCGCGGTCGGGTTGGTTTTTGCCATCATTGAACTGGCGTCAGGATTTATTTTCATCATAATAATGCTCCTATGATAAAAGTCTACTCCAATTTATATTTATTTTTATGTTAAGTATTTGCGATTACA
>Ga0180438_10000453_pt1 | contig 80647 bp, 71 predicted proteins | sample SS_ome_12_FD_132455 | JGI IMG/M metagenome (GOLD analysis project Ga0180438, IMG submission 132455) | Hypersaline lake sediment archaeal communities from the Salton Sea, California, USA - SS_3_D_2 metaG | ecosystem: Environmental > Aquatic > Non-marine Saline and Alkaline > Hypersaline >...
ATTACACATGATAAAGATATCCAAAGGATTACAGGAAAAAAGGGATTTATTAAGGCAATGACTCTTAAAGAGTTAAAACAATTAGATTTTGGTGAAGGTGAGAAGATTCCTACATTAACTGAACTTGTAGAAATAACTAAGGGAAAAATTGGTTTAAATTGTGAAATTATAGTGCCCAATATAGCAAAAAAAACAATAGAAATCTTTAGGAAATATTCTATGATTGATTCAGTAATTTTAAGTTCTTTTCTTCATGATGAATTGCTAAAAGTTCAAAAACTGGAACCCAGTTTAAAATTAGCTTCATTAGAGCCTACTGATAGTAAAATAAGGTTAGATTGGAACATGAAAAAAGGAATGATTCAATTTTGTATTGATAATGATTTATTTGCGATAAATCCATTTGTAATGATGGTGGATGAGGCATTTGTAAATTATGCACATAAAAATAATATAAAAGTATTTCCTTGGACCGTTGATTCCAAATTATTAATAAAGAAATTAATTAAGTTGGGTGTAGATGGTATAATTACTGATGATATTATGCTCACCAAAGAAATATTTAAGAATAAATATTATTCTAAAAATAAATAAATAAAAAAAAGTTACTTCACATGAAACAGGATCATTTTCTAGTAATTTCCCATAAAGGTGCCGGAGAGTATGCTCCCGAGAATACGCTCAAAGCAATTCAGAAAGCAATCGATTTAGGTGCAGAATTTGTCGAATTCGACATCCATAAAACTAAAGATAATAAAATTGTACTAATTCACGATGCTGATACGTATAAAACTACAGGAAAGCACGGAATTATTAAAAATATGACTCTCACAGAAATAAAAAAGCTTGATGCTGGAGAGGGAGAGAAAATTCCAACACTACAAGAAGTTATTACAGTAGCTAAAAACAAAATTAATCTACAAATAGAAATTAAAGCAGAAGGTTTAATAAACAATTTAGTCCAACTATTACATCAAGAAAATCTTATTGAATCGTCTATTATTAGCAGTTTTTCATTAAGTGAGTTAATTAAATTAAGAAAGAAAGAACCTAAATTAAGAATTGGTTATCTTTTACCCGCAGAAATACAAAATGTACGATTTATTAAAAGAAATATATTAAAAGCAACAAAAAATCATTTTTATGCCATTCACCCCCATTTTAGTATTGTTAGTAAAGAAATTGTAGAATATTCTCAAAATAACAACTTAACGGTAAATGTATGGACCGTTAATGATGAAAAAACTATGAAGAAATTGATTAATTTAGGAGTTAATGGTATTATTACAGATGAAATTGCGGTCCTTAAAAACTGTTTAAAAAGTATCTCTCGATAAAATATTTTAGTTATTTTTAATTAATCTATCTTATATTTTGGATTTAACTCATTTAAGTTCAATATGTCGCTAAAAAATGAACAAAAAATAGATTGGGATACCCTTTTTTATCCTAATGCCCTTGGCATTATAGGAGCAAGTTATGATCCTGCGGGAGGAGGATTTTTCGCTAGAGCCATGAAAGATAAATTTCGGGGAGAAATTTATTTATTTAATCCCAAACTTGCGGGTAAAAAGCTTTTTGATTTAAACGTTTATAGTTCTATTTTAGATGTATCAGAACCAATCGATTACGTAATATTAGCAGTACCTGCTAGGTTAGTACCAAATTTGTTAGAGGAAGTGGGACAAAAGCATGTTCCTTTTTGTACTATATTTTCATCTGGTTTCAGAGAAGTTGGAAATGAAGATTTAGAAAAAAAAACGTTAGAAGTTGCACGAAAATATAATATTAGATTAATTGGACCAAATTGCATAGGTGTCTATAACCCAAAGGCTGGATTATATTTTGCTTTTGAACAATCTAGAAAAGCAGGCAATTTTGGAGGTATTTTTCAATCCGGAGGTTTAGCGCAAAATGTAGCTCAACTTGCAGTTTCCTATGGTCTTTATATCTCTAAATTCATATCTATAGGGAATTCTTTAGATTTATCCCCGGCAGACTTCTTAAATTATTTCCAAACAGATGAATATACAAAAATTATAGGAATATATATTGAAAATTTGCGTTCTGTTTCCCAGGGTAGAAGATTTATGATGAAAGTTAAAGAATGCAATCTCAATCGAAAACCAGTAATATTATGGCGAGCGGGATATGGTGAAGCTACAAAAAAAGCAATTATGTCTCATACTGGGGGTCTTGCTGGAAATAACAAGATTTGGAGTGCAGTTGGGAAACAAACGGGTAGTCCTGTAGTAAATAATTCAAATGAATTAGCAGCACTAGCATCTGCATTTAACTTAACTCACTTACCTGAAACGAGGAATGTAGGAGTTATTGGTATCGGAGGTGGATCTACAATCGAAGCAATTGATATTCTCGAGAAATACAACCTTAAAATTCCCGCGTTATCCGAAAAGATCATTAATAAGATGATGAGGTTCATACCAGATGTTAATACAAACGTGACTAATCCTATTGATTTAGGGGGAATGGGAATTCAACCAAATATCTATTATCGTACAATCTTGGCTTTAGATACAGATCCAAATATTTCCTCAATACTATTTATAAAGGATCCAGAACGCTTTGGAGGATTCGAAAGTATACTTGAAGAATTAGGTTATAGTGGTCTTGATTTAAATAGAGAGTTTATTAGATATATATCAAAAGCAAAAAGTGTTTGCACCAAACCAATGTATTGTGTAATGCTCAAAATAAATGAAGGTTTTGAAGAATATAAAAGTAGATATAAATTTAAATTAAAGTTATTGAACCGAAATGTTCCGGTTTTTGAATCTTTAGACTTAGCAGGGTCCATTTTAGATAAAGTAAATTCCTATAGAGAATTTCTCCAAAAACATGGAAAATATCCAAAATTAGAATAATCATTTTAAATTTTTAATTCTTTAAATGTGAAACTTCAATGGGTTTACCTGGACTCCCTTGATAATAATACCTATCTGGCTTTCCCCTCCAATTCTTATGAAGAACTGTGTTAGGGAATATAACATTTTTATTTGTTGTGAGAGCATTAGGACCCGCAATAATTCCAGGATAAAAAGTGGTTTCTTTACCAAGTTTGATCTCCATAATTGAAATTTTGCCAAAAATAGTATTCACAGCATGGCTAGATAATGCAGAAGTTGGGTAAATAAAAACATTATCACCTAAATCAGTGAATTCTAATCCGACATAAGAGTCGCAATAGATTACATTCTTTCCAATTTTGTTATGACTTATTCTTTTTAAGGTTCGATTGACTAGCCATGGAAATGGTGATTTAGATGTTAACCACATAGGATACTTTATAATAAAACCTCGTTTATGGTAATACTTTATCATTTTCCCCTCATCACTTTTTTTATCATCTAAAACTCGTCTGAATACTCCCTCTATAGGTGGAGACTTTTTGTTCCAATTACGTACCCAACTTGCTGAAAACTCAATTAATAATATTAAATAGAGGTAATAAAGAAATAATAGAAATATGGGTATGAGAAGAATATGAAAAATTAAAGGAATTGATAAAAATTTAATAAAACCATATTCAAATAATAAAAATATTCCAAGACAAATGTATAATGGCACTAAAAAGCTTACAAAATTAATTTTAAAAAAATCTAAGGCAGGGAGTTCAACAACTTGCTCTTGTTTTTTATCAAACTCAGTTTTAGTTAAAGTTGCAATATCACTCTTATCCATATTAATATTAGTTATAATAAATTATAAAAACTTTAAGCAAGCATTTTCTCCTCTATTTTACCAATATGATCTAATTTATAGATATCAGTAAAAATCCAGACCAAAATTGTCATTAATATTCCCAAAATAATAAAAAGCAAATATAAATTATAGATTCCGATGATTGTAGCCAAAATTCCTGAAATAATCGACCCTAACGGCATAAAAGCAAAAGTAAGGGCATGATCTATTGAAACTATACGTCCAACCTTATCATGCGTTACAGAACTCTGTAAAATTGTCATGTAATTGTTGATAATAAAACTAAATGAAATCCCTTGAATAAATAACCCGATACCCATTATAATAAAAAATCTATAGGGAGCAAATAATAAAAAAGAATATCCAATAAATATTCCGATTGTAGAGGACATTATTATTATTGTTTTGTGATTCCAATTTTTTTTAAGTGAGTTAATAAATCCACCTAAAATATTTGCAATAGATATAAAGGATCCTACAAATGCTAATTCAAGAGCAATTCCATCATGAATATTATAGATAAAAAAAGGTAATAGTTCAGTAAAGGGACGTATTAGAAAATTTGCCAAAGTTGCTAATAAAATTAAACTAAGTAGTCCAGGAACAGTTTTTAATGTCATTAAACCTATTTTAAAATCTTTAAAAAATGAAGTATTTTCTCTTTCTAAATGTGTTTTTTTTATAGAGGGTATTGATATGAATAATATGGGTATCAATGCTATGAAAAATGTAAATATATCAATCAATAAAATCGGTTTTATTTGTTGTTGAAAAAGTTCAAATAAGGATCCACCTAAGATTGGTCCCACAAGAAAAATTAAACTCGAGGATAGAGAATTCAATCCATTCACTCTTGTTAATCTATTTTTAGGGACCATTGAAGGAACAATCGCATGATATGTTGGTACATGAAATGCCTGAAGTACACTACGGATAGTATTAACAAATAATACAACCCAGATATTCGTGATATTGAGCCAAAATATTATAAAAAGAATAAAAGTTACTAATGCTTGTGTAGCATCAATACCTATTATTATCAATTTCCTATTCAATCTATCTGAAAGAACCCCTGCAATAGGTGCAAATATAATCTGAGGTATAAAGTAAAGAACAGATGCCATGGAAAGGATAATTGGATTATTAGTTTCTATCGTAATCCACCAAGTAATTACAAAAAAAACTAAAGATGAACCTAATAAGGAAAATTGCTGACCAAGTAAAAAATAATAAAAATTTTTATATGTCTTTTTTGTGGCTAATTCCATCATCTTAGGCAAAAAATCGATTTATAGATTTGATTATAAGAATATGGAAAAGTTAAATTTTTTGTTCCATCTCAATTTCCATAAGTTTTTTATCAGTGAAATCTTTGACTTCAATTTTGCTAATTTGGTCTAACTTTCTGATTTTTGTAAAGAACCATAATAAAATTGGATTTATAATACCTATTATTGCACATATGAGATAGAGGTTAGTAATACCCATAAAATCTGCTGCTGGACCTGCGATGAGTGCTCCAATTGGTGCAATAGCCATGGATATTGTGTGATCAATTGACATAGCCCTTCCAATTTTATCAGAAGGAACAACTTCTTGAAAAATTGTAAGGTATGTTGCAACAGTAATCGGAAACATTATTGCTCCAAGAAACCCTCCGAGCATCATTATATAAAATTGTCGATAAGGTGCAAATATCACTAAGAGGTATGCCATAAAAAACACACTTTCTCCAATAATATTCACTTTTACTTTACTATTCCATTTTTTCTTAACTGTGGTAATTATTGACCCTATAATATTTCCTATCTGGATAGCACCAAAAATGAATGCTAAATCAAAAGCTGTCCCCCCATGAGTAATATTGATATAATAAGGCCAAAGAACATTAAATGGTCTGAAAATAAAATTAAATATCATAGCAAAACAAATAAGTGCTAAAAGCCCAGGAATTGATTTCACAAGTTTAAAACCATCAACCAATTCTTTCATGAATGGTTCCTTTTTTAAATTACCGATATCTTTACGTTGGTGTGGTATCTTAATCAATAATAACGGAATCAATGCTATCAGATAGGTCACCACATCAATCAAGAAAATGTAGGTAATCGGAAAGAGTTCTAATAATAAAGCAGAAAGAATTGGACCAACCATAAAAATGATCCCTGAAAAAAGAAAGTTAGCTCCATTAATACGGCTCAGTTTATCTTTTGGAATCATACTTGGGATAATTGCTTGAAATGCTGGTACTTGTATTGCGAAAAGAACATTTCTCATCGTATGAATAAGAAGAATAAACCAAATATCCGTTAAGTCAAAGAAAAATAAGAAGAATAAACCTAAAGTCAAAATAGCTTGGCCTGAATCAACAATCATTATTATAGTTTTGCGACTTATTCTATCTGCCACTACGCCTGCGAACGGAGTTACTATCACTTGAGGGATAAATATCAAAAAAGTGGCTATTGAGAGATATATAGCGCTTTGGGTTTCAATAGTAATCCACCAAGTAATTACAAAACCAATAATACCTGAGCCTAACAACGAAAATTGTTGCCCAAACATGAAATAAAGATAATTTTTAAACGATTTTTTAGTCGGTATTATTTCAAAACTCATTTTAACCTTTTCTCTTTTTAGATTAACTTTCTAAATTTATACTTCTCTTGAAAAAGTATAGGATTGATTACATAATTAGTTTTGATTCATGAACTTCGGTTAAAGTTCAAACTTAATTGAAACTGAAAATGAACTAGTAATTTACTTATTAAATTTTCAGCAAAAAACGTTAAAATAAATCTAGAAGATGCTTTTCAAATAAAATTATCGATGTTTCTTCCGTTCGAACTTAGGAAAGATTGCGCCGGTTTTTTCTTTATAATTTATATATTCTTCTCCAAATCTTAAAATAAGATCTTTTTCTTCATAATATATGACAATTGGAATTATCAGTACCATTAAAACTGAAAACCAGATAAGAAGAAACAAAGAATTAATACCTAAACAAATAATGATAAATAGTGGTATTGAACCAGCAATTTGAGGATGACGTATATGCTTATAAATTCCTCCATAGAGTTTAGTTTCTTCTGATGGTTTAATTGTTTCTTTTCCAGCAACCATTATAGATTTAAAAATGATAATCACGAAAGGAATTGCGATTATAATTGAAATACCAACAGCTAAAGAATCATTCGCGATTATTTTCCAGTTTAATTCTGAGATTGGAACAAATTTCCAAAGAAATAAATTAATAAGAAGTATCAACCACAAAATATCTGAAACTACTCTTAAAATTTTGCCCTCCTTATATGCTCTTTGCCCAATTTTTTTTTCTCGACTAGCAGGTCTCACACTTAAAGTGTAAATAACAAAACTCAGAATTGCAGAAATATTTAAGATTAGAAAATTCAATAAAGCTAGTATTTCAACTATTGCGTTCACCATTTCTATATTAAAACTCTTAGTTTATAAAATGTTTTCTTGGTTGTTTTTAACATTATTTTAATAAGTAAATCTAATATTTTTTGAAAAGTGATAATTTTTTATATTAGAAAAAGATATATAAATTATCTTTAATATTATGTTTTAAACTTATATTTTATATAGGTAAAAGCACCTGAGCAAGTCTTTGCCCAGGTGCGGGATTTTGGATTTGGAATAAGACTGGAAAGTCTTATAAAAAGGTTAATAAAAATGAGGAAATAAGCAAAATTGTGTATTTTCTCTTTTTCTTTTTTACCTTCTAAACTTTTATTTTTACTTATTGAAACTCTCTTCAAGTACTTTAAATAAATCTACCCCATCTCTCCCAAGCGGGGTATTAAATCTTAATAATTAAAGAGGGTGAGCAATATTTGAAAATATAGCACCCTTCTTTAAACATTTTTTCCACTTATAAATTATGAATTGAAAATCAATGTCAATTTAATAGTTTTTACTTCCTTTTTAAGTTGACATGCCATTTGGGGTTTCTTATTAAGAATCACTAACTTTTTTAATAATTTTTTTCAATTATATAGAATCTAAATCTAATTCTTACCAATCCATTAAATTAAGATTATAAATTTACAAAATCTAATAGGATTAAATCAAACTATTAAATTCTGAAAAATAAATTTAGTAATATTTAATATAACCCAAAATAATGGTAAGACTCTTTATAATAAGAAAATCTGAAGAAGCAAAAAATGAAAAGTGAATTTATTAAATTATATAATTTAGCAAAACTAAACTCATTGGAAATTTTAATAGAAGAACGTATCCAATATGTTGGTTCCAGTCAATCTCGATTTTTTGAAACGTATTTTAAGAATCAACAAAATCTAAGGAAAAAAGTTATTATCACTAAGATTTTTAGTTCGATCATTTTTAGCATCTTACCGTTAATCCCATTGCTCACATTTTTTCAAATTGATGATTCATTAACGAGTGGGTTATTCTCTATTGATGTTATCGTCTTTGCAGGAAGCCTGCTTTTTAGTTTATATTTTTTACTTCAATTTTTTAACTTTTTTCTATTAGGCATCTTTAATGTATCTTTAATAATTTCTGGAAGAATTTTTAGATGGTACGAAACCTTTCCGTTGCCAAGGGAGAAGTTACGTAAATTGGTTCATTTAACTATATTTCGAAGTCTTGATCTACCAATTATAATTTCAATTCTTGCTTTCCCTCTTTTAATGTTAATCGGTACCTTAAATATTCTTCTTTTTGTGATATGTTTTTGCGTATCGTTCCTAAATACCTTCTTTTCATTTAATTTATTAATATTAGTTGGAGAAAGGATCAATCGTAATTTAGACATTAATGAAATAGGATCTCGTAAAACATTTGGTATAAGGATGTTTAATATGTTTAGTTATTTGATTATCATTGTATTAAGTGTTTATGCAATTCAATGGGCAATAGGATCGCTAAATATATTTTTTACTTGGTTTCTTAATGTTGAAAATTCGTCTTTAATAAACCAAATCTTTAGCCTTATAGTTTTTCCCTTCACTCCCAGTTATTTGGTTTCCTTATTTATTGACCCTCTTGCTGTTCCTCCACTATTATGGGGAACAAGCTTAATAGGGGTAGGAATTTTTATCCTCCTCGCTTATCGTATATATATTAACGCCTTAATTAAATTAGAAAGAAAGGTTTATACACGGTTTGATTTAAGAAGAAAAAGTATTCAAGATTTAAAAAAGAATTTAGTAAATTCTCATAAAATCAAGGTAAGATCTCCTTTTGCTGCTTTTATCCTTAAAGATTTTCTTACTGCATCAAGAAACCTAAAAACATTTATGGCCTTTATTATGCCTGTTGTCTTATCATTTGTTTTTAAATTTTCGTTTAATTTGGCCACTTTAAGGATAACAGCTCCAATAGAGTCAAATTTGTTATCAGATTGGTTTATTACTATATGCTTTAACGTAATTTTAGCCGCTATGATAATTTATAATATTCTCAATATTGAAGAATCGGGTGAAACCATATTAGTTTCACTTCCAATCGTGCACAGAGATCAAGCAAAAGCTAAATTATTATTGATAATTAGCATCCAATTCTTAGCTTTAATTCTTCCTAATATAATGTATATTTCTGATTCTTTATTTATTGAAAAATTATTAATTTCTATTGCTGCTTTACCCCCAATTCTCTTATTCCTATTTGTGATATTTGAGATGAGGATCTACTATCTTGGAAAATTAAAAAATCATTATGTGTTAACAGAAATTTCCACTCAAGATACCTTTTTTAAATGGTTTTTAATTATATTAGCAAATCTTTTTTTTTGTATTTGGTTCATAGTTATAGCACTTAGTTTTTTTTATACCACAGGAATTCAAAGTATGGTAGGTTTCATAATTGCAGTTCATATCATTTGCATTTTCTACTTATATCTGGCCTTTAATTCATTATTTCCTAAAAATAAAATCCGAATTATTAGTGAAATTAAGACTCCTTTACACCAACTAGAAAAATCTGAGAAAAAAAAGATTCCAACTTGGTTTTCAATGCACATATGGACATCAATTGTAATACTTTTAATTCTAAATTATATTTTTTTAAATCTCGTATTAATAATTAGTCAATTCCTCTTTGCAACTTATTATGAAAGAATTGAATTTGAAATTGCAAAAATTGGTTCAATTTTCTTTTTTAACATGACTTATTTTTGTTTCTTAATCATCCTAATCCCAAAATATTTTGGTTTGCCAACTGGAAAGCAACCTTTATCCTCTTATATTGATGAAATTGGATTACATTGGTTACGGAGAATAAGTAAACAAATTGTTTTAGGATTAATCTTTGCTATCTTGTTTCTTTTTTTTGTGTCCCTATTTATTGGAATGATTTCCTCTTATGAATCTATACAATATTTCATCTATTTTGATACTGCATTTTATGCATATTTAATAACAATTTCATTACTTTTTTGGTATGAACTCTTATTCCGGGGTGTGATTTTAAAGCTTTTATTAAATAAATATAATAATAACAAGGCAATAATGATTAGTAGTGTTTTATATACTTTTTTTGTATTAGGTACAAACCTAATTATTCCCTTTTATTATCTTAATGTTTCTTATTATATTATAATTATAAAAATAATCTTTTTGTTTATAATGGGATGTGTTTTCGCTAAATTAAAAATTAAGACTCAAAACCTTCTCCCAAATTTAATTCTTCTGACGCTAATGATTTTTTTTGGATTAGAACCCTTAATTTCATAAAAATAAATGGTTATAAGGCTGGAATATGTTAAAAAAAAATAAAAACTCTGAAATAAAAAATAAGGAAGAAATTAACCAAAATTTTATTTTTCCTAAATTAGACACTAACACTAAGATACATGAAATTAAGTATCTACCAATTATTTTAATACTTTTCATATTTTTTAATTACTTAGTTTCAATATTACCCATTGAAGAATATTCTGATCCTTTTATATTTAGTTCTAATCAAATAAGTATACTAGTTCAAACATTGGGCAACATTTTTATTAAGAATTTACTTTTGGGAACTTTAATTTTTGGACTTTATCCAAAAATTCTAGGTTTTCATTATAATCGTCAAAATTATTTCATTTTTTTCGAAAGAATCGGAATGAATTGGCTAAAATCTATTTTTCGGTATATCATTCTGAGTTTCGCGATCTTTAGTTTAATAATCCTTGTATTCCTTACTTTATATCTGGGCTTTATAGTTCCTTACTTTAGTTCTTTCTCAGAGATATTTATGCCTAATTTTTACTTTACTCTCACCACGTTAGATCTTACATGGTTCATAGGATTTTCAATTTGGCAAGAAATTGTATTAAGAGGTATTATATTAACCATATTATTACATCACTTTAATAAATGGACGGCAATAACATATAGTTCTTTTATTCATTTATCCTTTTATATAACAATGATATTCCTCACTTATCCATACTACTTGGTAATAAATTTCCAAATTTTTTTCGTTTTTCCAATTATCCTGTTATATTCCTTAATAAATAGTTATTTATTTTATAAAACTCATAGTTTAATGTCAGGAATTGTATTTAATTCTGCCATTTTATCGGTTTCAATATTATTACCTTATATGATCTACCCATGGTTGGTTTGAATGAAAAATTTAAGATATAAATTAACTTCAAATGGATTTAAAAAAACTATACTTTATTGTGTCATATTAACTTCTTTAATTATATTTTCATCATCTTTTTCAATAAGTTTAGGATTAAAAAAATCCTCTGAAAACTTAAATTTACGAATAACAACAAAAACCTCGATTTTTATTGATGATACACAATCTTCATACAATTGGGTAAGTGCAAATGCTAGTGGAATCTGCACGGGATCTGGAACTTTTTCAGACCCCTATATTATACAAGATAAAATAATTCAAGGAAATGGAGGTGAAAATGGAATTTGGATTCAAAATTCAAACGCCTATTTTCTTCTTTTGAACTGCAGTATCTCAAATTGTGGTGAAAATTATAAAACGGGCGGAATAAAGCTATATCAAATAGAAAATGGTGCTATTCGAAATTGTGATATAAGTGATAATAAAGGAATGGGTGTAGTAATTGAGAACTGTGGTATTAGCGATATTACCAATAGTAATATTAATCGTAATGCTAAAGGAGGTATTTTTATCAGTCAAGTTGATGGATTTTACATGCGCTCTAGCATATTAATTGATAATTATGACCATGGAATAGAAATAGTAAACAGTATTGATTGCTATCTCATTGATAATTATTATGGAAATTCGAAGAACAATAATCTACTTCCTATACTATTTGGGATTAATTTAAAAAATACTCATAGCAATATAATTGCAGGTAATACGATAAAAAATTACATTATAGGACTTCAATTAACTAATAGTAATGCCAATAGGATTGAAAATAATACTTTTAGTTCCAATTCTTATTCTATTATCGAATCAAATGATTGTATTGATAATAGTTTTTCAAATAATGCTATTAATATTAGTGGAAATAATATAATTGGAGCTAATTGGGTATTGCTCTTATTAATCTTTACTATTTTCTTAGGAATATCTTTTATGATAAAAAGACAAATAAAAAAAAAAAATTTTAAGAATTTTTAACATTTACAGTGGCAACTAAATTCTTTGTTAGCAAATTTAATGGCGAACTGAGCATATTTCCAAGCCATTAAATAATGCGATGCACTGCAAACTAAGAAACCGTCATTATATGCTTCTAAAGCGTTAGATTGATGTTCTTTTGCTTTCTTAATATAAAATTCATATATACATTGAAATTTATACTCTTTAACTTCCATTTTTTCTGCTTCAGCAATAGCTATATCTGCTAATAGTTGGTCTGCAGTTATCAATTTCTGAATAACTCCTGCAAATATTTCCATTACTGGGAAGTTAGTCATCCATTTTATTGCTATGATTTCATATACAAAAACTAATAAACCACACTTAGGATTAAGATGCGAATCATCAACCCAGTATTTATCTGTAAGACTTTTTTCAATAAACTTTATAACATGTTCAATTTTTTTATCGATACATCTATTTCCAGTTTTAATAGATTCTAAATCTTTTATTGCGCTTAATTTAAGAGCCCTTGGATTCAATATCGATATAGATATTGTATCGACACCAATGCCTCCATCATCATCTTCTACTGATAAAGTAATAATATAATATCCTGGTTCAAAATAATTATGAGTAATAGATTCTACAATTTCTACGGGAAAAATCCCCTCAGTATTGAAGTAAGTATTAATGATTAATCCTGTTGTGTCTCCAAAATCCCATTTAAAAGATAGATCATCACTTCCAGGATCATATCCTTTACCTGAGATGTTGATTAATTCATCAATTAAAATACATGTACCTAAATAACTATGTTCAAACTGTCCGACAGAAACAATTGATGCAACTGGTGCTACATTTATAACTTCTATTATTAATGTATCAGAAGAAATTCCTCCATCATCATCATTTACTGAGATTAGAACACTATATATGCCATTATCACCATATACATGTGTTCCAGTTACTATCCAACTCTGATCAGATTTAGTAATTATTCCCGTATCAATGGCTCCATCTCCCCAATCAATTATCGAAGAGTGTGTATCTAAAATACCTGCATCAGTAAAACTAAGTAAATCAAATGTACATGAATTCCCCTCAAGTATAGACTGATCTTCAATAACATTTAAGGAAGGATTGACATTATTTACATTGACTAATAAAGAGTCGGAATTCTTACCACCATCATCATCAGTAACTGTAAGGATGGCTGTGTATACCCCATTATCAAAATAGGTATGAGATGGATTTAAAACACCATAACTAAAATGACCATCTCCAAAATTCCATTCTATATTATGTGTATCAAGTATTCCGGGATCAGAAAAAGAGCCGTGAAAATCAGTACTTTCTCCCTCATCCATATTTATGTTCTCTCCAGCGTTAACCATTGGAGCAATATTTTCAACTGAAATTGATAAAGAGTCTGAGTCAAATCCTCCATCGTTATCTGTAATTGTTAAAGTGACAGAATAAATTCCATTGTCATTATATGTATGAGTTGGAGTTAAAGTTCCATAAGCAAAATCCCCATCTCCAAAATTCCATTCTATAGTATGTGTATCTAAAATTCCGGGATCGCTAAAATCACCTTCAAAATTAACGATATCACCTTCATTTATTATTTGATCATCACCAGAGATTACTTTAGGTGCTACATTATTAACTATTACTGTTAGGTAATCTATACCAATACCACCATCTCCATCAGAAACTGTCAAAGTTATTGTATATATTCCATTATCTTTGTAGATATGGTTTGGAGTTAAGCTTCCATAAGCAAACTCTCCATCTCCGAAATCCCATTCAATTGAATGGGAGTCTAATATCCCAGGATCAGTATAACTTCCTATAAAAACGAGATTATCACCTTCATTGCATGTTAGATCTTCACCAGCATCAACACTAGGCGCAACATTGTCTACTTCAATAATTACGTTATCGAAACCTAAGCCGCCATCATTATCCAAAATATTTAGCGTTACTATAAATAGTCCATTATCACTATAAACATGTGTTGGGGTTAAGGTTCCATAAGCAAATTCCCCATCTCCGAAATCCCATTCAATTGAATGGGTGTCCAATGATCCAGGATCACTATAGCTACCAATAAAGCTAACTAGTTCTCCTTCATCTACCTTTTGATCCTCACCAGCATCTACTATTGGATTTGCATTCTTTACCTCTATGATAACATCATCAGAAGATACTCCACCATCATTATCCATAATAGTCAATATAGCAGTATAAATTCCATTATCTTCATAAACATGAGAAGGATTTAATGATCCTAATACTATGAACCCATCTCCAAAGTTCCATTCTATAGTATGTGTATCTAGTACTCCAGGATCATTAAATGAGCCACTAAAGAAAACATTCTCACCTTCAATTACTGTTTGGGTCTCACCAGCGTCCACAAATGGAGCTATATTATTTACTGTTATTATTAATGTATCTGTACCAATTTCTTCCTTCTCATCTATTACAGTTAGAGTAACCATGTATATTCCATTATCATCATAAGTATGCGTTGGAGTTAAAGTTTCATAAGCAAAATCCCCATCTCCGAAATCCCATTCAATATTATATATTTCAGATGGAGATAAGTTAATAATATTACCGTTAAAGTTAACTACTTCTCCTTCATCGACATTCTGGTCTAATCCTGCATCAACTAACGGCGGTACGTTTTCCACTGTGATTACCAATGAATCAGTCCCAATACCCCCATCATCATCAACAACAGTGATTAAAACTGTATAAATCCCATCATTAAAATAAATATGAGTACCAGATACTGTTCCGCTGTCATCAGGGGCAGTCTCCTTAATTATACCTTCATTTACTGTTCCATCTCCCCAATCAATCAATGCAGTATGCGTATCATAAATTCCAGGATTATAAAATGTAGCTAGTATAAGTGATAGTTCATTTCCTTCATAAGTCAATTGATCTTCTATAGCAATTACTATAGGGTTTTGATTATTAACCGTAACTATCAAGGAATCTGTTCCAATACCTCCGTCATCATCGATCACGTTTAACCTTGCAGTATATATTCCATTTTCCTCATATATATGGCTGGATGATAAAGATCCTGAACTACTATGGCCATCACCATAATCCCAGTTTATTGAATAAGTATCCAAGATTCCAGGATCTATAAAATCCCCGTTAAAGTAAACTATTTGGCCCTCATCGATTTCTTGATCAACACCAGCATTTACAACTGGTGCAAGATTATTTATATTTACTCTTAATGTGTCAGTACCAACTCCTCCTTGACTATCTGTAACGGTCAATGTAACAGTAAAAATTCCATTATCAAGATACCTATGACTTGGGTTTAGCGTTCCTGTGATTGAATTTCCATCACCAAAATTCCAATGGAAAGTATGAGTATCCCCAGAATCAGGATCACTAAAACCGCCATTAAAGTATAAAATATCACCTTCATTCCCCGTTTGATCTGATCCTGCGTTGACTATAGGGATTGTATTTCCCAAACCGATTAATTCAACATACATTCTACTGATTCGATAAGGACCATAATTCCCAGGATTATCACCATCTGTTAATTTAACAAAAAATGGAGAACTAAGCAATAAAGAACTTATCTCAAAAGCTATATCTCCTGGAGTTCGTATTGTTCCTACTTTATATGTTGATGATGAACTGGGGCCCACATACACATCTAATCCAAATGTATGTGCCTCTAAAAGATGAATATGTAAAATAGCTCTTTCAAACGAAGTTCTTATATTATCAAAGCGATAGATCTGAGAAATATAGTAATAAGGTAAAATTTGACTTACGTATTCCTCAAATAATACCGCATAACTATTATCATTCACAGTCATTGCATAAAAATTATCAGTTGTACCCCATACTGAGCTATGAAGTGCATCAACAAAATCTAATTCATAATCAGATTGTGAAGAATATGTATTTTCTCTATTATCTGAATTTATAATATTATAATTTGCTAAATACTCTAAGGGAAAAATCGAAAATAGAATTATAACTATTAAAATAGATGTAGTCAAAAAATTCGTGTGTACGAATTTCAATTTTGTGTGTAACCCTTGTTATATTAGATTTTATTAAGTATTAAGTTACATCTTTTGCTTAATAAAGTTTCTGCGAGTTTAAATAATGCGAACGAAAAATGTCACTGAAAAATCTAAATTAATAATTTAAATCATAGCAACAAAAGTAAAAAAAAAAAAAATTATTATTAGGGTTTCTAATTTTTTGGTTTATTGTTTATAAAGATCGGGTATGTTCCAATAACATGGATAGAAATATACCTTCTGCATTGCATTTCCTGGATGGCCTAATAGATCTTTATTATAGCAATCGTTGTTAATACCTGTGTATCCAAATCCCCATGGCATATCTCGTTCAACAAGAATTTGTTGAATTTTGTCATATTGTGCTTCTCTTGATATGGGATCTGTATTTAAAAGTGCAGCCTCCATTAAGAGCTGAACATTATTGTCTATAACTGTTGGGTCAAGGCCAGCTTCAATTGCGGCTAAGTAACCATTATACATAACCCCATTAGAGGCTGTGGTTCGATTTGTAAACAGGGGATTGACGTAATTACTTGGATCGTTATAATCGGGAATCCATCCTAACCAGTAAATCTGAAGTTGTTGTCGATATCTACCTGCGAGGTCATAAGTACTATAAATAAATTGTGCAAATGTAGTTCCCGCATCTTCGACTCTAATACCTATTTTTCCAAGATTATCTGTCAGAAGGATAAAGATATTTTCACGAATAGGATTACCTATGTTATAGGTATAATTATATTCAAGGAAATTAGCTGCCGCCCAATCATTATCATCAGGACCAGGAAATGTAGGATCCAAACCTAGTCCAAAACCCATAGATTGCATAATTTCACGGGCTTTGGTAATATTAAAGGTTGCTACATTAAATGAATCATTAGCAAATGTTATACCATTAGGAATATTTGACTTCAATCTGACGGCTTGATCTTGCATAAGCTCATGGATAAGGAAGCTATAATTGAACGCATAAGAGATGGCTTTTCTGATGGTAGTATTAATCCAATAATTGCTCATGCCTAGATATTGAACACTTAGGCTTATACCGACTTGTTCTCGGGTAATATCTGGTTCAGCGTCAAATGTGGCTAACATTGCAGGGGTAGGATCATTTAACCAGTCAATATCTCCCGAAAGTAATGCATTGTTTCTTATTTGGGCATCATTAATTACTGAGAAAATTAACGTATCGATTTTTGCTCTGGGTTTATAGTAATAATCCCATGCGTGAAATCGAATTTCAACACCAGCTTCATAACTATCATAAACGAATGGTCCAGTGCCTACTAAATCACCATTAGCCGTATCAAGAACTTCACTAAAAGGCGTCGAGGTTGGTGAAACCATATACGCCGCATTGAAACATAAGAGTGGTTCAAACGCACCATATGGGGTATTAAGCACAAATCTTAAAATATAATCATCAATAACTTCCGTTCTATTGATAATCGGGGCAAATACTGCTGCAGTTTCACCGGTTGTTATGTTAACAACTTCTGTCGTCACATAATACTCGTAAAGTTCTCCCGCTTTTGCGAAACCTAATTCCATTAAATTAGCTAAGCGGTCAAAATTCCATTTTGCGGCTGTAGCGTCAAATTTGGTGCCATCATGAAACCATACATCATCTCTAAGTTCGACGGTATAGTTGTTACCATCCCATACACCATAATCTGCCGCTAGTTTAGGAATTATTTTCAACTCCGGATCTGATAGATCATATCCAAAAAGTCCTTCACAGACTTGATCTTGTACATTAGCCGAGGCAGCATCCCATGCATCCATGGGATCCAAATCTGAAGGCCCATTTGGGGTTCCAAAAACAAGAGTAACTCCCAAATCTGGAGCAGGTGGAACATTAGGCAAGAGAAGAAGGATACCATTCCCAACGATTGAAGCTACAGCCAATACGGCTAATATAACGATTGCCCAATCTTTTCTCTCTAAATCCATTTTTTAATCACTTGCTTTATTTTTATTTTTTTTTTAATTTAGGGTGTATAGAAAACAAGTAATGTCAATTTTTAAGACCTCGCACAGGTGTCCCCCCCTTTCAAGTGGTTATAAAGTGACATACTTTACTTTATTAATTGACAAAAGTTTATAAACCAAGGTTTCAAATATTAAAAGAAAATTTAGCGTATCTCTTCTATTATTAGGGGGGCTTTATTGACTATAAAAGATAGACTTATTAAATGGTTTACAAATTTTAGACTTAAAGTAATAAATATATTTTTCGAGGTAAGATTTTTATGGTAAAAATAAAAAAATGGGAAGACAATGACCACTGGGTTGAAATTGACTTAGATAAATGCATTGGGGCTGAAGATTGTATAAATGCTTGCCCTGTTGAAGTCTACAAACTTGTTGATGGAAAAGTCGTGGCAGACAATATTGGTGAATGCACCGATTGTATGGCCTGTCAAGATGTATGCCCTACAAGTGCGATCTTAAATCATTCAGCTTGGGAATAATATTATATAAGTGAAAAGGCTAGATAATAAAATAATTATTCTTTCTTGTCACACTCAGATTTTATGATCTTATTTTTATTAGAATCAACATATGTAGTACAACGATACGTATCCTCTTTAAGATTGTTACAATTACCCTCGAGTTTTTCCATATTGCGTACAAAAATTAGATCCTCTTTAGAATTCTCACTTGGGTTTAAATCACATGATTTAAATCCCATTTCAAGTTTAAAATCTTCAGAATGTTTTTTATTATTTTTCATTATAAGATCATCAGAAACATTAGTTTTAATTTCTCTTTTTTTAAAAAAACCGAATATTATTATATTTCTCAAGTTTGAGATTAAAGAATTCTCTATAATTGGAATATAATAATCCCTATTAAATGCTATAAACCAAAAAGGTTTGAATATTAACATTTTCCAAAATTCTCTCTATAACAAAGGAACATGGGTTAGTGCATGAGAGGTCCTGAATGAAGGTATTGAACAATATTGTATCATAAAACAAAATGTACTAGCTTATAAAAAAAGTTAGGATTTCAAGAAAGAAAAGCAGAGAAAAGTAAGCATTAAAACTTATGATCCAAAAAAAATAATTAGGATTAATATTAATGAAATCTAAATTTACTTATTTATCATAATCTGTGAACTTAGGGATATAACCTGCTTTCATTAGCATTTTAAATTGGTTTTGGGATGTATTAATAAGGTTTAAAGCACTATCTCTTAATTCGTCTTCTGATAACTTAATTCTAGCAACTGTTTGATCAATTGCTTTTAATCCAGTAGCTACAGCTTCTCGAATAAAGACCTCTTTATATTCCATATTTGGTAAGATACAGGAATCAACTAAGCATCCCTCAATTTCCTCTACTATATTCGCGAGTGCATAAGATGCAGCAACGCACATTTCATCTGTAATATTTTTTGCATACACATCTAAAGTCCCTCGAAATATTCCTGGAAAGCAGAGAGAATTATTTACTTGATTTGGAAAATCTGAACGGCCAGTAGCTACGATTCTGGCACCTGCCTCATGAGCGTCCCATGGAAAAATCTCAGGTATTGGATTTGCCAGAACGAATACTATCGCATCATCTGCCATTTTTGAAATCCATTCTTTTTTAATAATGTTCGGACCCGGAACTGTAGATGAAATAAGTACATCTGCTCCTTCCAAGGCTACTCCACAATCACCTTGTAATTGATCTGGATTGCTTTCTTCTACAACTTCACATTTATAATTATTAGGACAATCTAAATCCTCTCTTCCTTTATATAAGATCCCTTTAGTATCTACAAATACAAAATGTTTAGCATTAAAACCATCACACTTTAATATGCGATATGTACCAAAATTAGAAGCTCCAATCCCATTAAACACAATTTGAATATCATTTTTCTTCTTTCCAACTATTCTCAATGAATTTATTATCCCAGCAAGAGTTACGCATGCAGTTCCTTGTTGATCATCATGCCATACTGGAATTTTAACTTCTGGATCCCCTCGTAAATTGTCTAATACTTTAAAACATTTAGGTTTTTCAATATCCTCTAAATTTATTCCTCCATAAGTGGGTTGAATCATTTTCACAAATTCAATAATTTCATCAGCTTCGCAGCAATTAGATTTGCCAATGCAAAGAGGAACGGCATCTACACCCCCAAGATATTTAAACAATATCGACTTTCCTTCCATAACTGGAAGTGCTGCTTCTGGACCAATATCTCCTAATCCTAATACTCGAGAACCATCACTAACAATAGCAATAGTATTCCATTTGCTCGTATAATCATAGACCTTTCGGTTATCTTTAAAAATTTCTTTAGAGGGTGCGGCTACTCCTGGAGAATACCAGACACTAAAATCATTAAAATCTCGAATTTGGCAACGTGGGATCATTTGAATCTTCCCTCTATAAAATTTATGCATTTTGATGGCATTTTTTCCCGGAATTTCAGATTTTCTTAAAAGTTCTTCTTTAGATATCTTTTCCATAATTTATTCAAATATAATTGCTTTTTTAACTAAGATTCTTATAAAATAAAAATCTAAAATATTACTAATGCGAATAATTTTTTTAGGCACAAACGGATGGTATGCAACAAATCTGGGAAATACCGTGTCCATCTTAATTGAAACTGAGAAATTTCATGTTATATTAGACGCTGGTGATGGAATATATAAAATTGACCAATATATCACCGATACAAAACCTATTATCATTTTATTAAGCCATCTTCATCTCGACCATATCATTGGTCTTCACAGTTTAGCAAAATTCTCTTTTTCTCAACAAATAAATCTCTATGGCTATAAGGGAACTAAAAAAAGGTTAAAACAACTTATTAGGCATCCTTTTTCGTCTCCAATTACTAATTTGCCAATAAATGTCAACCTCCATGATATAGATGAGGGAATTTATGACATCCAATTTCCTATAACTTGTAAACTTCTAAAACACGCTGATCCATGTCTAGGTTATAGATTAGAACTAGAACGTAAAATCATTACCTATTGCACCGATACGGGATTATGTCCAGGTCTATTCGAGCTCGCTGATGCGGCAGATATGCTTATAACCGAATGTTCTTATAAGCCTGGGCAAGAAGATTGGGGATGGCCACATCTTAAACCAGAAGAAGCCGCACAGGTTGCTTTAAAGTCTCGCGCTAAAAAACTCATTCTAACTCATTTTGATGCTAGTATCTATAAAACAGTTCAAGAAAGAAAGGAGGCTGAAGAAGTAGCAAGAAAAACGTTTGAAAATAGTTTTATGGCTTCAGATGGCTTAGAATTAATATTATAATATGCTTTCTTAAGATAAATGTTTAAGATGGTATTTAAACAAGAGCTTCCGCCATTTGCAAATTATCTACAAATGAGTCTTGAAGTATGTTAAAAAACTCGTAATAATTTAAAACGCGGTATAATTTTGGTATTTTTGAATTAACCCTTTTTAATATTCCTTTTTCTTCAAGTTCTTGCAAACTTCTCCAGTAAAAATTTATCTTTGAATAATTTAATGAATCGATTTGATAGAAATCCCTAATCTTTTTAACGCTAATAATTGAACTATAACTCTCTCTTACGAAATGCATTATAGCGCGTATAGTATCATCCATGTATTTCTTATAAAAATTCATAGGGTCCAATTGTTATTCTTATTTGCTCATATTTTAATGTTTTCTATTTAAAAATTTTACTTTTAATAAAATGATTACTTTTTAAAGGATGACCCCTGCCACCCACTACTAATTAGCAAGTGACTGATTGGGAGAGATCTTATGTAGGTGGCAGGTGTCTTGGTTTAAAAATAAAAAAATTATAATATGATGTAAAAAAATTAAAAATTTAAATCTAAAATCTAAAATAGGTAGTATTGTAATTTGTTTTCTTAAAACAAAATTCTTTATTTGCTCTGATATCCATTTCCATATCCCCTTTTCATTTATTTTTTTACATTTAATTTATGTTGGTTTTTGGTTAGATTTAGTTTATAAAATTTAAAAAAAATTAAGTTTAATATTTAAAATATTTTGGATTGTAATTTGCGTTTAATTGCTCAATTGCTAATCCATTCTTTTCTAAATTTTCTTTTTTATCTTTCATATTAATTCCTCACCTCAAGTTTTTAAAAATAATCAGAATCGTATCCAGGAGCTCTGATTATTATTTCCTTATTTTTTAATTCTAGATTCATTTTTTTACCACACTCTTTTATTTTTAATTTTAATTTTTAATATTTAATTCAAACCATAAATTTGCGAACAAATAACGCTTGATTATCGACATTTATTTTATAGCGAGTCATTCTTACTACTTCTTCTAAATTTTTAGGCTCGTACTTTCTATTTTTGAATAATTTTGATAAACTTTTCTTTGAGTTTTTATTTTTTTGTTTAATATCCCTTGCTTGAGGGATGGAACCCTCAAGTTTTGGGATTTGGATTTGGAATTCTGCTGGGCTAATTATTACAAATTCTTTTTCTTTCTCTTCTGCCTTGGAAGCTTGATTTTTAAGTAATATTTGAGCCATTTTTTTCAATCATTTTTTTTGTTTGTTAATTTTAATTAGTTCAGTTGTTCTTATATAGTTTGACTTTAGAGAGTTCGCGCGAACCTCGAACGATCGACAAACCTCGCTCGAACAAACTTTAAATTGAAGTTTGTATATTATTCTATTATGAGTATAACAAAGAAGGTAGTTTATCCTCCTGATACTATTATACAACCTACAACCTTAAACAAAGATTTTGAATTTATAATCCTCTGGATGTTAAAGAACAATGACAAATGTGAATGGGCTCATTTTTTGTCCGATCCAATTAATATTAGCCAAGCCACACTTTCAAAATATATGAGAATTTTGCTTGAGAAAGGGCTTGTAGAAAAAATGAAAAAAGGAGTATATAAAATAACATCTGAAGGAATTGTTAGATTTTCTGAGTTGCAAAGTAAAGAAAAATTAGATAGTGAGTTATTATATCCACCAGAACTCATAACTAAGAAAAGAAATTATGACCATACAATTCTTTGGATGCTTTATAATAATTCCGCTTGTAAATGGTCTGATTTCATAGAACCCCCTATTTTGATAAATCAATCCTCATTATCAAAAGCAATAAATAAATTAATAGAATTGGCATATATTGAGAAAACCGATAATCGCGAATATCTTATTACACCTTCCGGGGAATTTGAATATCTAAGAATGTTAAAAGAGTATGATTTAGACCGTCAGTCTTTATTAAATCAAGAAAGTAAACGAATTGAGATTATTACAGAACGAACAAGTCAATTCTTTGAGAAATATGAGATCGAGGAAAATGATATAAAATATAGATTTTTAACGATGGCATTGAAATTAGATTATACTAAAGTTGAGGATATTTCTGAAGAGGAGGATTTTGATAAAATTTTACTATTTCTATCCTTAAACCACCCTGATGAGTATCCAAAATATATAAATCCTGATAAATTTGCAATAGATTACGATATTGATCCTATTACACTGAAATTTTTTCTTAGAAAAATAGTGGATGAGCGAGACATTTATCCTATAAAGTTTTTTAAGTTAGAAGTTGATGACGAGAAAGTATACTATTTCCAAGAAAATGAAAAAATTGAAAGGATTCTACTTGCTATTGTTGAGGATCACATTACAAAATATGAGTTTCTCAATAGATTTTATACTAAGTCATTAAATGAAGCGGAAATGCTAAAGATAGATAAAATTATCAAAGATATCTTAGATGAAATTACATCGACTATATTTGATAAACGATTAGAAAAAGTATTGAAGAAATTTCTAAAGGATTATATTGCTCATTTAGCCTATAAAATCGAAACACGAAAAACACTCTTAAATGCTAGTGAACGATTAGAAAGTTTGATTTTTCCCTCCTTTTACAATGAATATCAACCCTTTACAGGACCAGGAGGTCCCTTTATAAATGGTGAAGAAGAATCCTACTACTATATCAATAATGAAATAATTGAATCATTAGAGCCATTTTATTTAACTAAAATGAATTTTCTTATTACACCTGAATTTCGGAACGAATTTATATCGAAAGAAAATTCAGACTTCTTTGATAAAATAAAAAATTTGTTATATCGAGAAAAATTGGGGAAATTGGAAGAAATATTTTCACAAAACATAAACAGTTTGAATGAATTAGAGAAATTAATTATTAAAGACATAATTCTTACATTAAGGAATAACTTTAAAGAATCAATAGACCTTATTTCGAAATTAATTGAAAATTCACCTGAATCTTATATTGGATATCTATTCCAGTCATTAAATTATTTTGATATAGGAAATTACGAAAAAGCGCTGGAAATAATAGGTAAAGGGCTAGAGAGCTCAAATAATACAGTTTTAAACCTTCAAAAAGCTCAAATTTTATTAAGAACGAGCCGCTGGAAAGCAGCCCTTGAGTTAATCGATAATATTTTGAATTCTGACCCAGGAAATTTATTTGCATTACGAATTAAAAGTTTAATTTATAGTACAGGGGGGTCATTTTTTAAAGCTGGCTTAGATACAGAAATAATTGAAAAAGCAATAGAAAAGAATCCAAGCGATAAAGAATTATTAATAATTAAAGCTATGACACTTTGCTTTAATAATAAATATAAAGAAGTAGAGGAATTTATTACTACAAAGTTAGGCTTTGACATTTTTACTAAGAATAGTCGAATTGATACTGCAGCTCTGTTTATGCTGATTTTTTCTTATACCGCAAGGGGTATGATCGAGGAGGCATTAGAAATGGAGTATCAACTCAGTATTCAATTTCCAGATCATCCCACATCATTCATTGCTAAATCGTTGATTTCAGGATATAATTTAGTTTATAATTTTTCTGAAGAAGATAAAAACATTAATAAGTTCAATGAATCAATACAAAATGCAATTTCGGTAGAAAAATCTGATTATCGTATAGCTAGGTTTTACCAATTAAGTGCATTAATAAATTATCGTATTAATGAAATGGATAATGCTTTAAAGTATGTTGATAAAGCAATAGAAATAGACTCAACTAATTATCAATTAGTAATTACAAAATTAACATTATTAAGGAAAACTGAAAAGGAATTAGAAGTATTAGAATTAATACCTAACTATATAAACAAATTTTCAGAAAAAGTTATTTCATTACATATATTGGAATCATTTACACTTTATTCAATTGGAAAGAGGAAAGAGATTGTGGAAAGTGACCGGGAGCATGCTTTTGAATACTACAAAAAAGGTATAGATACTGTTGATCTAATTTTAAGTTTAGACCCTAATAACACTTTAGCACTTAATAATCGAGTGGTTTATTTAGCGGCATTAAACAGACAGAATGAAGCAATTGAAGCTGGAGAAAACCTTATAACACTCCATTCCGAGGATGGTAATAATTTTGATACCTTTGGGCAAGTGCTTATGCAATTTGGTGAATATGAAGAAGCTATTGAGAAGTTTAAACAAGCAGTTAAGATTAACCCTAGAGGGTTTTATGCGCACATAAGCTATAATAGAATTGGAGATTGTTATTTTGAGCTTGGAGATTATGAGAATGCTTTAGAAGCCGCAGAAAAAAGTAAAGAAATAGCCGATAAGTTGCTCTTGGATGAGTACAAATATGAGTATACTGCAGAAAAATTGATTGAGAAGATTAAAGAACTATTGAAAAATGAAGGTACAATTTAAATAGAGAGCTAATTAATATTATGAAGCGAATATTAATATTAGCAGGAGATTTTGTTGATGATTATGAATTGATGGTTCCATTTGCATCATTAAAGATGTTAGGTTATGATGTAGATATTATAAGCCCTGGCAGAGATAAAGGCGACCGAATAAAAACTGCCATTCACGCTATTTCAAACGAAGATTGGAAATTAGTTAGAAGGGGTAAACCAGTCACGTATTCTGAATCCTTAGGTCACCCATTTACAATTGGAAATGGATTTGATTGGGAGAATATCGAAGCCGAAACAAGGAGATATGATGGATTAATACTACCTGGAGGTAGAGCACCGGAATACTTATCGTTATTACCTGAAGTTAGAAAATTAGTAATTCAATTTATGAAAGATGATAAACCAATAGGTGCGATTTGTCATGGTCCTCAAATTCTTGCAAATGCAGATGCTTTTTCCGATGATATTGAATATTTAAGAGAGAAAAAGATGTGCCCTTACCCTTCTATTGCATTAGAATGTTCTCTTCTAGGAGCAAAAATTGAAAATGATTACCCCCCTAATATCGCAATTACAGATGGAAATCTGGTAACTTCACCTTCATGGCTCGGTTTACCGGAATTTATGAAACAATATGTTAGACTTCTAAATAACCAAAGAACTCTCTTTTAATTGAGATTCTTTTTATAAATTCATTTAAGAATTTTTTGCCACCTAAATATAGCTTCTTCACGATTAATATGAAATTCTTTTTCTATTTTATCCCAATTTAATTCATTTAATATTCCCCCAACAAAATTATCGTTTATTCTACGCGCAATTCTTTTAATATGTTCAAAATTTTTACAAAAAAAATTCAACCTAAGTACATAGTTACTAGGTTTAATCAAAAGTAAACCAGAAACTCTACTCTCTATTTCAATGAATACATTTAACTGTTTTGAAAGATAATATAATGTCTTATTTCGCGATGCTTTTGATTTTTCAAATTTAGTATACTTATCATGTGCAACCAAGTAGTTCCATACCTCGTCAGCTATGTTTGGTATATAACTAATAAAATATATACCCATTGAGGGTCTTATTCCATTTGTCATAGCATATAATATTGTTTTAGGGAAATTTAAAAAATTTAATTTTGAGGCTTCCGTTAATAATTTTTTACCCATGTTTTCACACCTCTTTTCTATATTAACTTAAGTTACTTATCCCTATAATGTTCATCCCTTTTGATAAAAAGCATGATTACCCCAATTATTTCTAAATATGAATTTTTTTTAGGTTATTTTAAAAAGCACTTACCATACATAATCACAATCTATATATTTCTTAAGTTATCTTATACATGCATATGGTTAGATTATATACTAAAAAAAAGGAAGAAAATCAAAAACAGCTGTGTCCCTATTGTCATATAGAATTTAAGTCAATTATGAAACACATAGAGAAATGTAAGGAAAACCCAAAGAACAAAATCTATGATGATTATCAACAAACTAGAAAAGATTTAATCTCAAAACAGATTCTCAAAAAACCTTTTAGATTATAATCCTATAAAAGAGAGATATAAATTAAATAAAATTTAAATTTGGCCTAAAATCTACTAAGCCTCTCTTTTCAAAGCAATATAGTATGTGAAATTCTTATTAAACCATTTATAAGCAACCCTATAGCTAGAATAACGATTAAAATAAAGTATCCTAAGGCTGGAAAAACAAAAATAATAATCCCAAGAATAATAGTTAGCGTTCCCCCTAAAAGCATGATTATTCTATAAGTATTTGAATATTTCCGAATATTAACACCTAAAACTACTCTTGAAGCCCCAATTATTACTAAGCCAATAGCAAACAAATTAATTAAAATTGTAATCGAATAGAGTGGCTCAAGTATAATGATGATCATTACAACAAGACCAATAATAATTTCTGAAATTCCCGATATAAATTTAAAAATCTTCCCTAATTTTGTTAATTTTTCATCTATAAAACCATTTATAATCCTACCAATTCCTATAAACAAGAAGGTTATTGCTAATAAGATCATTAATGTCGCTAAGATTGTGGTAGAAGATAGAATTATAATGAAAGATAGAATAATAACCGATAAACCAATAATTCTATTCAATATATTTAGTAGACTCTGCTTTTCCATTCTAATTGCCACCAAAGAAGAGATATATTTATACCATAATATGTAAACTAAATTATTAAGTATTGTATTTATTGGTATTGAATAAAAATTAGCTATTGATCTTGATTTTTGAGATTTTTTTCTTGTAATAATAATATTATGATAATATCTCGATATTATATCTAAAAACTTTAACACCCTCTTTTTATTATAATTATCCTTATTACATATTTTTATAATTCCAAACTAGCACAATTTTATATCAAAAACCTTCTATATTAATAGTTATCGCCGACAAATTGCTGTAGAAAATAGATAAAGAGTTTTAGAAAATGGCAAAATCAGTTATTAGAAACTCAGAAGCACTTGGCCAAATTAAGAAGGTTTCAAAAGATAAAGATGAATTTATTAATCAAAAACTTGCCGAAGTAGCGTTAAGATCTGAAAATTATCATCAAATTCCTCCGATCATTGGAATGGTAATTGCAGATCAGTATGGAAATACCATATTAGTTTTAGAATACGATAATAATAAAAAAAGTAAATATGGTCCTATTAAGTCTTATCTCTCGGAGAATGATAAAAGTTTATTAGAGATCGATCTTATTTCAATGTACTTTAGCTCATTAAAAACATTTGCAGATCAAACTAATATTAAAAATCTGTCAAATTTTCAAATCCATGGTTCAAACATGAAATTTCAGATTTATTTTCTTTTCAATAAATTTATGTTAGTTCTCTTTCTAAACTCTAATACTGAATTAAAATTAAAAGAACAGGCCCTTGTTATTGAATATTTTAAAGATCAATTAACCGAATTTGAATATGAATTTGAAAATTTCAATTTAACTTACTCCAGAAAAATCATAAAATTTGTTGAGAAAAAAGGTAATCTACTTCTAAGAAAATTAAATAATGATTATCTTCAAAATTATTATAGACTTTACTCAAAAAAACACGAATTGGTTGATAAAATTATGATGGAAATAGACCCAATAATTCAAAACGAATTGGAAGATCATTTGAAACTCCTCCCCCATGATATAATAAAAAATCTTTCTAAAGAGCTTAAATGTAAAATTCAAGATAAATTATTTGATGTTAAAAATGAATTATTTATGGTTTAAATTAATATTGTATCCCTAAAATTCCATGTTACGCACTTTTTCAAAATAGAACAATTTTTCACTATTTTATAAATATATTACTTCTCTTCCAGATATTTCAAGGATTCTGCGAGATTTATTGGACAAATATTAATCAGAGATTTGCTAAAATCATTTTAACATATAAATAACTAATTTTTAATAATAAAGGATAATCTATAAAGATGAAATGTCAAATTCTTTGTATATAGTAAAAAGTATATATTCAATCTATTTTATATGAGTTTAAGAAAAAATGAAATCTTGGTTATTGTATGGGGCATATGGATATACTGGCACTCTGATTGCGAAAGAAGCAAAAACTCGTGGTCACAAGCCTGTATTAGCTGGTCGTTCTGCAGAAAGACTCATCCCATTGGCAGATAAATTGAATTTAGATTACATAGTTTTCGATTTGAAAGATGAGGGACACATAATTAATGTTATTAATGAGTTTGAATTAGTTTTTAATTCAGCAGGCCCATATAAATATACTAGTGATCCAATGGTAAAAGCTTGCTTAAAAAGTAATACGAATTATGTGGATATTACTGGTGAAATTCCCGTATTTGAACAAAATTTTAAATATGATAATCAGGCTAGAGAAAATGATATTGTAATAATCTCAGGAGTAGGATTTGATGTTGTTCCTACTGATTGTTTGGCTAAATATGTGAGCGACAAAATACCAAATCCTGTATCATTAGATATCGGAATTACTGCTATGAGTAATCCTAGCCCTGGAACGCTTAAAACCATGCTGGAACATCATAATATTGGTCAGTTGGTAAGAAGAAATGGAAAACTTATTCCTCTTGAGAAAGATAATATACGAAAAATACAATTTTCTGATAAAAAACGAGTGGTAAGACCAGTAACCTGGGGAGATTTATCTACAGCTTATCGAACAACTGGTATTCCCAATATTACGACCTATTTTCCCCTACCAAAAAAATTTCCCAACTTATTAGAATTAGCCGGTGTCTCAGCAAAAGAAATGAGTTATGATGAGAACGCGAAGAAGAAAGTTGAAAATTGGATTGAAGGAAATATTCATGGTCCTGATGAATTTAAGCGACAAAATTATAGATGTTATATTTGGGCATCTGTGAGCAGTGATGACGGAAGGATTGAACAAGCCTGGCTTGAAACAATGGAATCTTATCGTTTCACAGCAGTAGCAGGAGTACGTAGTGTTGAAAAGATATTTGATCTACAACCGAAAGGAGTTTTAACCCCAGCTTTAGCGTTCGGTGCTGATTTTGTACTAGAAATTCCTAATACAATTCGTTATGATTCAATAAATTAAAGTTTTGGTTCTTTGATTTTTCCTATTTTTTATTGTTTAAATAGGCTTAATAAGAGTTAAAAAATAAAAAAATGAGAAAGTTAAAATAGCACCTGGGCAAATATTTGCCCAGGTGCGGGATTTTGGATTTGGAAAAAAGACATCTTGTCTTTAACTTGATTTGTTGGTAAATTAATGACCGTAATCTCGTTAAAAGTTAAAATAGGACGTATTAAATCCCTCATAGGTTATTATATACTTTTTCACACTTTTTTTCATAATTGTCACCTTTTATTCTAAATCATAACTTTTCTAATCGATAATGCTTGCTTATCTACGTAAGCTTTATAATTATTCATTTCTGAAATTTCTTCTAAATATTTTGCATTCATTTTTGCTCTATTATATAAACTTTCTGAGCCCCTTTCTTCTACTTTCTCCCCTTTTACAATAACCTTTTCTGCTTTTTTAAAATCATCCAGGATTATACCTTCCAAATCAATGTTTACATCCGCACATGCCTTACAAAATGGTTGTTTTTCTATTATTTGAGACATTTTTTTTTTCACTTCACTTTTTATTTTCTAAGACTAATATATTTTAAACTTTATTTTTAGTTTCATTATAAAAACTTCAGATAAAGTTATGAACAAGTTTTGAATAAGAAACCTTATATTGAAGTTTTGACATAGTTATATCATAAACACCAATAATTTTACTAAAGGATAGATATGGAAGTAACTTCAATAAAAGTACCCCCAGAGAATATCTTAAATACTGAAATAAAAAACTTTGAACATATAATTCTTTGGATGTTAAAAAATAATGACGGGTGCCAATGGTCGGATTTTGTGAGTGATCCTGTTAATATAAGCGGCTCCACATTATCCGGTTATTTAAATAGCTTAATGGAGCTTCAGTATATTGAAAAACTTTCCCTTATGATCAACAATAGAAAACGAAAGATTTACAGAATTTTACCTGAAGGGGAAAGAAGATTTATTGAATTATCAACTTTTCAAAGTGAGGAAGTAAAACTAAATTATCCTCCACAAATAATTCTTAACAGAAGAAATTATGATCATTGGATTTTATGGATGGTTTATAACAACACCACATGTAAATGGGCTGATTTCTTAGATGATCCATTAAGTATAAATCAATCTTCATTATCCAAAAATCTTAATAAATTGATGAGTTTGAATCTGGTAATCAAAAATGAAAGAGAGAAGGATTATTCAATAACTCAGGCTGGAAAGATAGAATATTCACGAATGCTAAGAAAATATGATTTAGATAGACAATCCATTTTAGAGGAAGAAAGTAAGAGGATAGAAGAGATTGTAGGTAAAATTAAAGATTTCTTTGCTGGTAAACAAATACAAGATGATATAAAATTTAGATTTCTAAGTAATGTATTGAAACTTGACTATTCAAAAGTTAAAGATATCCTTCCCAATGAGAATGATTTTTTTAAAATTATATTATATCTATCTATTAATCATCCTATTGAATATCCCAATTACACTCCCTTAAAAAAGCTAGCAAGAGATTATCAAATAGAAGAGCGAATTTTGAATTATTATATTCCGGAGATTGTAGAAAATGACCTCTACCCAATTAAATTCTTTAAATTAAATGTTGAAGGCTCAAAAGACTATTATTTTCGTTCAGATGATGAATTTGAAAAAAGTTTAAGGACTTTAGTCGATGGTTGTATCACTAAGCTTACATATTTAAATAAATTGTATAAAGGTACATCTAAAGAAATTCCTGAAAGCAGGTTTTATGATAAAATTATTGAAAATATCATTAATAAAGCCTCGGGAAAGTTAATTTCCGAAGAATTAAAGGAGTCAATGAAAAAATTCCTCCCTGAATATATCCATCATTTACTATATAAATTTGATACCGAAACTGAAATAAAGAAATCTGTGGACAAATTTGATGCATTAGCATATGATACAATGTCTCATATATTTCAAGCGTTAAAACCAGTAAGTGCGTTTGAGCAGACTGGAGAGGAAGGTGATAATTATTTTGTAGATTCAATGATTTTTAAATTTTTAAAACCAATAAAGACTTGCAAATTAGATTTAATAAAGCAAAAATTATTTGAAAGCAACCCTAAAGGAGAATTGATCGATCTTGTAGATTCTGCATTGAAAATAAGTCCAAATGACAGAGAATTAAAGTTATTGAGAGCAATAGTTTTATGTATTTTACGTAGGTACAATGAAGCAATCAAGTATTTGAATAAAGAGACTAATTTTGAAGAGATTACATATAATAGAGACGACTTTATTGTAGCTTCATTCATAATAGCTTATGCAAATATCGGTATTGGGAGATATTCAAGAGCAGGCGAAGTTCGAGGTGATGTATTGAAACGATTTCCAAAAGATATGATTGCTGGTTTATTAAATGCATTCATTTATGCTTATAACATGATTTATGAATTCGATCCTGATACTTCCACCGAAGAAGAATTTCACTATACAATGAAAAGCTTAATCGAGAGAGAGCAGGATGAAGAAAATAAAGCTGAAATGTACATTTTTTATGGCTATATTTTACATCTAACTGAACATAATAAGGAAGCTCTCGAAAAGGTAAATAATGCCTTAGAACTTAACCCAATTAGTGATTATTTCTTCTATAAAGTTCATTATTTGTATGATCTAGGCTACATTAATGAAGCAATAGATGTTCTGGAAAAAATTGGAAAAAATTTTCCTGAAAAAGAGGATATGGTTAAATTTAAAATTGCATCACTTTATTATAAGTTAGGTAAAACTTTAGAATCAAAAGAATTATTAGAAGAAATAATAAACCGAAATCCTTACGAATATGATTATTTTAATTCATATATCTATACTCTTGCACATCTCAATCTTAAGGATGAAACTATTAAGAACGCAGAATATTTAATAGAAAATGGTCCCGATAATGGAAACTATTTTGATTCTTACGGAGAGGTATTAATGATGTTTGGTAATTATGAGGACGCTATCACTAAGTTTAAAAAAGCTTTAGAACTCGAACCAGACGGATGGTTTGTTTATGAAACATATATTAAAATGGGAAGATGCCAGATGAAAATAGGTTTTCCTAAAGAAGCTATTAATAATTTCAAGAAGGGAAAATCATATATCCAGAGAAATCTTCCATGCTGTAAAAAACATTTCACATGGGTCGAGAAAGCAAATAGATACCTTGAAAAACTTAATGCCATTTAAGCATATATTACATAAAAACAATAACTTATAATACACTTTTTAATTGATTGTGATAATATGTCCGCAATAAAGTTTGACTTAGAAACTATTACTTCTCACACCGTAGCAAATACTACAGGATTGGGGCGAGGGAATGTTGGTGCTATTGGGCTAAAAAATTTTGTCATCGCTATAGATTCCACTATTTATGCTAAAACAGCCCAAATTTTTCGAACAAATCTCGAAAAACGTTTTAACCTACCAGTAAAATACATAATCTTTACACACTATCATGCTGATCATATATTTGGAATTGGTCCATTTAAGGACATTGTTAGTTTTTGTAGTGAACAAATGCTTGAAAATATGCAATCTAGCTCAATTAAGCAAACTTATGAACAACGAGTTAAGAATTTTTTAAAGGAAGATCCTTTAGCTGAGGGGGTGATGTTTGAACTTCCAAATATAACTTTTAACAATAAGCTAATAATAAGGGATGAAGATCTTTACATAGAAGCAATTCACTTAGGAGGACACACATCAGGTTCTAGTATTGTACATTTTCCTCATGAGAAAGTATTATTTGCCGGTGATTTAATTTTTGCTAATATGTTCCCTTATGCGGGGGATGCTACATGCGATCCTGAGCTTTATATTAGAGCAATTGAAATTATGAAGGAAATGAAACCACAAATCGTGATTCCCGGTCATGGAAAGATATTGAAAGGATATAAGACTCTAGATGAATATATCAATTTCTTTAAGAAAGTTCGAATGATAATTAAAGATGCTATTAATAATGAGATACTCCCTGAAAAAGTCGAATTACCAACCCAATATGAAATTTTCAATGAAGAATTAAAAAGTTTGACGGTTAATCATTGGTACAATTTCTATAAAAAATGGTTATAAAAAATATTTAAGGCTTTTACGAACTATTACTATTCTTGTTTTGATTATATTCTTTGACGAATTCTATGATCTGAGCTTTCCGATACGACGAAGGAACCTTCATTTCATTTTTTTTACAGTATTCTTTTAATTGTTTTACTGTCCATAGGTTAAAATCTACTTCTTCTTTAGACTCTTCTTTAACCATGTTTAAAGGTTCCAAAATTTCAATTCCTTCAAATTTACCAGAATTATTATTAAAATATAACCTCAAGCTAAGATTATCAATTTGAATAACTTCTTTAGGTGCGGAATAAACAGCTTCCCATTCGACTTCTTCAACTTGTTTGCCGAAGATATTAATTTTTTTTGTTACAGGATTAAAGATTTTAAAATTCCCAAGAATTAGACTTTGTCTTTTAAATTGTTCAGGAACTTTAGTAGAAATAATATTTTTAACAATTTCGCTATAATTATCTATGGAATTAACCTTCTTATCTGAGGAGATACTATTTTCTAGTAGTTCTTCCTTTAAATATTCTCTCTCCGCTCTAATTTCCTTTAGCTGGGGGGGCGGACCATTCCATTTATGAATTACCTTATGATCATCCCTAGGAGGGCTCTGTATTGAAGTAAATACATCCTCTGCCTCATTTATCTTGAAGGATTTAAAACCAAATGCGTTAAGGAAATCATCAGTTTCATCACCTTGATCTACTGATACAATTTTACAATGATGAAAATGGGCAGTATTTAATAATTCATTTTGCAGATCTGATGCTACTCGTGAAGCAATGAACTTTTTTCGTACAGAAGATAACGCTCCATTCCATATATAAATTCTCCTAAGATCTTCTTTAACTATTACATAAACTTGCGATGATTTTAAGATATTTTCGCCATTATTCAATCGAAATTGATCTTCAGTTACATCTAGTTTGACTCGCTCCCCAGTATCCTCTAAAATAAAAACCATAAAATGGTCATATGCTACTGCCATCATTAAGTATATATCTTATCTTTTAATTTAAAAATAAGAGAACGGTAATGAATTATGATTTAATTAACCTAATAATCAATTATAAGCATATAAAATTATTCAAAGATAAAATGGTATGTTTATGTTAAAAATAGAATAGATGGAATGTGGATTGAAGTCATAATTTAATAAAATCCCTTGATTTTTTATCATGCATTATTAATAGATTCTGCCTTATTTCTTTCAAATCCTCATTTCGAGACAAGGTTCTTGAGGTATAATCATTGTCTCTTTTAATGTAAAAGGAGTTTGTTATATCCAATACATTTTATCTTTATATAATTTTGTTAATATTTTGCATTAATCCTTAATAAAAGTATTATTTAATAGTAATCTTCAATTCTAATTTTTTAAATTAGGAAATTTTATCATCTCTAAATATGCAATAGAATCCAAAATATAACGTGAAGTTAATGTCAGAAGTAACTCAGAAGAAATTTTTCAAGTATCGAATGTTAGCACCTTTATGGATTGCTGTTTTTATAGATATATTAGGATTCTCTTTGCTTTTTCCCATGGCTGGTTTTTTTAGAGAAGTATTTAATACAAGTAATTTTGTAATTGGCTTAGTCTTCTCCGTTAATGCTATGTTTGGTTTTGTTTTTGGACCGCTTTTAGGAAAATTAAGTGATAAGTATGGGAGAAAACCTTTACTTTTAATATCTCAATTTGGAACCTTATTGGGATTTATATTAACTGCTTTTTCTGACTCATTAATGATGCTTTTTATAGCAAGAATGATTGATGGGGTCTTTGGAGGAAATTTTCCCATTGCAAAAGCAATTGTAAGCGATATAGTCCCTCCAAAAGATCGTGGAATTCAAATGGCAAATATAGGAGTTTCCCATGTGTTGGCAAATCTAATAGGACCAGGGATTGGAGGTATCTTGTTTACATGGTTTGGTATTATCGGCCCGGGATTATTTGCAGCTGCCTTAACTGTTATTACAATAACTCTTACGTTAACTATGCTGCAGGAATCATGGCCAAAAGAAGAAAGATTGCATCATCACGAATTTGAGATTGAAATCGACGTAAAGATAAGTAAAAACAAGAATGCTATGTTCTTTTTAATATTATTCGGATTTCATTCAGTCTCATTTATGATAATTATGTCTTCTATCTCATTTTTTGGGGCTAGTGTTCTTGGTCTACGCCCACTTGAAATTTCTCTCCTTTTAACAACTTCAGGAGTGTTTCGTGCGATAATTAGATTTACCCTATTCAAGCCCACGATTAAAAAGTTTGGAGAAGATAACGCAATCAGATTAGGATTAACTATATTTGTTATCTCATTCTTCCTTGTAAGTTTTGCTACAAACCTACCTCTACTATTTATATTATTTATGACAATCAGTTTTGCAGCCTCATTAACAAGAGGTCCTATGAATAGTAAAATTAGTCAAACAGTGTCACCTAAAGTTCAAGGAAAAATTAATGGTTTATCATCCTCTCTAGACGCTATGGCGCAAATTTTAGGTCCATTAATTGGACCTCTAATTATTGACACTCTTCCTGCATTTTGGCTAGGGATCATTATAGGGTTAATTGCATTACCTCCATTTATTATGGCTTTCCAGAACATTGCTGCCAAGAAATACATTCCAAATGAGTTTAAGTTAAACCATAATCAAAAATAAAAAAAAAAATGAATTTAAATTTATATTTTATTATCTATTCAAAATCGGTTGCCCAATAGCAAGGATAGAAATAAGCTTTCTGCATTCGATTTGTTGGAAATCCCCTCAAATCTGTTCGCCAAGCATCATTATTAATCGGACAGTATGCATATGCCCATGGCATATCTTCTTCGACCAATAATTCTTGAATTCGATCATATTGTTGTTCCCGAGTTACTTCATTTGTATTTAATAATGCAGTTTCCATTAGGAGTTGTACATTATCATTCAAATCAAATGGATTCCTTAAGGCTTCTTTTGCGGAGAGATAACCGTTATATTGAGCACCATTGGAAGCTACTGATCTATTTGTAAACAACGGATTTATATAATTGCTAGGATCATTATAATCAGGTATCCAACCTAAGAAATATAATTGATTTAAATTTCGATATAAGCCTGCTAACTCATATAAGCTCAAAATAAATTGAGCCCAAGTAGTTCCAGCATCTTCTACTTCGACTCCTATTAATCCAAGGTTATTTATAAGAACAGCAAGCATATTTTCTCTCATGTCATTACCAATATTATATGTATAATTTAATGTTATAAAAGTCGCTGCACTCCACTCTGCTTCACTAGTTCCAGGGTAATTAGTATCTAATCCGAGTCCATACCCCATACTTTGCATATAGCCTCTAGCAGTAGGTATATCTGTAGTAGCTACATTAAATGACCAATTAGCAAATGTTATTCCTTCTGGAATGGGAGATCTCAATCTAACAGCCTGTCCTTGTAATAATTCATCGATAATGAAAGTATAGTTTATTGCATAAGATATCGCTTTTCTTACAGTTGAATTAATCCAAAAATTATTCATACCTAAATATTGAGTTCCTAACGTTTGATCCGCTACTTCTAAATGGACATCCGGATCTGCTTCAAATGTTGTGAGCATAGACGCCATAGGATCTATTACAAGATCTATGTCTCCTGACAATAATGCATTATTTCTGATCTGAGGATCATTAATTATTGAAAAAATTAAAGTATCACATTTTGCAGGAGCTCTCCAATAATAATCCCAAGAATGAAATCTTACTTCTACACCTGCTTCATATCCATCATAGACAAATGGTCCTGTGCCAACTAAATCACCAGTAGCAGTATCAATGACCTCATCGAATGGAGTGGATGTAGGTGAAAGCATATAAGCAGCATTAAATGTTAAGAGAGCTTCAAAAGCACCATAAGGTACATTTAATACGAATCTTAGAAGGTAATCGTCTAAAACTACGGTTTTGTTTATAATAGGGGCAAATATAGCCGCGGTTTCACCCGTTGTTTCATTAATTACATCAGTTCTAACATAATATTCATAAAGTTCTGCTGCTTTTGCTAAACCATGGTCCATAAAATATTGTAGTCTATCAAAATTCCATTTCGCAACTTCAGCATCAAATTTAGTTCCATCATGAAACCAGACATTATCTCTTAATTCTACAGTGTAATTTGATCCCTCCCAAGTCCCAAAACCTGCTGCTAAAATTGGGATTATAGGTAAATTAGGATCAGTGAGATCATATTGAAATAATGCTTCAACTACTTGATCATGGACATTAGTAGAGGCACTATCCCATGAATCCATCGGATCTAAGTCAGCTGGTCCACTTTGGGTTCCAAAGATTATTGTTATTCCTAAATCGGGAGATGTTTGGGCTGTTGGAATAAGTAATAAAATTCCATTTCCTGTGATTGAAGCTACCGCGAGAACTGACAATAAAATGATTGCCCAATCTTTCTTTTCAAGGTCCATACTTAATTCACTTACTAATTTTTTTTAGATTTTTTTCTTAAATTAACAAATTTAATTCCCAATCTGTATACTTTTTTTTCCACATCCTTTTTTAACATAATATCGATTATATGTATCCTGAGCAAATTAATGCTCAGGAATGGATTTAGAACTTAAGACTGGGTGTTGTATTTTATGAGATACAACTAAGTTAATTCAAATCATGTAAAAAGAAATAGATTCTTGCTACGGACTACGTACATAGTTCATACCTACCTCCGAAGTATGGAGAATAAACAAAAGATATAAATTGACATAACTATCAATACATAATCTTTTAAGGGTAATGTGAAATGATAAAGATAAGTAAGGCTGAAAACATTATATACCCCCCTCAAGAAGTATTAAATCCTAGGATGGGTAAAGATTATGATTATATTATTCTTTGGATGCTTTCTAATAACAATTTTTGTTCTTGGTCCGATTTAGCGGAAATTATTAGTACTTCAACACTTTCGGAACATCTAAATAAACTACGTAATAAAGGTCTTATCCGTCATCCTAAATATAATTATTACGAAATAACCTTAGAGGGAAAAAATAAGTTTAGAAAGGTAACAAATAAAGGAATTAAAACACAAAAAAAAATTTTAATACCCCCAAAAGCAATTTTAAGAAAAAGAAATTATGATCACTGGATACTCTGGATGTTGTACAATAATAAGAGCTGTCGTTGGTCCGATTTTAGAAAAGAACCTTTAGCTGTGAATCAATCTTCACTTTCTAAGAACTTAAGCTATCTCATCGAAAAACAATTCATAAAGAATGAAAATCGAAGATATAAAATCACTCAAAAAGGAAAAATCGAATATTTAAGTATCCTTAAATTCTATGAATTAGATAGACAATCGATCTTAGATGCTGAAGGAGAAAGAATAGATGCAATAACTGCTGATCTCTTTAAATTTTTTGACAAATTCACCATAAATGACGATGATATAAGATTTAGGTTTTTAAAATATGTTCTTAGAATGGATTATTCTAAAGTAGAGAACATTCTAAAAAATAAGGAAGATTATTATAAAATAATATTATATTTAGCAATAAATCATCCAAATAATTATCCTAAATTTATTTCATGTGAAGAATTTTCATATAAATATAACATAAAAAATAATACTCTCAATTATTTTCTTGATAAGATTATAGAGGACAATCTTTTTCTTATCAAATTTTTCAAGATAATAGATAACGCTTGTAGGATTTACTATTTTCAAGTAGGAGACAAAATCGAGAAGGATTTATGTAATATTGTTGAAGAAAATATTATGAAATTCACATACTTAAAGAAATTAAAGATGACCAATAAAAGTAGAGACCTTGGTTTAGATATCGACAAATTGGCAGACAATATTCTGACTGAGATCTCTACAAAAACATTAGTCAAAGAATTGAAAGAATCATTAAGAAATTTACTCCCAGAATATATTAAATATTTAGCCTATAAGATTGGGGCTAAAAAATACCTATATAATAAAATTGATAAATTAGAAAGTATCGCCATACAAAAATTTTTTGATGTATTTCAATCAAATACCTCTCCATTATTACAACGATTTACTAGTTCAAGGAATTCTTTATTTAGAGTCGATTTAACCATCCTTAAGAATTTAGACATTTTGTATATATCAAAAATCGATCTTATAAAAATTCCATTTTTTAAAAAATCTTTTTTCCCCAAGGATATTATAATACTAAATCATTTGCAACATCTACTTATAAGAGGTAAGAAATTTAGTGCAGAACAATTATTGGAAAAGAATAGGTCAAAAATAAATAAATTACAGTATCTTATTCTAAAAGATCTCATAGTTACGTTTTTTAATGACTATAAAGCCTCATTAAGTATCACTAATCAAATAATAAGTCTTGATAAACGATATCGTATTGGTTATCTATTAAAAGCATTAACTTATTTTAAAATGGGATGCTATTCTATAGCATTAAATAAAATTAAATACACACTTGAAGATTGGGATAATGTATTTATTTCATTATTAAAAGCTCAAATTTTTATCAAGATGGATAATCCAGAGAAAGCGATCCTTATAATCGGTTCATTAGAACCTAATAATCCCAATAACCTCTATCTTTTACGCATAAAAATTCTTTTTCATATCTATTATCTTAAAAATGAACAGTCGATTTCAATTCAAGCATTAACCCTTATAAATCAAGCATTAAAGGTCAGACCAAATAGTAAAATATTTCTAATTACAAAAGCAATGATATTATGTTTTCTAAAAAAACCAAATGATGCTAAGAACCTGTTAATACGATGTAATAGCCTTAATTTCTTTAAACCAAACGTATTATATGAACCAACCACATTTTTCATTATAATTATAAGTTATTTAATGCGGGGTAAGTTTAAACAATCTTTGGATTTAGTGAAAAAAGTTAACATTCATTACCCGGATAATATATATTCTGTATTAGCAGAAACAATTACTTTATTATATTCTTTTATGTTCAATCTTAAAAGAGATTCTCAAATGTCTCAACAACTTGTAGGTCTTTTGAATAAATTATCTACTATTGATTCTAACAAATCAAATCAATCGAGATACTGTATCCTTAAAAGTTATTTATATCTAAATGACAATCAAATCATTAATTCAATTCAAATTTTAGACGGAGGCATAAATCTTGATTCTTATAATATGGATCTTTATTATTCAAAAATCTATACGCTAATAGCTCATAATAAACTTGAAAAGGCACTAGAAATCATCGATAAGTTGATGCTAATTAAGCCTCATAGAAAAAGAGAGTTATATTATACTAAATCGTTCCTTTATTATAAAGCAGGCAAACTAATTGAGGCTTTAAAAACTGTTAATCAAGGTTTAGAGTATTTTTTAGATGATGTTGGACTAATAAATAACAAAGCAATCTATTTAAAGGATTTAAAAAGAAAAGAGGAAGCGATTGAAACAGCAAAAGAATTAATAAGATTATCTCCTGAAAATGCAACTTCATTTGATACATATGGAGAGATATTAATGGCGTTTGGGTATTATAAACAAGCAATTATTCAATTCAAGAAATCTCTACGATTAGATCCTCAACTTTTGTATTCCTTTAGTAGTAACATAAATCTTGGAAAATGCTACAAAAAATTGGGGGAATATCAAAAATCAATTCATTATTTTCAGAGAGGTAAATTATTATCAAACAAATTATTACCAATTGATAAAGAATTATTCCAAAAGGATATTGATATTAATATCAAAGAACTAAATAAAGTGTCCCAGTAAAATTGATAATACCAAAAGAAACTTTCCTTTATCTTGATAAAAAGTTGTATAGAGCCTTATTAACGTCAGGTGCGTCTTCAATCATAAAAAAGTGTCCTCCATTGAATATCATTAATTCACTCTCAGAAATTTTTTCATGAATTAATTCACAAGAAAGTTTTGGTACGACCTTGTCATTCTCCCCCGCCATTATACATGTTTTATTTTTAATCTTCTTTAAATCGTTGAGAGTATCATGATTAATAATAGCCTCTATCATATTTAATATATCTTTGGGTTTAGAGGTTCCATTCTCATTCTCAAAATCCATTAATTCTTTCGGTTTGAATAAATTATAATAAAGTTTATCAGGATTTTGAACCATTTCTTTATAGAATCCCCGGGAAAAACGCTGTTTCATTTTTTCCCAGAAAGCACTATCTGGATCGTTCATTTTTTTCTCATAAAAGGATAGTTGACTTTGTTTATACATTTCTAAGCCAGATTTACTTAAAGGAAGATTAGCAAAAGTCGACATAAGGATTAATTTATTTAAATTTTCAGGATACTTTAAAGCAAAATGTTGAGCAATCATTCCTCCAAATGAATGTCCCGCTAGATTAACTCTATCAACCCCTAAATAATCCATTAAAGCTTTTACGTCATCTGCTAATAATTCCATAGAATAATCTTTCATTGGATGTTCTGTTTTACCACATCCACGAGAATCCAAACTAATTACTTTAAAATTCTTAGCTAAAGTCTCAATTTGCCATTTCCAGAACTCTTTATACATCGCAAAACCATGAAGGAGGATTAATGGATACCCTTCCCCCTGAATGGCATAACAAAGTCTAATTTCATTAATTTGAGCAAATAAATCTTTCATATCTAAAGAGAGTTATAATTACTTCTTATTTATTTCTAATATTAAAATACAAATTCTCCCTTTCGCATTATTGGTTCGATGGAATTGTCTTTCAAAATGCCATCAACATTCATTTCACCAGAACCAATCATAAAGTCTATGTGGATAAGGCTTGCATTTCCTCCAGCCTGTTGAAATTCTTTTTCAGACATCTTTTCTCCACCTTTTATGCTAGTTTTATATCCTCTCCCTAGAGCAATATGATTTGAGGCATTTTCATCTATGAGTGTATTATAAAAGAGCAGTTCTGATTTGGAAATAGGTGAATTATGAGGGACAAGCGCTATCTCACCCAAATATTGGGCACCTTCATCAATTTTTAAAGTATCTTGTAAAAGCTTATTACCTTTTTTTGCAGTTGCTTCAATAATCCTCCCCTTAGAAAATCCTAAGGTCATCTCTTCAATTAAAATACCCCCATAAAAAAGCGGTTTAGTAGAAGAAACAACACCTTCAGTTTTTTCTCTATGCGGTATTGTAAAAATTTCCTCAGTTGGAATATTCGGAATGAACTTAATACCATTAAGCGTCACTTCAGTTCCTCCCTGCCAAACATGATTTTTAGGTAAGCCAATTACTAAATCTGTTCCTGGAGCAACTAACTTTAGGCCGGAATACGATTTTTTATTAAGATAGTCACATCGATTACGTAATAGACCAAGATGAGAATTCCATGCAACTATTGGATCATCTGTAGTTATACGGCAGATATCAAATATTCTTTTCCAAAGTTCCATTATTCTTTCTTCTGGAGGAAGATTTGGGAACAATTTATTAGCCCAACTTTTTACTGATGCTGAAATAACTGTCCAATTCATTGCATTCTTTACAATGAGATCAGAAACGGGTTTATTATATTTATAATAAGCTTTTTGAAATTCTGAAATAAGTTTTGGGTCTTCTTCCTTCAATAAGTCAGGATTTGTACCTAAAATGAAAAGATTTGCATTACCATCCTTACATATCTCATATTCAGCATCTAACCTCCATTTTGGATACTCATTGAAAGAGTCTTTGGGAGCATTCTGAAACCTTATTAAGCGTAATTCTTCATCCCCCCACATAACATCTACTAGTTTACAGCCTAACTGATATGCCTTTTTTACAATTAAATGAATTAATCGAGCACATTCTAATGGAACACCATCATTGTAAGATGTAGGTGCCCCTATTAACAGTTTTTGGCCCGACTGTAAATTAAGCCCTACTTTTACAATTACTTCAGCATATTTTTCTAAATTCTTTTCAAATTCATAATTCATAAGCTATCAAAACTTAATAATAGAGTTAAATTATTAATCATATTACACGCCTTCTACATATATTTTGAGGTCAATTAGCCATTTTGAGATCAATTTAATCCTTACGTTTAACTCTTTAAAAAATCAATAATATATTGATTAACTTTATGTGGATATTCAAGAATAGATTGATGACTCGCATTCTTAAGGATGATTAATTTACTATTTGGGATTAACTCATGCATCCTTTCACTAATTGCTTTTGGGCAACTTTTATCTTTATCAGCAGCTAAAATTAAAACTTCTTGGTTAATTTCTCCTAAACGATCATATACATCATGAGTTTTCAAAGCTTCGGATTGATTGATTATATCCTTTTCAGTAGGTCCATTAATAGTTTTCTCTTCAACTAGATCCTCAACTGACCAGATTCCATGAAATTTCTTTTTAGGGTTTTCATTCATTTGCTTCCAAAAATTACGTGTATAACTAAGCTTAGCACCAATTAGGAAAGTTGCTAAAGGATCTTTTTTATAGCCCCTCATTCCTTCAATAGTTTTCTTTTTATTCATTTCGACTGCTTGACTTGGATCCACTCCTGGAGGTGCTATACGGGGTATTGTATTTATTAACACAATTTTATTGATTTTATTAGGATACTTTAATGCAAAATTTTGAACAATCATGCCTCCTAGACTATGACCAAGAATATTAGTCTTTTGAATTTGAAGGGATTCTAATAATCCATTAATATCCTCAGCATAAATTTCCATCGAATAAGGTTTATCAGGGCGATCTGACTTTCCCGCCCCACGATTGTCAAATCTAATCACTTTAAAATGCTTTGCTAGATCCCCTACTTGGGCTCGAAAATGTTCTTTTCTATCACTAAATCCATGCACTAAAACTAAAGGATAACCATCTCCAAAAATTTCATAACAGATATTAATTCCATTAACCTTAGTAAACTTTTCTACCATGATAATAATTTTCCAGTTTCTATCTTAATAGTTTAGATAAAATATACTACGCTGTTAAAAATTCAATTATAAGTTTATTTATTTCAGGTGCTCGTGAGAGGGGAGAACTATGTCCTGCTTTATTAATCACGGTTAGAGTACTATTGGGGATGGTATTATGCATTTCAATCATTGAATTACTAGATGTTAATTTATCATGAGATGATGCAATTAATAGGGTAGGATTTTTTATCTGTTGTAAATCTTGATTAGTTATCTTTTGAAAAAGTGCTGTAGATTGATTTATTATGTCTTGTGGAGTAAGAGGATTTAAGTTTTCATATCTAATTAAATCCTCAACTGACCATAATCCAAAAAACTTTTTCTTTGGATTTGTTCTCATTTCTTTCCGAAAACTATAGTAATATCCTAAATGTGTTCCATTCCAGAAAGCTTGAATTGGATCTTTTTTTCGCTCTTCTAATGTTTTTATATGATTTCTTTTTAACATTTCTACGCCTTGATTATCTGGTGCTCCCATAACAGTGTTAATTAAAATAATTTTTTTTATTCGATTTGGATATTTGATAGCGAAGTGTTGTACAATAATTCCACCTAATGACCATCCAATAATATAAGATTTTTCAATTTTGAGGTAATCCATTAAGCCTCTAACATCATCAGCAAGCATTTCTGCAGTATTTGGGTAATTAGGACGATCAGAGTTCCCTCCATTTCGATTATCAAACCGGATCACCTTAAAATGTTCTGATAAAGGACCAAATTGAGCAATCCAACCTTCTTTATTACTTCCGAACCCATGAACTAAGATAACCGGTTCACCCTCACCTTTTATTTCATAACATAATTTTATCCCATTTACATCTGCAAATTTTTCAACCATGACGTAACTAATCTCCTACTCAAATATTATATTATGCAAGTTTTATTCAGAATTAAATATTTCCTTAATACAGGGATCTAGTAATTAAATCTTCTTGCTAATTATTTTCCATTAACTTAGGGTATCCAATCAAAATATTCATTATCATAGATTGTTTACTAATCAGCGATAAAGTTTTGATCTCTTAATTTTCAAGAAAATTTATGATATATTCATTTACTTCTGGAGCTTTTTCCTTTGCGGATTCATGACCCGCTTTCTCTATCACTTTTATAATACTATTAGCCATTATTTTATGAAGTTCAATCATCTTTTCTTTGGGGACGAGTTTATCATGAGATGCTGTAAGAAGTAGGGTTCTATGTTTAATTTCATTAATTCTATCATAAGCATAATAAGTTTTGAATGAGGCTGCTAAATTGCGTATATCTTGAGGCGTAGGGGAATCTGTTTTATAATATTCTATTAAATCTTGAACTGACCATAATCCATAGAATTTTAAATTAGGATTTTCTTTCATCTTTTTTCTAAATTTTGGGTAAAATCCAAACTGAGTACTGTCCCAGAATGATTTTTCTGGCATTTGCTCCATCAATTCAATACTTTTTATTCTAGATTGAATATATGCTTCAGGATCAAAATCTTCGGGAAACTTTGCTAACGTATTTATAAGAATAAGCTTATTTACCATAGATGGATATTTAATAGTGAATGTTAATGCAATCATTCCTCCCATAGACAAACCTAAAAGATGACCCTTTTTAAATTTCAGATAGTCCATTAAAGCTTTAAGATCATCCGCAAATATATCCATAGAGTAAGGATTATTTGGTCGTTCTGTTTTTCCTGCACCACGTGCATCATATGTTACAACTTTAAATTTTTGAGAAAGAGTGGGGATCTGTGCCATAAAACTTTCTTTCTTTGAGCCAAATCCATGTATTAAGATTAAAGGATAACCATCACCATCTACTTTATAACAAACCTTAAGACCATTTACATTAGCGAATCTTTCTTCCATAATCATTCTATAGTTCAAATTGAAATAAGAAAGTAATAAAATAATTTTAAGAATCATTTTACTTTAATTTAAGTACTTATATTACTTTTCGGGGATGTGAATCGAGATTCAAAAAAAAATAATCATTCAAAGTGTTTCGGGAAATAAACTTCATGCCGTTCATTATCTTTACTCCACGGAAGGTTCTAAATCAATTCTTATAATGTGTCATGGATTCACAGGAGACAAATACGAATGGGGTCGTTTTCCTAGATTAGCGAATGAATGTAATAAAGAAGAATTTGATGCTCTCTTTTTTGATTTTTCTGGTTCCGGTGAAAATGAGAGAGTCCCAATAACCGTATTCAAACAAATTCAAGATTTAGAATCAGTTTTTAAATGGGTACAAGATAGAGGATATAAAAAGATAGCAGTATTAGGGCTATCTTTTGGAGGACTCACTGCGTTAGGAGCAGAGTTAACTGGAATTAAAGCTTATATATTTTGGGCGCCATTCTTTTTTTTACATACAACAGAAGATCACTCTGATTGGTTTAGGGATTTAAATAAAGGACCTGTAAAAATCCCTACTTCAGGTGAAGGCGAACCAGTTATTATTGATATGAGTTTTATGACAGATTTTGCGAAAGTTCGAGTTAAATCTAATCTTAAAAAATTGGATATTCCTACATTAATGGTTCAAGGAACCTCAGATCAATCAGTACCATATGAATTTACAAGAAAAGCATTTTCTTTGTTACCCAAGAATAAAAATAATAAACTAGTTGAAATTAAAGATGCAACTCATGATTTTGAAGGAAAACATTTAAATGAGTTTATTAACCACACTATTTTATGGCTGAAGGATTATCTATAAAATTTCTAGATTTATTTATTCTCGATTATTTTAGGGGGTGTAAGTTTCAATAATTCATAGTTTTCTAGTAAACCTTTTAAACAGTTATCTTGTATTAAAATTTTTTTCGTGTTTGGGATATATTCTAAATTTACTCCAGATTTAGCTAATTGATCAATCATCATCTTGCCATAGTAATTTGTTGATAATTCATGGATATCATATTTTTCATTAGGTTCTTTATATATTTTACAATTTTCTAATTTATTCTTCAATTCCAAAATTAGCTTTAAAGTCCATTTTCGAAATATAGCAAACTGTTTCAATTCTTTAATATTAATCTCATTATACGATTCTTTTTCAATTAGATCTGTTAAAATTTTCGCAACTTCATTTTTAAGGTCAATTTTTAGAAGTTGTAATGATTCTCTCTTCAATGAATCTCTCTTAAACCTATCTAATTGTTTCAAATTGCTGAAAATTTGTGAATAGCGTTTAAATCCGATCATTCTTAGAACTTTATTCTTATAATCTGGTCTTTCCAAAATATTAAGATAAATTTTGTTCAGTGCTTTTATTATTTTATTATGGATAAATTCAAAGAATATCTTTTTAATACTTTCTTTATCTGGTAAAAAACTTATATTAAATCGCTCTTCTACGAGATCATAAGCATCTATTTCATCGATCTTATACTTTTTCATATCTATAATAATTTCAAAAGGAATATAGGTAGAGACAAACTCCATACCTCTCCAAATAAGCTCTATAGCAGTTTTGAAGTTTATCCTTCTTATTGGACGCATAACTTTAATATTGCCTGCTTTAATTTCGATTGGTTTTCTATAGCAGAGAATCAAGTCAAAAGGTTTAATTTCATTTGTTAAAGGATGATTAGTATCCGGAATTATAAATCCATCCGAAAATTGACAGATATAGCTTCCTAAAATAGGCCTCTGTGCTAAATCCCATTCAACCAAGATATATTTTTCAAGTTCTTTTATATCAATATTGAAGTTTACTTCGATAACTTTCTCATTCTTAACAACATTTTTAATTTGTGGATTTTCTAATCCCCAAAAATTTTTTACTTTATATTCTATAGGATTATTTCCATTGAATATATCTTTAAAAATAGGATAATTTTCAACAAAGAAAGTTTGGTCAATATATTCTAGGTGATGTTTTTCGATACCACATTTTTCTATCACGTAATAATATAAAGGTGATTCATTGCGACGTGTAGAAGTCCAAATTAAAGTAGGGTAATCATGTTTATATCTAAAATTCATCTCTGGTAATTTGTCAGAATGTGTATTTTCTATTATAAGAGATCTCAGAAAAGCATGCTTTTGATGTAATCCTTCGATAAATAAATCCTTCAGTTTTTCTTTATACTTTCCAATTTTTATGTAGAGGTCATTTCTATTACTAAAATTGCATGAATTAGCAACTTTTAAATAAGCATCTAAATGTTCTTCTGAATCCATATTTAATATTGCTTCTTCTACTGAATTACGAGTATCTTGTTCAATTAGATGATTAATGTTTGCTCTTTTTTCACTTGATATTTCATGAAAATATTTTTCAATAGGGATTTGAGAATTCAAATTATTCAATAAGAGATATTTAAGGATTACATTGTCAACAAAATTAATATTTAAATTTTGAATTATTTCATAGGCTATCTTTTCAGGAAACGATTTTAAAAGAGATTTAATATTAAAAATTATCTCTACCTGCTGAAAAAACTCTATTTTACCAAAATTTTCAAGTAGATTATTTAATATCGCTTCTATATCATCATCGTGGTCCTTTAATAATTCCTTAAACTTTATAACATATTTTAAATACTGATCATATAATTTATGATTTAAAGATACTTCTGCTATTTTCTCAACGTATGAGAAATTATTAGACTCATTATAGGCTTGTTCGAGGAAATTAATTGCCTCATAAATCTTCGAATTTTTGATAAGTTCTTCTGCTTTTAAAATAAAATTTTCTATCTTACTTTGTTTTACGAGATTAAAATTTGATGAGAAATTAATGTTCCGAATATTTTTACAAATAGCTTCACAAATTTCTGGTTCTATTAATAAAAGTACCTTCACAACATGTTTACAAAATTTAAAATTTTTTTTGAAATCAGGGCAATCATGAATTATATTGATTTTATTAAAATCCTCGAAAATATCAACTACATATTTAGCGTTGTTAGAACCTTGAATATTAGCCAGTATTTTTATTTTAGGGTCAGTCGAAATATTTAAATTGATTATGTTCTTATCTGGAATCGCCTTTCCTCTAGCTAATCTTGCACCCATTACATACCGTTTAAAAATCTCTGCATTTCCCGGGTTATTTTTAAGCGTCATAATATTTTAATTGAAAAATTCTTACCTTCATTGATTTGATATTATATCTGAGATGAGTTTGGGAAAATCTCTCCATTGATTTAACGTAAGCAATACCCCATTAGCTTCTTTAACCATCTTTTTTGCCATAACTGCAGAGAAATTAAATTTAGGAACTACCATAACAAACTTTATATCTTTCTCTTTCATTTTTTTAAGCTCTCCCAAACTATTATTATAATCAAAAACATCAGCATCAGTAAATAAAATATTTAATTTATATTTCGAACGTGCCTTTTTTTCAAACTGTAAATTGGCCCACTTAAGCGCTGATTGGATACATGTCCCCCCTCTTGCTGAAATATCAAGTAGTTCATCAACTACTTTTTCAAGTTCCACATTGTCATCTAAATTTTTTAATTTATGGGTATTGGATTCAAAAAATGTTAAAGCAAACTCTTCAGGTTTAAAGGCATATACTAACATGGTTGCACATAGTGCCATTTGGGCTAATTTTTGTCCTGTCATACTTCCACTAATATCTAATTCAAGAACAAGGCAACGTAATCCGTCAGTAGTTTTAGAAACTAAAAAATCATCATTACTGATCATGTCTACTGTTTTACCTCCTTCTAATAAACTATTGATTGTTTCCTCTAAATCAATTAATTCAAAGTCATCTCCTAGCGTATATGGAATAACAATATTCTCTACTAATGGACCTGATTTTGCACTTCCGATAAGTGAGTTAGCAGATCGTATTCCTAAATCAATCATTATCTGCTTAATAATTTCTTTTAATTTTTTCTTTACATTAGCAGATACATTATGTCTAGAATAAAACCACTGTTCTAACAGATCTAAACCACCGCCTGCCCCTAAAGAAGAAAAAGCCATATCCAATGCGTGAGATCCCATTTTTTCCGCTGAATTTAGAACCTGAGAAAGAAATTTTTCATTTAAAGCACATAATGCCGCAAGGTTTGGATTTTTTTGGTTTGCTCCACCAACAGCAAGTTTTACTAATTCATCTACTTGTTGTGGTGCAAGTTGCATCTGATTTAGAAAATCCTTATATGATTGATACGAACCCTCGTTTGATTCAACAAGTTTTTTTAAAAATTTAAAGTTAGGTTGAATCAAATTCAATATTTCCTCTTCTGGCATATTAAGATGTTCTCCTGCTGTTTTAATCGATTCGAGATCTGGGAGGAATCCCTGATTATTAAAATCTTTGACCATTTTACCAAGGCTTTCTTTATTTCCAGCATTTTCAATTAAATCATTTACTAACTCAGAAATTTTATAGCTTAATTGAGATTGAGCTGAAAAATCGAGTACATTATCTTTATTATCTATAAGCTTGTCTATGTAATCTTTAACTTGCGAATTTATTAACAATTCATCATTATAATCTTGATTAATAGATTGAATTTCTTTATCAACGATACTATTTATCAATTTTCGCCATGAAGGAACTTTGATTGGATTGTTGAGTAGTTGTTGCTTTATTTCTTCTAAATTCTGATCTTTTTCAAATGAATCTAAGTTATCAAGAATTTCATTTAGATATTGTTCACTTAAATTATTACCAAAATATTGATCAAAATGTCTCACGTTTTGATACGCATCTTTAAAAGGTAAATTTAAACTGTTTCCTATAATATTCCTGAGAGTACTAATATCAAAATTCAAATCTGACCCTAAAGTTTTTGAAGCGTTGAAAAGATCATTTAAATTTCTATTATTCTCTTGGAAGTATTTTTTAATTACTTCTTTTAAAATCTGCTCACTATTTGCATCCAAAATATTTGATTTAAGAGCAAATTCCATTACATTCAATCCATTATAAAAATTTTCATTAAAAACTTTTTCCAGAGCATTTCGAAAAGATTCATAATCTTTATCTTTTGAAAGGAAATTTAAAATTTCTTGGATTTGTTGTTCTGTAAGATTCATGATATTAATGAATAAATCTTTTTCATTAGACAAATTGGATTCCTGTTTTTTAAATTCTGAATCAGCCATTACGTTATTTAAATATTTGAGCATCTCCTGAATATAATTTTGATCTACATTTTCACGATTCTGTTGAGATAAAAATTGTGCTAAAATTTTTTCTCTTAAAATAGTCGAATTGGATAAAATTTCTTTCAAAAGATCAAGTTTTTGAGCCGTTAAGATATCTTCTGGTTCAAGATGATTTATTTTATTTCTTAAAAGCTCCCTAGCATAATTTAATAAACTGTTCAAATCTGTAAATCGGTTAAAATCAGCAATAGCATTTTTATCAATAAAATCCAAAGCTGCCTTATAAGGGTCCTCGTCTAATTCCTTGTTAAACTTAGCGAGGAAGTCATTTAAACTCTCATCTAATAAATGATCTAAATTAAAATCCTTTACTTTATCGTAAAATTTATCTAAAAAGTTAAAATCGTCGATAATTCTATCTAATTCGCTCAAATCCAATCCAACATCATTCATTAAATCGGAAGCTTTTACCTCACCAAAAAGATCTGAAGATAAATTTTTTGAGGATAATGCATTGGTCGAGGAATCTTTGAAACTAAGAAGCTCTATAGCTATCTTACGCGCTAAAATTTGGTTTTCTAAAGGACTAGTAATAACAGCTATCTCAATAAAATCTCGATCCTCACAAATCCCTTTATTCATAAATCTTGCTAAGATTAATTTGCAGATTGCAATAGCTTGACGTATAGACGGTTTATATGCGCATTTTTCATGTTTTCTCATTGCTGTAATAAATTTAAGGGAAAACCAGACAGGATTTTCACTAAAAAGTACTATGCTTAATCACAACCTGATTTAAATTATATATATTACTTAAAATTTAACCCAAAACTTGAGATATTATATTGGTAATAACATCATTTACTTTTACTCCCGGTTTAGTTTGAATAGCACCATATAGGACATTTCTTGATAAATCCTTTAGAATTTTACTGGGATCTTGTACTCCATCTTTACTTTGAGCAACACCACTTAAACGAGCCAAAGCAATTCCACTCCTTAAACTAGCTGGAGTTTGAATTTGATGATGAGTTCGCGTTCGATTGATTATTAAATAGATTTTTTCTAATATACTCTCATCAATTTTATAATAGGGATTATTATGTTCTATGATTTTCATTTCTGTCTTTTTATCAGGATAATCCAACTCAATCCATACATTAAAACGATCTTTTAAAGCTTCACCTAACCGATGTGTCCCCACTAATTCAGACGGATTCATAGCTCCAATGAAAAAAAAACCGGAAGATGCCTTAATTCGACCTAAATGAGGGATAGATAACATCTTTTCTTCTAATGGCTCAAGTAATGAATTTTGAGTGTATTCGGTTGCCCTATTAATTTCGTTAGCTAAAAATACTCCTCCATTAAGCATGGATTTTACTAAAGGACCAGGATTAAATGCATCAAAAGAGAAACCTTTTTGAATTGTAGTTGCTGGATTAAAGGAACCAACCAAATGTGCTGGTTTTGTTGATTCATCAAAGGTTATCCACTCAAATGAGTCATTACCCGTTATTTCTGCTCTCGATTGCGCATAATATCTACAAAGTGTTGTTTTTCCTATTCCAGGAGGTCCAACTAAAATCGGATACAAATTTGAAGCATCTGCTTCATAAATTAGTTCAAGTGCTTCTTCATATTGCCCTGACAGCACTATCTGCATCTTTTCTTCGTTTTGAGAGAGTAAATTCTTTTCAAATAACTCTTTTAATGAATGTTTAGTTTTTCTATTTTGATTCTTTATGGAATCTTTTAAATAAGGAGACTTTTTCAAAATAGTGAGATTATCTAATTTTTCCTTTTTGATTTCATGCTGATTTTTTTTATCATCGGAAATTTTAGAAGAACTTGCTTCCTTTATTTCTTGAGATTTATTTAATTCTCTATCATTAATTGTTGCTTTCTTAGCCACATTACTAACCTTATAACTTAGATTTTTGCTTTTTGTTGCTTAAAAAGTAATTTGAAACAATATATAAAAACCAACAGCATAAAGAAAAAGTGAACTTTCAAAAAAAGGTTTAAATATAATTAATAATTTGGTAAGCGCAATTTTTACAATTACCATCATAAGATAATCCAATTTTTTTAATTTCATAATTAGATCGCTTGATTACTAATTTTCCACATTTAGGACAATATGTATCTTCATACTCAGAGGAAGGAAGATTGCCAAGATAGACAAAATCTAACCCAGTACTTTTTGCTATTTTATAGGCACTTTTTAAAGATAAGACTGATGTTGGGTTATTAAACTCATGTGCATGCGATTGATATTGTGGAAAAGCTCGGGTTAAATGAAAAGGTGTTGATTTTCCAAGTTTAGATGATATTTTTTCAGAAATTTCTTTAATTACACTTTCATCAGTATTATAGTTTTCAATTAATAAAGTTGTTAATTCAATGTGGACTCCTAAATCTTTTGCTAATTTGGCATTTCTCCACACTAAATCAATATCAGCATCACAATAGTTTCTAACCATATCATAATTACCCTTGATATCAATATTCATTGCATCTAGACCGTTTTGCGCTAAATCGCTTAGTACTTCTTCTGTCATATATCCATTTGAAACAAATGTATTGTATAAACCCTTCTTCTTTGCTAATTTGAAGACTTCTAAAGAATATTCAAATGATAAAGTTGGCTCATTAAAAGAAATTGATGTACCTTGACAATTATTCTTTAGAGCTAAGTCAACAATTTTTTCTGGTGCATAAAAATTTTCTAATGCATTCACCATATCCCTTATATCGTTATCTGGGTGTGAAAGATTATGATTCTGACACCAGAAGCATTTAAAATTACAGCCATAAGTACCAATTGTTATTGCAACACTGCCAGGATAAAAATGAAAAAATGGTTTTTTTTCAATTGGATTATAAGAAAGTGCGGGAATTAAACCATATGTAAATGATTCAATTACTCCATCTTTATTAGTTCTTGTCTTACAAATCCCTATCTCATTTTTATAAATTTTACATCTTCGTTCACATGTTAAACACTGTGAAAGATTTTCATTAATAGATTTCTGATACTTTGCTGGTTTAAAAAATCTCGAATTAAATTGATTCAAATGAAATCAAATTTTATTCTATAATTTATTTAATTTTAAACATCAATCTAAACAATTTTTAAATGATATACTTCAGGGTCTTTCTCTTCCCAATCTTCGAATGGATCATCTTTAACCGCTTCTAACATTGAAGCTCTAGCTGCTAACCAATTTTCCTCCGAGTCCCAAATTGCAATCCCTACCAAACGATTTTTTTGCTCATCTTTAGCTGTATGGGCAATAATTAATCCTTTTTTTCCTTCCATTGCTTTTCCAAATCTATGCATTGAATCTATCAACAAATTAATTTTCTTGGGTTTTGGAAAATGGATAGACATATGAATGAACATTAGTCCTCACCTTTTTATTTTATATTTTTAATTTAAGATAATGAAAAATTATGTTTAGCTCATGGAGCAATAATTAATATAATAATATATACAAGTATTAGATTACCAAGAATTATTCCTATATCCTTCAATGAATTTCTGCCAAGAAGATTACTACGAGGTACTCTAAAAATATACAAAATCCCTAATGGGAAAAATGTAATAGGCAAAAAAATAAAATATTGTGTTATTATTAATGAAACAATTGCTACTGATAGGGAAATAAGACAAGCAATCCAGATTACAATTTGAGATATTTTTGGTGTCAACTTTGCCAAAGAGTCCCCATCAATCATTTCATGAACCATTTGTCCAGTATATGCAACAACTGCTACCGAAAGCAATATCAATAATTCATTTAGAGATAAATTAGGCAGAAAACCTAAAGAAATATCTCCCGCGTTAATTTTAATCATAAACCAAGGCAAAATAATATGAGAAAATCCTAAAATAAGATGGTTTATAACTACAAGCGATTTGAATAAGCAGTATATGACAACAAGTAAAACAATAAGAATTAAATATATCCCCAATATAGGGTTAACTAATATAATATTTAAGAAACACATAGTTCCTAGCAAAAAACTCGCAATTGAAAGTGTCCCAATTTCTTTCCTTCCATATCCTTTAACTCGTTCTAATGTTTCTTTCTCATTAGGGTTTTTCATATCTATTACATCATTTAAGGTATTTCCAGTAATTGCGTAAAATGAAAACCCAGCTAAAATCCATATATGGGACGTTAAATCATAATCATTTAAATAAATACATAATAAGCAAGGAACTAAAACTGAAAAGACATATTCCACTCTTAATAGGCGAAATCCTTTACTCATATCGTCACTACCCGGAAAAAAGAACTTTAAAGTTAATTATTAATATACAAAATAAGATTTAAGATTTTAGAGAAAATCTTTAAAGATAACGATATTACGCTTATAAATCCTATAATGATTTTATTCAAAAAGTCTAAAAAAAGATGATATAAAATGAAAAGAATAGAAATAGCTCCTTCTGATTGGATGAAATATTCTGGCAAAGAATTAGGGGCTTCAGATTGGTATGAAGTTACTCAAGATGAAATCACAGAATTTGGAAGAGTTACTGGTGATATGCAATGGATTCATGTCGATCCTACTCGAGTAATAACTGATTCTCCATATGGTGGAACTATTGCTCATGGTAATTGGCTTATTTCTATAAGTCATTCAAAATTATTGATGCAGATTTACAAACCCATAAAAACACGCATGATTATCAATTATGGTTGGAATAAAATAAGATTTCCTTCTCCCACTCCTGTAGGAAAAAGAATTCAACTAAAAGCAAATGTATTAGTTGTAGAACAAGTTGGAGAGGGTGCGTATCAAGTTGAAGTTGAATATAAAATTTATGTCGAAGGAGAAACTAAACCTTGTTGTGTAGCAGTAAAGGTAACTCGATATTACTCATAGTTAAGAATATTAAAAAAATGAAATTATAGTTTTATTTCCCAATAAAATTTGGCTCTTTTTTCTCATTTAACGCAAACACGCCTATTTTATAATCCTCGGTTTCAGCAGATTTTATTTGCATTTTCCGTTCGTTTTCTAGATGTTGTTCTAACGGAGTACTAAGGGCATTAAAAAATAATGCTTTAGTCCTAGCGAAAGTTAACGTTGGTCCCTTTGCGAGTTTTTGAGCCCAATTTAAAGTTTCTTCTTCCAATTTTTCCGCTGGTACGACCTTATTTACAAATCCTAGAGTCTTCATTTCTTCAGCTGAATAGTCTTCTCCAAAAAATGCCATTTGAGAGGCCTGTTGCCATGTAAGCTGTCGGCTCAAATAGATAGTTCCTGCAAAACCAGGAATTAATGCAAGTTTGCTGAATGATTGTCTAAATTTTGCTTTATCTGATGCTATAATGAAATCACACGATAAAGCTAAATTCATCCCCGCACCCACCGCCCAACCATTAACCGCAGCAATAACCGGTTTTGGATATTTTCTTAATATTAAAGCAATCTTATAAAGATCTTTCGTTAATTCATCCATTAATTGGCCAGGGGTATTTTCTTCAATACTTTTTTTAAATCCTTTAATATCACCGCCAGCAGAAAAAGCTTTTCCAGAGCCCGTTATAATTATGCATCTAATATCTTCACGATGTTGAATTGATTCTAGTGTATCTAAAAGTTGTCTGCCTGAAGTCTTATTTAACGGATTGAAATTGTCTGGATCGTTTAAAACAATTTTAGCAATATTCTCATTAATGCTTAATTCTATCTTCTTTTCCAATATTGTTTCTCCTTTTAACTAACTACTTATTGTAATTATTAATCTTTATTAAATATATAATTAGGTAAAAAATGAAATTGTTATTATTATTTTTTTTAAAATTGGTATTAGGAAAAGAAAAATATAGTTTTTAAAGATAAAATATTAAATCTCGTTCAAACTTCTTATTTTTTAATAATTTATTTCGCGTTTCGAAATATCTATTATTAAAACGAGCATCATTTTTAGCTTTTTTTAATCTTCGTGCCTTAAAACCATTTTTATACTCTTTGATAGATAATGCCATATTTTTGACCAACTCTTCTTTATTCCTTTAGTAATAAAGAAATCAAAATAACTTAAAAGTAATGTATAAAATATTTAAGGCAACCTTAAACTTATTAAAGAAATATTTATAAATGCGAATTTTGTGTAGGAAAAGAGCTCTTCTTATAATTTAATTCAATTAAAAAGCTTAAATTTTAATATGAAAATTTAAGGATTTTTAAATTTAAGGGTTACCTTATATAGATTATGGATCTAATTTTTCGTAAACTCCAGAATTTGGGAGGGTCTCTTTATATTAGCCTTCCAAAACAATGGACCGAAAATTATAAACTTAGAGAGAAAACGACGGTTGCACTTGAAGTTAAAACCGATGGCTCATTATGTGTTCTACCTAAACAACTACAAGATAAAAAGCAGACAGTCAATGAAACATATCTTGAATCTAATCCGTATGTTGTTAGACAAATTGTTAAATCTGTATTATCGGGACAAACTAAAATAATAGTGAAATCCGAAAAGGAGATCAATAAAAGTTTAAGGAATCAAATAAGATATTGGGTTAACGGACTTCCCAACACTGAAATTACAGAAGAATCTAAACAAAGAATCATTATAGAGAACTTTGGATATAAAAAGATTCCTACAAAAAAACTAATTCATCGTCTACTTTACATTATTGAAGATATGTTCGAAGCACTTACTCATAATATATCCCAAGATTTAAATTATAGCTTTCAACAATTAAGAAAGTTTTATTTTATATTAGTAATGCATATTAGGACCTATTTGAGGACTGGAATTTATGTTACCGAGGATAATGATTTTACACCATTGGAAGCGATGGACTATCGTATGTTCTGCGAAAAAATAGAGGAGATTGGTAAAATTTTGAAAGAAGTAAGTTTAAGTAACACTTTAATTCCTTTTTTTGAAGAAATACATCAATATTACAAGGAAGTTATGGATACCTACTTAAAGCAAGATTCTAAATTAGCGTATTATGTATGGTTAAAGAAAGATAAGCTTGTGGAGAAAGCTGCTCAAATTAATAAAGAATATAGTTATGAAGATAAGGATACTATAAAAAATATGTTAAGAATTGCTGATCTTTGTAAAGATATGGCTGGATTAGTTTAAAAAAACATTCTAATTGCCAAAATCATTAATACTGAGGCAACAAAAAACTGTAAATATAACTTAGGCATTCTTTTTGATAATTTCGCTCCAATAATTGACCCTATTATTGAACCGATTGCAAGTAAAATTCCTACAATCATATTAATTTGCCCTGAAATAAATTTAATTATCGTATTATATATTGCAGTGAAAAAAATAATTGATGTAGAGATTGCTGTCGCATTATGAATTGGAAAATTTAATAAAATATTCAAGGCAGGAGTATTAATAATTCCCCCTCCTATTCCTAAAAAATTCGCAACAAATCCTGCTAAGATAAATAAAGGAATAGCCTTCTTTAAATTTGTTTTATAATCATGATGTTCAAGAGAAAAATTATTAGAAGAATCTTTTTGAACTTTATTTTGCTTTTTTAATTTAATCGCTTTATAAATCATATTTATGCCTGCGATTAATAAAGTGCTCGCAAAAAGTATTTTCAATAGTGTATTTTCAATTTTTATAATTGAAAATAAGAAACTCGCAAAAATACTCCCTAAAATAGAAAACGCGGAAAAAATTAAAGAAATTTTTATATTAGTCCTCTTTTGCTTTAAATATGTTATAAATCCTGCAAATGAGGATAACAAAATAACAAAGGTGGAGGTATCTACAGCAATATCAATTTGAATGAAAAACAATAAAGTTAAGATTGAAACAAAAAAGACCCCACCACCAACACCTGCAATCACGGAAATTAATCCTGAAAGAAGGCCAAAAATGATTAATAGGCTTATGATTGCGAAATTTAATTCCATATTGATAAAAAGCAGTAATTTTTCTAAAAGGTTTCTAAAATTAACCTAAGTTTGTTCTGGTTTTATATTATTGCTGTTTATAATCATCTTAATTAATAACGAGATCAATAATTTAAATAGTTATAATTTTGTTAAAACATACATAACGGTAAATTAAATTGATATCACAGGTTCTAATTATCGCTCCAGGAGGAATCTTATGTTATTCAAAAAAATTTTTTAATAAATTTGATCAAAGCGAGGAGATAGTTAGTAGCCTTTTGGCAGCAATAAGCCAATTTGCCAAAGAGATAAAAGCTGGTGAAGTTCAATCGCTAAATTTTGGAAATTTCAAATTTATCTTTGATTATGAAAAAGAATATGATTTCATATTTGTGGTTATTATTGATGTAAATGATTTTGAAGAAGATACGAGATCAATACTCCAATTAATAAAAAATGAATTTGTGAGGAAATATAATTCAATATTGAAAAATTGGGGGGGAAACAGAACAATTTTTGAAAATTTAACTGAATTCATAGATAAAAATATTTTCCTTCCTCCTCAGGTTATATTAACAGGACGGGAAGGTGTCGGAAAAACAACAATATTTGATTTATTTCCTGGTGAGAAAATATTGAAAATTGACGACAATTTCAATGAGTATTTTATTAAATTAATACCACTCAATCTAGAGGAAGTTAAGGAATGCGTGATACGAGAAATTGATTTAAATGAGTTAGTTAAACATTCAAGAATTTATAATGATTTATTAAGAGCAACGGAAATTATTCTGGTGGTCACAAACTCAGCAGCAAGAAATCTAAGTAAAACTCAAGAGCTTCTTTCAGAATTACAAGCAAAAATGTATAAAGCTGATTTTTATGTTATTGCCAATTTTCAAGATTATAAGGATATTGCCTTTGAACCTGAGAATATTGCAGAATTCTTTAATATAAAAGCATTTGGATTTTCAGCAATGGAAGATAATGCTCAAGAGAAATTAATTGATTTTCTTAAAAAGACCATAAGAATATCAATATTAGAAAAAAACAGGATCATAAAAGTTGAATAGTCCACAAAATATGAAAATCTACAAAACCTTCTTAATCCCTTTTTTTTTATAATCGTCCTTCTTAAGAGTTTGAAATTTCCTTGTTGGTTTCTTTTCATCAAAAGGTTCATTACATACCCAACACATATTTTCCAATTCTGATAATTTTTCAGAACAATTATTACAATATAGGGCATTGCATTTGGGGCATATATAGCTAATTCTTGATACTTTATTTTTACAGACAAGACAAATGTTTCTTTCTTTATGTAGAACAACCTCTTCTTCGGTGATAAAGGAAGGTCTCTCATAGAGTCTAAATAAGGATTCCTCAATTTTTATCTCTTTTTGCAATTTATTTACTTTTCTCTTCGAGACTGGTTCTTCCTTTAAACCAATATAAAAAAATATAAAACTACTAACCATACCGATTCTAGTATAAGTCACAGGTATTAATAATCCTATATACCATAAAAGTGAGCGTATAATTGGAAATCCAAGGAACAAAAAATAACCCAGGGATAAAAATAAGAATTTTTTCTTAATAATTCCCTGTGATTTTATTCCTTTAAGAAGATATCCAAATCCGCAAAAAATAATACCTGAGATAGAAAAAAAGAAATATAAAACCATGGTGAAGGGAAAATTTATACTCAATCCGATATAAACTAGCGATTCTCCAGGAATATCAGGGTAGGCAAACTCAAAGGATTCTAATGGAAAAAGGAAAATTACGATTTCAAAAAAAATACTAAGGATTAAAAAAGTATTTACAATATAGTTTTTTTTTTTAGGAAATATTAATTCAGCAGCAATATAAATTGATATCAAGGTAATTAAAGGTGCCCATAAATAATTTAAAATCCCCAACCAATTGTAGGGATTTGATAGATTTAAATTAATTACAAGAATAGTTAAAAAATCTAAGAATGGAACCACCCAAAAAAAGCCTGCTAAGAATATATTTAAACCCATATATAAGAGAAGTTTAGTATTGAGTCTCTTTGCATGGTAAATTATAATTAAACCGAGAATAACTGCAAATAAAAAAGAGGAAGTAGCTGATATTCCATCAATCCAACCCTTTGGAGAAAGCATATCGAATTACTTCCTTATAGTCAAATAAGATAAATTAGAAGTTATCTTTTGGGTTTTTTAAGGTTTTTTCTTTTTCAATTCCCAACCTTTCTTTCTAATTATGTAATTTGCTAACCACATAATAGCCATTGAACACCAACAAATAATCGCTAAGTAATATAAACCATTAAAGAAAGCTATAAGACCTAATATAAATAATAATAACCAAGCACATATATCAATACAAGAAATTGGTGGCTCAGAATTGCTCATCTTTTTTCACATTTTATTATTATTTTTGTTAATATATAGTTATACTTATTTGTATATAATATTTTCTTGGTATAAGTTTGAGATATACTTAAAATTATAACCAAGAAGATATTGTTCTTTTGATTATTATTTTCTTTTTATCTTTTGAAAAAATTAAAAATTAAATTAGAGTAACTTTATTTATTTAGTAAACAGATAATTTTAATTTCTTCACTTAGCATTTATGCCCGACACGAATGATAACAAATTAATCGTTGAGCTTATTACATGTTCCCGTTGTGGAAATCCCTTTATGATAAAGAAAGGTCAAAATAAGTTGGGAGAGATTATATGTGATAATTGTATTAAATTAGCCCAGAGAAAAAAACAACTAACAGATTCTGTGCTTCAATCTCAGAAAGAAATCGAAAATTCAATAAAAAATTTTAAAACCTCACTTAGATTGGCAAAATCGCAACAAATTAAGCAAAAATATTTCGACAAAATCAAACAAACTTCAGAAGTGCTAAGTAGATCAATCGAACTTCTGAATAAAATTGAAGAGACTAAGGATGAAAAATATATTGATGAATATAAAACGTTATTTGAACAAATGAAAGAAGAATATACAAATAAAAATAAAGATGAATAACTTTATTCTTTCTGTATCAAAATTTCATAAATATATATGCCATATTCATAATATATCTTAACGGAGTATATTTTGCATCTAATTTCATCATCTTAGAGGTTATTTTCATAATATAATCCCAAAGAATTCTAAATTTAGGATTAGAATCATATTTTCTCCTTAAATCAAGAATTTTTTCCTCAGTAAAATCTGGTTTTATTCCTTGAATAAAAGATAATTTCATTAAAATCCCATAAATGCCAAAATATTCGATACATTTAAGATTATATCTATAAAATAACTGCATAATCTCATCAAATTCATACCTTCTATAATGACCAATCAATTTATCTTGAATTGTGTAATACTTTTTTCGATTTGGCACACTAACGATTACAAGTCCGTGCTTCTTAAGAATTCTGCTAATTTCTGCTACAGTGGCTTCATCATTTTTCACATGTTCCAAAACATCAAGCGCAAAAACAATTCCAAATGTATCTGCTTTATAAGGTAAATTTTGGATATCCCCACAAACAGGAAGATGAGTGTAATAAGCTTTTTCAACAGTGCTTAAATTACAATACTCGTTTTTAAATTGATAAAGAGGTTCGTTAGTGATATCTAAAAACGATTTTTTTTTAATATTATTGATGAAACATAAGATCGAATCTCCGGAACAACCCAAATCAGCAGCGTTTGGAATATAATTTGCTTTGATAACTCTTTCTATAATTAGATCAAATTTGCATTTAATTCCAGGTGAAATAAAATAATCTGTTCTAGATCTTTTTGAAAAATTACGATGTGTTTCATAAAAGGTTTTTAGGTTCATTCATCTAGTTTTAAATCTTTTTAAGATAATAAGTAAAAACCGGGATAAATAAAAAATACTTATTGCTATCAATACTTTTTTTCATCAGATCAAATTTGAATTTTTTGGGATTTAGGATTTTCAAATAGAATTCTAAATCATTATATAATCTTTGTTTATTTATAATAGGGGTTAATGGAGTACTAGAACAGTATTGCTCAACTATTTTAAACCTGTTATAAAAATATTGGATTAGTTTTCGCCCTATTTCGGGATCTCCTCCCATTTTTTTTATACAATTACATAATTCATTTCTTAAATTAGTGTTGGGAAATTCTACTAGGCCCTCATAATCTGGTTCCCCTAAAATCAAGAAAGAACCATCACCTTTTAAAATTCTATTAATTTGATTTAGAGCCTTATCTAAATCTTTAATCCATAAGAAACTATAATGACAAAAAATACAATCAAAAAATTTCGATTCAAAATTATTATTTAGAATGTCCATGTTAATCAATTTTGCGTCAATTCGATTCAAAAGTAGATTATCTTTTGCATATTCGATTAGAGAATCATTTACATCAATACCATAAAGCCTGAGATCAAATTTGATGCCTAATTCTTTCAATAATTCTCCTTTTCCACATCCAATTTCTAGTATATTCTTTTTAAGTGCAATATCGGCTTTTTCATATAAATTATCCCTTAAATCTACAGTCCAAATAAGTTCCTCATTAAATTTATCATTCCAAGCTTCCATAAGCATCACATTTTTTAATATTTTAAAATAATATTTCGAATATAACTACTGATTCGCCAAATAAATCAGAAGTTTTTTTTCCTTAAAAAATTACGGGAATTAAATATTAATAAATAACTATGATTTTAGTATTATTTTTATAGAATCTATTTTTCTAATAGTATTGAATAGTAGGATATAATTTTTATTTAATATAATATGATCTCAAATCTTGATAATTAATTATGATATTAAATCAACTCTCGGTATTTTTACCTAATCAACCAGGTCAGCTTGCTAACTTTTTTGAACTTCTGATGGATAATAAAATCTATATACGATCTTTAACCGTGGCTGAAACTGAAGATTATGGTTTGTTATTATTATTGGTTGATCAATTTGAAAAATGTGTAGAACTATTAGAACAGAAAGAACTATTATATTCAATTACAGAAGTAGTCGCTGTTAGATTATCTGATAATATTGGACAATTGTATAAAATTGCTAAGACTCTTGGTTCAAATAAAATCAATATTGAGTATTTATATACTTATTCCGAACATACCTCTCAAGCCACAACAATTACAGTCCTAAGATTAGATGATAATGAAAAAGGGAACGAAGTATTAAGGGATAATGGATTTGACGTTTTAGACATATCATAATTATTAATCTAAACTAAATTTTTCATTTCTTCTTGTGTTTTTACCTGTTCGATTAAGATCTTGATTGCAAAGGCTGCTTCTTTTGGAGTAAAAAAGATCGGTGCTTGTTCTTTATTGGCATAATAATTTAAGTCTTCAAAATTTTGACTAAATAAAAACATAGGAATTACTGGTTTTTTTCTGCCAGTTTCATTCCAAGCTTTAATTACTCCTTTATAATGTTCATCCCTTTTCATTTCTAAAAATGGAGGAATCACACAACCAGCTACAACTATATCAATGTCTGGGTCGTCAAGCATTGCTTTCGTAACCTGAAAATATTGCTCTTTTGCAGCACTTGCAATCATATCAAGTGGATTTACTATTTTAACTAATGGGATTAAATATGGCTTTATTTTTTGTTTTAACTCATCAGAAAAAGATGTTAACGTCAAACCGTAACCTTCAGCATTATCACTGAAAAGTACAGCACTCCCTCCACTATTAGTTAAAACTCCAATATTTTTTCCTTTCGGTAATGGTAATAAACTAAGTGTTTTTATTGCAGTTATGAAATCTTCCATGGATTCACATAGTAACGCATTTGACTGATGAATTGCTGTTTTCATTATTCTATAATTTGTTGCGACAGAGCCGGTGTGACTACTAGCTGCTTTCATTCCCTTACTTGTCCTTCCACCCTTTAATACTATTACTGGTTTGTTTAATGTTACCTTCTTCATAAGATTTAAAAAAGTTATCCCTTCCTTTAAGGATTCAAGATATAGAGCAATTATTTTTGTAGTCGCATCATTATTAAAGTAATCTAATATCTCATTGAAAGAAATCTCCATAGCATTACCTATGTTTGCGAATTTTGAAATTCCTAAATTAATGCGCTCCAGAGCATAGAATAATGCACATCCAATCGAACCAGATTGGCTAATCATACTAATATTACCTGGATTAGGCATTTGAATGAATGAGGCATTAAGACCTATTTGTGTATTTTGAATTCCTACGCAATTTGGTCCCATAACTCTAATATTTGCTTTTTTGCATTTTTCAGCTATAATTATCTCAGCCTTCTTTCCTTCTTCATCAATTTCACCAAAACCTGAAGTGACAATAATTATACCTTTGACTTTTTTTATAATACAGTCGTCAATAACTTGAGAAACAGCTTTTTTAGGCACTAATATAATAGCAAGATCAATCTCATCATTAATATCAAGTAGAGACTTATAGCATTTTATTCCTAAGATTTCTACTGTATTATGAGATACTAAAAACAACTTACTAGCTAAATTTCTATTAGTAAGAATATTAATGGTGACAGCGTTTCCAAACTTTTTAGGGTTTGCAGTTGCTCCAATAATAGCAATAGTTTTAGGATAGAAGAAAAAATTAAGCATTTTATGATTCGCTCTCCTCATAGATTGCATTTTGAGGGCATACATCTATACAAACTTTACATCCTCGACATGATACATCATCAATAGCTGCTTTTTTTGAATCTTCATTAAAATTAAGTGCAGGACACCCAAATTGGTTAGTACAAATAAGACACCCAATACATTTATCCACATCAACTTTAATAATTGAAGGTTTAATGTTTTGAGAACGCATTTCATTTATTTCTACTAAAGAACATGTATGTCTTGAAATAAATACTCGGACGCCCTCTGCTTTCACTGCATCTTCCAACTTATCAATCATTTTTTGTAAATCATTAGAATCTTCAATCCATATATTATTTGGAGCAACACCACATCCTTTTACTAAATCTTCAATGATTATCTTAGTTCCAGGTTCTTTAGTTATTTTTATCCCTGTACCTGGATTATCTTGGAATCCCGTCATACTAGTAGATCTATTATCCAATATTACAACCAAAATATTATTGTTATTGTATACCGCATTAATTAAAGCAGGAATTCCAGAATGAAAAAACGTTGAATCACCTAAAATAGCTAACACCGGATTCTCTTTGGGTTGTATTTTTGAAATTCCATTTGCTAATCCTATTGAACCTCCCATACACACTTCAGTATCAAGCCCTTCCAAGGGTTTATAAACTGCTAACGTATAACATCCGATATCTGATGAATTAACGAATTTTGTGTGAAATTTTTTTTCTACTTTTTTAATTGCATAAAATGTGGCTCTATGACTACATCCAGGGCATAAAATTGGCAATCTTGGAGGAATTATCATTAAATTTTCAGGCACTTTTACTTTTTTATAAGGTAATCCAATCAAATTTGATATTATTTCGAAATAGAGTTCAGCAGGAAATTCTCCGTTCTGAGGAAAATAATCCTTTCCATGGATTTTTAAATCTTTTGATACTTGTTCATCATATGCTACTTGTTTTAATATATTTTCTAAAAACGGTTCTAATTCCTCAACCACCAATATTTCATCCACAGAATCGAATAATCTTTTAATTAACTTTTTTGGAGGAGGATATACCATTCCCAATTTTAATAGGGAAACCTTATCATCAATACCAAAATATTTTAACGCATCCATCAATTGCGAATAAGGAACTCCTGCAGCTACAAAACCATATCTAGTACCATTTATTCTCTCCTTAGAGATTTTTAGATGATTGTAAGGAAATTCATCAGCAAACTCAGAAATATCTTCTAATCTTTCCAGTAATCTTACTCGTAAAATCCGAGAGTGAGATGGTAGGCAAACCCATCTTGATCGATCCCAGTCGAACCCATATTCTCTTTTAATCTCCTTTACCTCTCCTAAGATTACATCTGCACGCGCATGATTTAATCGGGTTGTTGTTCGAAAAAGTACAATTGATTGATATTCCTCAGAAAAATCAAAAGCATATTTAATTAATTCTTTTGCTTCATGCGGAGTTGAAGGTTCAAAAACCGGAACTAATGCATGAAGTCCATAATAACGATTATCTTGCTCATTCTGAGAAGAAAAACAGTTGGGGTCATCTGCTGAAATAACCACCATACCACCACGAGCACCTGCATAACAAGCGGTCATAAAAGCATCAGAAGCTACGTTTAGACCAACATGTTTCATACACGCCACAGATCTAACATTAGACATTGAACCTCCAAAAGCTACTTCAAACCCAACTTTCTCATTTATACTCCATTCTAACATAAGTTTGGGAAAAAACGGGTGCATTTCTGCTAATGTCGTTAATATTTCAGATGAAGGTGTGCCAGGGTATCCTGCAGCTATTATTACGCCTGCTTCTAATATCCCACGAGCAATCGCTTCATTTCCAAGCATTAAGACTTGTTTTCCAGGATTATCTTCAGCAAAATAAGGTCTATTCATATATACCCTCTTTTATTTTAATTCCATTATTATATCCCAATTGAAAGGCTTTTCGATTAATGTCATATGCGTTTTCTGGAACAAAATCAATAATTGTTTCCTCGATTTTCTCTCTTTCTAGGGGAATATTTCCCGAACCAAAAAGAAAACCTAGCATTAATACATTCATAACTCTTGGATTACCTAAATTTGAAGCTAATTCATCGGCTTGAATAAAATAAATCTTATCAGAGACCTTTTTTAAAAAGTCATGAATCTGTTCTTTTGATGGATAATCCATCTCCATTTGGTTAATCATTGGAGGAATTATAATCAAATCATTAATCAAAAATGTAGTTTCCGGACCTGCATAGTTAAAGTATCTTACAGCTTCGCTTGCCTCAAATGCCAAAACTATATTAGTTTGACCTCTCGGAATTAAGGGCCCCTCAACATCGACTCCAAAACGAAGATAAGAGGTTACAGAACCCCCTCTTTGTGCCATACCATGAGTTTCTGCAGTCCTTACTTTATAACCTTGTCGCATAGCAGCCCAGGAGAGAATTTGTACTGTTCCATTAAGTATGGAGCAATTTGGCTATTATGATGATAATGCACAAATCAACATTTGTACTGCTCGAATAACTCCTTGACCACCGACACCTACATTAAGTAAATTGTAAGTTTTAACTTGCATAAATCTTATTGTAATTAATTATATAATTTTAATTAGTTTCGATATTTTAATTAATTTATTCGTGATTGATTATAATGGGTATAACGTCCCATTTAGAATGGTTGAAATCATTAATAAGAAATTAGATAAAAAAGAAAGATGTTATTAATTTAACTTATTATCTTGTGGTGCTCTTCTCGTGCTTTTTTAGTGTTTTTATTTGTTATATAGAATCCTATAAAGTATGCTACCATTACTAGAACAAAAAAGGTTAATGCCGTTATATAGAAGTATCTTCCTGCTAATGAAATTAAATCTTTTATAATCCACTTTAATAACCACGTGAATGCGCCACCACAAGTTACAAAAATTATATCCCAAAAAGCATTCACAAAAGTATCTCTTCTATTACGTGGTCTCCAACCCCACCAAAGGATTACCGTATTTTCAAGTATTTCCCAAATAATCCCAACTGAAAAAGTTAATAACAATATTAACCACCATGCAATAATCGCCGGACCGATTAATGCTTCCGTAATGGTTATCATTAATGAAAGAAGCGAAAACGACGCAATTCCTAATGCAATATGACCCCAACTATAGAAATCCCAAGGTGATCTGCAAAGATAATCCTCAACAGTGCCAACAAATGGAATATATTCAACTTTTTTATCCATTTTAAATTCACCTTAACAAACTTTTGATAATTTATTCATTTTTTTAACTTATTATTGAACCTAGCTTAATTAAAAAAATAGTGTTACTGAAATATATTTCAATTTATCTATAATTTCAAATATTTGAGTAACTCATGAATTTCTTAAGGGATTCCTAAATAATAATAAATATAAACTTCAAATAATTTAAGAAAGTACCCGCTTAATTAGAAATTAAAGGGTTATCAAATTATGAAAGTAATTGTAATTGGTTCTGGAATTGCGGGCTTAACAGCTGCAGCGTATCTGGTTAGAGAAGGCCATAATGTGATTATATATGAACAATTCTCTGAATTAGGCGGAGTAACAGCAACGATTCATCAAGATGGATTTTCATGGGATATGGGACCATTACTTTTAGAAGGATTTGCGCCTCATGAAAAACTTGGTAAAATTTTGACCGAATTAGGTCTATCTGAAAAGCTTCAGCTTATAAATGATGACAGAGGACAAGTTCTTCCTGATTTTCAAATATGGCACCCTAAAGAATATGAAGGACCTTATTGGAGAAGGGAATTCTTTAAAAAAATGTTTCCATTTGAGAGTGAAGGACTCAATCAATATTATAAATTTTATGATAGAATGATGTCAATAATGTATATTGGAAATCAATTACCTTTTATAAAAGGATTGAAAGCAATTATTCTCAAGTTAAAATTATTGTTAAAATTCTTAAGAGTTAAGAAATATAGCAATTGGAGTGCCTCTCAAGTAATGGACTTTTTCTTTAAAGAAGAAAAACTTAAAGCAGTATTTTTAAGTATATTAGCTGATTTGGTCGTAAGACCAAGCCAATTTTTTGGATTAGGAATTCCTAGTTTTAACGTTGAGACTGCCTTTGAAAAAAGAATTCCTATAAAATTTAAAGGTGGAAAATACCCCACTTATCATTTTATCAGAAATGGATGTGAACAATTAGTAAAAGCATTTGTTGATTATATTACGAATAATGGAGGAAAAATCTTTCCAGATAGTAAAATCATTAAAATTATAATAAAAGAAGGTAAAGCTGTAGCTGTTCAATTAGAGGATGAAACCATTGAAGAATCAGATATAATAATCGCTAGTGGTGGAGTATTAAACACTTTTTATAATTTGGTTGGCCAAGATTACCTACCAAAAGATTTTATTGATAATATAGAAAAATTAAGTTTTATGGAATCAGTTTTTTTTGTGAATATTGGAATTGATTTTGATCCTTCACAATATCAAAGAAAACCCTTATGCTATTACTATGGTACTTATGATATTGAAGGTGGAATTGATAATTGTATAAAAGGTAAGTATCATGAAGGAAAAGATGGGTTTCTGATCTATATTCCTTCAATGCACAGCCCTGAAATGGCTCCTAAGCATAAACATGCTGTTACTATATACACAATCGCCCCTCATGAGCTTAAAAATGGAAACTGGTTAGATAAGAAGGAAGAATTTAGTGAAAAACTATTAATTGAAGCCGAAAAGTATATTCCCGGTTTAAGAGATCACATAATAACAAAACTAATCCTTACTCCAGATGATTTCAAGTCTCGTATAAATGTAGTACGCCATAGTTTTGGAGGGTTGGCACCAATAATTGGGCAAAAAAATCCGCCTCACAAAACACCAATCGAGAATCTATGGTTTATTGGGGCATATAGTGAATCTGGGGGTGGGATTGCAGGTACACCTCTTGGAGCAAGAAATGTAGTGCAACAAGTTTTGGGAAAACGATTCTAAATTTAAATAAGCTTACATTATTGAATTAATCTTACCTAAGATAATGAGATGTTAACAGTTTCTTTCTTTTCTTAATTTTAATCAATGTTTTTCCATATTAAGTTCTTAATAAAATTTTTACTTATAATGATACCTACTTATCGATCGAAAATTTAGAAAAGAATTCGGGTTAAGATTTTTCAAAATTATTCACTTATGTCCCATGAATTAGAAGAAAAATTTTTTTTTTCTATTAAATTTATGAGCCATATTAGCTACTATTTTAAACTCTTAGAGTAAACCTACATCATTAAACTATTTATTGATTTTTAGAATAAATTATTGAATAGAGTGTATTTCAAATAGAGATATTATAGAGATGATATTTCAAATAACATTAAACCATTCTACTTTATTGAATATTCTATTTCAGTGTTTATTAAATTGACGAATTTTTACGAAAAATTTTTATATGGGCGTGATCTTATTAATGTTAGAAAATTTTAATTTTCTATTTTGTAGTGGAATGTTTTCTATTTTAGCCAATAATTTATTCCTCCACGAAATTTATCGGCATTAAATAATAAAGCATTCCATTACTCTTTTTTTTTATTCCCTCATAAATAATTCTTTCATTTTTTGATCTTATTTGTCCTTTATTGTTCCATTTCATCAAAGGAAAGACAAGTTTAGGTATTTATCATCCTCTATAACAGAAACAAATAAAGATTAGATAGTTTTCAAATTCTAATTAATTTTTTACTATTTTGGATAACCCTTGGCAATATTTTTAACTCTCGGTCAATATAGAATGAATTTAGATCCTATTTGATTTTAGTTATGAAAGGTATAAAAAATTTTTATGTAATAGAAATTAATAATAAATTAAATATAATTATTAGAGGTCGAGAAATTTGGATCGATTTAAAGGTAAAGTTGCTTATATTACTGGCGGAGCATCAGGTTTAGGAGAAAAAGCAGCCAAAGAATTCGCAGCTGAAGGCGCTAAAGTAGTCATTTTTGATTTTGATAAAGAAAATGGAATTCGCGTAGAAAATGAAATCAAAAATGCCGGAGGAGAAGTATTTTATTTTTATGGTGATGTGAGAAATGCAGATTCTGTAGAAAATGGGGTAAAAACTGCTTTTGAAAAATATGGCACCATAGATTTTTTAATCCATTCAGCAGGCATCTTAAAAGATGGAATGATCCACAAATTACCAGAAGAAAACTGGGATGATGTCATAAATACTCATCTTAAAGGATTTTTCTTGAATTTACAAGCTTGTGCTAAACGGTGGATTGATTATTGTAGGGCTAATCCAAAGGAAAATGTAGCAGACTATCCTGATAGAAGAGTAATTACTATTAGCAGTCAAGCAGCAGAGGGCAATATCGGTCAATTAAACTATTCGGCTGCGAAAGCAGGGATGCTTGGGATGGTTAAGACTGCAGGATTAGAATTAATAAGGTATAATGTTCGCACTCATGCCATTATGCCTACCCTGATTGAAACTCCAATTTTAAGCGATTTGTTAAGTAAAGAAGATGGTAAATGGAGAAAGTATTACTCTGGAAGAATCCCATTAGGGATTGGAGAGCCAAAATATGTATCTCAAGTAATCCTTTTTCTATGTAGTGAAGATGCGTGGTTTATGAATGGTGAGATTATAGGAATAAACGGTGGGCGTTTAGATAAAGTCTAATTTGAAAATAATTAACTCAATTTTTTCTTTCTTTTTTTTTTATTTAGTCTTCCGCTTTAACTTTTTTAATTTCATCTATAAGCGCGGGAATGACTTGATGTAGATCACCAACAATTCCATAATGAGCCACAGAAAAGATAGGTGCATGTGGATCTTTATTTATTGCAATGATAATTTGGGAGTTTTCCATTCCAACTAAATGCTGTATTGCTCCTGAAATACCACAAGCAATATATAATTTTGGGGAAACTGTTTTTCCCGTTTGTCCGACTTGTCTATCTTGACTTAACCAACTCAATTCGATTGTAACTCTAGAACCTCCCAGTTCCGCACCAAGAACACTTGCCAATTCTCTTATTAATTCGAATCCTTCTTTTGATCCAACACCTCTACCACCCGCGACAATTATCTCCGCATCCTCAAGATTAATAGTTTGTTGTTCTTTTTCAATGATTTTTAAAATCTTGGTAACAGAATCTTTTTCGGTAAAGTTCTTTTCCAAAATTCTGATTTTAGGTGCTTTTTTAAGCGATTTTATTGCTTTAAAAATACCTGGCCTTACAGTTGCCATTTGAGGCCTACTTGTTGGAGTTCTAATTGTCGCCATTAAATTACCCCCAAATGTTGGCCTTGTTTGCATTAAATTCCTAGTATTTTCTTCAATATGCAAGCCAGTACAGTCTGCAGTAAGACCTGCTTTCAACCTTTTTGCTATTCTAGGCGCAAAGTCTCTCCCTGTAGGAGTAGCACCTATTAATATTATTTCTGGTTTATACTGGGATATCAATTCTGATAAAACGTTAACATATAAATCGGAATAATAATTTTTTAAAATTGGAGATCTTACATAAATAACCTCGTCTACTCCATACTCTCCAAATTCGTCCAGTTTTTCTTCAAATTTATCTCCTAAAATAATTACTGAAAGTTCTGTGTTTAATGTATTGGCAAGCTCTCGCCCTTTTCCTACAAGTTGATAGACTACCTTAGGGAATTCTTTCTTATAATGCTCTGCAATAACCCAAACTCCTTGAAATCTCGCTTTATCAACTTTATCTACATATTCAGCACGCTCAAGTATTATTGCTTCTACAGGACATGCATCAACACAAGCACCACATAAATTACATTCTCCTGTTATTACTGCTACCCCTTCAATGATTTCAATCCCGCCATATGGGCAAGCATTTACACATGATTGGCAAGCTGTACATAACTCTCCATCTACCTTTATACTCAAGATTTACACCTTTCAGATAATTTTATCATCTTTTAAATTTTTAGCCAATTCTCGAGCAACCTCATCATTTGAACCATTTAAAATAATATGATCTCCTTTTCTTTCAGGGATAAATATTTTCCATACTTCTGTCATTGATCCATCTAATCCAATTTCAGACTTTTGAGCCTGTAGATCTTCTGCATTATAAGAAATAATTTGTTTTTTTTGATAAGCATCAACAATGCCTTGCATGGAAGGATTTCTTGGTTTATTAATTTCTTTTACAACGGAGACCAATACAGGGAGTTTCGTCTCAATAACAACAAGTTCCTCTTTTCTAAAAGCTCGTTCTATAATTACTTTATTTCCTTTTAACTCAAAATTTAAAACATAAGTTATTTGGGGAATACTTAATTCTTCTGCCATTTCAGGTGGAACTTGAGCCGTATCGCCATCAAACGCTTGTACTCCACATATAACAATGTAGTTTTCTTTCTCCCCTGAATCCTTTAATATCTTTTTTACCGCAAGAGCTAAAGTATGAGATGTTGCTAATGTGTCAGCACCCGCAAATGCTCTATCTGTTAAAAGGTAACCCTTATCTGCCCCCATAGCTAGCACTTCACGCAATGCTTCTTCTGCTTGAGGAGGGCCCATGCTTATTGCTAATACTTCTCCTCCGTGTTTTTCCTTGATTTGTAATGCCAACTCTACCGCATGCTTATCATGAGAATTTATTACTGAAGGAATACCTTGTCTAACTAAAGTATTTGTTTTGGGATCAATTCTCACTTCAGAAACTCCCGGCACTTGCTTAATACAAACGAAAATTTTCAGAGTAAATCACGAAAAATCAATTTTTTTACTACTATAGAATATTTAACTCCTTTTAAACCGTATATTTTTTCCAAATATACCTTGTTTAGAATAAAATAATAAACTAGTACTAATATTTGTGGCTTTAAAAATATAATTAAAAATATAGAAATAAAAAAAGAAAGAAATTACTTTCTTAACATATGGTTAGCAATAACCATTCTTTGTATTTCGCTTGTCCCCTCATAAATTTCTCCCATCTTAGCATCTCGGAAATATCTCTCGACGGGATAGGCTTTCATGGTACCATATCCTCCATGTATCTGAACTGCTTGATGGGCTGCTTTCATACTAGCTTCAGAGGCGACTAACTTAGCCATTGAACCTGCTAATCCATAATCCTTCCCCTGATCACATATCCAAGCAGCTTTGTATGTTAAAAGTCTAGCGGATTCTATATCTGTAGTCATATCTGCGATTTTCCATTGAATTCCTTGAAATTTCGCAATTTTTGTTCCAAACTGTTCTCTTTCATTTGAATACTTTATTGCCGCTTCTAAACAAGCTTGTCCCAACCCAACACATTGTGCGGCAATAGTAATTCGACCGTAATCTAGAATTTGAAGGCCTAATCGAAAACCACTTCCAATACCCCCTAAGATATTTTCCTCGGGGACTCTAACATCTTGAAAAACCAACTCAGAAGTATTAGATGCCCTAACACCGAGCTTATCTTCCTTAACTCCCACTGAATAGCCAGGCGTGTCTGTATCTACAATGAATACAGTTAACTCTTTTCTAGAATCTTTCTCACCTGTTTTTGCGACAACTAATAAAGTTTTAGCAATTCCTCCATTTGTTGCAAAAATTTTACTTCCGTTTAATATATATTCATCCCCATCTTTAATAGCATTAAGTTGTACCCCTCCAGCGTCCGATCCTGCGTTGGCCTCGGTTAGACAAAATGCACCGATTTTCTCACCTTTTGCAACAGGTACTAAGAACTTTTCTTTTTGTTCCTCAGTTCCGAACCTATAAAGCGGATAAGCACACACAGAGCAATGAACACCAGTAGTAATGGACCATGATGCATCCACTCGACCAATTTCTTCAGTTACAATCGCAAAAGCAATAGTATCTTTATCTAAACCTGCTCCACCATATTCTTCTGGAATACATGTGCCAAAGTAATTCATCTCTTTCATTTTTTTCATAACAGTAGGGTCCAATTCTTGCTTCTGATCCGATTCCTCTGCTACTGGAGCGATATATTCTTCAGCAAATTCGCGAGTAATCTTTCTAATCATTTTTTGTTTTTCAGTTAACTCAAAATCCATAATAATCCTTAAACTTGAATTTTATATCATACGATATGAATCATAATTTAACCTAATTTAAAAGAATAAAGCTTTTTCTTTTTGTTCTTAGAAATTTATTTTTTCTATAATTTAGATAAAAAAAAGGGTGTTAAGGTTTAATTTTAAAAGGCATTTCAGAATCTGGCTTACGAGAAAGTTTTTTAGAACCAAAATATAAAACAACTAACATTAAATAGATTCCAATCATGATACCTCCCCCAATATAGAATATCATTTGAGGTAATAGACCTAAATATCCAGTAATAAATGCTCCGTTAAAGTTAAAACAAAAATGAAATAAGACAGTTATTATCAAGCTTCCTTTAGTATTATTATAACCCCATGTTATTAGAATTGAGATTACAAGATTGAGGAATATAAATATATAAAAAGGTATCCTGGTTTCAACAAAGTGAAGAGGAATATGCCAACATGCCCATATCAGCCCTAAAATCAAACTAGAAGTTAATGCATTAAATTTTGCCTCAATTCTTGGTAAAGCGAAGCCTCTCCATCCAGCTTCCTCACTTAAAGGGCCAGATAATAATGAAACTAATAAGTAAAATAGAATTAAGGGAAAAGTTAATCCAGGCACTGGCCCCGGTGCGGAACCTCCAAGTAAAAGATAAATTCCTGCAAAAATAAGTGGGGCTACCATTAAAAGAAATGCTGCCAAATACCATTTAATACTTACTTTCCATTTTAGAAATCCTTTTAATAAAATTTTTACTTCTCCCCAACCTCCAATTAACCAAGAAATAACTATAGCCGATATTGTTGGATTCCATGCTGATAAAAACCAATAAATGATGAAGGGTAAATCCCATAATAATCTAAGAACAACAGAAGTAATCATTATTAGATAAGTTAATATAAAATAGATAGTAAGTGAATACTTTTTAATAAATTCTGAAGACATAATAACTTAAATTTATCTTTGAAATATAAAAAATTATTATCGCTCAATTTTTAATTAGCATTAAATTTTATTCTTGCATAATTAAATTTATGTTAAATAGCAGTCAACACTTTAAAATTTCAAAATTAAAAGAGTATCTTTATGTGATTAAAGAGAATATTTCCCTTGTTCATCCTTTTTATACAAATAATCCACTAAATTTGTATTTAATATTGGGTACAAATTCTGCTCTTTTACTTGATACTGGGTGTGGACTTTATCCTCTAAAACCAATAGTAAACAGCTTGATTGGTAAAAGAAAGCTCTTGATTGTAAATACACATACTCATTGGGACCATGTATTAGGGAATGAAGAATTTGAAGAGATTTTCATTCATGAAGCAGAAGCCAATATTGTTTCTAAATTTTATGATGTATCTTTCTTCAGAGATTCTCCCAATGATATTGTAAAAAAATATGATATGCAAGATTATTTAATACCTCCTGCTAAAATCATTCATTCAATACAGGATGGTTATATATTCGATTTGGGAACGATTACAGTTAAAGTTATTCATACGCCTGGACATTCACCTGGTTCGATATGCTTACTTACAAACCGAAATGAACTTTTTACCAGTGACGTCGCTTATTATGGTGATCAATTTTTGCCTAAAAAAGAAGAATTTTTTCAAGTACTCAAAACGCTTTACAATTTAATAGATCTCTGTGAGACACACAAAATTGTAGAAATATACCCTTCACATAGACAATCACCGTGTGATATTTCGCTATTAAAGGATTTATATGAGGGTGTCAAAAATATTGAAAATATATGGAATACTAGAGAAGGTTTTGAGTTCTTTAACTCTTGGAAAATCGATGATAGCAGTGGAAAATTTAGATATTATATCTCCAGAGTTTAATGTGAAAATCTAGCAATTAATTCTTTTTATTTACTAAATCTAACATTTTTATGATTCTTTTTTCATTAATTTCTTTAAGAGATTTTACTTTAATATGTCTCGTTAATTTACCACTACCCTCAAAAAGAGATATCTCCTCTTTGGATAAATTTTTAATTAAAACGCCTAAATTAACATGATCCTTAAGAGCCACGATATAAAAATTATCATTGTAATAAGGAACACCATACTTCATTCGTTCTGTAATCGAAGGATAGGTGTTTAAAATAATATCTCTTAGCTTTCTACAAATTTCTTTTTGAGGAGATTTCTGTTTTTTTATATAATCATCAACATTTTCAGTCATATTTTTTATATTTACTACATTAAGAATTATTATTTTATAATTATATATTGAAATATTAACTTTTTTAACCCTTACTTCTATCTTGAAAGCGTATTTCCTCTAAAAATTCATTAAATGATAAATATCAAAAGTTATTTATAGAATTAAAATTACTATAAATAAGACTCATTTTTATCCAAAATTAATTTAACCATTTCTTCTCTTCCAGTTTTATTTAATCTTTTAATATAATTGTTTAATTTTTCTCTTGTGTGAAATGGTCCACCTTCTTCTATGACAGTATCCATAGGATCGATTTCTGATTTAGAATTCATCATCATCATTTTATGCCATTGATCTAAGAGTTCACTTCCCTTAATAACAATTTCTGGTTCACTAGTAGCTAAATTATTGGTCATATGAAAATCATTTTCATAATTAAAAAGCATTATTTCAGGAAAATTTTTCAATCCACTATGATATGTTTTTATAAGAGTCCAGCTATCAAACCTTATAGTACGTTGACAACTCCAAGCATTTTGACTAATGACTAAATACTTCCTTCCAAAAAGCTCTCCATTTTCTAATTCTTGATAAAAACTCTTTCCATCCCACTCATCAGGAATAATAATATTTAATCCTTCTAAAATTGTAGCAGCAATATCAGATTGATAAATTAAAGAATTATGAGCCTTTTTCCAGCTTTTATTTGGCCATTTTACAACCATAGGGACTCTATTAATGATATGACAAGCAGTAGCATGATCTCCATAAACATTTAATTCTCCTTGGCATTCTCCATGATCTGAACTTATAATGATAATTGTATCTTCATAGATCTTTTTACTTTTCAAGATATCAACAAGTCTTCCAATATACATGTCAGCATACCTGATTCCTACGTCGTAACTATCTATCCACATTTTATAATCGTCTAGTGTATAGATTTCTTTAAACTTTGGTAATCTCGGGTCACTTTTCAAATGTCTAACACTAATAAATCCCTCAGGTTCGCACGCACTATGAGGACCATAACTTTTCCTTTGCTTCTCTATAATTTCTTGAGAAATCCAACTAGGAATTGGCTCATTTTCAAACGGATTTCCATAAGATTTAGGTGTTCGATAGGGAGTGTGAGG
>Ga0180438_10000455_pt1 | contig 80552 bp, 65 predicted proteins | sample SS_ome_12_FD_132455 | JGI IMG/M metagenome (GOLD analysis project Ga0180438, IMG submission 132455) | Hypersaline lake sediment archaeal communities from the Salton Sea, California, USA - SS_3_D_2 metaG | ecosystem: Environmental > Aquatic > Non-marine Saline and Alkaline > Hypersaline >...
CTTCACCGATCTTTTGGCAAAATATTCAGCAAAAAACGGCATGGTGTATGTTTGCGTTTTATCCGTCCTGCGCACGCGACGCCGTCCGCTTTCCGCCTCATATTCTTCCATCACATACCCGTGAACAGTGATCTTATCCTTGATGGGACGGACATCGTATTCCACACCGAATTGGTCTTCCGCTGTCGGACCCATTCCCATCCGCACAGTGCTTTTATCCGCCTCGCTTATCAAGGTCTCGATCTCTTCTTTATTACCTTGACAGAATTCCAAGAGAGAGTGAAAAAGATGGTAAGCACCCAAAACGCGGGATTTGAAGTCCGCATAGGGATAATTTTCATTCAGGATACCCAAGCGGTTCCTAAGACCGAAATAATTGCTGAGATAGCGCGGTTCCGGACCGAGAGGCCTCCACCCTTTTTCCGGATCGCGAAAATCCATGAAATCCCCATGGGGGATGCACAGAGTGTCGTATTTTTCCTTCAATATTTTGTTGATCGCAGGCCGGACACGATCGCTCATATACCGGATCAGGGAAGTGTCTCCGTTGGGATTCAATGCCCACACCCAGGTGACGACCTCCTCATGATAGGATCCGTTGTGGGTATGGCTATCGAGAAGAACGGCAGGGTCCCAGCGCAACATGACATTTTGAACCAACCCCAGAACTTCGGGACTTTCCAGTTTCATCCCATCCCTGTTGAGATCGAGGTCCAAGCCGTTGTACCGGACGCCTACACCCTGTTCGGGGCCGACCTGATTCCGCCGGTTATTCGGGTCGATCTTCTCATTGCCATCCGGATTGAAAATGGGAGCGATGAGAACAACGACATCGTCCAGATAAGAAGGATTTTCATCCAAAGCCAAATCCCTTGCCAGCATCAATGCCGCCTCCTTGCCCTCGACCTCACCGGCGTGGATATTGGCCTGGATGTAAACGACGATACGGTTATCATAGGCCATATCCTCCGGGCCTGAAGGGACCGGATTCCCGATAACAAGCAGCGGTATGCTCCGGCCTTCCGCACTGACGCCCATGGACTCCACCCGGATCCGCAGGCTCATCTGTTGCAGTTTCTGGATAAAATCCATGACATCGGCATACAGAGAAGTGGCCGCGTAATCGGTCGCTTCTGCCTTCGTGAGCGGAAGCTCCTGAGGAACTGAAAATGCGGGTGACGACAAGGCCATTACCAGAGAAAAAAGCAAAAAAAACAAAATGCTTCTTTTTTTCATAATTTCCCCTCAAAATGACGAAGTTTCATACGAAAAAGACTAATCGAATCTCCTTTCCAGGTCAAATGAAATCTCTGGAAAAATCTCCAAAAATTATTATTCAGCGTCCGGATACGAACAAAAATCGTTCATATACGGATAAATTCCGTTCGATTCCCTCCCGAAATCCCTTGGAAACTGAATGGTATGGATTTTGCATGAAAAATTTTCAGAATATTTACAGGACTTTCGAAGAGGAAAGGGATGATAAAAAATTATCTGAAGATCGCTATACGCTGCTTAGCAAGAAGAAAAACTTACACTCTGATCAATATCGGAGGGTTGGCCGCCGGCTTGGCCTGCTGCATGGTCATCCTGCTTTATGTTTATAATGAGTCCAGCTATGACCGGTATCACAAGGATGTGGACAGAATCTACCGGGTTCTGGAATACCGTAAAGTGCCAGCAGTGGAATTTTGCACAGCCAGGATCAGTGCCATGGTAGCCACCGTTCTCGAGGAATATGAGAGCGAGGTGGAACAGATCGCGCGCGTATTCCCTGTCGGAAATACACTGGTCAAACGCGACACGATCGCCGCTTTCGAAGACAGGGTCTATTATACGGAATCAGAAATTTTCGATATTCTATCTGTTCCGTTTCTGAGCGGCGATCCTGACACGGCGCTGGAGAGCACAAACAACGTCGTTCTCACCCAGCGTATGGCCGTTAAATATTTTGGCGATCAGGATCCCATGGGAAAGAGGATTGCCGTAAAAGATCCCACATGGAGCCGCCTCACAAAAAACGACCAATTCACGGATTATCTCGTAACCGGTATCGTTTCGGATCCCCCTTCCAATACGCATTTCAAATACGATTTTTTTCTTCCGATCAGCCAGTTCGCGAACACATGGATATTGAGAGAATGGCATGCTGGCCCTACCTTGACCTACCTCAAACTCGCATCGGGCCTGTCCGTCCCTGAAATGGAAAAAAAGATCGAGCGGATGGCATACGATTATGTGAATAGGGAACTAACAGCCTGGGGGCAAACCCGACGCTACTTTCTTCAAGCGGTGACGGACATCCATTTCCGCAGGGATTTTAACGGTCTTGCTATTCGCGAGGACCTCGAGGCCCCGGGCAACCGGATTTATCTTTACATCTACGGCATGATCGCCATGCTCATTTTGCTCATAGGGTGCATGAATTTTGTCAATTTATCCAATGCCAGAGGCGTGTACCGCATCAAAGAGGTGGGCATGCGCAAGGTGATCGGCGCCGGACGCTGGCAGTTGATCAGGCAGTTTTTGGGCGAATCCATCATGATCACCTTTTTGGCGGCTTTGTGTGCGGTTCTTCTCGCAAATACCCTGCTTCCACTATTCAACCAGTTTTCCGGAACGACACTCCGATTGGAAGATTTTCTCCATTGGCAGGTGTTCGTTTCCATTCTGGGATTGGTTATTTTTGTCGGTTTGCTTTCGGGATTCTACCCGGCGTTTGTTCTTACGGCCTTCAGGCCCGACCAAATTCTAAGAGGTTCGGGGACAGGTATGCGGGGGGCCTTCGTTTTGAAGGTTCTCGTTGTCGGGCAGTTCGCCATTTCTATTTTTCTTGCGACCGGATCCCTCACCGTCTACAAGCAGCTGACCTATATGCGGAGCCAGGAGCTGGGATTCGATAAAGAACACAAGTATGTGCTGAACTTGAGGAACAATGCCCAGATCCGGAAACAGGTCGAGACCATAAAGACGGAATTTTTGAGATCTCAGGGTGTCATTGAAGCGGCGGCCTCTTCCAGCGTGCCGGGAAGGCCCATGCGGCAAGGTTACCTCAAGTGGTCCGATGACAAACTGGACAAACCCCTCCGTTTGACATTTTTATCCTGCGATGATGACTTTCTCTCTCAGTACAGGATCGGCTTGGTAGCGGGACGGGCTTTCGACGAAAGTCTCAACGATGAAAACCAGGCTTTCATCATCAACGAAGCTGCCGTTCCCCATTTGGGCTATGGTTCGGTGGAGGAAGCCCTGGGAGACCGGTTGCATGAGGGCATCTACGGAAGGTGGAAGACCATTGTCGGCGTCGTTAAAAATTTTCACTATCAGGGAATGCGTCAGGATATAGAACCGATATACATGGAAGTCTCCTCCTCCCGCTATAACATGATCACGCTTACGCTCGCCTCTCAGCGGCTACCAGAAACTCTTGGATTTCTCCAATCCAAGTGGTCCGAGCTCTTTCCCTCTGTTCCGTTCGACGGATTTTTTCTGGACGACGATTTCGACCGCCTTTACCAAAAAGAGACCCAAATGGGAAAACTTCTGGGAATCCTGACAACTATGGGATTGGTCGTCGCTTGTCTCGGGCTTCTTGGACTGGCATCCTTCCTGGTCCAACACCGGACTAAAGAAATCGGCATCAGAAAGGTGCTGGGGGCCTCGGTGCCGAACCTGATGGGACTTTTATCTCGGCAATTCGTTTTACTTGTTCTCACAGCCAATGTTATTTCTGTCCCTGTCGCTTTGGTGTCTTTGAACCGGTGGCTTCAAGACTTTGCCTTTCGCATCCAGCCAGATTGGCAAATTTTCGTTTCAGCCGGTGCCGCAGCATTATTCTGTGCTGTGGTTCCTATTCTGCTTCAGGCTTTTTGGACCGCTAGAGCCGATCCGGTAGAAAGTTTGCGTTATGAATAACTGGCGTATTATCTCCATCGACACCTATTTCTTCTCGAGCGAATAGATAAATTCCAATCCTTCGTAAATCGCCCTGTGAACATAAGTGAAATGCGTTTCCCGGTCCTTTAAAAGGGATTTCCACCTTAGGCACTTAGGCGCTTAGATCCGCAGCAAATCCACAAATTCTTGCATGGTGGAGGCTTGCTCATTAATATTCATGAGATAGCAAAAGTATAGCAAACATCTCTCGATAGGGGAATCACACTTGACAGGATTCAAGCAATACAGTACTTCATAATATGTTTCATAGAAGAGACCATTCATGGAAATTCCGGTTGAAGCATGGTATCAAGCCATATTCATCCGGCGTTCACGCCGCAAATTCAAACCAGATACGGTTCCCTCGGATAAACTGGAGCGCTTTGCCTCTGTCTGCTTGAACTTCCGTCCGTTTCCGGAGGCCAGGGCTGTTCTGGTCCTCGAGCCCGGAGATGACGTTTTCCGGGGATTTATCGGGTCTTACGGCAAAATCGAACGCGCTCCTGGTTATATCGCTCTTTTAGGAAACACGGAGTCCCAAAGGGTCCAAGAGGCCGTCGGCTACACCGGTGAAGGGATCATTCTGGAGGCTACCGCATTGGGACTGGGCACATGCTGGGTTGGCGGTTACTTCCATCCCGATGTTGTGTCCGGCCAAATCGAGATCGGACGGAACGAGCGGGTTTTGGCCGTCTCCCCTTTCGGAATACCCCTTGAGGCTTTTTCTTTCCAGGAAAAACTTATGACCGGATTTGGTTACATGCACAGGAGAAAAGGTCTTGATGAATTGGTGTCGGGGACAGTCAAGCAGGAATGGATGAAGACAGCCCTGGAAGCAGCTCGCCTGGCACCTTCTGCTGTCAACCGGCAGCCTTGGAGGTTTGTTTGCGGCGATAATACCATCTGTATCAATCTCGACAGAGGCCGAGATACCTATAAAATTTCCCGGCGCCTGGACTGCGGGATCGTCATGCTCCATCTGGAGCTGGGCGCCCGGCATGCAGGCGCTAACGGGGGCTGGACATTTCCGCCAGAGAGCGTTTCTTGTTTCACCGCAGATTCAGGCCCTTAGAGCTGAAGAAACCTGGGCAACCCCATAAACAGCCTTATCGATGTCTTCCATCGTGTTGTAAAAATGAGGCGAGAACCGGATATTGGGCCCCATGACCGCACAGCCGACATTGTATTTGCGGTACAGGATTTCCAAAACACGGGATGTGTCGATCCCGGGAATGTGGAAAATCACGACGCCCCAGCTCTGCTGGTGTTTTTCAGGCGTGATGAACCGGGCATCCGGAATTCTTTTTTTCACTCCTTCTCTTACCGCATCGGCCAACATGCGGGCACGTGAGGAAATCCTGATCATCACAAGCGTGTTATGGAACTCGATAGCTTCCAGCATGGCACCGAACCGGGCTACGGCCTGCTGTCCGAGGGTTTCGAACTTCAGGGCCCCTTTATTTCTGCCCTGCTCCCAACCGACGCCCACGATGCTCGGATAAACAGAATCCGCTATTCCCCTCCGGACATAAAGCATGCCCATTTCTCTGGGACCGCAAAACCACTTGTGCGAGCTTGCTGTGTAAAAATCGCATCCGATATCATGAAGAAATAAGGGATATGATCCGAAGGTTTGTGCTCCATCGATCAGGGTCAAGATCCCTTTCGACTGGGCCATTTGGCACAGCTCTTTTGCCGGAAGCCGGATTCCGGAAACATTCGAGACGTGCGAGAAGCACAATACTCTTGTCCGTTGAGTTAAAGCTGATTCGAATGGCTTTATTAAATCCTCCGAGTCCGAGGGATCATCTGGAGTCTGAATCCTGATCACGCGATAACCGTATCGTTCGGCACGCACATCCCAGGCAATATTGGCCGTGGGATGGTTCTGGTCCCATATGACAACTTCATCCCCTTTTTCCAAACGAAGGCCGTTGATCACGATGTTATTCCCTTCGCTCGTGTTCCGGACAAGGGCGATCTCATCCGGATCGACGTTAACGTACTTGGCGATCCCCTCACGGACTTCTTCTTTTATCCCGGCGAATTTGGCGCGATTCGTGAACGACGGATCGCTGTCCACGTCTTTCGTCAATTCGAAAAGTCTTTTTTGCACAACAAGCGGTGAAGGACAGAGGTTGGCTGCATTGAGCATGATCAACCCTTCTTTGATCATAAATTGCTTCTTGACAATTCCCCAGAAACGTTCATCGCCGATTTCCCTCTCCCCTATTCTTTTCACGGCCTCTTGCAGGGATTCGGATCGGGAGATCTGTCGTTCAAGAGTGGTATAGGGGAGCATAACTCCTGCTGCAGCACCGCGAAACATCCCTTTTAAAACGCTTCTCCTGCTGACGCTTCCCTCAAGGTCGGTAAACCGGATATGTTGTCGACTCATTGAAATCCCTCCTCCTTTGTCCTTATTTCCAAACCTGGCCGAATACCCGCAGGTAGTTCAAGCCGAGGATCTTTCGAACATCTTTGTCGGTATATCCCCGTTTATCGAGTTTCGCGACAAAATTCAAAACTTCGGCGTAGTTGCTGAAACCCTCGACCATGCGCAAAGGCGAGCGAATATTCGGGGTGACATATTCGTTGTACGGGCCGGTCACATCCTTATAATTAGGAGATCCCCAGGGATCGATTTCATGATCCGGGTAGGTTCCCAGGCTCATATCCGTTCCGACCCCGATATGGTCGGTCGACCCGAGGAGCTGAGCCACATGATCGATATGATCGATAAAGTCATCGACAGTAGGGCGCGAGGTTTGGCTGGTTTTCATCACCATTGGGCCCCAGGGAGAAAGGCCGATGATTCCGTGTCTCGATGCACATGATTTTATCTGCTCGTCATCGATATTGCGGGGATTTTCGGCAAGCGCCTTTGTGCAGGAGTGACTGAAAACCACGGGGTGGCGGCTCTGTTCGATGATCTCCAAGCTCGAACGCTTCCCGAGATGGGAGCAGTCCAGCAAAAGTCCTATCCGGTTGCATTCGTCGACCACCAATTTTCCGAAGGATGTGAGGCCGGGATCAGTCCGGTCCAAACATCCTCCGCAGATCCTGTTCGACAGGCTGTAGGCCGGGATCATCATCCGCATACCGAGACGATAGAACGCTTCGACCCGGTGGAGCTTGGTACCGATGAAATCCCCGCACTGGGAAACCAGAAGCATATTCGCTTTTTTTTCTCTTTTTGCCTTTTCGATATCATCGATCGTATAGGCGATGGAGAGGCCAGGATATTTTCGCGCAATGAGATGCCAGAACATCAGTCCTTCCAGAGCCTGATCCAAGTCCGCATGAGGGTCCCAAGCTGTAACGGCAAAGGAAGTCGCTCCGTACCGGTGGGCATCTTGGAACTGCGCGTCCGGCCATATCTGCATGCAGGAATCGATAAAGATATAGGGATGATCCCTTTCCAAGATGGGATGGATTCCTTTTTCGTTCAACGGATCGAAGCTTTCAGGTTTTTCTTGGCCAGAAAATCCGGGCAAAGCCGCCGATGCAATAGCTGCCGTCCCAGCCATTTTCAAGAATTCCCTCCGTTTTACCTCCATTTTTCCCTCCTGTTCTATTCAAAGGAACAAATTTTATGCGATTGCCCATCGCCGTCGAGGACTATGTCGACGACCAGAACCTCTCTGTCCCGGTCCTTGGCTAAAGCGATCATATTGCCGTGCGAATCGACAGCCACACTTTGTCCTCCGTATGTCATGCCTGTCCAGGGACCATGGGTGATCTCACCCACAAGATCGGTTCCCACGACCGGCGCTCCGATTATGCGGGCCGCTTCGGAAACCGTTTGGTGCAGCTCCTTTCCGTGATCTGGCCACTGCTCTTCTATGGCTGCCCATCCATAGGGAACCAGAACAAGAGCAGGATTATGCGCACCCATCCTATCCAGGATATCTGTTTTAAAGGTATCGGCACAGATCAGCAGCCCTATTTTGCCGAATTTTGTTTTGGTGACTTGCACATCTTTTCCCGGTGTATAGGGCGGCGTCATCAGCTCTGTAAGGACATTGATTTTTCTGTGTTTGCACAATATTTGTCCTTCGTTATCGATCAAGACCACCGAATCATAAAGCCATTTGCCCTCCTTTTCGGCCAAGCCTATGCAAAGATGAATGTCATATTTTTCAGCCAACCGGCATAACAGGTCCGAATCCCTTCCGGGAATCGGATAAGACCTTGAATGAGCATCGGGATTCACCCAACCCAAAAGAGCTGTTTCGGGAAAACAGGCGATGTCCGCTTTTGCCTTATTCGCTTCCTGAAGAGCGTTCTCGATCCGGGCCAGATTCCCGGAACGATCTCCGTCCAGGCAAATAATCTGGCATAGGGCCACGCGGACAGTTTTTATTTCCGGATTGGAAAATCTCCCTGCAAAAACAAACATCGGCAAACAAACACCCAGGAGAGCGAACTTGACTGCCGGCAATGAACGAAAAACCATCGGACTTCGTGATAAGACACTAGCGCAACATGGTGTTGAACAAGAGTTTAAAAGTGCCGTGAGTCTGGGACCGGTGCTGGGTCCTGAATCCGATCAAAATCACCTGTCCCTTGCCGAATTCGATATCGATCATGGCAGGCATGCCGGCCAGGTGATCCTCCCCGATCAGCCAGCCGCTTTGAAGGATATCTTTATCCAGATACCGGACAATGGATTCATATTGTTCACTATTCTGACTGGCAGTCACGGAAAAAGCCTGGCTGGAATAAAAAACCACACATCCTTCTTGTGGCATGCCATAGGCTAAAGGATGGGTATTGTCAAAATGCACTTTGAGTGTGGAACCGGGACAAAAGAATTCCTTGGAATCGAGGTTTGCGAGATCGTCGCGAACGCCCAATCCGAATTTTTCGATCGCCAGATTGCTGGCTTCACCTAGTGTAACGAGCGTTCCCCCGTTTTTCACGAATTCTTTAAGCGCATTGACCCCATCGTTCCCGATTCCGCTGCGGTATTCAGGCGGAACGGCAGAAATGAAACGCCGGTACCGCGGAGGGATTTCTCCCATGATGATTTCCAGCGAGTCCTGGGGAAGAATGATCGTATCATACTTGGCGTTGAGGTTTCCCTTCTTGATCTCGGCATCCATCAGGGACGTGTAAGGAAATGCGAACATTTCGAGGAGGAAGCGGGTCCAGCCTTCATCCATGTTGCCGCCATAATAACGCTGGTACATCCCGACACGGGGTTTTTTCACCTCATGGATCTTGCCTTCGATCTTGTTTCTCAATGCAAGAAAACTCACGCCGGTCTTCCCGGCAATATCCTCGTAAACAGCTTCAGACCCCGTTTGAACGATGAAGTCACCCGGATTAAGGTCTTGAGCCTTATCTACTCTCTGAACAACGATATTCTTATCAAGAAGAAGGTTTACCGCTTTGAAACTGGCATTCAGCCTCCCGTCGAGCAGATAGGCTGATCCTCCTCGTTCGACCTTTCCCGAAATGTGGATCTGTCCCCGAAGAATAGAGAAATCTCCTTGGGCTGCTTCTTCGACCGGATCGACACGAACTCCCATGAATTCGTTCATGGTGTGGGTGGCCAGGTCATAAGGACGTAGGGGGGTGCCATCATCCTCCATGGTCCACTCGTTCTCGGGGTAAATAGTCCGGCCGAGCAAATTCCTGATCAAACCCATTTTGGGTTGGGCCAGGGTAATGACAAAGGAGCCGTCCGGGTAAACGGCGTTACCGACTCTGAACTCTTCGTCTGCCTTTTGGATCTCTACACCGGACAAAAGCAGCGTGTTGATCATCTTGATGACCGTCAGGGGATCATGCTGGTTTATCGGTACGACATAAGATTTGATTTTGCTTTCAGCCCCGCGTTCGGTCTGCCGTTTGGCTTTGAGATAGGCATTCCAGAGGACGGTCTCTTTGTTTCGAGCCGCCAGGTCGAGAAGTGCCCAGGCCGATATTTTCTTTTGCTCGACGATATCCCTGAGCCTCCACCAACCGCCGGGCCAGGGATTGGGGAAGGTCGATTGAGCTTCGTACCTCGGAAATTGCCGGGCCCCGCCCTGAAGCTGCTCGGGATGGATATACAATGGGGACGCCAGCTGGGCACTGGCGGATTCGGTGAGCATCCCGGCAATATTGTGGAAGGGGGTTATCCAGTGCCATCCGAAATGGCCCCAACCCGGGTACTGGGCGGCATTCAGGATTCCCGATTTTCCCTGCTCTTCGAGCTTGTAAGCGATATGGGCGCCATACCAGGAATGCTCCCGCCAGATAAGAGGATCGGCATAGGGACGAATGGGATCGCAATAAGGAGGAATATAGAACCTGGCGCCCGAACTCCCCATATGATGATGGTCGAGGTACGCTTGAGGAACCCAATCTCTATACAAAATCTTAGCCGCATACACCGATTCGATCATGTTTAAAAAATCCCCATCCCGGTTGTTATCGTGACCGACATACTTGTGATAAAGCCAGGGAAGACCGGTACCCTCATACTCCGTTCCCACGGTTTTGTTGTACCAATCGGTGACCATGATCTGACCGTCCGGGTTGAAACTGGGGATCAAAAAGAAAATCACGTTATCAAGGATACGCTGGGTTTCTTCGTCTTCCCTGGTCAACAAATCATAGGTCAGCTCTGGCGCCATCTGGGTGCCGCCGATTTCCGTGGCATGGAGGCTCATGGACTGGCATATCACCGCTTTGCCCTCCTCGACAAGCTTTTTGATCTCCATTTCATCGATACCTCTTGGATCGCTGAGTTGGGCATTGACAACCTTCAACCGGTCCAGATTGGCCAGGTTCTCTTCGGAAGAAATGATGACGACAAGGAAGGGGTTCCCCATTGTGGATGGCCCCATATCTATGACCTTGATATTGCCGCTTTCCCTTTCCAGGATTCTGTAGTATTCCACGATCTTATCCCAGCGTGCGATTTTCCTGTCACTCCCAAGCCGGAATCCGAAAAATTCTTCGGGAGATGTGGCCTTTTGTTGAGCCCGGGCTGTCTGGGATAAAAACCCAAGAGCAACCAGAATGATCACCAATATCCTGATTTGGTTAAGAAATTTGTGGTTTTTTCTCATGAATTCCCTCCTCCCCTCTTTTTATATTGGATGAGGAGATATTTGCAACACTAATTTTCAAATTATCTGTCCAAAACGATGATTAACGGGTATCATAGACAAATCGTGGAGGATTAGATGGCACCGACTGGACAAGGATACCGGAATAAAAAAAGAAAACCGATGTTGGCGGCCTTTTTGAGTTTGATTTCTACCGGTTTAGGGCAGATATACAATGGCGAGCTTTTGAAAGGGCTCCTGATGAAGATTGCGTTATTGTTGTCTTTGTGTCTTTTCGCGGTCCTCGTTTTCAGGAGTTCCCAGGAGCTTCTGTTGTGGTCTTTCGTGATCGTCATTTTTCTATTCCTGAAACTGTATTCCATTTTTCAGGCCTTTGCCGAATCACGCCGCTCGGCTTCCGAATATGCCCTGAAAAGATTCAACAAATCCTATGTCTATTTTTCGGTAACCTTTATATTTCTCGTCCTGAACATCGCTATTCCGCTCTTGATCGCAAAATTCTCTCTTGGCGATATGACCCCGCACCATCCCTTCCGGTCGGCAAAAGCGAGGCTGCGATACATCCAGTATTACGAATCCGCGGCAAAAAGCTGGCCGGTCGAATCGGAAACCAGGAGGGTCACAACGGCATACGGTGAGACATATGTCCGGATCAGCGGACCGCTCGATGCACCCCCTTTGGTGCTCATGCACGGGGCCAATGCCACATCTCTATCGTGGATACCGAACATAAAGGCTTTATCCGGGAAATATCGTACTTATGCGGTAGACAACATTTATGATTTCGGCCTTAGCGTTTTCACGAAAAAATTCAAGAAGCCGGACGATTTTATCCGCTGGATGGATGAGTTGTTTACAGCTCTCGATCTCGGAGACAGCATCCATTTGACGGGGCTGTCCTACGGAGGCTGGCTATCCAGTCAATACGCCCTCCGTCATCCTGAACGTGTGGCCAAAATCGTGCTGTTAGCCCCGGCCGCAACCGTGCTCCCTCTGGGACCGGGCTTTTTAAAATCCGCCCTTCTCAGCATCCTCCCCCACCGGTATTTTTTAAAAAAAGGGCTGAAAATGGTTCTAAAGGATCTTTGGGATATGGATGAAGACGGGAAGACCTATGCGGAGGACTGGGTGGATCAAGTGGATCTCGGTCTCCGCAGCTTCAAGCCTAAGATGCTGGATAGCCCGACGGTTCTAACGGATGAGGAATGGGAATCCTTACAAATGCCCGTGCTTTTTTTGGTCGGCGAGAACGAAAAGATCTATTCTCCCCAAAAAGCGATCGAGCGGTTGAGAAAAGTGGCCCCTCGAATAAAGACCGGCCTAATTCCCGGAGCGGGCCACGACTTAACCGCGGTTCGGGCTGATCTGGTGAATCAAAAAATTCTGGACTTTCTCGAAAAACCCTGAAAATGTCCCCCTACTCCAGACTTTTCAACCACTCATTCATGCGTTCCTGCATTTCTTCTTGGGTAAGGTTCCATTTTTGGCTGGCAAATCCCCAGCAATGTCCGAAAGGGTCCTTGACTTTGCCGTTCCGGTCCCCCCAAAAAGCGTCCATAAGCGGGTAAACGACCTCACAACCGGCTTCGACCGCACGGTAGAACAAGGCATCGCAATCTTCCACATAACACCACATACCGGCGGTCGCACCTTTTATCGGGCCCTTCTCCCACTGTCCGGGCATGGCATCGGCCATCATGATATTCGAGTCCCCCAGTTTCATCATGACATGCATGATTCCGTTTCCATCGGGCATCTGAGCCGGCGGACCTGCAAGCTCAGCTCCGAAGGCTTTCTGGTAAAACTCAACGGCTTCATTGCAGTTTCCGTTAAACCAGAGATGAATGGTTACGGTATGCATCCCTTCCGGCACGGGTTGCGGAGCTTTTTCCGGCATAATCGCCTCCATGGTTCGGATTATGCATTTATGATATCAAATTGACATGATATGTTCTATATGAACACTCGATTATCTCAATTCTTCTCCTGTCATCGGGTCCTTTAGGTTGATCTTGTGGATCTTTCCCAGTTTCTCCAGAGGGCCGAGCCATTTTTCCCCTCCTTCGTTACACAGATCTAAATCTCCCACGTAGATGGCAACGGCGTTATTGGGAACATAGTATCGTTCATTGAATGCAATGAGATCTTCTTTGTCGATCTTCCGCAAGTCGTCCATCCATCCGATCACTCCCCAATGATAAGAAGAAGCGGTATAAAAAGCCGCGTTGACCTGTTCGCTGAAAAAGTATCCCGGCTGATTTTTTAAAAAGATATCATTTATCAAATATTTGAACAAGTCAAAAAGGGAGTTTCTGCGATCGGAAAATATTTTTTTGGTAACCTGTTTGTTTTTTTTTGCGTATTATGAAGTGATATGTTTCTATTATTTAGAAAGAAATACAAAAAGGAGACCGAGCATGAAAAACCTGACTCGAAAAGAAGAGCTCATCATGCTTGCCATTCTCAATCTGAAAAAAGAGGCCTATTTGATTTCCATTGCGGACCATCTTTCAAAAATCACCGGGATGAAAATGTCTCTGACCTCCGTGCACTTGCCTTTGAACCGACTCGAAAAAAATGGGATGATCTCGGGGAAACTCGGAGAAGCCACAGCCGTAAGAGGAGGCCGGAGAAAAAAAATTTACGATATCACCCGGGCCGGATTCGCAATGCTGGACGAGCACAAGAGAATCTCTGATTTGCTCTGGAAAAACTATCCCACATTTTTGGCTCCCGGGGAGTGATCCATGGCCGGACAAGAACACCCTATAAAAATACTCGAGATACTCCTGAAGCACATTATCCCCTTTTGTGACCATGAGCATCTATTGGGAGATTTCGAGGAAATGTACACAAGGATCGCCAGGGATAGGGGAAATACCATGGCCCTGTTCTGGTATATTTTCCAGATCCTCAAACTTTTTCCCTCCTATTTTAAAAATTACTGTGCTTGGAGTCTGAACATGCTTAAAAACTATATGAAAATCGCACTTAGAAACCTGAAAAAATACAAAGCTTATTCTCTCATCAACATAACCGGATTGGCCATCGGAATGGCCTGCTGCATCCTGATCATCCAATATGTCCAGGATGAGCTGAGTTACGATCTTTATCACGAAAAAGCCGACAGGATATACAGGCTGGTCGACGCTCTGGACATGTCCGGACCGACAAGCCGTTATCTTGCATTATCCTCTGCCCCGTTTGCCCCGGCATTGAAAAACGAATTCCCGGAAGTCGAGGATGCCGTGCGGTTTTTTTTAGGAAGAAGACGAATGGTGACCTATGGAGAAAATAAATATTACGAGGAAGGCATCATTTTTGCCGATGCCTCGCTATTCCGGATATTCACGTTCCCTTTGATAGAAGGGGATCCGGAAACAGCCCTGGAAGCCCCGCACACGATCGTTATTTCTGAACGCGTGGCTTTGAAATATTTCGGCAATGAAAATCCGATGAATAAAATCATGAAAATCAACAACGATGACTATCTGATCACCGGGATTTTAAGAGACATACCGAGAAATTCTCATTTTCTTGCGGATATTTTCGCGTCAATGAAAACGCTGGAGCAAATTCCGACGGTTCAGGAGCGCTTTTTTCAGAACTGGGCCCGTCATGAATTTTACACCTATCTTTTGCTAAAGGAGGGATATTCGGCAAGCGGGCTGCAATCGAAGCTGCCGGAGTTCATCGAAAAACATGCTGCTCAGCAAATAAAGACAATCCTGGGCAGCACACTGTCCTCGACCCTGCAGCCGCTCAACAGCATCCATCTTCGCTCCCATCTCCAGCATGAGATCGGCCCAAACGGGGATATCAAATATGTCACCATTTTTTCGGTCATCGCTGTTTTTATCCTCTTGATTGCCTGTATCAATTTCATGAACCTGGCCACAGCTCGTTCGATCAACCGTTCGAAAGAAGTCAGCTTAAGAAAAGTGGTGGGAGCTAACCGGCATCAAATCATCAGACAATTCATGGGAGAATCCTTTATCTACACTTTTTTTGCCCTTTTTTTTGCGTTTCTTTTTGTCAGACTCGCTCTCCCTCTTTTCAATTCCCTGACAGGAAAAGAAATCGGAGTCCAGGACCTTGGAAATGTCATTTTTCTGGGGGCGGTCGTTTTTATCCTCTTTTTTGTGGGGCTTCTTTCGGGAAGCTACCCCGCTTTTATCCTTTCACAGCATCAACCGGCCAATGTGTTGAAAGGCACTGCAAACATCAAATCCGGAAGATCTCTCCTTAGAAAAGGACTGGTCGTTCTGCAATTCGGCATATCGATATTTCTGATCATAGCCACAGGCACGGTCCTGAATCAGCTCGATTTTTTAAGAAATAGAAAATTAGGTTTCGACAAAGATCATGTCGTCGTCGTGACCATCAGAGAGAATGCGATCCGGAAAAATTCCGAAGCGATCAAAGCCGATTTAAAGCAAAATCCTCACATTCTGAACGCTGCGATCACCATCGGAGTTCCTGGAGGAGTTGTCGCTGGCGATGCCATACAGATGGTTACAGAGGAAGGGAAAAAAACCGTGACGGTCAGGATGATCTATGCCGACCACGATTATATTAAGACCATGGGGATGGAAATCGTGAAGGGAAGGGATTTTTCTAGGGAAATGAGCACGGATGAAAATGAAGCATTTATCATCAACGAGGCGGCAATAAGGGGTCTGGGTTTGGAAAATCCTCTCGGCACACAAGTGGAATGGGGTGACAAAAAAGGAACAATCATAGGTGTTGTCAAGGATTTTCAATTCCAATCCCTGAAGAATGAGATCACACCGCTCTTCATCCAGATATGGCCTGTGAATACGTTTGTCTTTGCAATAAGGATCAGCCCGGATAACATTCCTGATACTCTGGCTTATATCGAAAAAAAATGGAAAGAGCTGGATCCTGCTCACCCGTTCGAATTTTCGTTCATGGATGAAAGCTTCGATAGATTGTACAAGAATGAGGAAAAGCTTGGGCAAATCTTCAGCACGTTTTCCTTTCTGGCCATTTTTATCGCTTGCCTGGGACTTTTCGGCCTGGCCCTTTTTATGGCGGAACAGAGGACCAAAGAAATCGGGATCAGAAAGATTTTGGGAGCATCGGTCGGGAGAATTTTTGTGCTGCTCGCGAAAGAATTCGTTTATTTGGTTTTGATCGCAAACGTCGTTGCCTGGCCCCTCGCCTATTTTCTCATGCGGGGGTGGCTCCAGAATTTTGCCTATCGCGTGAACATGGAGTCTTGGATATATATCTTGTCAGCAGTCATTGCATTCGTGATCGCATTCATTACGATCAGCTTTCAAGCCCTTAAGGCCGCATTAGCCGATCCCGTAAAATCACTGAGATATGAATGAATTGAAACTCCAGGTTTCAAATGTCCTCACTCATACCTCAAGGTATCGGAGGGATTTGCCCTGGCGGCTTGCAAAGCATGGATACTGATCGTCGCAGCGGCCAACAAAAGGGCCAGGAATCCTGAAAAAAGAAAAACCCAGGGCGTCAAAGCTATCCGAAAAGCATAATTTTTGAGCACGGCAGACATCGCCACATAGGCTGTGGGCCAAGCAAGGATATTCGCTGCCAATACAAGCTTCACGAAATCCCGGTTTATCAACAAAAGAATATCACGTCCCGAAGCGCCTAAGATCTTGCGGATGCCGATTTCTTTTGTCCTGAGGAAAACCACCTGGAGAGTGAGCCCGAACAATCCCGAACAGGCGATCAGGATAGCGAAAAGAGAGGCGTATTCCACCAACCGGATCCAGTGTGTTTCGCGGACGTACAACTTTGCAACATCTTCATCCAGGAAAGAGTATTCGAATGGGTTTTGCGGGGCCAAAGCCCTGAATTCTTTTCTTATGCTGGCGATCCCATCCCGGAGGTTGTCTCCTTTGAGCTTGATAAAAACATAATCGTAGTCCGTTCCGACTATGCCCATGAATGCCGGATAGACCGGATCGTGCAGCGACTGGGAATGAAAATCTTCGACGACACCGACGATCTGCCGGTCGAAGTCGGTCTTGAAAAACTCTGGCAGGCGGTGACCAACCGGGGAATCCACATCGAGAAGTTTCGCAAAGGATTCGTTGATAATGATCGAACCTTCGAGATCCGACGGATAGTCGATGGAAAAATTCCTCCCTGCGATAAGATTCATCCCAAGGGTGGGGATGAAATCTTGGTCGACATAGTTATACAGGACAAGATCCTCCCCGCCTCCCGGTTTATCAAAATACGTACCCATCCACCCTTCGGTCAGATCGTATGAAGAGCCGCTAACTCCCTGAATCGTTTCGTAAGAGAGTAGCTTGTTTTTCAGAACGGAAACGAATATTGTTTTCCTTCCCGTTTCCGTTCTGAGATTCTTTAGGGAAAGTACAGCGACCTGGTCGGAGTCGTATCCGAGGTCACTTTTGAGCATGTGTGCCTTCTGTTTATACAGGAAGATGGTGGCAACGATCATAAAAATGGAGATCGCGAACTGGAAAACGACAAGGGATCGGCTAAAAGTGCCTTTGCCGGACAATTTCATCTTTCCCCGGAACAGGTCGACGGATGAAAATTTCGAAAGGAAAAGGGCCGGGTAGCTCCCGGCGACAATGCCAACAATAAAAACGACGCCGATATAAAATACGATGTTCCACTCGATAGAAAAAACGCTCAGGCTTAAATTTTTCTGAGAAAGGCGGTTGAAAACAGGTAAAAATAGCTCGACCATCACCAGCCCGATGATGAGAGAAAAAAAGCTGTACAACAGCGATTCGAGCCAGAACTGCTCGATCAACCGTTTCCTTTTGGCTCCGAGCACTTTCCGAACGCCGATCTCTTTTATCCTTGTCGAAGCCTTCCCGATAGAGAGGTTCATGAAATTGAAGCAGGCGATAGCAAGGACAAGAAGAGAGATTCCCGCTAGAATGAACGAATAGCTGATTGTGCTCTTCTGGGATAAAATCCCGGAACCGTATTCTCCCCGCAAATGAAACTCACCGAGGGCCTTGAGATCGTATCCGCTATCCTTGGAGTATCTTTCTTTAAGAGGGCCGTCTATGGTCGTTTTGAACTTCTCTATCAGCGCTTTAACCTGATTTTCATTTTCCAACTGCACAAAACAACCCATGGACTTGGCTTTTTGAGAGTCGTTCAGGGAAGTGCCGTAAATCCTATCCAGGTTGATCAGAAAGTCGAATTGCATGCTGGATGCATCCGGGATTTCCAGCAGAACACCAGTAACCGTAAAATCCGCGAACCCGTTCGCCATCCCGATCGATAATGATTTTCCCAACGGATTTTCTTCTCCGTAATATTTTTCAGCCATCTTTTCACTGAGAACAACCGAATCCGGATGTTCAAGAGCATCTGTTCCTTCACCGTATTTCAACGGGAATGAAAACATGTCGAAAAACGAAGGATCCGTGGCGAATCCTTGCTCTTCGAATAGGCCGTCATCCTTTGCGACAATAAGATTTTGTTTGTCCATCCGGACTGCACGCACAACTTCAGGGAACTGGAAGGCAAGTTCTTGCGCTATGTGTGATTTCGGATCTGCGATGGCCCGCCCCATCGGAAGAACGAGAACCATTTTCATCTCAAAAATGTTATTTAGATTCTTGTGGAATCTGTCAAATGACAGCTCATGGTGAATAAAGAGAAAAGACAAAATCCCACAGGCTATTCCTGTGCCCAGACCGAGAACGATAATAAGCGTATTGAGCTTGTTTTTAAGCAGATTACGAAAAGCCACAACACAAAAGTTTTTATACATATTTCTCTCCTAGGGCTCGAAGAAACGTTGGCGTCGATTCATGCAACTTCAAAGCTAAATTTGCAAAATCTATGCCAAACGAAGATATTCACCGGCATACCCAACAAAATGCGATCACTCAGAAGTAGAAACGTTCACTAACGATACAACTCATGTCCAGCGCCGGACATTATTCAAGCGTTTCGCCGAATATTCTTGCATTCTCACGGTACATTTCGTCCGTGATATATCCATAGAGCTGAAGCTTATGGAGCAGCCACCTGCACCGCCAGCTCAGCCACGGGCTGTCTTCTCTTGGGTCGGTGTTGAGCGGACGAGGGAGGATTGCCACCAACCGAACGATTCTCTCGAGGGACAGTTCCTCGACAGAACATCCGAAATAATGAAGGGACGCGGCCTGGATTCCAAAAACTCCATGTCCAAGCTCAATCACGTTCAAGTAAAGCTCGAAAATCCTGTCTTTGGACAGCTTCTTCTCCAACTTTCTTGCGATCAAATATTCCCTCAACTTACGGGTAAGACTTTTTTGGGGAGAGAGATACAGATTTTTCGCCAACTGCTGCGTGATGGTGCTTCCTCCACGAACGAACTTTTTCTCCTGCAAATTCTTTTTGATCGCCTCTTTGAGCTCCTCGAAGTCGACCCCTTTATGCCAGTAAAAGCCAGCATCCTCTGCGATCCGCACCGTATCTTTCAGGAGTTGAGGGACGTTTTCGAAAGGAACCCAACTGTATCTGACAACATAATCCCTTCCCTGCTTTTTTTCCTGAGCGATCCTCATGTCCATCCAAGCTGTCTTTTCCGGATTTTTTATCCTCAGATCGGAAACATCGGTCAGAGTCAGCAAAAGATGGGCAAAAAAGGCAGCCATAAAAACAAAAAAGATAAGAGTCATCCACAAGAACACCTTTTTAATCGTGGAAAATCGCCAGATCGTCATGCTGATCCTCCCTTATTTTATACGGCTTTTCCCGCAAAGGAAATGGATTTATAATCGGGAACACCGAATTTTCAAGAGAGTTCTAACTGCGCGTTTGACAATCCACCGAGCAGAGCGTAATGTAATTCAATCAGGAGAGCATTATGGCGAATGTGAAAAAAATCAAAGGCAGAATAGGCATCCTCACCGGCGGAGGCGATGTCCCGGGATTGAATCCAGCTATCCGCGCGGTTACGATCCGGGCGATCCGCGAAGGATTCGAGGTGATTGGCATTCGCAGAGGATGGGCTGGATTGATCGACATGAACAGGGAAATCGCTTGTCCCGATACGGTTCACTGCCAGGTGTTGTCCGAAGAGCTCGTGAACAAGGCGGGACGAACAGGAGGAACGTTTCTCCATACTTCCCGTACCCGTCCCAGCCAAGTCCCCGATGTCAACATTCCCGAGCATCTAAGAGAAAAATACGCCCAAAAAATTAACGATCTGACCCCGGAAGTGCTCCAAAACCTGGATGCTCTCGGCATAGATTATCTTATACCCATTGGCGGGGACGACACATTGAGCTATGGGGTCGATCTCCATAAAAGAGGGATCAAAGTCATCGGCATACCCAAAACAATGGACAACGACGTGCCCGGAACGGATTACTGCATCGGTTTCAGCACGTGCGTGACACGCACCATAGCCCTTACCCATTCCCTCAGGACTACAGCGGGATCGCATGAGCGTTACCTGGTCATCGAGGTTTTTGGCCGGTATGCGGGATTTACGGCCTTGCTCCCCACAATGGCTGGGGCTGCCAACCGGTGCGTTATTCCCGAACATAAATTCGATATAGATAGGCTTTGCCAGTTGCTGACCGAAGACCGGGGCACGAATCCCAGCCGTTATTCCGTCGTTCTTGTTTCGGAGGGATCAATGTTCGAGGGGGGCGATATGGTCTTCGAAACAGAAAGCATGGATATGTACGGCCATAAAAAACTCGGCGGCATCGGCGACCTTGTCTCCAACCAGCTAAAAAAACGATCCCCGAAATACAATAACGGACGGCAGATCAATGTGATCAACCAGAGACTGAGCTATCTCGTGCGATGCGGAGATCCGGATGCCATCGATTCCATCGTTCCCATGGCATTTGGGAATCTGGCATTGGATCTTGTCCTGGAAGGAACGTCCGGACGTTTGGTCAGCCTGCGGAACGGGAAGTACGACAATGTCCCTATCGAAGCGGTCACCAGCACCAAAAAGGTGGTGGATGTAGCCAAATATTACAACACGGAAAGGCTTCGTCCCTTTTATAAGAGCTTTTCCGATAAGCCTTTGTTTATCATGACGAGCGATTATTGAATGGAAAGGAGATAACATGAAGCGAAAAAACATGGCCTTTTACCTCTTTGCGGCTGGATTATGCCTTGTCGCGCTATCCTTGAACATGATGAGGGCGCAAGAGCTTTCCGAACAAGAAGAAGAATCGAAATTCTTTACGGTTGCGGGTTACCGCCACGGCCCGAGCTTTTTCCCACGAAGTTTTTATGAGGAAATAAAACCTCTGAAGCAAGGGGTGTTGGATTTCAAACACTATCACACCTACAAAGAGATGGTCTGGTGGTTCAAAAAATGGGCGGATGAATATCCTGACCTTGTCGATCTTTATGTCGTGGACAAAAGTTTTGGAGGAAGGGATATTTATCAGCTCACGGTAACGAACAAAAATACGGGGAAAGACACGGATAAGCCGGCGATGTTTATCGATGGGAATCGCCACAGCGGAGAAGTGACGGCAGCAGAGTCGGCCTTTTGGATGCTTAATCACATGTTAACCCAATACGGTTACGATCCCGAGATCACCCGCCTTTTAGATAATTTCGCATTTTACTTCCGGCCCAAAAATAATCCGGACGGGAGTCTGCTGTATTTGGAGACCGCTCAGACACTCCGCAGCACGATCCGTCCTTACGACAGTGACGGAGACGGACTTCTGGACGAGGATCCGGGTGAAGACCTGGACGGAGATGGCAGTATCCGGCAGATGCGCATCAAAAAGGACAAAGGTGAAGGGAGCTTCGTAACCGATCCGCGCGATCCCAAGGGGCGTTTGATGATGCCGGCCGAAGAGGGTGAAGGCGAGTACGATATCCTGTCGGAAGGTATCGACAACGATGGAGACGGGAGAATCAATGAAGACGGGATCGGCGGGCTCGATCTCCACAGAAATTATCCAGAGAACTGGCGTCCTATGGAAGAAGCGACGGGCCGTGGTTTCACACAACGGGGTGCGGGCGCCTATCCCCTTTCTGAGGTGGAAACGCGCTCTTTGGTTGTGTTCGTGCTGGAACACCCGAATATCTCCGTGATGAATACCATGGATACGACCGTTCCGATGCACTTGAGGCCGCCATCGACCTCTCCGAGTGAAGAACGCATGTATCCTGAGGACCTTGCCCTATACAGGCACTTTGATGAAAAGGGCAAAGAAATCACCAGTTATGAGCGGGCAGGAGATGTCTATCAGGACTATGGGAGAGGAAGGCCTTTGTTCGGGCACAGCCCGGATTTCGGATACTGGTACTACGGCGCCATCTGGTACGGGGACGAGCTTTGGAACGGCGGACGGGTCGGGGATTATGATGGAGATGGGGAAACGGATGAGTGGGATCGCTTGCAGTACAACGACAAAGAGCTTTTGGTGAGCCGGTTTCAGGAATGGAAAAAGGTGATTCATCCCGTCTATGGCGAGGTCGAGGTTGGAGGGTGGGACGGGAAATTTTTCCGTCAGAATCCCCCTCCGGAATTACTGGAAACGTGGATAGAGAAAGAAGCACGGTTCAACCTGATGCTTGCGGGCAGTCTTCCGATGGTCGTGATGCATGATCCGGTGGTCCGGGAAAGGAACGGGGAGTACACGATCGAGGTTGAAGTCGAGAACAAGGGATTTCTTCCCACCGCTCTCAAGCAGGCCCAATTGGTAAAAGTCGTGCAACAGGACAGGATCGAACTGGAATTTCCCGCCGGAATGATACCGAGCCGCCGGGGAGATAGAAGGCGTTTCGAGGGTATGTACGGGGGCAGTTCCTCGAGAAGGCAGCCGGAACAAACCGAAAAGCCGAAAGTTGAAATACTCGCGCCGGAAAAAGATCAGCCGTTCGTGGAAATAGGACGAATCCCTGGCAATGAAAAAATCAAGGTGTCATTCAGGCTCCGTCTCAATGACATCGAAAGAACGACATGCAAAATCCGGTATGTGTCCACTCGAGGAGGAGTAAGGTCAAAGGATATCTTGATCGGCAAGTGATCCGGCAATTTTTTCCAGGAGGTCCACTTCGTAAACGAGCGTTGAACCGGGCGATATCACGAAACGCTTTTTTCCTTGTATTTCCCTGGAATAAAATCCGCCAGTTCCATAAGCAAGGTGAGATGGGAGAATGAGGATCCTCTTCTCCCCCGCTCTCATTTGAGAAATGGCCTGGTCGAATCCAGGATTGACTGCGTTTTTGCCGATTCTCATGACGAATTTTTCGGCCGGAGGCTCATCGTCCGGCGACCCGTTCGATGCGCTGAAGAATTTTTTGCCGCCAAGGACCTCCCCAGAATAACGAACGATAACGCTGGTGCCCGATTCTGGGACTTCTCCTTCTCCTTCAACGACGATCACGTATTTCATGCCGGACTCCGTTTCAATGGCATCCGGCCAGTTTTTTTGGATGGCTGCCGATTCTCGAGCGTTCTTTTCGTTTTCTTGTTCTTCCACTCTTTTATTGGCCAAAAGAATCAGGTCATCAAAGGTTTGGTTATCGGCTCGAAATTGCCTGGCTTCCCTGCCGCTGCGAACGATATTTATTTCATTAATCACGTCTCCCTGGACGATATCAAAAACCACGTCCAGTCCTGCGATGACTTCACCGAAAACGGTATAATCTCCATCGAGGTAGGAGCGGTCGCCCAACGTGATGTAGAATTGGCTTCCGTTCGTGTGTGGCCCCCCATTGGCCATGCCAAGAACACCGGCGCGGTTATGAGAAAGTTCCGGATGAATCTCGTTCGGGAATTCATATCCCAATCCTTTATCTCCATCCGCGTTCGGTATCCCGGCCTGGATCACGTGTCCTTGAACGACCCTGTGGAATTTAGAACCAGAAAAAAATGGAACACCTTCGGGAAACACATCATTTTTTATCGTCCCTTCCGCCAACCCCACAAAATTGGTAACGGTCATCGCGACTTTTTCATATTCGAGAGATAAAACGATCAATCCCTTATTGGTATGGAGTTCGGCATACATCCCGTCAGGGTATCTATCGGATTTGCAACACATGCCAATCAATACCAGACTTGTCATCAGGGCATGAAGCACGAAGCGTTTTTTCTTTTCCAACATCCTCTTCTCCTCGGACATTATATCCCTTGCCTGCCCGTTATTCAACGAGTTCAACGGGCTTTCGTGATTGACGGCGCTGATTTCCCTGTGTTATGCTCCCGTCACTGTATCGATTGGAATCTGAAGGACAAACCATGCGTCAGATCTTAATGACAAAATCCGGAGGCGTCGAAGTTTTGAAAATCCAAGAAGTCGACGAGCCTCGACCAGGAGTCGAGGAGGTGAGGATCGATGTCAAGGCTGTCGGGATAAATTTTGCAGATATTCTGGCGCGCAAAGGGATCTACCCCGATGCCCCGAAAAAACCGTGTGTGGTGGGCTATGAAGTCTCCGGCACGGTCGAATCCGTCGGCGAGGGAGTGGATCCTTCCTTGTTGGGAGTTCCGGTCATAGCGGCACTGAGATTCGGTGGCTATGCCGAAAAAGTCCTTGCTCCCATCTCTCATGTATTCAAAAAACCGGAATCCTTGAGTTTTCAGCAGGGCGTCGCTGTTCCAGTCAATTATCTGACTTCTTACCTGCTGCTGGTTGTAATGGGGAGCCTAAAAAAGAACGAACGATTATTAATCCATAATGCCGGAAGCGGTGTGGGGCTCGCTGCACTGGATATCGCCAAACATATCGGGGCGGTCGCTTACGGCACGGCAAGTGCACATAAACATGCTTTTCTGAGGAAAAGAGGGTTTATGGAAGTGATGGATTACCGCCAGCATGAATGGCTCGAGGATGCCCGAAAAATAACCGATGGCCAAGGGTTTGAATTGATCATCGATCCGATCGGGGGAAAAAATACGTGGAAAAGCTATCGAGCCCTTGCACGGACCGGACAATTGGGTTTGTTCGGATTAGCGACAGCCACACAAACACAATGGGGAGTTAAACTCAATCTCGTAAAAACGGTTCTGCAAATGAGGCGGTTTCATCCAGTAAGGCTGATGAATGCCAATAAGGGTATTTTTGGCGTAAACATCGGCCACATGTGGGCATTCGAGGAAAAAATGCGTAACTGGCTGAAGGAAATCATCCAAGGCGTCGAAGAAGGATGGGTAAATCCTCACGTGGACCGGACTTTTCCGTTCGATGAGGTCGCTTCGGCTCATTCCTATATCGAAAATCGTCGAAACATAGGTAAAGTCGTTCTCGTTCCCTGATACCTTGGTCTCCTCCCTAAAAATACTTCGTCGACAGAGGGAAATCCTTTCCAGCCGTTTCAAGGGGAATTTTTTAAAGACAGGCTGATCCTTTTTAAATCCACATCCACACCAAGCACCTTGGCCATGACGATCTGGCCGACTTTGACAAAATTTCGCGGATCATCCACATAGCAATCCGCTATTTGCGAGATGTGCGCCAAGCCGTCCTGATGAACACCTATGTCGATGAATGCTCCGAAATTCGTGACATTTGTGATTACGCCCTCGAGAACCATCCCCTCTTTGAGGTCTGCTATCTCCTTAACGTCATCGGAAAATCGGGCATACCGGAATTCTTCCCGGGGATCCCTACCCGGCTTCTCCAACTCCATCAGAATGTCTTCAATGGTAGGCAGCCCAACATCTCCAGAGACAAATTCTTCCTTGGAAATTTTCCCGAGAATATCGCTGTTCCCGATGATTCTTTCCAAGGGCATCTTGACAGCTCTGGCAATTTTTTCGACCAGCGCGTACCGCTCAGGATGGACGGCCGAGTTATCGAGAAGATTGGATGCACCGGAAATACGCAAAAATCCGGCTGCCTGCTCGAACGATTTCTCCCCTATCCCCGGGACCTTCTTCAAGTCCTCTCTGGAAGAGAAAGCCCCGTGTTTATCCCTGAATTCCACGATATGCGCTGCTGTTGTCCGGCTCAGGCCTGCCACATACTTCAGCAGTTCTATGGATGCAAGATTGAGATCGGTGCCCACTGAGTTGACGCAACTTTCCACCACATCCTCTAACGCTGACTTGAGTTTAGCCTGGTTCACATCATGCTGGTACTGGCCGACCCCTATGGACTTCGGATCTATTTTCACCAATTCGGACAACGGATCTTGAAGCCTCCGCCCTATAGAAATGGCCCCTCGGACCGTAACATCAAAATCCGGGAACTCTTCTGCGGCCAACTTCGAGGCACTGTAAACACTGGCGCCGGCTTCACTGACTATGACACAGATGGGGCGTTTTTTTTCCTGAAGATTGGAGACTGCCTGCTGGACAAACGCTTCGGTCTCCCTGCTTGCGGTTCCGTTGCCTACGGCGATCAGTTCGATCCCGTGTGTTTCTATCATCTGTATGATGGCCTCTTCCGCGTCTTCCTTTAAGTTCTGCGGAGGATGGGGAAAAACGGTACGAGACTCCAGAAATTTCCCTGTTCTATCCAAAGCGACAAGCTTGCAGCCGGTTCTGAATCCGGGATCAATACCCAAAACCGGCTTGTGTCCGGCAGGCGGGGCCAAAAGAAGATCCTTCAAATTCGCTGAAAAAACCGCGAAGGCTTCCTGTTCGGATTTTTCCCTCAATTCACGGCGAATCTCCGTATCCGTGGCGGGCAGCAGCAATCGTTCATAGCTGTCCTTCACGACCTCTTTCAGGATCGGCGACGAGGCACTTTGCGGATATTTTATGAAAACGCCTTCCAAACGGGCCATGCAAACATTCCGATCCATTTCGACCCTGAGGCTCAATACTTTCTCCCGCTCCCCGCGCAGCATGGCCAGCAACCTGTGTGAAACGATCCGATCCAGCTTTTCTTTGAAATCGTGATACATGTGGAATTTTGTTTTTTTGTCCGCGTATTCCTTTCTAGCCGAAGCGACGATGAAACCTTCCTTAAGAGCATATTGCCGAAGCCATTTGCGAACGTCCGCAACGTCGGAAAGCTCTTCGGCAAGAATATCGCAGGCCCCCTGAAGAGCTTTTTCCGGAGTATCGAAGCCTTTGTCCCTGTCGAGGAAAGCAAGAGCCTTTGTATACGGATCCGCATCACTCTCTCGAAGGTCGCGGAGCCAGCGGGCCAGCGGCTCCAATCCCGCATCCCGGGCCTTGGATGCCCGGGTCGCTTTTTTCGGCCGGAAGGGCAGATATAAATCTTCCAGTTCGGTCTTGTTCACCGCACAGCGAATCTTTTTTTCGAGTTCCGGAGAGAGTTTTCCCTGTGATCCGATGGATCGGAGAATGGAATCCCTTCTTTCATCCAGTTCTTTATAATATTGATATTTTTGCGAAATCCCTCTAATTTGAGTCTCGTCCAGATTTTTCGTACGCTCCTTCCTGTATCGAGCGATAAATGGAACCGTACAGCCTTCTGCAAGAAGTTCCAGAGTATTGGTGATTCGTTCCGGCTCGAGTGCGAGCTCTGTAGCTAGTTGCTTTACAATATCCATGTTTCCCACCACTTTAGCCTGATCAGACCAGAAAAATCAAGATTTTTGGCCTGGACGATACTCTGCTCGGGACCCAATTTTCTCACGGGATATTCAATCCAGTTCCCTTTGCAGCAAATCGAAAAATCTTTCTTTCACATGTTTTTCGATCCAGGGAGTGTGACCGCATTTTTCCAACAGGATAAAACGAAAATTCCCGAGGATCCGGGATAAAGGGAGGTCGACTCCTTCGGCTGGATGGGGGTCATGGTCGCCATGAATGGCGATCACGGGACACTGGATATCTTTCCCGAATTCTAAGAGCCTTCCGGTCCTTCGAAGCTCTGAAGCTTGCTTCCAGATGCTCTGATAAACATCGTACTGGCAACTTAGAACACGGTCCCGGTGAGGCAGCGGATCGTATGAGTCGGCCTTGGTCAGCAATTTCCCCAGGCGCATCAACGCTTCATCTTTGTCCACTAATCTATCTTCCGGTGCAGGGCTTTCTAAGAGGTTTATCAATAAAAGGACTTCGGCCCTGTCCTTTTCTCCAAGTCTTTCTAACCGGATTTTCATGATGTTTCGGGCATATATTTCTTCAAAGGGGCCGCTGGCTACGAGAATGAGTTTTCGAACCGCAGAAGGATACTGTGCGGCAAAGATAAAGCTCAACCAGGCTCCCCAAGACCATCCTATCAAAGTTTCCGGGGCATATCCCTGTCCGATCACGATATTTCTGAGTTCTTCGATTTGACCTTCGATATTTTTGGCTGTCTGAAACGGCTCCAGGACTCCCTCAAAGGAGGAAAGTTTTTGGGCGACAGGAGCCATTTCCCCTGGCGCCCCAGGGCCCCCATGGATGACAGCGGTTCGAAATGGAGCATTCCCATAACGCCTCAGGGTTTTCATCTGAATCCGGTCATCCCCTCCCCCGTTTTCATCGAAAAAAAAGAGTTCTTCGATCGTTGTCTTCAAAGCTCTGGCGATATCATGAGCGAGCCTGAGAGAGGGATTATATTTTCCCTTTTCCAGATGGATGATCGTCTCCCTTCGGGCATTGACAAGCCTGGCAAGGCCTTCTTGAGTCAGATTATTTCTGGCTCTAAATTCTTTTATTCTCGTCTTTAAAGCCAATCTTACTTTTCTCCTACTATTCGATCCAAGACGTCTTCATTTTGTTCTTCCTATGTTATTATTTACTAACATTATGTTAGATATATGTAACATATTCGTCCTCATGTCAAGTCTTTTTATCTTTTGGTGAACTCTCTCGCCGAATTATCGTATAATTGGAAGCAGAAAGAGGAAGACAATGAATGTTAGTCTGCGAGTAACGCTCTGCTTATTTTTGCTGATCAGTGTGATTTCGACGGTCAATGGGCAGGAAACCATCCCTGTTGATGATGTCAAGATCGTCCTGAACAAGAAGAAGCCCGATCCTCCGAAGGGAACTCCAACAAAAATGTCGCTTGAGTTGGAGGCCGTCATCGGAGAATCGGACGATCCTGAAAAAGCATTTTCCCAGCTTTCCAGTTTTGCCGTTGATGATGAGGGGACCATCTATGCGCTCGATTTCAAAGAACAAAAGATCAAAGTGTTCGATGATTCAGCGGATTTCGTTTATGCCTTCGGTGAAAAAGGGCAGGCTCCGGGGGAGCTCCAGATGCCTGCCAGCATTCACCTGGCACCGGACAACCAGTTGGCCGTCAACGATGCATTGTCGCGAAAAATTGTCTATTTCACCAAGCAGGGAAAGTATATCGATCATATCAGCTATGCCACACGGTTGCAGCTGGGCAACATCCTGATGGATTCCCAAGGGAACTTCCTGGCAAGGGAGCTGAAACTGGAAGGTCAGGAGATGTTTTTCGAGACTGTGAAGCTGGACAGGGACCTGAATCCCTTGTTTTCTTTGGATAAGATGGGCTTCCCCATACCTCTTCCCGGATCTGGCAACAAGATCAACATGATGGACATGATTTCTATTTATCAGCTTGACAGCTCGGGGAATATTTATTACGGCAGGAATCAGGAGTACGAAATTAACATCTACACGCCAGAAGGAAAGCTCGTCAAATCCATAAGAAAGGAATTCCAACCCCAAAAAATCACGGATGAGGATAAAGAAGAAATTTTGGGTAGGCTGGACAGTGTATCCGGCATGAGCCCGGTCAACCTTCGAGAGATGTTCGAATTCCCCAAGATGTTTCCCCCGTTTCAATATTTTTCTATCGACGAAGCCGATCGGGTTATTGTCCGCAGCTGGGAAAAGGGCGAAAAAAATGATGAATTCGTTCACGACATATTCGATTCAGAAGGGAGATTCATTGCCCAGTTCGTGTCGAAAATCAATATCAGTATCTGGAAAAACGGGAAGGCCTTTGCTATCGAAGAAAACGATGAGGGATTCCAGGTCATAAAAAGATACTCGGTTCGATGGGACGACTGACGGAATGAGAACCCCGAACTTGACTCAGCCCGATTTATTGCGAATAATGCCTTAAAGTCCCATGCGCAAATGGCTTTATTTCTTATTGATCATCGTGGCGGCCTATGTCGCTTCTCAGCTAGGCAAGAAGGGCAGGCAGCGTTCATCGCTGTTGAAAAATATCAGTGAAACAATATCGATCATCGTATGGATCCTGATCGCGGTCTACACGGTAGGATTTATTTACTGGCTGTATACGGAAATTATCAAATAAGGCGATTTGTTTCATTCAAGGCTGGAAAATCAAGGGTCTACCTTATGACGAATCCTCCTATCGGCCTCGCTATATAAATGCTGTCTTCCTCTAAAAAAGTTTCAATCCGGAGAACTTCGAATCCCGCTTTTTTCAGATCTTCGATCATATCTTCTCTCCCGGTGCAGCCATGATCCTCCGCCCATTTCATCTTATCCGGATCGCATTCCACAATAGCCAGGACCCCTCCTGGCTTCAAGCTCGGATGGATATTCCTGATGAGAAGGACCGGATCCGCCAAGTGGTGATAGACATTGATCATAAAAGCGATATCCAGCGAGTTAACAGGAAATCCTGGATCCTCCATCTTCCCATGTATAATTGCGACATTCTTGAAACCTTCCCTTCTGCAGCGTCTTCTGAGATGATCCAGAGCACTTCTCTCGATGTCGTTTGCGTACACCAAGCCAATTTTTCCTACGCGGTCAGCCAACCACATCGTCATCCGGCCGGTACCCGCGCCGACCTCCCCGATAACCATCCCAGGCTTGATACCGATAGCGTCCATAATCTTGATGGGTGGCTGTCGCTGGTTGATCCCCTTCTCCCATTCCTCTATCTGGAAAGGAAGGTCCTGGCTTTGAATGCTCCAGGCCTTTTCTTTTTTTCCCCTCATATGCCAGGCATCGGCGAAAACGGATAACACGATTCCCATAAAAAGGATGACGATCGCTTTTCGTCTCATGGTCTCCTCTGATCCCTTACATCTTCCGTACGGGGGCCCCTTCATTACGTGAGCGGCTAGTTCTACTCATTCGTGTCAGCGTCCCAAAATCGCACTCGGATATCTTTATTTTAAAACAAAATTCACTGGAGGTAAATTCAAGAGATATTTGCGGGTCGGAAAAACTGGCTGGAGTTTCGTCAGGAACGCAATTTACAGGCCTTTGCTCATGGCATCGAGAAACTGGGTATTCGTTTTTGTTTTGGACATCTTCTCTACCAAAAGCTCCATAGCCTCCACTTCACTCAACTGACTCAGCACTTTCCTCAATATCCAGATGCGGTTGAGATCTTTTTCCTCGATGAGCAACTCTTCCTTCCGTGTTGCCGATCTGTTGATATCGATGGCCGGAAAAAGTCTTTTATCAACCAATCTTCGGTCCAGATTGATTTCCATATTGCCGGTCCCTTTAAATTCTTCGAAGATCACTTCATCCATGCGGCTTCCGGTATCGACCAAAGCTGTAGCCATAATGGTTAGACTGCCTCCCTCTTCGATTTTCCTTGCCGAGCCGAAAAATTTCTTCGGTTTGTTCAGAGCATTAGCATCTATCCCACCCGATAGAACCTTGCCTGAAGGAGGAATAATCGCATTGTGTGCCCTTGCAAGCCGTGTGATGCTGTCGAGAAGGATTATCACATCCCTTTTCAGCTCAACGAGGCGCTTGGCCTTTTCCAGGACGATGTGGGACACCTGGGCGTTTCGTCCAGGAGGTTCGTCGAAGGTGGAGGCGACCACTTCTCCCTGTATGGTTCTTTGGAAATCCGTTACCTCTTCGGGTCTCTCTGCAACCAGCAGAACGATCAAAAACACCTCGGGGTGATTTTTTTCGACCGATTTTGCGATGGTTTTGAGCAAAGTGGTCTTTCCTGCACGGGGAGGAGAAACGATCAGGCCTCGTTGACCTTTTCCTATGGGGGTCAGCATGTCCATCACTCTTGCATTAAGATTTTTTTGATTTCCGTCTTCCAGACTTATTTTTTCGAACGGATACAGGGGTGTGAGACCTTCGAAATGTATGTTTCTCCTGGATTTAAGTATGACCTCAGGATGTGCGAAGTTGATGGCATCTATTTTGATCAAAGCAAAATATTTTTCTCCTTCTTTGGGCGGACGGACGATTCCCGATATGGTGTCACCGGTGCGCAATTGGAATTTCCTTATTTGCGAAGGAGAGACATAAATATCATCCTGGCTGGGCAGGTAGCTGAATTCGGGAGCTCTCAGAAAGCCGAATCCGTCTTCGAGACATTCCAGCACACCTTCGGAGAAAAGCAAGCCGTTTTTTTTCGCCTGAGCTTCTAGAATCTTGAAAATAAGATTTTGTTTGCTGGATTCTTCAACATCTTTTTTTGTTAATCCTGCATCGGAAGAAATTTTGTAGAGTTCCTCCATTTCTTTTTCATCGAGTTCTGCCAAATTGTACTCTTTCATTTTCATACCTCTTTGTGAAAATTTAGTCTATATCGATACCCTATCCGATACTAATGAGTGATAGAAGGCTCGTTGATTTTTTCTGAATCTGCAACTTTCTCTTTTTTCACGCTTTTCGGCATTTCTCTGACAAGCGCAAGCCGCAAAACCTCGTCCATTGTCTCGACAAAATGAATAGTCAAGTCATCCCTGACATTCTTCGGCATATCCTTCAGGTCCGGTTTGTTGTCTGCAGGGAGGATGGCATTCCTGATGCCTTCTCTGTGTACGGCCAACAATTTTTCTTTTATTCCTCCGACAGGCAAAACTTTCCCTTTGAGAGTTATTTCCCCACTCATGGCCACTTTTTTGGAAACCGGGATTCCCGTTAAAAGGGAGATGATGGAAGTGGCGATTGTTATTCCGGCCGAGGGGCCTTCTTTAGGGGTCGCTCCTTCGGGAACATGGATGTGGATATCGAAATTTTTATGCAGATCTTTGGCGATATTCAATTCATACATTTTACCCCGGACATAGCTGAAAGCAGCTTGAGCCGACTCCTGCATGATTTCCCCAAGCTGTCCGGTCAACATGAAGTTTCCTTTGCCGTGGACTTTGGTCACTTCGAAAGTGAGAAGCTCTCCGCCGAACTCTGTCCAGGCCATTCCAACAGCCCCACCCACTTCATCTTCCTTATCGAGATCGGAACGCCTGTACCGGGGTATCCCCAGATACTTTTCCAGCTTTTTCGGTGTGACGGTTTCACTGTAATTCTTCCCTTTGGAAACGACTTTTTTTACGACTTTTCGACACACCGATGTGATTTCTCTCTCGAGATTTCTTACTCCCGCCTCCCGTGTGTATTCGCGGATGATTTTATGAAGCGATTTATCCGTTATCCTGAGCATGGGATCCTTGAGTCCGTGCGCTTTTTTCTGCTTCGGAAACAGAAAATGCTTCGCGATTTGAAGTTTTTCGTCTTCCGTGTAGCCGGGTAAACGGACCATCTCCATCCGGTCCTGCAAAGGTTTAGGGATAGGTTCTTGCATGTTCGCCGTCACGATGAACATAACCTGAGACAGGTCAAAATCCGTGTCGATGTAGTGATCGAGAAAAGAACTGTTTTGCTCCGGGTCCAGGACTTCCATCAACGCCGAAGCTGGATCTCCTCTGAAATCCATGCTCATCTTATCCACTTCATCGAGCAAAAAAACGGGATTTTTTGTTCCTGCCCGTTTTATCATCTGGATGATTCTTCCGGGATAGGCTCCGATATAGGTTCGGCGGTGTCCTCTGATTTCTGCCTCGTCCCTGACCCCACCGAGGGAAAGACGGACGAATTTTCTTCCGGTGGCTCGAGCAATGGATTCCCCCAGAGAGCTTTTTCCTACACCAGGGGGCCCGATAAGTCCCAGGATGACACCCTTAGGATTTTTTACCAATTGACGAATAGAAAGATATTCTAAAATTCTCTCTTTGACCTTTGTCAATCCATAGTGGTCCTCGTCCAATATTTTTTTGGCTTCCTCAATATCCCTTTTCTCTCGCGACTTTTTTGTCCAGGGTAAAGAAATCAGCCAGTCCAGATAGTTGCGGCATACCGTTGCCTCGGCCGACATCGGGGGCATGGCTTCCAGTCTTTCTATCTCTTTCTTGGCTTTCTCCTCTGCGTCCGGAGGCATGCGAGCTTCTTTCACTTTTTTGCGTAATTCTTCTATTTCGTTCGGCTGGTCCTCTTTACGGACATTCAAGCCCGGAGGAAAGATTTTCTGCTGGGGATCCCTGTACGTGACTTTTCTCCTGCCAGAACGCTTATCGTCCTTCCTCAGCTTGGAATGAATTTTCAGCAACTCATTTTCTATCACGAAATTCAACCTTCTCAAACGCTCGTAGCTGTTGATCGTTTCCAGGATATTCTGCTTTTCCTCCAGAGCTAAATGCATGTGAGAAGCGATAATATCCGATATTCTATCAGGGCTATTGTCTTTCAGGGCAGGGATAATGGATTCGAAGTTAGCATTTTGGCTTAGTTTTAGATAATCTTCGAATAAAGACAACACTCTTTTGAGCATTTCTCTGATTTCGGGGCTATCGCTTTCCACTTCCCTGACTTCTTTCACCAATACCTGGTAAAAAGGGTATGTGCTCAGATATTCTATGATTCTGGCTCTTTTTCTGCCTTCAACGATAACTTTGACGTTGTTGTCATCCATCTTGATCGCTCGAACGATTTTAGAGAGAACTCCCATCGAGTGGATATCGCGTTGATGAGGATTGTCCAACGACGCATCGATTTGAGAAGACAAAAAGAGCATTTTGTCCTTTTCGGTTGCCCTTTCCAGAGCTTGGATCGATGAAGGCCGGCCGATGATAAAAGGCACGAGTGTCGATGGAAAGACAACCAGATCCCTCAAGGGGATCAAAGGAACATTGAAAATAACTTCGGAATTGCTAGTGGTTTCCATATTTATACTCCGATGGGTCCCTTCAGACTGCTGAATTCCAATCCATTCTTTTCCACCATCTTTTTGTTGATCTTGATCGTTTCTTCTTTCTTCAATGAAGGAAGATGAAACATGATATCGAGCATCAGGTCTTCGATGATGCTTTTCAGGCCCCTTGCTCCCAGTTTTTTCTCAAGACTTTTTTTCGCTATCGTTCGCAAGGCTTCTTTTGTGAATTCCAACGAAACTCCTTCCAGCTCGAAAAGCTTCTGATACTGCTTGATCAGGGCGTTTTTGGGTTTTGTAAGGATGCGCAGCAGGTCCTCGTTTCCCAGATCAGAGAATTTGGCGATAACGGGGATCCTGCCAACGAATTCAGGAATCAAGCCAAATTTGATCAGATCTTGAGGAATAAGTTCCTTGTACAGGTCCTCAAGGTCTTTTTTCTTCTTCTTGTCCAGACCTGAATGAAATCCCACCATGGATTTCCCGACCCTTTTGGAAATGATCCTGTCCAGTCCTACGAAAGTTCCCCCACAGATGAATAGGATGTTTGTCGTATCGATCTTTATGAAATCCTCGTGGGGATGTTTTCTCCCGCCATGAGGAGGGATATTGGCGACGGTTCCTTCGATAATCTTAAGCAAGGCCTGTTGTACGCCTTCGCCGGAAACATCCCTGGTGATGGAGGGGCTGTCACTTTTCCTGCTTATTTTGTCGATTTCATCGATATAGATAATCCCCTTTTGTGTTCTGCTGAGATCGCTATCGGCGGCTTGATAGAGCTTTAGAATGATGTTTTCGACATCTTCTCCGACATATCCTGCTTCCGTCAAAGATGTTGCATCGGCGATAGCAAATGGCACGGATAAAATTTTTGCCAGGGATTCCGCCATAAGGGTTTTTCCCGTTCCTGTCGGACCGATCAGAAGAATGTTGCTTTTTGATAATTCGACCCCGTCCAGCTCCCCCCCGTGTTGTACTCTCTTGTAATGATTGTATACAGCAACCGATATTTTTTTCTTCGCATCATCTTGTCCTATCACGTACTCGTCCAAGGCCTTTTTGATTTGGGCCGGGGTGAAGATTTCGGCTTTTGGGATTTTTTCTTCTTCTTTTTCGTTTTCCGCATACAGGATGGAATGAGCGACATCGATGCATCCGTCACAAATGTAAACCCCACCTGGACCGGCGATCAATTTCCTGATTTGAGCTTGATTCCTATGGCAGAAGTTGCACCTGGTTTGGTTGTCTAAATCCTGTTGTTTGTTGTCACTCATGATTTCTCTTATTTATCCTTGCAGAGAATGATTCGGATGCTTAAAATTTGGTTCGAGATCTCTTTGCGATAATAGCGTCGATAAGGCCATATCCTTTTGCCTGTTCGGGGGTCATGATGAAATCCCGTTCAATGTCTGACTGAATTTTTTCCATAGGCTGTTTCGTATGTTTTGTCAAAATTTGGCTGATATTTTCTCTTAGCCTGAGTATCTCCTTTGCTTGTATGGCGATATCAGAGGCCTGGCCTTTGAAGCCTCCAAGCGGCTGATGCAGGATTATTCGGGAATTCGGCAAAGAAAACCGCTTTTCCGGAGAGCCGGCGGCGAGCAGGACGGCGGCCATGCTTGCAGCCTGTCCTACGCATATTGTGGCGATTTCTGCATTGATATATTGCATGGTATCATAAATCGCTAACCCGGCAGTGATACTCCCGCCAGGAGAGTTGATGTAAAGATAAATGCTCTTCTCTGCGCTTTCCGCCTCGAGATACAGCATCTGTGCGATAACGCTGTTTGCCACATCATCGTTAATCTCTGAACTTAAAAAAATTATATTATCCTTAAGCAATCGTGAATATATGTCGTATGCACGCTCGCTCTTTCCTTCTTGTTCGACGATAAAGGGGATTAGGGCCATGAGGATTGGTTATTCCATTATAGCGGATTTGACGAGAAAGTCAACCGTCTTACGAATGAGGAGGTTATCCTTCAGCTCTTCTTTCTGTCCCTCTTCCCGGTTAAAACTTTCGATCACCCTTGCCAGGGATACGTTGTGGGTTTTGGCGATAGCCTTCATTTCCTCTTTTATATCTTCCTCCGAAACATGGATTTTTTCTTTTTCGGCTATCTTGCTGAGTATCAAATGATTTTGAATATTCTGGATAGCCCGCTTGCGGGTGTTCTCCCGCAAGGATTCGACTGCCTCCTTGCTTATATTTTGTCGGGGGATGGAGGACAACTGACGTTTCAAAATCTCGGCGGCCTCCTGTTCGATCACAGATTCCGGCAATTGAAAAGAAATCTGGGAAGTGATTTTCTCGATGATCTCCTCGGCCATTTCCCGTCTCTGCGCACCTTTTTTTGATTCGCGAAGCTGTTCTTTTAATTTAGTCTCCAGATCCTCGAGGTTTTTGTAATCCCCGAGATCTTTTGCAAAGTCATCATCGATATCCGGAAGTTTTTTTTCTTTCACGGATTCGATTTTCAAATCGTATTCGATTTCCTGTCCTGCCAATTTTTTATTCTCGTGGTCTGCTTTATACGAGATGGTGAAAAGCGTCTTTTCTCCGGGTTTGAGGCCCAGTAAATTTTGATTTAAAACCTCCTCGTTATCGTTATGCCCTGCAAGAATGACCACTTTCTCTGTAGGGAGGAATCTTTTTGTTCTGCAATTTTTCCCTTTGATTTCAGCGACCACATAATCGCCGTCTTTAACGCCCCTTCCTTCGACAGGGGTATATTGCGCTGCTTTCAAGCGCAATTCTTCCAGGGCTTCCTGGATATCTTTTTTCGTTACGGATACTTGTTTCTTCTGGATTTTTATGCCCGTATATGCGGGAAGGCTTATTTCCGGCCACACTTCTATGGAAGCCTTGAACCGGAGGGGCTCATCCTCCTTGAAATGAAGATCGTCGATGACCGGCCGGCCGACAGGATTTATTTGCTTTTCGGTCAATTCCCTGTTCAATGCCCGAGGAACGAGATTGTTGATGAGCGTTTCCCTGATATCCGGATAATACATACGGACAATCATATCCTTTGGCGCTTTTCCCTGCCGGAATCCTCGAATTTTTGCTTTAGAGGAATACTGGGCGACCACTCGATCCCATTCTTTTTTTACTTCGGAAACCGGAATCTCCAGTTCGATTTCCCTTTTACAATCATTGATAATTTTGATGTTGTCTGACATTGTGTATCGATTTATCCTAATTTATTCGCTGAAATGGGCAGAGCGGGACTCGAACCCGCACTCCTTCAACAGGAACTAGGTCCTAAGCCTAGCGCGTATGCCAATTTCGCCACCTGCCCATATATGCGCGAACTGAAAATACAATTCGATCAGACTGCGATGAACTCAGCCTACATAATAATCCCGGTTAACAAATTGATGAGAAACGGCAAATCTGAAAAGAGATGTTTTTTTACCATAATAGAGCATTTTTGTCAACGCGCTAGGCTCTGTAATGGGCTACATCAGCAATTCATGAGCTAGAACAAGGGGATGCACGACAAGGATCTCCCTTGAATTCTTCTTATAACTCCCCTTAATGAATGTGCGGAGATCGCTGGACTCCGAAAGCGATATTCTGCCATCCATGAGCTTGCGTATCTGAAGCCTGCAAGTGACACAGGAAGAGACGATGATCCGGGGTTGGATAGCACGGATTTCGAATGCGAGGGCTTCGCCGATCCGTTCTGCGTGCGGGGCCCATTTTTTCTCGAATCCTCGGCTTCCCCCGAATCCACAGCACCTCGTTTTCAATTCGATGGCATCGCTAGACGTAAGGGCATTCACCAGCGATAAGAGCTTTCTATCTGCACCGATGCTCCTCACATGGCAGGGAATTTGTACGGCGATTTTCAGCTCGAGCTTCTTGAATATATCTTTGACCGCATGATCCAGCGCCGATTTCCCGTTTTCCGCACCTTGAATTTCCACTCTTTCGCTCCGCGGAATTTCCATCAACCGGTCTACGAAGAAACCGCAGGCTTCGTGAAGGTTTTTCAGGATTTTTTCTCCCTCTTCTTTCCCGATTATCGCACCGGAATGTTCCCTGAACGGCAGAAGACAGGACGGGGATGTGAAAATCACGGGATTCCCCGCTTCTAAATCAGGAATCACCCGGTCGAAGGACTTTTTTAGCTGCTTCAAACCCTCATCGGAAAGGCCTCGAACAAAGGCCGGCTCGCCACAACAATACCCGCTCAGGATATCCGCATCGAGACCAATTTTATCCGACAAAGCGAGAGCTGCTTTGATCTCATCGGCGTTGAAAAAATCACCCACACACCCGGTGAAAATGACGCACTTTTTATCCCCTGAACTTTTGGGATACGTCATCTTTTTCGGTCGCAGGGGATCCATCCCTATATGCTTAAGGTTCGCCATCCCCAATGCCCCTGAAAACTTTTCTACCGGGCTGGACCGAATGATTCCTTTTGAGGGCCACTGAGTTTTTCTCAGGAGGACTCCAAGTTTACGGGCTCTGGATAACATCCTATCAGCAAAATCAGGGGATTCCAGGCGGTATCTCTCTTCAAAATAGGACTCGATCAGCCTGGCGACATCGACACCGGTCGGACACTCTCTCGCACATGTTTTGCAGTGAAGACACAGGTTAAGGAAAGGTAACAGATCTTTCCTTACAAATGGGTCCTTCAAATGTCCGGATACGATCTCCCGCATCAGATGCATACGTGCTCGTGACGACCCGACCTCTCCTTCATGACTCCGTGTCACCGGGCAGAAATCCACGCACTTCCCGCATCCGTGACAGGCCTCTATCGCGTCGACAAATCGATTCAACGCTCCCGCTTTTTTATGATCGTATCCTTTGTAATACCGCAGGAACTCCGACACTTTGTATTTCCGCACCGGGACAACGCACAAAGGATTCAAAATAAAATTCGGATCGAATATTTTTTTCAGCCTCTCGAAGTAAGGATAGACTTCTCCCCAAATTTCCCTTAAATACGGTGTGCGCAACAATCCGTCTCCGTGTTCGCCCGACGGAACGCCCTCGAGCTTTCTGGAGAAAAGGGCATGCTCATGTCCCAGATCTTCGATTATTTTCTGGAAATCGGGAGACATCCGGTTCAATCGCGGAGAAAAATGAAGAAGACCTTGACCGGCATGGCCGAACATGGCCGCCGATGTGTTATATTTTTTTAAAAGTATTTCGATTCCTCCGACGAACTCAGCGAGCCTGTCGACCGGGACCGCTCCATCTTCGATCCAGCGGGTGGGTTTGTTTCCCGGGAGGCGAGAGAGATAAGCGGCAGCCGATTTCCGGATCGTCCAGACCCATTCAAGTTCCGCAGAATTCTCAGCGAAAAGACAAGTAAAAGCGGATGACCTCTTGATCAATTCCTTAGCCTTGCGCTTCAATTCTTCCAGGTCATTCCCATCGAATTCGACCAGCAGGATAAAATTCGTGCCCTTCGGAAGTCTGGATATTTTTTCAGGGTCTTCGATAGCCATCAATTGCAGGAATTCCTCTGCCAGAGCCTGACAGGTCGAAGGTCCCAGATCCAAAAAATCCTTTACCTCGGAAAAAGCCGCATGGGCATTTTTATAACAGAGAAGCACCGAACTTCTCCGTTCAGGAAGCCTTGAAATCCCGACCTCGATTTTGGTTATTATGCCGAGCGTTCCCTCTGATCCGCAGACGAGTTTCAGAAAATCCACATCACAGTCTTTTTGCGGGTGCTCAAATAGATTATATCCGCAGGAGTTTCTATAACTCCTAGGTTTCAGTCGTTGCAGGACAGGAGATGCTTCCGATAGCATTTCCCTGACGGGTCTCGAAAATTTCGAGGGCGGCTCGACCTTTCGCGACAGATGGACCTCCTCCCCATCGTGTGTCACCAATGTGAGACTCTTGATAAAATCCTTAGTCGTACCATAGAGGAGAGAATGGGCACCTCCCGAATTGTTGGCAACCATACCTCCCAGTGTTGCATAATCGGTCGAGGAAGGATCAGGAGGAAAAAACGATCCCTGGGGAAGAAGATACTTGTTTAAATCCGACCGGATCACCCCGGGTTCCACAACTACCGTGATTCCTTCTTGGTCCAGCCCAAGGATACGGTTCATATGGATCGAAAAATCCAGGATAATACCTTCGCCGAGATTTTGGCCTGCCACTCCCGATCCTGCTCCCCTTGCCGTAACGGGGATGCCTTCTGCTGAGGCTATCTTCAAGGTATTGACCACATCTTCTTTATCCTGGGGATGGATGACCGCAGCGGGTACCAAATAGCAGATAGACGCAGAATAGGCATAAATGCGTCTCGTCAGTTCATCGAAAAAGACGTTTCCTTTAATTTTCCTGGAAAGTTTTGATTTGACAGAATCCCGAATGTCCAAGTTCTCAGTCTTTCTTTCTACATGTTTGCAGATTCAGCGATTTCCATTTTTTCGCAATCCTTTCGACGGCATCCAGCGATGACTGAATTTCCTCGTCGGAATGGGCTGCTGAAATGGCGCCATAGCCGTGGAAAATATTAAAACCCTCTTGGAGCATGGCTAGTTTGAAAATGTTCTCGCGCAATTCCATATCACATATCTTTGGATTCCAGACTTGTTCTGGAGAATCGATTCTTCTGCATTCTTCATGAAGAAAATGAACACCGACAACAGAGCTGTTCCTCGCCACGGAATCTCCATCTCCCGTGCATCTCACATTGAATCCATACGTGGAAAAGATGTCTTCGATTCCCTTGCGGACCTTTTCCCCGAGTCGGCCGATCCGGGGGTAGATCTCGTCCTCATGAGCTATCAGATGTTTGACAAATGTCACTCCGGCAAGCATAGACGCAGGATGAGCGGAAAATGTGCCCCCTTCGACTTTGACTTTTGTTTCCTCTGGCGATTCCGGACCGCAGAGTCCCATAATGTCATCTTTGCCGGCAACCGCGCTTATGGGCATGCCCCCCCCGATCACTTTCCCGAGCACAGTCAGATCAGGACAAACATCATACAGATTTTGCAGTGCACCGGCGTGGAAACGAAACCCCGAAACGACTTCATCAAAAATCAACAAGACCCCGTATCGATCGCACAATTGCCTGGCTTTGTGAATATACTCTTTGCTCCCGAATATGAATCCTCCAGCCCCTACAAAAGGTTCAAGGATGAAACAAGCTATCCGTTCCCCGTAAACGCGAAACATTTCCGTAAGATCGTCTTCATTATTGAATTGCGTGATGAGGATCATTCCATCGACTCCGGAAGGAAGACCGGCTGACTCCACATCTGTTAAACCATTCCGGTATACAGAAATTCCCTTCAGGGCATAGGGATGGGATCCATGCCATCCTCCCCCTACCTTCATCACATGGTCACGTTTCGTTTTGGCTTTGGCAAGCATGATGGCATACATCGTTGCCAGAGTTCCGCTCGTGGTGAAACGGATCTTATCAGCAGAAACACGCGAGAGTAGGAGTTCGGCAAAATTGGCTTGCAGAGTACCGGGGAACCCTGTACCCAGTCCGCTTCCCTTTTCGAAAAATCCGGCAAGTGTATCGCAAACGAAGGGAGGATTATGGCCCAAAATATTGGCAAAATGTCCCTGCCAAAAATCCACATAGGCGTTCCCATCGACATCCGTGACGACCGATCCCTGGGCACGGACATCATAAAAGGGAAAAGGATTGAAAAGCCGCAAGTTGTGGCTTCCTCCTCTGACCTGGAGCCGAGAGGCCCTTTGAAAAAACTCCTCCGATTTTTGGTGATTCTGAACGTAATCGGCTACCAATTTTGTGAGCAGGGTCTTTTTATCCATTGGACCTCTTTAAATCTATTTTGAAAAAAATTACCGCATGGATTGCGGAAAAATGATGTTTTTTATTCAAAAATGCGGTCGTGCCGGCAATCAAATATGCTGGGAAAAAGCTATTTGATGTATTTTCGGAGCTTTTCGGCAAGGCTGGGATCCACGCTTTGCAAATTATTGAAAACTTCCCTCGCGCTGAAATTGTCTTTGAGATTCAAATAGCATATAGCCAGGTTGTAATAAGCATTGCCGCTTTCAGGCCTTAGATCTATGGCCTTTTGCAAGGGATCCACGGCTCTTCCCCATGCTTTAACCTGCATATGGCTCATTCCCAGGAACATCCAGGCGTCTGCGTTTTCCGGAAAGAGTTCGACCGTCTCAGAATAGGCTTCGATGGCCTTGCTGTATTGTTTCAGGCTGTAAAATGAAAATCCTTTGTTCAAGTGGGCATATTCCATACTGGGATTCAACTCTATGACTCTATCGAGTATTTCGATAGCCTCGTCGTATTTCTGCATCTGCACCAGCATAAAGCCCAGATTGAACAAGGCATCCGGGTCGTTCGGATTGAGTTCGATCATCTTTCTTGCCGCCTCTGCCGCTTTATCCGGCATTTGAGATGAATTGTACATGTTGATGACCGTATTGTAATACACCCGCGCATCTTTCGGGCTCAACTCTGCCAGCTTATAATATGTTTCTGCGGCCTGGTCGAGCTGCCCGCCCTTTTGATAAGACTGAGCCATCCTGTACATGATATTTACATCTTCCGGAATTCCTTTAAGAGCCTCTTGGAATGAAACCACGGCATCGTCGAATTGACTCAATTCCATCTGACACAATCCCATACGATTAAGAGCATCGAAAGGCTGGCTGGGACCGGTCGCGACGAACTTTTTGTATGCCTCGACAGCATTACCATATTCCTTGAGTTCTTGGTAGGCTAATCCTATTTGGAAGTACGCTTCTGTATTTTGGGGATCGAGTGCCACCGATCTTTCAAGCGGCGGGATCGCTTCTTTCCAATTCATCATTTTCATGTGCACCGTGCCCAGGCCGTAGTGGGCAGTAGCATTGTCGGAATCGAGTTCAACAACTTTATTAAACGTTGAGATCGCGGAGGAATAATCCCTCTGTTTCGTGTATATATCCGCCAACAGCGCATAAACATCAAGATTATCCGGCTTGAATTCGAGGATCTTCTTATAGAACTTTTCTGCTTTGCTCATATTGCCCATGGAATAAAAGACATCTGCAGCAAGAGTCACCCCTTCGATCGTGGAAAAATATTCTTCCGGCTGCCAACTCTTGAATTTTGTCACGGCATTAGTCTGAGGAAGTAATTTCAAGACACTGGAAGGAACGATTATTTTTTTCCCGACATCTAAAAAAACGACCATCCCGATGACTTGTCCCGAAGAATCAAGAATCGGACCGCCTTCGTAGGTATCGGGAAGGGATAGCGTGGTTTCTATCATTCGTTGAGATTTGAAATCATGGAAATTGAAGGTTTCCCCTTCGAAGAGAGAGAATTCGCCGATTTCATTTGCTCCAACCGCAAAAACGTTATTGCCCCTTTCGACAGCGTCAGAGTTACCAAGGGCAATAACAGGATCTTTGCGATTTATTCCCAGAAGAGCGACCCCGAAATTCTTATCGACAGCCAAAACGCCATCGATTTTTACTTTTTTCCCCTTATGATCGCTACCTTCCGCATTTTTGGCCTGACTGATAATGGCATAACTCGTGGCCATCACCTTTTCTCCGATGATAAATCCCGTGCCCCGAGAAATTTCTTCATTGGCTTCATTATACGTTACGAACGAGACCATGCTCGGCAAACTTTGTTCCAAAATTTGCTGAGCCTCTTCGGATTGGGAGAAACTTATCGAAGGAATGACGAGAAGAAGGCCAAGAGCAAGAACGAAAACCTTATTATAATTTTTCATTGGGACCTCCTTGAAATATCTAAGGCGCTCTGTGTCCCCAGATTCTAAAAAAATAATTTACACTTTGGAGAAACCTCTGTCAATTAATTCCCCCAATTATTAAAAAAAAACCTCTGGTAACGAATGAACCAGCTTCGGATACAGGACCCGGGAATATTCAGATTAGAGATAGGACAAAAGAAGGGGAAGAGTTTGACTTTATCCCTATCAACGAATACACTGTTTTATTCCCATAGCATTAGTATCCCTGTCGATCTTCAATGACAATTAAAACAAAAACCTCATTGTTATATTTCACCACCCTGACTGGACTCGTCGCATGGATAGGCGGCATATTTTTGGCACCCTGGCTCAAATACCGATCTCAAGATCTGTCCGGCTTTCTTTATGCCCTTTTCTCTCCTACCTGCCACCAGATTCCATCCAGATGTTTCTCTTTTTATGGATATCCTCTGGCAGTCTGTGCCCGTTGTCTGGGAATCTACTTTGGATTTCTTCTCGGAACCTTGATCCTTCCTTTTTCCACAAGATTTTCCACCCTGGACTTGCCCAGGGCAAAAACATTCATCCTCATTTCCCTTCCGATCGCTGTGGATGCCGCAGGCAACGTTTTGCAAATCTGGTCGAGTCCAAATTGGATACGCCTGCTTACCGGAATTCTATGGGGGATTCTGCTCCCTTTTTATCTTCTAACCGGTCTAATGGAGCTCCTGCTTCGCAAAAAGGGAAAATCCTATCCTCCAAGAGAAATCAATCGAAACTAATTGGAAAACAAGGATTAAAATTGTCTTGAAAAGGTGGCAGGAAAATAACTAGAATAGAAAAAACGATTATAAGGAGGCAACATGAACGACCAAAGGCCCGGAATGTTTGTCCCAGCATTGATAGGAGGGTGCATAGCCGGGGTACTCTCTGGAATACCGCTCGTCAATTGCCTCTGTTGTCTCTGGATAATCGGAGGAGGCATCCTGGCTGCGTATTTTCTCTCAAGGGAAGCTCCTGCAAAACTGACGGCGGGAGATGGCGCCATTGTCGGGATATTCTCAGGGATCATAGCGGCCATAGTGGAGGCTGTCGTCAATATTCCCTTCCGAGCATTCAGTGAGAAGCTCGTTCAGGATATAATGGACAGATTCTCGCAATATTACGATGAGATGCCGTCAGGGTGGGAATCCTGGCTTGGAGATGGTGGAGGGGAAGGATCTTTCTTTTGGACTATTCTCGGGCTGGGTATTTCGATCGTCATTTTTTCCGCTTTCGGGGCATTGGGAGGCATCATCGGGATTTCTTTGTTTGCAAGAAAAAAAACGGTCAAAGATGCTGAAGGAGTCGTGGATGTCTCTGAAAACTCAAGTCATCATCAATCCTGAATCCAACAAAGGGAGAACGAGAAAAAGATGGAGGCACATCAAAGAAGCCCTTCATACTTTTCTCAAAGAATTTAAATACGAATTCACAGAAAAACCTTCCCAGGCTATAGACATATCCAGGGCTGCAATTAAGGATGGATCGGAGCTGATCGTCGCTGTTGGAGGAGATGGCACGATCAATGAGATCGCTAACGGCTTTTTTGACGGAAAGACCCTCATAAATCCGCGAACGGTGATGGGGATCGTGCCTTCGGGAACGGGATGTGATTTTATAAGGAGCCTGAATATTCCCACTAATCTCAAAAGTGCGTTGCAGGTGATTATCCAGGCACCATCGCCTGCCATCGATGTCGGTAGAGCGAGGTTCCTGACCCATGGCGGGACTTTTGAAGAAAGATATTTCCTGAACGTCGCAGATTTTGGCTTTGGCGGCGAAGTTATCGATCGCATGAATCAAAACCGGGCAAAAAGAAAAACCGCATCTTACCTGAAAAGCACGCTGGCAACTTTTTTTCGGTACAAAAATAAACGAATAAAAATAAAGATCGACGGCGAGGAAATTCCCCGCGACGAATACTTGATCGGAGCAATTTCTAACGGACGGATTTTCGGGAAAGGGATGAAAATCGCTCCCTATGCCCAGCTAGACGATGAATTTTTCGATATCATTTTGGTAAAGGGCATGAAGGTCTGGGAGTTTTTCAGGAATGTCTGGAAAATCTATGCGGGAACCCATCTGTCCCATCCGAAAATTTCGTTTATACGGGGAAAAAAGATCGAAACTTTCCCGGAATTCCCCGATGAAGATATCCTTATCGAAGTCGACGGAGAACAAGTGGGGAAACTGCCGGCGACTTTTGAGATCGTTCCTAGGAGTATCTCTGTGAAGGGATATGTTTAAAAGGTTTATTTAGTATCCGTGTTTTTCTTATATTTTTCCCAAAGAGCCTTGTTATCCGTAAGGACATATCGTCCGTTTTCATCGTAAAAAGCATAAATTTTTGTCCGGGTCGTGATCTTCGGCTTATCATACATGGCCATCACTTTTTTGATGTAATTTTTAGTCTCCCGGTAGGGTGGGATGCCCCCGTATTTTTTTATAGCCTCTTGACCCGCATTGTAAGCGGCAAGAACGTGTTTTGTATCCCCATCATAGAGCTTGATCAAGTCCACCAGATACTTCACTCCGCCCTTGATATTCTGAAGGGGATCGAAAACATTCATCACTTTGTACTGATTGGCTGTCAGGGGCATGAGCTGCATCAATCCCATAGCTCCTTTGGGAGATATGGCCCAAGCATTGTAGTTCGATTCCGTTTTTATGATGGAATGGACCAGTTCCGCCGGCACCCTGTTTTCCTGCGCAACGCTCTCTACGATGTCATTGTAGGGTCTTGTCGGATTGGATGCCGTCTGGGGAAATCCTTCTGCTGAGTGAAGAAACACGCATAGGACTATACCCAATATTTTGACAAAACAGGAATTCATGTCCCGCAAAACTAGCATGTCGCCTTTATGATGCCAAAAAAGAAAGCCGGCATCAATCCTCTTTTGGGGTGATTTTCTTGGGTAAAATATTCCCTATGATCGAATCCATTTTTTTCAGCACCGATGAGATTTTTTCAGGTTCCGTTCCACCGGCCTGGGCAAAATCCGGCCGTCCTCCCCCACCCCCGCCAATCATCGGGCCTACTTCTTTGATCAACGTGTCGGCTTTTATGTTACCGGTCAGGTCTTTCGTTACGGAAATAACAAGAAAGGCTTTTTTGTCTCGCTCTGTTCCCAAAACGACAATACCGGAACCCAATTTCTGCTTGAGCGAATCAGCTAGCTCCCGCATCTCGTTTATTGTCAACCCTTCGACTTCTTTTGTCAACAAGGATATGCCCTGAACTTTCTGAATCTTTGGAGAATCCTTTTGGTACCGGATATTGGCGATCTTTTGACGAAGGGACTTGCTTTCCTTTTCCAAATCCTTGACGCTCGCCTTAAGCTTGCTGATTTGCTCTGTGAGTTCCTTTTTCGGAGAATTCATGAGCTGGAGGATCTCGTCAAGAAGCTCTTCCTCTTCCTGTATATAAATGATAGCCGTTTCGCCTGTAATGGCCTCGATCCTTCGCATTCCGGCTGCAATGCTCGACTCCGAGGCGATCTTGAACAATCCGATCTCTCCTGTAAAGCGAACATGCACACCCCCGCACAGTTCTTTGCTGAAATCACCGATCGTTACCATACGGACACTATCACCATATTTTTCTTCAAAGATGGCAATAGCGCCTTCTCTAATGCCTTCCTCCATAGTGGTGATATTAGTTAGGACAGGAATATTTTCTCTAATTTTCTCGTTTACCAGTGCCTCGATCTGCCTCGTCTCCGATGGATCGACAGGAGAAAAATGGGTGAAGTCGAAACGGAGTCTGTCGGGGGAAACGAGCGATCCTGCTTGTTTCACATGGTCACCGAGTATCTGACGGAGAGAAGCATGCAAAAGATGTGTCGCCGTATGGTTCTTGCTCAACGACATCCTTTGAGGAACATCGATCATGGCTTCGACCCTGTCCTTGACATGGATACGCCCAGAAATCACCCTGATTTTGTGCGACCTGATTTCTGGAATGGGATAATACGTTGCGTCAACGATCCCAGAAAAATGGGGGTTTTTCAAAACACCGGTGTCCCCTATTTGGCCACCAGCTTCGGCGTAGAATGGGGTAACGTCGAGGAAGACTTCTCCCGACTCCCCCTCCTCTAAATATTCGACGATATCCCCATTCCTGTATATTGCCACGACCTCGGACTCGGTCTTATCCTGATCGTAACCCACGTATTTACTGGGAATATCCTTGATCTTCTCATACACCTTTTTCTCTCGTTGCCGTTCCTCTCCCTTCCACGCGCGACGGGCACGCAGCCGCTGTTTCTCAAGTTCTTCCTGGAATCCGGTCTCATCGACGGCCATATCCCGTTCTTCTGCAAGCTCCCGGGACAGATCTATAGGGAATCCAAACGTGTCATAAAGTTTGAACAGTTTTTCTCCGGACAAGACATCCTTTGACCGGTTTATCGCTTCTTCGATATAGCGGTCAAAAGTCCTGAGCCCAGATGCCAAGGTCATCGCAAACCGTCTCTCTTCGGATTGGCAGACTCTGGAAATATAACTAGCCGATGCGAGCAGTTCGGGATAGGCATCTTTCATAATATCCACGGCCACGCTCATGAGCTTATACAGGAACGGATCATCAATCCCTAAATAATTCCCTTTGCGATACGCCCTCCGTATCAATCTCCTCAGGACATATCCCCTGCCGTCGTTAGAAGGCATGATCCCGTCTCCGATCAAAAATGTCACTGCCCGGATATGGTCAGCGATGATCCTTACGGAAATATCCGACTTTGGATCTGAAGGATATTCCTTTTTGGCCAAATCGCACACGGCCTCGATCAAGGGCATAAACAGGTCGGAATCATAGTTGTTCCTTTTTCCCTGAAGAACTGTGGCAACCCTCTCCAACCCCATTCCCGTATCGATCGAGGGGGAAGGGAGGGATAAAAGCTTTCCGTTTTCGGATTGTTCGAACTGCATGAATACCAGGTTCCACAATTCCAGAAATCGATCGCTCCCCTTTTCTATCAAATCAATCGGTTCTCCGGCCTCCATCGCCTCATCCAGGTCATAATGGATCTCGGAACAGGGACCACAGGGACCCGTTTCTCCCATTGCCCAATAATTGTCCTTTTTTCCGAATCTAAAAATCCTGTCTTCAGAGATTCCCACAATGTCATTCCATATGCGGAACGCCTCGTCATCCTCCTCGTAAACTGTGATGTAAAGCCTCTCCTTGTCCATCTGGAAGCCTTCTGTTACTAATTCCCAGGCATATTCTATGGCTTCTTTTTTGAAATAATCCCCGAATGAAAAGTTTCCCAACATCTCGAAAAACGTGTGATGCTTGTTCGTTTTTCCGACCTGCTCGAGATCATTGTGCTTCCCGCTCACCCGCATGCATTTTTGGATGGATGCAGCCCTGGAATAGTTCCTTTTTTCCAGCCCAAGAAATGTGTTTTTAAATTGGTTCATGCCTGCATTGGTAAAGAGAAGAGTGGGATCATCCTTGGGCAGAAGGGAGGCGCTTTTAACGACTCGGTGGTCTTTTTTGGCAAAAAAATCTAGAAAGACCTCTCTGATTTCCTGAGCGCGCATTTGTGATTTTTTTCCAGCTTTATTTTTTTTGCTCTTTATCGGCAGATTCCGTTTCTTCTTCCTCTTCTTCTTTGATTTCTTCTCTCGGCCTGTCGATCTTGATCATATCCCTTTCCATATCTTCGAGGGCAACGTCGAGGGTCGAGCGGATCCCCATGACGCGCAATTTGAAGTTGTCCGGACTTGAAGAGTACCTCAAACCCTGTTCGTAGGAAATATATCCGTCTTTGTAGAGTTGATAGATCGATTGGTCGAAGGTCTGCATCCCGTACTGGGACACACCGGCAGCGATCGCATCCCTTATAAGCATCGTTTTTTCGCGGTCATTGATACATTCTTGTATATACGGCGTGTTGATCATGACCTCGCATGCCGGGACCCGTCCCTGTCCATCCTTTCTCGGAATCAGCCGCATCGATATGCAAGCTTTAATGATGCTGGCCAATTGAAGTCTTATCTGTCTCTGGTGATGAGGAGCAAAGACCGACACGATCCTGTTGATCGTTTCGGGTGCATCCAGAGTATGGAGCGTGCTCATGACCAGATGGCCGGTTTCAGAAGCCAGAAGTGCGGTTTCGATCGTCTCCCGGTCACGCATTTCTCCTACCAGAATGACATCCGGATCCTCACGGAGGGATGCCCGCAATCCCCGGGAAAAGTTGGTTACGTCAACACCAACTTCTCTCTGGCTGATCGTGCTTTTTTTGTCTCTGTGAAGGTACTCGATCGGGTCTTCCACGGTGATGATGTTTTCCTTCCTGTGAAGATTGATGTGATCGATCATGGCTGCAAGGGTCGTCGTTTTCCCCGAACCTGTGGTTCCTGTGACCATGACAAGTCCACGTGGTTCCAAGGCAATTTTCTCTATAATCTCCGGAAGCAGAAGATCACGAATGGTTTTCACTTCCAAAGGGATGATCCTCATAACCAGGGCAAGACTTCCCCGTTGATGATAGACACTTCCTCGAAACCGCCCGAAACCGGGCAAGCTGTAAGCCAGATCTATGTCCAAATCCTGGCTCAGTTTTTCTTTTTGATGTTCATTCAGGACTTGATTGGCCAATTCGAATGTGTTGTTCGGGCTGAGACGCGGGACTTCTGTTATTGGTTTGAGCTTTCCATGAATCCGGACTATCGGATAGTTCCCGGCTTTTATGTGAAGGTCGGATGCATCGCTTTCAATAGCGTTTTTCAAAAGATCATCGATATCCATGGTTACCCCCATAAATGTTTTTTAATCTAAATATGTTAGCCATCCGTACTTGTCTTCCTTTTTTCCATATATATAGTCGAAAAACTCTTGTTGAATTTGTTTCGTGACCGGTCCCCTCCCACCGGATCCTATGGGTATCTTGTCGATCGATCTGATCGGAGTGATCTCGGCAGCAGACCCGGTAACGAAGACTTCATCGGCAATATACAGCATTTCTCTGGGTATGGTATCTTCCATTACAGGGATATCGAGTTCTTTGCAAAGCTGGATAACGGTGGCCCGGGTAATTCCGGGGAGAATGGAAGAGGATAAAGGCGGAGTATGGGCAGTCCCATCGCAAATGAGGAATACGTTCTCCCCGCTCCCCTCGCTGACGTGACCTCTCACATTCAACGCGATGCCCTCCACATAACCTTCTATCAAGGCCTCCATTTTGATCAACTGAGAGTTCATGTAATTCGCCCCTGATTTTGCCAAGGCAGGAAAGGTGTTGGGTGCCATTCTCTGCCAGGAAGAAATCCGGACATCGACCCCTTTCTCCAGGGCTTCGTCTCCCAAGTATTGGCCCCATTCCCAAACGAGAATCGCGCAGTCGATCGGACAAGGAAACGGGTCCACTCCCAAACTCCCATAACCTCGATAAACGATCGGTCTTATGTAGCAGGACAGAAGATTATTCGCCTTTACGGTTTCTATGACGGCTTTGTTGAAATCATCTTGAGAATAGGGAACATCCATGCGGTACAGTTTGCACGAGTTATACAGTCTTTTAGTGTGAGCCTGGAGCTGAAAGATAACACTCCCCTTGGGTGTTGCATACGCTCTGAATCCTTCGAATATCGATGATCCGTAGTGGATGACATGGGAGGCAAGATGAATATTGGCTTCCTTCCAGGGGATGAGTTCGCCGTTAATCCAAACCAGTCCGTTCTCGCTAAATGGACTCATCCATCACTCCTCGCATTTTTTATTCATTTTGACATCGGGGGGAATTATATTATCTTAATTGTATTTGCAAAGTCAAACCTCGTTCCTCATACGGATTCTCCACAGTAAGGACAGTTTTTCTCCTTATGGGGCAAAGGCCGGCGGCAGTTCCAGCACAAATCCGCTTTCGAGCGCTGCCTCGCTTCTATTCTAGCCCGGATTTCTTCCAGCTCGGATTTGTCGGTATCTTTTCCTTTGAACAATGCAAGATCCTTTATAATACCGGAGGCTTTTTCATATCTGTCCTCGAGGTTCACGGCAAGACACGTCATGATTATCTTTTCGATTTCTTTAGGGATCTTGTTGTTTTTGAGCCTTGGAGGCGTGATCTGACCCTTTTGGGCTTTTTCCAGGATCTTAAAGGGATCCGGATCAAAAATGGGAGGCCTGCCGATCAACATCTCATAAAAAATGCAGCCGATCGAATAGATATCCGATCGAAAAGTGGCCTTTCCCATGAATTGCTCAGGAGACATGTACGGCGGAGACCCTATCCGTGTGGATGCATAGGGAACATTGTTCAACCACACCGAAGTTCCGAAATCCGTGATTTTTATTTTCCCTTCATCCGATAGAATGATGTTCGAAGGCCTCAGATCGCGGTGAACGATCTTGTTGTTATGCGCGTGATTGACGGCATCGGCAATCTGCATGATATACTCGGCCGCAACACTAAAATCGAGTATCTTTTCCTTGTCCAGGACTTTTTCCAGAGTCGGTCCTTTGATGTATTCCATAACCATGAAAAAAACCTTGTTTTCTTTTTCAGCAGAGAGCATCCTAACGATATTGGGATGATTGAGGGCTGCCTGGAGACGCGGTTCTTTAAGAAGTCTGAACAATTCGGTGGACTGTTTATGGGGGACCTTGATCGCGACAAGAATATTCAGCCATGTATCTTTTGCGAGAAAAACGGATCCGAATCCCCCGCTTCCGAGAGAGCGAACAACTTCGTATTTTCCTACTTTCTGTCCTTTAAGGAACATCTTCGTGCATCCAAAAATGAGAGACCATCGCCAGGCTGACGATCGCAGCTGTTTCAGATCTCAATGTGAAAGTACCGAGACTCACGGCCTCATAAGAATTACTCATGATATCCTGTTCTTCTTTCTCTGTCCAGCCTCCTTCAGGGCCTATGAGCAGATTAACAGAATCCGGGATTTTCAGTTTTTCATTTAGAGGGAACATCAAGATGTCCCGAAGAGATTCCCCCCCACGCTCGGAAAGGAACATTTTCTTAGATTTTTCCTTTCCGGATATAAAACGCATCAATTCTGTCGGCGGATGAATTTCGGGCACAGAAGTACTCCCGCTCTGCTTGGCCGCTTCCAGCACGATGCGTTTCCATCTCTCCATCTTTTTATCCTGTTTGTTTTCAATTTTGACTACGGTACGTTCGCTGAGCAGCGGAACGATGGCATATGCGCCGAACTCCGTGGCTTTTTGGACGACCAAGTCCATCTTCTTCGTTTTCAATAGAGCCTGGGCCAACGTGATGCGAACCTTTAGCACGCGCTTCCGTTCCTCCTCGACGATATTCAGGAGGGTCCGCTCCTTTTCGACCGCTTCCACACGAGCCATGAACCGATTCCCATGCTCATCGAACAGCCAGACGTTCTCTCCGGGTTTTATCCTGGCGACCTTGCTCAGATGATGATGCTCCGATCCTTCGAGAGAAAGATGGGCCGATCCACTAGGTTTTTCCTTTATGAAAAACCGTTTAGAAGTCAAGCGATTATCCTGAGTTACCTATATAGTTCGACCACGATCCTTATTATTTTGTAGCCTCAATTCAAAATAAATTTTTGATCTTTTCAACGATGCTTTTGTCAATGCTATCAGGGTTTTCGCCCATCGATTCAGCGAATTGTCTGAGACATTTTTTCTGATCCCGATTCAGATTTTTCGGGGTTTTCACCAGGACTTTCACAAAAAGGTCTCCTTTACCATGGCCGTAAAGGTCCTTGATTCCTTTCCCTTTGATACGGAAGGTCTGTCCGGATTGGGTTCCCTCTTGTATCCTGAGGTTTTCGAATCCTTCGAAAGTGGGAATTTCGACGGTTGCGCCTAGAGCCGCTTCAGTAAAAGGGATGGATATCTCACAGATAAGATCGTTCCCCTCCCTTTCAAAAAATTCATGTCTTTTCACGTGGGTAATGACGTACAGGTCTCCCCTACCTGCACCCCTGTCACCTGATTCCCCCTCTCCTTCCAGCCTGAGCTTGGTGCCATGATCGACTCCGGGTGGGATTTTGACGGTCAGCACCTTCCTTTTTTTTGTTTTTCCCGTACCTCGACAATCCTTGCAGGGGAAAGGTATGGTTTCTCCGCTCCCATGACAATGAGAACATGTCCGGGATATGGCAAAAAAACCCTGCTGGTAACGCACTTGTCCCCTTCCCTGGCAGTGCTGACATGTGGATTTTTCCGTTCCCGCCTGCATCCGGGTGCCCTCGCATTCGGGACAGAGTTCGGTGCGGTTTATTTTGATCTCTTTTTCGGCACCGAAAATAGCTTCCTTAAGATTCAGGTCCAGTTCCAATGCCAGGTCCCTTCCTCTGCTGGGAGCCTGGGGTCTTCTTTGTCTGGATGTTCCGAAAATGTTGTCGAATCCGAAATTAAAAAAGCTTCCCAGAATATCTTCAAAATCGGCAAAGACAGAAGAGTTGAATCCGGAAAAACCGCCAAAACCTTCGCCTCGCAATCCGTCGTGACCGAAACGATCATACACGTTTCTTTTTTCAGCATCGATCAAAACACTGTATGCTTCCGCCGCTTCTTTGAATTTTTCTTCAGATTCTTTATTGCCCGGATTTCTATCCGGGTGATATTTCAGGGCCAGTTGACGGTAGGATTTTTTTATGATCTCCGAGGACGCGTCTCGCGGAATCCCCAATATTTCGTAGTAATCTCTTTTTGTCATATTGCTATGTCAGCGACTCTTCCGTTTGTTTCCGCTTTATGATTTTATCGATTTGCTGCCCTGTCAATCCGGAGGAAGGTTTTACCTCGATCGTATGTTCCCTGTGAGTCCCGACATCCTTGGCGGAAACTCTCACAATGCCATCGGCATCGATCTCAAAGGTCACGTCTATCTGGGGGACCCCGGCAGGAGCGGATTCGATCCCCACTAAGTCGAAGCGAGCCAGGGACATGTTTTCCGATGCCCTGTCCTCATCTCCCTGAAGAACATGAACGCGGACCCTTCTCTGGTCGTGTTCCACCGTAGTGAAAGCCATTGTCTTCTTTGTGGGGATAGTCGTGTTTTTCTCTATTATTTTGATGAATCTATCATTTTCCGTTTCGATACCAAGGGAGAGCGGCGTGACATCCAAAAGGAGAATAATGTCGGTCATCTGTCCTTTTAATATACCGGATTGAATAGCAGCACCCATGGCCACGATTTCATCCGGATTGAGCTGTTCTTTTGGCTCTTTCCGGAAAAAATCGGCAATCATAGACCTTATCAAAGGCATTCTCGACTGTCCTCCGACGAGAATGATATCGTCAATCTTTTCAGGTTCGAGTTTGGCGTCTGCAAGCGCCTGATCCATGAAAGGCAAAGATTTTTCGATAAGATCCCGCGTCAAATCTTCGAGTATTTGTCGCGTCAGCTTTTTCTGTATGTGCTTAGAACCAGAGTTTATCGAGAAGATAAAGGGCAGATTTATTTCTGTTTCCAAAGTGAATGAGAGTTCCCTCTTGGCCCTTTCCGCTGCCTCTTTTACTCTTTGCAAGGCTAATTTGTCCTTGGAAAGACCAATGTTCTGCTCTCGTTTGAACTCTTCGGTCAGCCAGTCTACGATTCGGTTATCAAAATCTTCTCCCCCCAGATATGTGTTACCGTTCGTTGATAAAACATGAAAAACCCCATCATTGATTTCCAAGAGGGTAATGTCGAACGTTCCGCCGCCCATATCATACACGGCAACCGTGGCATTTTTATCCATATCGAGCCCATAAGCGAGGCTGGCGGCTGTCGGTTCATTGATAATCCGGAGAACTTGCAAGCCGGCAATCCTTGCGGCATCTTTTGTCGCCTGTCTCTGGTGATCGTTAAAATGAGCGGGAACGGTTATCACGGCCTCATCAACCACTTCTCCAAAATAGGATTCCGCGCACTTTTTCAGATACTCCAGGATCAGAGCGGAAATTTCCTGAGGGCTGATCTTCTCTGACCCCAATTCCACCATCAGATCCCCGTTTTCCGCTTTCGTGAGCTGATAAGGCATGCGAAGAATGGTTTCCTGTGCTTCTTCGGAATCGTACTTTTTTCCCATAAGCCTTTTCACGGCCGTGATCGTATTTCTGGGATTGGTAAAGGCCTGTCTCTGAGCGAGGTTCCCTATCAACCGCTCCCCTGAACTCGTTATGCTGACGACCGAAGGAGTCGTTAGCGTTCCATCCAGATTAGGGATGACTTTGGGTGCATCTCCCTCCATGTATGCGATGCAGGAGTATGTTGTGCCTAGGTCAATACCGACGACTTTTCCCATGATTAATTTTCTTCTTTCTTGGGTACATAGACTTTTACAAGGCTGGGTCTCAAGAGCCGGTCATGGATAGTGTATCCCTTTTGCAGCTCTTCCGCTATCTGAAGCTCTTTCACCTTGTCCGATTCTTCGGTAAGAAAAGCCTGATGAAGATGGGGATCGTATTCGTTCCCTTCGATTTCTATTCGCTTGACTCCCCACTTGAGCAACAAATCGTAAAGTTGTTTATATATCATTTCGATTCCCTGACGGATGCTCTTTTCATCCGTTTGCTCCTGACTCTCCAGGGCCCTTTCAAAATTGTCCATAACGCTGAGAATCTCTTTCAAATGTTCACTCAATGCGTATTGAAAATAATCGTTTTTTTCTCTTTCGAGTCTCTTTCTGAGGTTTTCCATTTCAGCGGCTTTCCTTAAAAATTCTTCCTGCAGCTCTTCAAACTTTTTTTTCAGATTCTTGATATCCGATTCTCTCTTCTTTAGTCGGCTTTTCAAAGTTTTGAGCTGTTCTCTTTTCTGACTCGACTCTTTCAGGACCTTGTTTTCATCGGTTTCGGTAAGATATTCAACCTCGACCTCTCCTTCTTCGGTCGCTTGTTTCTCTTTTTTGGGCTCTTCTGACATTTTTCCTCCCTAATGAGAAAAACTGATGGTTTCGCTCAATTTTTTTGCCACGCAATCTACCAGAGGGATTATTCTCCGGTAGGGAATCCTTTTTGGTCCTATGATACCCAACGAACCCAGGACCTGCCTGTCATATCCATAATGAGAAAGGACAAGCGAACAATCAGAGATATCCGGCAGACTGAATTCCGAACCAATAAGGACTTTCACCCTATCCAAACTGATGACATCAGAAAGAAGTCTGGCTAGCCTGGCCTTCTCTTCGAACTTCTGAAACAGGGATTTTAAGCTCGCCATGTCAAAAAGCTCCGGCTTTTCCAAAAGCTTGGACGATCCCTGAATAAATATCTGATTGCTTGTTTCTTCCTGGAGGAAATAGGTCTTTAAAAGAGAGATGAGGTTCCTTACGATACTTTCATATCTGATTTTATAGGTCGGGATTTCTCGCATGAGAAAATCTCTGATAAAAAGCAAATTTCTTCCCTTGAAATTTTCGTTAATGTAATGGGATGCCCTGTCCAGTTCGATTTGCGTGAAAGGACTTTTTGTTTCCACGATTTCCGTGAGAACCAGGTTGAAAGTCGATATCAGAATAACCATAACCTTTCCTTCCGACACCTTGATTAACCGGAGATGACGAAAATTCACGACTGAAACTCTTGGGGACAGGACAAATCCCAGATTATCTGAATACTCGGACAAAATATGGGAGACATTATCCAGGAGGGAGTTGAAATCCCCGGTTTTCCTGTAAAAATCATCGGTCGGCAAAGCGATGGTTTTGTCGTGATAGAGCGCTTCCTCGAACAAGTGGTTGACATAAAGCCTCAATCCTTTGTCCGTGGGAATCCTTCCAGCCGATGTGTGAGGTTGATAAAGATATCCTTGCTTTTCGAGCTTAGCCATGATGTTCCTCACCGTAGCCGATGAGATCGGTCGGGTCATTTTTTGGGATATCTGACCTGAGCTGACGGGTTTCCCGACCTTTAAATAGTTCTCCACGATAAGATTGAGAACCTGAATATCTTTTTCTCTCAAAATCTGCTTTTTCAACTCTTTACTCCGCAAAAATTTATAGCATTAATCTTCAAAAAATTCAAACCAATTTTATCCATCTCCCCTGGAAAAGGATCCCTCCCGCCATAGAACAAGAATGGGAATAATCATTGCTGAAGAATGGGAAGGTGCGAGAGGTTTCAGGTTAGATGATACGTATTCCCGCATATCCGACAACTTTGAAAAAGTCTCCGGATACATCCCCCGATGTCTGATATTTGATGAGATCTGCTTTTTTTGCCTTCAACTTCTTCGACGCAACGATCGCGGCCGTGGTGGGCAGGACGCCACACATGCTGATGTTTTCTTTTTTTACAACATCGTAAAGCCCCTTCGCATCCAAATCCAGAATTTTTTCGATAGCCTGAAAATCCTTTTCTTTGGCTACTTCCTCACTCACATAGTGACTCATGTCCGTGCTGGCTATGATCAACACATCCTGGCCGTAATCCCGGATCGCTTTTGCGATTGCCCTCCCTAATTCTTCGAGTTCCTCATAGGGAATAAAGTAGGCAATACTAATGGGCACGATCGTTATGTGTCCTTTCAAAAACTGGATAAAAGGCACCTGGACTTCCAGAGAGTGCTCCTGGGAATGGTTCTTGGCATTTTCTCTTACGGTATCAGAATGCTTCATGATGAGATCGGCCAATGGGGTATTTATCCCGACATCCCCCAGAGGCATTTCCCAAACACCGTGTCTCATTATGGATATGCCGGTAGATACCTCTTGATGATTGGGACCGAGTATGACGTAATTTTCAGGCAGTGAGATCGAGGAGAAAACACTGCCCGCGACTTTGCCCGAATAGATATAACCGGCATGAGGGGAAATCACGCCGATGGCTTTTTCCTTATTCTGATCGGGATCCACCATCTCCTCGATCATCTCTCGCAGCGCATCGGAATTGTGAGGATAAAAATAGCCGGACACGCAAGGCTTCCGTTTCAATTTTGCCCTCCTAAAAACTATGGCGTCCCAACCGTGTGTTCAGAAAAGCTCTTATTCTTAAGATAATTATTTTGCGATGCGTTGTCAAACCTTCCGGTGATCAGCCGTCGATCCACTCTCTCTTTTCCACGAAAGAAATCCCCATCGATTTCAATTCCCCGAGGATGGGAATATAGATTGCGGGAGTAACGGGAATGTGCACACCGGTCTCCTGGATCTTTCCTTCGAGGATCAGCTTGGATCCTATGGCTGCAGGAAGACCGACGGTTCTTGCCATGGAAGAATCTCCACCTGGAATCCCATAATCCACGAGAGTCGATGTAATCCTTTCTTTCTTTCCGTCCTGATACGAGGCTTCGAAAGTATGCTGAAGGATAATCATATCCCTTTCCCCTTCATCGTACTGGAGTTTTTCCAGCATCTTGGCGCCCAATATGTCCAAAGCAGATCCTCTCGTAACAGGGAGAGGGCTTTCCTCGTAGAGACCCAGCCACTCCAACCGCTGTATGAAATCTGCATTTTCTGCCACGCCGAATCTTTCGGCTAAAGCCTTTTTCAGGTCAGCTTCCCCTGATACTTCCATAAGACTTCTCAAAAATCCCGCATAGGTCATTCCGGTCCACTCTTTCTGCTCTTCGTCCAGGAGTCCCAAATCCACGACCTTTTTCATGGTTTGACACCAGCCCAGATTTCTCAATGTCCCACGAAGCATCGTGCGTGTCGATCCGATATGATAGAGATCGATATAGGGGAGCGAGTTCCTGTTGGGATAACCTTCGAAATCGCCAAGTCCTTCGATAGGGATAATTTTATAGTTCTCGAAAAGGTCTTCAGAAGGGATGAAAACTTGCTGTCCATCCAGAAAGTATTGGGCAGAATTTTTCCCCGCCAGAAGAACTCCGATAGGGCTCCACGAAAATTTGTAGCCGAACGGATTCGTATTGGCCTCTGGTGCTGGCAATCCTCCACAATAAGATGTAAAACTTGTGATCTCTCCGCCTTTTTTTTCGACTTCATGGATAATCCTCATGGCTTCCATGTGATCTATGCCGGGATCAAGCCCTAATTCATTGAGTATAAGTATTCCCGCTCTCTTTGCCTCGGCATCGAGATTCTGCATGATTTCACTGACGTAGGAGGTGGTAACCATGTGTTTTTGAAAATCGATACAATATTTTGCTACTTTTGGATGGAAGGAATAGGGGACCATACTGATCACCAGATCCGCTCTTGCCACTTCGCTTTTCAGGCTTTCTTCGTTTTTGAGATTCAATTCTTTTGCGATCCCGTTCGGATGATTGTCGATAAGCTTGATGGCTTTGCTGACTGTTCGGCTGGCAACTTCCACCTCAAATTCCGGCTGGTCGAGCAGGTACCTGACCAAAGGTTTGGCCACAAGTCCTGCACCGAGAATTAGGACTCTTTTCATAACGACACTCCTTTATAAATTTTTTTTAATTCCGGGCTAAACATATTCCTTCATGAATTCATATTCGGGAGTCAATTTTCCACGGTAAAGAATGACGGCCCTTTTTATCGGGTATGGAAGGCCGCATCCTTCGAAAGTCCCTGAATAATCGGCCATTGCGATAGCTGGCACAAAGGGTGACAGCACATTCGAGAAAAAAAGGGACGATTCAAGGGATAGTTCCGCTGGCAGATTATCGGTAGCCATTACGACGACGCCTCTTCCCTCCAAGCCGTCTGTCTCTCTGTTTCCGACCGGATCGAACACATACACAGGTTCGCCCGGACTTGTCGCATGGGAGGTGAATTCTATCGCTCCCTCCACATCGCAAGAAATATCTCCGATGACCGTCAATCTTGGCGTAGCCTGTCCTTGCCAAAGTTTGTTCAAGTATTTCTTTGTCACAAAATGAGGATACCGAGGCGTCCAATAAATGCAGTTGAGCAAAATCGTCAAATGGGGTAAGTAGCCTTCAAAGATCGATCGGTATCTTTCCGGATGATCGTAGTATTCCTGAAGATCGAATTTTTGCATAGAGGAGCGCGGTTCTACCATGTGCTCTTCTTTAAAAATTGCCTTATAAACTCTATCGTCTAGATATTTTTTTTCTCTAACAAAAGAACCCAGATCTTTAGGCGTTATTTCTTCTGAAGGAAGAAGATCGAAAATCTCTTGCGCGCCGAGAGAGACGTGTCCGTATCCGGCAAATCCGCATATCAATGGCACGAAAAGAGGATCTAGCCCGACCTGCTTGATCTTTTCCCCTGCCTTCCTGACGCTTTCCTTGGCATCTTCGAGATTTTTGTATTGGTGTGACAGCTGCAATTCCCCGAAAGGATTGGGGATTCCCTGTCGCTTCAATCTCTGCCCGAATGCCCACAGCGTATCTATCATACCGGCCTGTCCGGCCTGTTTCCCAAAAAACACCAACCGTCGTCCGTTCTCGTCCACTACTCTCTCATAATCAATGAGCGTGCACCGCATATCCATCATTTTTCTGAGCATGGGCATATTGAATGGCTGGCCTTTTATGGTGTGGGAAAAAAATGCGTATGTCCTACCCGGGTGAAAAAAATCCAACGGGATTTCCTTGACAGCGAAAACTACGGAACAGGAAGAGAGGTCTTCGTGGATCTGCGCTCCCACATCCCTATAGTCCCGGTCTGAAAAAACGCGAATTTCCGAGGGCTGCAGCCACACATCGAGAGGAAATTTTCGGATAATTTCTTTGACGTGGGCAGGACTAAGGGGGACCCGTTTTTCCCAAGGATTTTTGTCTTCTCTTCGTATGCCTATTCTGATCTTCATGATTCAGATTCCCAGAAAAGAGCACTGATTATGGCATAAATTCAAAATGCCGTCAATTCGCCTGGATTATTCATAAAAAATGCCCATGCCAATCATTTTTTAGAGAACCCAAAATTTCATATTCCATTACAAAGCGCATCGGCCTTTTTTACCCTCCGGGCGAGCCAATCTCACTGCATCGGCTTCATCGCAACCCATTCGCAGTATACATATACAGCTACATGGGCGGCATCCTCGCCGCTACAGCAATCTTGTCCCGTGAATAATCCAGGACCCTGGATTATTCATAAAAAATGCCCATGCCTGACTTTCTTTTTCTACCCATCCCTGCTCTCGGCATCTTGTTCCATTCAATAAATGATTGACTCGGATACCGAGAATTTTAATAATATCTTATCATGATCCGATTTTTTAACACCCTTGGAGGAAAGCTCGAGCCTTTCAAGCCGATCCAGAACGGAACCGTCAGGCTGTACACGTGCGGCCCGACCGTCTACGATTATGCTCATATCGGCAACTACCGGGCCTATATGTTCGAAGATCTGTTGAAAAGGTTTCTCCAGTTCATGGGCTACAAAGTCATCCATGTGATGAATATCACGGACGTGGATGACAAAACGATAAAAGGCGCGAACGCTTTAGGCCTTTCTCTGGCTGAGTATACAGAAAAATACATTCGAGCCTTCCACAGAGACCGAAAAACCCTTCGGATCATGGACGCCGATTTTTATCCCAAAGCTACCGAAAACATCCTGGGGATGGCCAGGCTGGTAAAGGGATTGCTCGATAAAGGGTATGCCTACGAAAAAGATGGGAATTATTATTTCAATATCGCCAAGTTCGGTGACTATGGGAAGTTATCCAATATCGACAAACGGGAATTGATGGCGGGCGTTCGCATCGACTCCGACGAATACGAAAAGGAAAGCGTGCAGGATTTTGCGTTGTGGAAAGCACCAAAAGAGGGAGACCCTTACTGGGAAACTGAGATAGGTCCCGGTCGTCCCGGCTGGCACATCGAGTGTTCGGTCATGAGCGCCAAATATCTGGGGGATACCTTCGACATTCACTGCGGTGGGGTGGACAATATCTTCCCGCACCACGAGAACGAGATCGCCCAGTCTGAAGCCTACACGGGGAAAAAATTCGTGAATTATTGGCTACACTGCCAACACCTGATCCGCGATGGACAAAAAATGTCGAAGTCCAAAGGAAACATCGTCACGATCGAAGAACTTATCGAGAATCATAATGCCGATCCGTTGGCCCTGCGCCTGCTTCTGCTCTCCACGCACTACCGGAAAATGCTGAATTTCACATTCGAATCGCTTGAACAAGCCAAAGCTTCCTTAGAACGAATCAATAAATTTCTAAAAGATCTTTCAAACACTGATTTGAAAGATGGAGAAACACCTGAAGCCTTTGCACTTGCTGAGAACATGGAACAAAATTTCATCAAAGGTTTAAGCGATGATCTAAATATATCTGCAGCTTTGGCAGCCCTCTTCGAGATGATACGAAAGGCAAATACGTTGTTAGCCGAGGGAAAGATGTTGAAGAAAGATGCAGAAAAAATGCTCTCTGTTATCAAGTCCATTGACGAAGTCCTAGCCGTTGCTTCTTTTCCCGAGAACATTGCGTTTGAAAAAAGGACTGTGAAACTCAAAGGTCGAGTCCATGCATCTTCCGAGATAACCGGCCATATCAGCGTTGAGAAAAAAGAAGAGAATTTAACAAACGAAATTAAAGAGAAGATTAACTTAAGAGAGAAAGCCAGGGCCGAAAAGAACTTTGAACTTGCTGATAAGATCAGGGATGAACTGCTCGAAAAGGGAATCGTCTTGGAGGATACCAAGAACGGCGTCAGGTGGAAGACCGTCCAGAAGTGAAAAAGATTTCCCCTCACAAGCTCGGGATGATGGGGGAAGAAATCGCTCATAAATACCTGAGAAAGAAAAAATTCAGGATCGTGGAAAAAAGGTTCCGACTTTATCGGGGAGAGATCGACCTTATCGCATATGACAACAAAACGCTGGTTTTCATCGAAGTCAAAACCAGAAACCCTGGGGGACTGGGTCTTCCCGAAGAATCCGTGAATGCCCGGAAGCAGAGACAAATACGAAAAATCGCCGAGGGATATCTAGCTCTGAATGAGCTGGATGACCTGGAATGCCGTTTTGACGTCATTTCCCTCGCCTTCGATGACAACGGCGATTATTCTCTCACTCACTATAAAGATGCATTTTAGCTTGAATAACAGGAGGGAATTATGAACAAATGTAAAGCGATCCAGATACTCGGATTTTTGATTTTTTTCATCTTTCAATTTTCTCTAAGCTTCGGACAATCCGTTCCTCCTCCAAAGGAAGTGTTGGGTTTTGAGGTCGGAGCAGACTACCATCTAGCCACCTTCGAACAAGCTATCGCCTATTTCAAGGTGCTGGAAAACGCGTCGGAGAGGATAAAGTTATTCGACGCCGGCAAGACATCGATGGGACAAACCATGACCTATGCGGTTATATCCGCACCTGAAAATCTGAATAACCTGGATAATTATAAAGGAATCGCCCGAAGGCTCACTATGGCCAAAGGGCTCTCGAGCGAATCGGCCAAAAAACTTGCTCGGGAAGGGAAATCGATCGTCTATATCGATGGGGGCCTTCATGCATCGGAATGCGCTCCGGCCCAACACAATATCCAGCTTGCCCACGACCTGGTGACAGGAGAGGATGAAAGGACTCTCGAAATTCTAGATAATGTCATTCTCATACTGGTTTTTGCCAATCCGGACGGGATGAACTTGCTCGCCGAATGGTACCACCCCAATGTGGGAACTCCCTATGAGGTAGCCGGGATGCCCTGGCTGTATCATAAGTATTCAGGCCATGATAACAACCGGGATTCCTATATCTGTAATCTGATAGAAACCCAGAACATAACCCGTCTGGTCACAAAGGAATGGCACCCGGTCGTTCTCTACAATCATCACCAGACGGCTCCTTTTCCCGCACGTATCTGGATCCCGCCCAATTCGGAGCCGACCAATCCCAATGTCCACCCCCTGATCGTCCGCTGGCAAAACCTGATAGGGTCGGCTATGGGCGCAGCTTTTGACGAAGAAGGAAAGGAGGGGGCCATCTCTCGTATCGTTTTCGACACCTGGTTCCCCGGTTATGTAACCCAGGTGGTGGACTCCCATAACATCATTTCTATCTTGACAGAAACGGCCCTTTATCGCTTTGCCACCCCCCATCTCTACACGATCAGGGATTTTCCGGAAGAATACCAGGATTTGACCATGTCCGCCTTCTATCCCAATCCCTGGAAAGGAGGTTGGTGGCGGTTGAGGGATGCGGTGGACTACTGCCTTACGGCTTCCATGGCGGTCCTCGATGTGGCTGCCAAGTACCGAGAGGAACTCCTCTATAACAAATACAGGATGGGAACCGATGTGATACAGAGATTTACCAAAGAACCGCCATTTGCATGGATTATTCCGAAAAAACAAAATGATCCCGGAAATGCCTCTCTCCTCCTCGGCCGAATGATGCTCTTGGGCATCGATGTCTATCAGACCACCGAAACTTTTTCTTGCGACGGGATCGATTATCCGGAGGGAACATTCGTCATCCCCATGAACCAGCCTTTCGCTCTGTTCATTAAAAACCTGTTCGAAGAACAGAGGTATCCCGATCTGAGAAAATATCCGGATCTCTGGCAGGGGCTGATCAGTCCCAGATCTTTCGAAGGCGCTCCCTTTGGCTCATACGATCAGATGGGCTGGACCCTCCCTTACCAGTTCGGTGTCCGAGTTCATGCCGCGAATACGCCGATAAATCCTGCCATGGATGCCGTGAGAGAGGCAAAATTCCAGAACGGAGAGGTCTCTGGAAACGCCGGGTTCGCCTATGTCCTAAAGCATGAAGAAAACAAAAGCTTCACGGCTATGAACAGGATACTCGGATCCGGAGGAACGGTTTACTGGTCGAAATCTTCCTTTACGGCAGAAAACCGGAATTTCAATCCAGGCACGATCGTCGTTCCTTCGCGAAGCGTCAAGTTATCCTTCATGCAGGAATTGGCGGATGATCTGGAAATGGAGATCGCAGGGATATCCAAGAAACCTTCTTCCGATCTGGTAAACATCAAACCAGTCAGACTGGGGCTCTACAAATCCTGGGTTGCCAGCGCTGATGAAGGGTGGACGCGTTTCCTATTCGAGAAGTTCGACTTCTCTTTCCAGCATATCCATGACGCTGACATACGCGCAGGAAATCTCAATGCGAACTTCGATGTGATCGTCTTTCCCAGCACACGACGTACCTCATCGGTGGTTGACGGTCATGCCAGAGGCACAATGCCCCCCCAATATGTCGGAGGGATCACGCCAAACGGTGTGCGCAATCTGAAATCCTTCGTGGAGAACGGAGGATCTCTGATTTTTTTGAATGCAAGCTGTAACCTTGCTTGTGAACTTTTCGATATTCCGGTCAAAAACGTCCTGAGCGGAACCGGGCGCGGAAATTTCGTATGCGACGGAACGATCCTTCGGATGAATTTCGATACAGAACACCCGATCGCCTATGGGATGCCCAAGGAAGCAGGGACCGTATTCGAAAACAGCTGCGCTTTTACGATTCTGCCGTCTTTCGGAGAAAACGCAGAACCCAAAACCGTGGCAAAATATCCGGATGAGAATCCGCTGATGAGCGGCTGGATATACGGGGAAAACATCCTGAAACAGAAGAGTGCGATCGTCGAGGCCCCGCAGGGAAAAGGAAAAATCATCCTGCTGGGATTTCCTGTTCAGTACAGAGCCCAGCCATACGGGACATTCAAGCTTCTTTTCAATGCGATTTTTTATGCGGGCATGTAAAACCTGACGATCGACCTGTCTTTCGATTCTCGCCACAAGTCTCCGATCTTCTCTTTGAGAACGGGGTGAACGGTATCGCAGGCGATCTCCTTCAGCGGAAAAAGAACGAAATTTCTGTTTGCCAGCTCAGGATGGGGGATAGTTAATCTTTGGGTGCGAACGATCCTGTTTTCTGCAAGGAGAATATCGATATCGATACATCTCGGCCCCTTCGATGCGTCGGGTTTCCTCCCCATTTGTTTTTCTATTCCCTTTACCAGCCGAAGCAGGAACCCTGGGTCCGAATCTGTTTGGACCTCTATCACTTGATTCAGAAACCACGGCTGTTCCCTCTCCCCTACCGGGGATGTCTCGTAAACGCTGGATCTTTCAACGATCCGGATCCCCTTCTCTTGCAATAGAGCGATGGCCTGGGCCAGATTCTTTTTTCTCTCGCCGATATTGCTGCCAAGACCGATATGATATTTCATCCTCTTTAAAGTTAAGCCGACCGATCTTTGATGGTATATCAGAGATCGGAAATGTTCAACGATATTGTTCGTTTCAAACACAAGCCTTTCCATTTCCGTGATATTTGGGGCTTTTTGGATCACAGAAATGGTGATGCATGGGTTTCAAACTTATTTCTCGATTTTTGCACCGATATCTGCCATCATAAACGGATGATCCAGAAAATCGAGAAATGGCGCGTCCAGGAACTGGCTCAGGTGTTGAAGCGGCTTTCGATCTTGATGCAAGAGGGAAAAAATTCGGATTGGGGATCGGTTTTTTCCCACTATGCCCATGAGGCACAGAATATCGTCGGTCACAGGACATTCGATATGGATGCGCTAAGAAGACTCTCGAATAACATTATCAATTGTTTTGCGGGCGGGAGCTCCCTGCGCAATCTCGTCCTCCTCCAGAAGGAACCGATAAATATGGACGCGCTCAATCAGGAATTCAGGGAAACTATCAGGCTTCTATTCACGATCCTGGGATCTTTCGAAGAGAAATGGAAAGAACCGATCCACTGAATGCCCGGTTAAATCTCTAGAAAACCGAACCTTTTGATCACTCCCAAAACCGCAAGAGTTACCCAGAGATGGTCTTCCAAAGTGGATTTTGTCAATCCGGATTTCCAGTATCCTTGAGGGGTTTGTCTTTGTTTCAGCCATTTCAAGGCCATCTGGATTTCTTTCTCCTCGGGAGAAAAACCGATCCTAGATAGGGCATCCAGACTGCTTAAAATATCGGTGGCCCAGAAAGGATATGTTATCTCGTCCCAGAAAGAGGCCAAAACCCGGTCTTCATAGGCATCCGGTTTGAAAAACCGGCCCATTATCAATTCCCCTGCCTTTCTTGCCTCCTTGCTTTTCCTCCATGTGGGGGATGCCGCAAAAGCTCGAAGAACCATCCCCGTCACCAGATGGGAAAACGGGCGAGACTTATCGGGTTTTACGGGATCGAGCTTCATCTGGGCTTCCAGATTGTACCGCTTTTTGAGTTCCTCTTTATCGATGGTCCTATAAGGGATAACCCATCCTCCATCATCCTGTTTATTGCGGATAAGCCAGCGAAATCCCATCTGGACACGCTTATCTTCATTCTTGCCGAGAAGACAAAGCAGTTCCAGAATCAAGGCATGGTAGGTCGGTGCATATTCATTCAGATAAGCCCCTCTAAAGTCTCCTTCTTTAGATTGAGTGGACAATAAAAACTTTATCGCTTTTTGGATCCCTTTATCCTTGGGAGTGCATCCGAAATTGTAGAGTTTATAGCAATTCTGGAGGGTATCCACGATGTAATATGTCTTTTCCCAACGCGGGTGTCCTTCGTATTTTTTTTTGCTCCATCCGCCATTGGGTTTTTGGCGTTTGAGAATCCTGATGCGGGAGGCGAATTTTTGAAGATTTTTATATTCTCTGTCCACCGGGACTTCGAGAATATTTTTTTTCAGCCAATACAGGATCGGAAGGTTACCCCTGGCAAGAAGAAACTCGATCGCTTTATTGGTGTTAAATTCCATAGTAACAATTATCGTGATGATTGATCCTTTTCTTGATTAAGTATTGTGCACAAAAATTCAAAGGGTTCATCATACGGATTTTTGAATTGATGTTTTTCGCCTCCGGCAATAAACACACTGTGCCCTGAAGAAATCGGGATTTCATTTCCGGATGCATCCATGACCGAACCCCTGCCCTTTTCCACGCGCACAACGTGTTCGAATCCATGGCTGTGAAAGGGCGTATTTCCCCCCGGCAATACAATGAAATATCGCATGACGATATTTTTCGAGCCGTCTTCAGGACCTATGAGAATTCTTTTGGTGACGTTTTGCGCGCCTTCTTCATCGACGAAATCCACAGGGATTTCCTGTTCAATCTTGACTCTCATTTTGCTCCTCCTGTTTTTTCCCAGGACCGTATATCACCATTCCCGGGCGTTTGCCGGTGTGGGAATCGTCTTTGACCACAATCTCTCCATTGACGATGACGTAGCGTAGACCTTGACCGTATTGGTGAGGATCGGCAAATGTCGCTCTGTCTCGAAAGGACTCGAAATCAAAAACTGCGATATCCGCATACATTCCTCTTTTGAGTACACCTCTATCTCGAATACGGAGCACCTGGGCAGGCAATGAGGTCATTTTTCGAATGGAGTCCTCGATCGTTATTACACCTTTTTCCCTGACATAGCGGGCGATGACACGCGGAAAAGTCCCGTAGTTCCGCGGATGGGGTACGCCTTCTCCCAAGGTTTGTATGCCTCCGTCGGAACCATGCATCGTATAGGACAACCTCATCAGATCCGCGACATCCTTCTCATCCATCTGGAAAAAAATACCGCTGGCTCCGCCGTTCTTTTCGATCGCGATGACCAGTTCTGCGGCGTTATCGACCGTGGGTTCTTTGTCCTGGGATAGGAGAATCTCTCGCAGGTTCTTCCCCTCATAATCAGGATTATTCTCGGAGCGCGCGATGTATATTGTCTGGAGCTTGTCGATGTCTTTGGTCGTCGACAACCTTCTCTGGATGACATAGGATTTGATCTTCCCGTATGTTTCTTTAATCTCAATCCTTTCAAGGAATTTTTCCCGTCCTCCCTCGAAGCACCAGGAGGGAAGGCTGCTGGTGAATCCGGAACTGGTCGCCGTGTAGGGATACTGATCGAGGAATACTTCCACGCCCCTCTCCCTGGCCGCTTCAACCGGACCAGTAATCATCTCGGTTTTTCCCCAGACCAAGTCTTCGGCAAGCTTGATGTGCGAGATCAAAACCGGGATGGCGTTTTTTTCCCCTACTTCGATAGCCTCCTCTATTGCCTGGGTAATCAACCGTCCCTGGTCCCTTATATGGGAGGCATAAAAGCCACCGAAGGGAGCCATAGCCGATGCAAGGGAGACCAATTCTGGTGTGCCGGAATAGGCCCCGGGGAGATAGGCCAATCCGGTTGAAAAACCCAGGGCGCCCGCTTCCATTTCATGCCGGATCAGAGCTTTCATCTTCTTCATCTCATCAGGGGTCGGCTCATCCATCTTGATTCCCATCACCTCTCGGCGGATCGTGTTGTGGCCCGCCAGACATCCAAAATTGACAGATATCCCGGTTTCTTCCAGTTCGAGGAAAAGTCCTGAGAGCGGATAGGGGTGTCCTCCGCAGTTCCCCCCTATGACGGTCGTGACACCCTGGAGAACATAATTATCGACGGTCGGCACATCGGCAATCTGCCGATCGCAATGGGTATGGATATCGATAAATCCTGGAGTGACCATTAGGGTCGACGCATCGATCGTCAAGCCGGCTCTTCTTCTTGCAAGGTTTCCGATCTCAGCGATCCGATCGCCCTCGATCCCGATATCCCCTTTGAACCAGGGATTTCCCGTGCCATCCAGGATAAATCCGTTTTTGATCAGGATGGAAAAATCCTGGCCGGGAGTAAAACTTTTCAGGACGAAAAAGAAAACCAGGAGAGCAACTAGATATGCGAATATGCGGAAAAGCCTCTTACTCATGCTTATGTGAATTTGTCAATTTTATTCCAAGATAGGAAGTCCTGTCAATTTATTTGCAAGGGGATTCGGATGCGTGATTTCTTTAATTATTTTCTTATCAATGAGTTAGATCGTAATTTTATAAATAATTTGATTTTATTTTAGCAATTGGATACATTTTATCTTTCGCAAAAAACGACGATTTTTTTTGAATGCGTGTTCAGGAATTCTGGAGGACTTGAAATGAGCGACCTGATATTTCTCGATAACGGAGCCACATCTTACCCCAAACCCGAAGAAGTCTACAGCTTCATGGATCATTTTTACAGAAATTTCGGCGTTAATCCCGGACGTTCGGGCTATGACCTCTGCATGGAAACAGGGGAATTGGTAGAAGAGACGCGCGCGATGATGACCAGATTTTTTAAGGGCACCGATCCTAACCGTCTTTGTTTTTCCTATAACTCAACAGACGCACTCAATCTCATCATAAACGGTATGCTCAAGGATGGAGAACATGCCATCACAACCAATGTCGAACACAATTCCGTTCTCCGGCCCCTGTATCATTTGCACAAATTCAGTGGTATCGAGCTGGATTACATCCCATTCGACAGCAAGGGATTCGTGGACCCGGACGAATTCCCGAAAAGATTTAAGAAAAATACCAAGCTTGTCGTTGTCAACCATGCTTCCAATGTGATCGGCACCATCCAGCCTGTCAAACAGATCGGGAAATACTGCCGAGAAAACGGGATTCCCTTCGTGATCGATGCCTCACAGTCCGCCGGAAAAATTCCCATCGATATGGATGAAATGAATGTGGATGTGGTGGCTTTCACAGGTCATAAATCTCTTTTAGGCCCGACCGGAATCGGGGGATTGTACGTAAGAGAAGGAATCGAGATCAGACACACGCGGGCAGGAGGAACGGGCGTTCGTTCGGCCGTACGCACCCATTTGGATGAATACCCCTACCGACTGGAATACGGCACGCTCAACACGGTGGGTGTTGCCGGATTGCACGCAGGGATCAAGTGGATCGAAAAGAAAGGATTGGACGACATCCATCACGAAGAAATGCGATTGACGGCCATGCTGAGGGATGGCTTAAAAGATGTCGAGGGAGTCACTCTGTATTGCCAAGAAGATCTTCTCGACCATATCAGTGTTTTCCTGTTCAATGTGGATGGATTGGAAGCCCTGAATACAGGAACGATACTGGATGTGGATTACAACATAGCCTCACGGACTGGGCTTCACTGCGCTCCGCTTGTGCACGAACAGATCGGAACGGCGGATATACATGGAGCTGTGAGGTTCGGAATCGGCCCGTTCAACACCGATAAACATATCGAGACCGCCATTCAAGCTGTCAAAGAAATCGCTGTATCTCGCCGGAAAAAAAATTAACGGCTATTTTGTTCCCATTCAAATGATCAAGGCGTTGGCGACCAATTCCAGCACCTGCACGACTTTCATGTTCAGTTTGTAGTGCTTGATCACATCGGTTAATCCGTCCACGCAGTTATGACAGATAGTGCACACCACTTTAGCGCCGGTGGCTCGGAGTTGATCGGCCTTGATTTGGGCCACTTCCATCCTCAAAGGCTTGTATTCAGCCATGGAAAGCAATCCCCCGCCTCCCGTGCAGCAGAAATTTTCCCTTCTATTGGGAGACATCTCCCGGAAGTCCGCACAGACCCTACCCAATACCCATCTCGGTTCTTCCAGCAAATCGCCTGATCGAGCGATATTGCATGAATCATGAAAAGTCACGGGTTCCTGGTTTTTTGTGGGATCAACCTGGATCCGCCCATCCTTTATGTAACGCATGAGTGTCAGGATCACGGACTCCGTAGGGATATCCTGATCATATTCGGCCCAGTTGTATCCCTCCCACCGGGTCGAACGGTACCCGTGGCCGCACTCGGAAATCACGATCCTTTTGGCACGCAAACGCACAGCCGCTTCGTACACATTTTTTGCCACAAAGGCTCCCAGCCTGTCGTCTCCCGAGTATAATCCGAAGTTGGTCTGGTCCCAGCCCCACTTGGGCATGGTCCACTTTTCTCCGGCAAAGTGGAATATTTTGGCCGCATGGGCAATGGAGCGCGGGTCAAACTTAATTTCTCTGGGGTTGATCGTGTACATGAAATCACAATCGGATTTGTCGATAGGGATATCGATATCCGGGTTATCCAATTCCTCCTGAAGCTCCTCTTTCATCCAATCCAACGTATCCAAATAATCCTCTTCCGTGACAGCCATCTGATTACCTGTTTCCCACTGGTCCCGGCTGACGTTAAAAACTCCTTCCGGAACGATACCCAAATCCGTGAGAATCCCACGAGCGAAACGGATGAGAAGAGCCGTGTCCACACCCATCGGGCAGTTGAAGGTGCACCTCCGGCATGCGCTGCAGGTTCCGAACACGATGTTTTTCAAACGATTCAAGTCTTCATCGTCGGCCGGAGTGCTTGCCTTCACCCATTTTGGGAAAAAGCGGCCTGTCCAGTCGATGTGTTTCTTGAAGATCCGGCGGATCTGATCCGCTTTGTATACCGGCGTCATTGTGGGATCTTCGGGGCGTGTCAAGCAATAGTGACAGGACTCTGCGCACATCCCGCAGTGGACGCAGGCTACCATCGAGCTGGCCAGTTGACGGGTGATTTTTTTTCTGAGAAGTTCACGGAACTTTTCCACATTTCCTTTTTGCGGATCAAAAATCTCCAGATTTCCCTGTGCGACAGACTTGATGTTCTCCTGTTTGGCTTTTTTTTGGGATTCCAGCTCGAGCGGAAGATGGGCTATGTCCTCTATCCGGATCTTTTTTTTCTGGCTGTCTTCGGACATTCTTCACAACCCCTCTTTCGAGCTGCTTCTACTTTTTTTGGCGTATACCCCTCTGTGCCCCATGGTCCTTCCGAGAAAAAAGCGGGTGAAAGGATAATAGAGGTAGTGACCGATCTTGGAAAACGGGACGTATATCAAAAAAAAGGCTGTCATTGCGAAAAACAGGATGAGCGGCCATTCAGACTTCTGGTAATTGTTGGGAATGGCAAAATAAGCGAGGGCGAAATACACGATCATCAAAACAAGAGAAAAATAGTCATCCCATGAACTGATGAGTTTTATCGAGGGGGCGGTCAAACGCCGGTACAGCCTGAACAAACCGACGACAAAAGCCATCGCGACGATAAACTGGAATGCCCGGACGATCGCATCGATCTCGAAAAGTCGAGGCCAGTAAGGGATGATGAAGGTCGCCCCGATAGCGAAGGTGACACCCAGGTGGAAGATGACGAACTGGACGTAAAAAAAAGGCCTTTTTCGCGTCGATTCCATGGCCCAGGGCATAGCCACATTCATCATGGAGTAGGCGATGCCGGTGACGGAATTCCCTTCTGGAAACGTTTTTTCTTTTCGGGACTGGAACCGGAAGAGCCAGATAATCCTCAGGATGTACACGAGCAGAAGAAAGGAAAGGGCGATGATCTGGAGTTCGTTTTCCAGGAGGTACAGGAGTTCGCTCATGGATGAATAAAGAGGTTTTATACGCAGCCATCCGGTTTGGGGAGGCCTGCGACTTTACAAGCCCCTTTGGCCGGACCGGAGGGGAACAGCTCGAAGATATGTTTCAACGGAAATCCTGTATTTTTACAGACTTTCCTTACCATGGGTGCCAGGTTTTTTTCCATGTAATAATCCCTGATATATTTGACAATGGACCAGTGCTCCGCAGACATTTCCTCGATCCCTTCTTCTGATCTAGCGAGCGCTTTGGCCACCTCGTCATCCCATTCCTCAGGGTTTTGCATGAAGCCGTCATCATTAAGTTCGATCTTTTTTCCATTAACGTCCAATTCTGGCATCGGTTTCTCCAATCAATAAACTTGCTATGTTGAACGCGCTATTATAGCACAATGAAAACCTGAATCCGAGTTTATTCCTGAACAGGGAAAACATATCCGATTCCGTGATAAATCAGGACATCTCCCCTGAGCAGAAGTCAATCCCTTCCCCCGCTCCTGCAATATGTTACGCACAGTGATGCTTGATGGTTTTTCCTTTGACGAAGTAGATCACATCTTCCCCGATATTGGTGGCATGGTCGGCGATTCGCTCCAGATGACGGCCTACCAAAATCAGCTCCACGCCTTTCTCGATCGTCTTGGGGTCCTGCATCATATAGGTCAAAAGCTCCCGGAAAATCTGATCGTTCAGATCATCCACCTCGTCATCCCTTTCGCAGACACTTTTCGCCAGCTTATCATTTTTATTGACGAATGCATCGATGGCGTCTTTGACCATCTGCTGAGCTATTTCGGCCATCCGAGGAATATCGATGAGCGGCTTTAAAGGAGGTTGTTTCAGCAGTTCCAACGACCGCTCGGCAATATTCACGGCCAGATCCCCTATTCTTTCCAGTTCCACGGCTATCCTCATCGACGACGTGATCAATCGGAGATCGCTCGCCATCGGCTGTCTTAATGCAAAAAGCCGCATGCCCAGATTATCGATCTCGATGTCCAACACGTTCAGCGTCTCTTCGATCTTGAAAACCTGCTGGGCATGGTCCTGGTTACGTTCCTTCAGACTGCGCACAGCCAGGGCGATGGATTCCTCTGCCAACGTGGCCATTTGCATGAGTTTCTCTTTCAGATTGGTGAGTTCTTCATCGAATTTTCTTTCCATGTTCCTCTCCTTAACCGAATCTCCCGGTGATGTAATCCTCTGTCAGCTTATTTGCGGGATTCGTGAATAGTCTTGGCGTCTCACCATACTCGATGAGTTCCCCGAGCATCATGAATGCGGTGAAATCCGAAACGCGCGCGGCCTGCTGCATGTTGTGGGTGACGATAACGACCGTGTATTTTTCCTTCTGTTTTTGAATAAGGTCCTCGATTTTCGCCGTTGCGATGGGATCGATAGCAGAACAGGGCTCATCGTACAATATGACCTCGGGATCGACGGCAAGAGACCGGGCGATGCACAATCTCTGCTGCTGCCCCCCGGAAAGGGAGAAGGCGTTATCCCTGAGCCTGTCCTTGACCTCATCCCACAGCGCGGCTTCCCGCAGGCTCTTTTCCACGATCTCTTCGATCTTCCTTTTATCTTTCATCCCGTTTATCCGCAGACCATAGGCGATGTTATCGAATATGGACTTGGGGAAGGGATTCGGTTTCTGAAAAACCATACCGACCTTTCTTCTCAGCTCCACGACGTCGATATGTTGCGAATTGATATTTACGCCGTCGATGATGACCTGCCCTTCCACTCTAGTGCCCGGGATCACATCGTTCATCCTGTTGAGAGTCCGGATAAAGGTGGACTTGCCGCAGCCCGAGGGCCCGATCAAGGCGGTCACTTTGTTCTTGGGAGCGACCATGGTGATATTCTTGAGGGCTTTATTGCTGCCGTAATAAAAATCTAAATTTTTTGTTTCGATCTTGGCTTTGGAACTCATCCTCTACTCCCTTTTAACCCGTCTCATCCGGTAGCGAATTATTACGACAGAAAGATTCATCAACAAGATCAGTAAGAGCAGGACCAGAGCCGTTCCGTATGCGATCGGGCGCACTTGAGATATGGCGTGGTGCTGGGTTGCCATCACATACAGATGATAAGGAAGAGCCATGAATTGATCGCTCAGGGACTGGGGGAGAAAAGGAAGGTAAAATGCCGCTCCGGTAAACATGATCGGGGCGGTCTCCCCCGCTGCTCTCGCCAGCCCCAGTACGGTCCCGGTGAGCATCCCAGGCATCGCATACGGCAGGACATTCGTCCGGATGGCCTGCCATTTGGAGGCCCCGAGCGCCAGGGCGCCTTCCCTGTAGGAATTCGGGATGGTCTTCAAAGCCTCTTCGCTGGCCGTGATCGTCCACGGCAACGTGAGTAATCCCAGTGTCAGTCCCGCCGAAAGAATCGATGTGCCGAATTTCAGGATGTTGACGAACAGGATCACGCCGAAAAGGCCGTACACGATGGAAGGGACACCGGAGAGATTCCTGATGGACAGCCGGATGAGCCGTGTCAGCCTGGTCTGTTTCGCATATTCGTTGAGATAAATGGCCGCGAACATGCCCAAAGGCACCGCAAGGATAGCCGTTACGATGGTGACCAAAAAAGTCCCGACGATCGCCGGGAAAATGCCCCCTTCTGTCATGCCTCTCCTGGGGGCCTGGGAGAGAAATTCCCAGTTCACGGCACCGGCGCCTTTGCTTCCGATATCGTACACAAAGAGGAGGAGAACGGCGAGAACGAGATACAGGCAGATCCTCAAGCTGAAAAACCCGAGAAATTCGATGATTTTCTTCTTTTTCACAGCTCTTTTTCCTGGAATTTGTGCAAAACCACATCAGAGATGAGGTTGACGATGAACGTAATGATAAAAAGAACCAATCCGATGGCGAACAGGGCATAATAGTGCGTTGTGCGGTACGGGACTTCCCCCAATTCGATGGCGATATTTGCCGTCATGGTCCGGATGGAACTGAGAAATCCGCCCGGAAACGCAGGGGCATTGCCGGTCGCCATGAGAACCGTCATGGTCTCTCCGATGGCCCTTCCCATGCCCAGCATGATGGCAGCGATAATGCCGGAGAGCGCGGCCGGTATTTTTACCCGGATCAGGGTCTGCCACCGGTTAGCCCCCAAAGCCAAAGACGCTTCTTTATACGCCCTGGGCACGGCGTTCAACGCATCCTCGGAGATGCTGATGATCGTCGGCAATGCCATGACCGCCAGCAAAATGGACCCATTTATGGCGTTCAGTCCATGACTCTGACCTGTGATTTTCGCGATCGCCGGGCCGAAAAGGACGATCCCGAGAAATCCGATGACAACGGAAGGGATCCCGGCCAGGATCTCGACAACGGGCTTGACGATCTCCCGGACTTTCTCATGAGCCACATCGGAAAGATACGAAGCGACGCCGATCCCGACGGGCACGGCGATCGCCAAGGCTCCCAGTGTCACCAAAAAGGTGCTGACGATCATGGACAGGATGCCGTATTCTTCTTTGACCGGGGAGGTGGGATCCCAGTTTTTGCCTGTGAAAAATTCTTTTATGTCGATTTCCCGGAAGGCCGGAATAGCGGTGTACAGCAAAAACACGAAGATCCCGAGGAGGATGAAAACCGCCAGGATCCCGTTCGTGAAAAAAAAGGCCTTTATCGCGGATTCCTTGATCCGTATGAATCTTGCTCCCTTTGTCCTGATCATTGTCCTATACGATACCACAATTTATGAATCACGAAAAAAACCACTATTTCATGTTTTTTTCGTTTTCAGCCATTTGGGCAGCGCCAACAGGAAAAAATCCTTCCCTTTCGACGATCTTCTGTCCCTCGGGGCTGAGCTCGAACTTTATGAATTCCAGGACAGCCCCCGTGGGAATCCCGGCCGTGGACTGCAGCAGTCCTCTGGCGATGGGATAATCACCTGAATCGACAGCAGCCTTATCGAGAGGAGAGAAAGCAGCAGAGCTGGTATCCCTGGACACACTCAAAATCTTGATTCCCTTATTTATATTTCCCTGAGTATCGACGACATAGCCCACACCGACATATCCGATACCGAATTTATCGGCCGTCACGCCCTCCACGATCTGGGCATTCCCGTTCATCTGTTTCATGTGGGGAGAATAGTTCTGATTGCCCAGAACCTGTTCCTGGAAAAATCCGTAGGTCCCGGAGTTGGACTGCCTTCCGTACATAGAAATGGTTCCATCCGGACCGCCGACTTCTTTCCAGTTCTTGATCTCACCGCGAAACATGGCCCCGATCTGATCCATGGTCAATCGGGAAATAGAGTTGCTCCCGTTCACGATAACGCTCAAGCCATCCACCGCGATCACAAAGGTCCTCGGCATCACACCCCTATCCCCGGCCATCTCGATTTCTTTATCTTTCATCGGCCGGGAATGGTTGGCGATGTCACAGGTGCCGTTGATCAGTGCCGCGATACCGGTCCCGGACCCTCCGCCTAAAACGGCTATCGGGCTTCTCGGATTTTTAGCCATGTACTCTTCGGACAAGATTTGAACCAGGTTGACAAGCGTATCGGATCCCTTGATCTGCATCATGTTTCTCTGGGCCGAGATCGTCGGGACAGATGCCATAAGCCCAAAGCAAAGCATTCCTATTATAAACAATTTTCTTAAATTCATTTTCATACTCCTTTTTAATTAGAATTTGAAGTAAAGAGTGAGATAGCCGTAGAAATCATTGTCAGCTTTTTCACCCTCGTCAGGATCGGTGTACATCGTGAACTTCACGTTGGGAATGATCCAGATGTTTTTGTGCACCTCGTAGCTCAAAGCGGCGATGACAAAGCCGAATTCATGGTTGTCGGCAAAGGGCACATAATCGATGCCGCTTCCTTTGAAGCTTGTTTTGTAGCCCTTGCCGAAGTTCAGATCGTAGCGCCCGATGAGCTCGAATTTTTCGCCGGCTTTGATCACGGCAAAAGCAGATAGAATATTGTATACGAAAGAGTCATCCGCGCCTTCTTTTTTATAGCTCCTGTTGGCGTACATAAGACCGAATCTGCCCCAGTCACCCGTATAAGCCCCGAATCCCTTGAGGATAAAGTCATTGTCTCCGCCCTTGGCCCTGTCATATTGGGCCATAGCTTCGACCACGAAGCCATTGCTCTTGTAGGCCAGAGACCCGAAGAGCTTTTTGCCACTGTCGGTTTCAGCTTTGTTGGAAGAACCCTGTCCGAACATAAAGTGATAAGTTAAGGTTTTACCCCCCTTTATAGCGATCCCGAAATCCCGGGATGAAGTCCATTTATACAGGTCGAGGGGAGTCTTCTCCAAAGGACGCCATCCCCAGGTATCTTCTTCCAGGGCAAAACTCGGGGGACCTTGGATGCCAGCCACCAAGCTGGCACCGCCACCGAGACTGAAGCTGAGGTAAGCGTCTTTCACGAAAGCGACAAGATTTGTACTGGTCGTGAAATCGCCCGGAGAATTCATCTCGAATCTCAGGCGCATCTTCACCGAGTCGCTGAGCTTGTTGTCGTACGTGAAATAGATCCGGCGGAACCAGAAACCATGACGGCCCTGGAAGCCTCCCTCATCAACCTTTCCTGTGTTGTGGTTGAAGTTCCAGTAGTATTCACCGACCATGTATCCCTTGATCCCGCCGGTCTCAGGGCTGAATTGGGCGAGACCGGAAGCAGGGATCAATCCGATAGCTAAGGCCATTATCAAAAACAGATTCACTATCTTCATTGGATTCTTCCTCCTTAAAATCGTTCACCATTTCCCACTGTCGGTGTTATCGGCATTTGTCTAGTCTTTATATTTCACCACCACTCGTGATGTAAGCCCCATTTTGAGTTCTGCGTGTTAAAATAAAATAAAAAAAATGTTAATTTTCGGTTAATTTTTCGATGGGGATCATGAGGGGCAAAAGTCGCCAATGAAGGAAGGGAAGGTAATTTTTGTGAGTGGAGATCTATCGAACGGGCAGGACAGGAAGAACGACCGTAACCTTTGTTCCCTCTCCCAATTTGCTTTCTACCGTGACTTTTCCGTTATGGA